>Ga0126381_100001026_pt1 | contig 30363 bp, 26 predicted proteins | sample PanSoiMetPlot_28_FD_96465 | JGI IMG/M metagenome (GOLD analysis project Ga0126381, IMG submission 96465) | Tropical forest soil microbial communities from Panama - MetaG Plot_28 | ecosystem: Environmental > Terrestrial > Soil > Tropical forest > Bulk soil | place: Panama | collected 2016-02-17 | reverse complement strand
TTGACCACCGAGACAGGTGCGGGCCAATGGGGTAGCGCGCTTGCCATGGCCTGCAGCTTCTTCGGCCTTCCGCTCGAGGTCTACATGGTGAAGGTGTCCTATCATCAAAAGCCTTACCGGCGGGTCATCATGCAGAACTTCGGCGCCGAAGTGTACGCGAGCCCCTCCGAGCGAACGCAGTTTGGCCGATCCGTGCTCGCCAAGGATCGGGACAGCAATGGCTCACTGGGCATTGCGATTTCGGAGGCAGTCGAGGTGGCCGCCACTTCCAATGGCGTGAAGAAATACAGTTTGGGTTCCGTGCTCGGTCACGTCCTCATGCATCAATCGGTAATCGGCATCGAGTCGCTGCAGCAGATGGAGATAGCGGGCGAGTATCCCGATATGGCGATCGCCTGCGCCGGAGGCGGCTCCAATTTCGCTGGTTTCACTTTTCCGTTTCTGCACCGGAATTTCACGGAGAAGAAGAAAACGCGAGTGATTGCTGCCGAGCCGGCGAGCTGCCCGTCGTTGACCAAGGGCCGCTACACGTTCGACTACGGCGACACGGCAGCGATGGCTCCGATCGTCAAGATGCACACCCTGGGCCATACATTCATGCCGCCGGGAATCCACGCTGGCGGGCTGCGTTATCACGGAATGGCTCCCAGCGTGAGCGCGCTGGTCGATCACGGCGACATCGAGGCACGCGCGGTCCAGCAACTCGAGACCTTCGAGGCCGCGGTTCAATTCTCGAAGGCCGAGGGAATCATTCCTGCTCCCGAATCGGCGCACGCCATATGCGTGGCAATACAGGAGGCAGTCAAGTGCAAGCGCGACGGCACGAAGAAGGTGATTGCTTTCTGCCTATCCGGTCATGGCCACTTCGACATGATGGCCTATGAGGCTTACCATCAGGGCAAGCTTCAGGATTACGAGTATCCGCAGGCGATGGTGGAGGAGGCGATGACTCATTTGCCCAAGGTGCCCGCCTGAGTCGTCATTGCCGCTCGGCGATCGAAACCGGGAAACGGCCTACCTCGGCACACACTGGCCCGCGTCGACCGCGCCTATATGGGCGCTACCGACACGCTTATGTTGGTGTAAGCGGTGCGCTGGATAAGATTAGGCTGATGACAATGGCTCCGCCGTCAGAGGTTAAGTCTAGAGATTGGAAGTAGGCGTCTACGCCGGCCGACTAGTCGCGCTGCCACATCAGCCTTCCTATCGAGTCAAGCCTGGACTGCTCGTCAGCAATTTGCAAGCAATCAACGTCGCACGGTTTTACATTGAAAGTTCCGGAGGATTTTCACGCGCGCCAACATGATTGATTCAGCGAACCTTGGTGTTCTTGGCACGCGCGATGCTTTCGTGTGGTGGTTGTGTTCGTGCAGCGTCGGCAGGCGCGACTTGCGAGCGCCTGGATGGCGCCGCCCTCGCATTTAGGCGCGTTGCGCCACGCCAAGGGCCTGAGTTTCACAGCGAAGTGGCTGCCGTCATGATCGACAGCCTCTGGGGAGTCGCCGTGTATGGGCTGTCGCAGTTCTTAGTATTTGCCTCAACTTCAGTGGTCGTCGCGGTAATTACCGTCGTTACGTTTTGGGCTGAATTCAAAGGGGAGGCGTTATGACACGTGTCACGTTCGTCCGCGCAATCCGCCAGCGCGCGCTGTTGGCCATCGCGAGTTTTACCACAGTCTTCGGCGCAATCATGTGCTCGGGCGCCATCGCGCAAAATGTGCCTGACTGCAACGACCCCGACGCTAACCTGATCTGTGTTCATCCCACGCAAGAGATCATCGATCAGGCTCAGGCCAACGGCTATCCCTACTATATCGGACATGCTGAGCCGACCCTGCTTTTCTTCTCGAACAGCGGCACGTCAGGCTACAACATGAAGTGGAAGTTCAGCCTGCCCGCGACCGATCCAAACCCTACGCAGGATGGAACAACCAGCGTCGCCAACTTTGAGTTGTACATTGCCCTCTGGATGGGATTGGCTCTGTGCGACCCGAACTCGAAGCCGTATGGCGCATGCAACCCAGTGAGTGACGCGAACAGTCCTGCCACGGCCGGGGCAGCGTTTCTGGAGCTCCAGTTCTATCCCCCGGGCCGAAATTTTGGAGCCCTTTCCACCACTCAATGGTCTGTTCGCCTGCACATCAATACTTTGCAGGACAAGACTGCCTTCCAGTCTACGAATTGCCTGGAGCCAGCCACCCAGCAATATGTCACGCTGACTGGAGCGCCACCTCCTCCGACGTCGACGGGGACTCCACTTCTCATGAACAACGGCGACAGCATCGTTGTCACGATTACGGACACTCCTGTCGGCCTCCGGACGGATGTCAACGACCTGACGACTGGACAGAGTGGCTTCATGGTGGCGAGCGGCGCGAATGGCTTCGTCCACAACGCGAACCAGACGGACTGCACGACCACCGCGTTCAATTTCCGTGCGATGTACGCGACAGCGTCTCAGGGCCAAGTCGTCCCCTGGGCGACGCTGAAGCCCAACGTCTCGTTCGATTTCGAGATAGGCCACAACGAAATGTGTGGCGACGCGGCTTGCACCAAGCTACCCGATGGGCCAGACGCGGACGAGCAAGGCTCCTGCAGCGTGACAACGACCCAGGCGTGCTTTAATAACTCGGGGTGTCCAATGGGGGAAGTGTGCCAGCTTCCCTGTAACACTGTTCGAGGTGTCGGCGTTTGCTTCAATCCCGATACCGACCAGGACGGCACCTCCTACCAAGCGGTTTGGCCTGACGGAAACGCGGCGCATCCGGCCTCGATCATTATTGGTTCCGCCGATGACAAGGGCGTCGGCCCGTTGACGACGTCCACAACCAGCCTGACGACTTATGACGAGGGATACCCTCAGATCAAGTTCATGACGACCGAAGGAACGACCACTCCCACCTTCTATCCGTACTTCAGTCAAGCGGGTACAGGCGCATCGTGCAAATTCAACTTCGGGAATATGTCAGCGGTCGCGGGGACCACGAATGATTTTGGAAAAAGGGCGCAGTACGGAACCACGATAAGCAACCCTTGCCAGCCGGGTGACCCACCGATCGCGGCGTGCAAGGACGTGACCGTGAACACGGATCCCAACGTCTGCACTGCGGCGGTTGCGTCGATAGACAATGGTTCCAAAGACTTGGACGGCGACCCCGTCACACTGAAACAAGCGCCTGCAGGACCGTACGCAAAGGGGACGACACTGGTGACCCTTACCGTCACGGAACCGGAGGGTACGTCGAGCACCTGCACGGGGAACGTCACGGTCGTCGACAAGCAGCCGCCCAACATCACATGCCCGTCGCCGGTCGCTGAGTGCACGAGTCCGAGCGGGGCGGTCGTTACGTTCAGCGACACCGTGACCGACAACTGCCCAGGTGCTACTGACCAGGGTTGCACGCCTCCTTCGGGATCGACATTCCCATTGGGAATGACGACATTTACTTGCAATGCGAAGGATGCCTCCGGCAATACCAACTCGTGTAGTTCCAAGGTGACGGTCCAGGATACGACTCCTCCTAAGGTGACGGCGAGTCTCGCGCTCGCGAGTTTGTGGCCTCCGGACCACGACCTGGTGAATGTGGGTCTCGCAGCGAGCATCGTCGATACCTGCGATCCCAATCCCAAACCCGGGGTTAAGGTCTATAGCAACGAGAGCGACACTGCTCCGACCGGCGACGGCAACTTTTCGCCCGACGCTAAGAACATAGCCCTCAATACGCTGCGGCTGCGGGAAGAGCGCGATGGAGCTGGTAATGGTCGCGTCTATCTCATCGTCGTTACAGGCACCGACGCATCGGGCAACGTGGGGTTCGACTGTGGCACGGTGGTCGTGACGCACGATCAGTCGGCCGACTCGATCGCGGCAGTGACCGCGGCTGCGGCAGCAGCGAAGACGTTCTGTCTGGCACATAAGGGCGCCGCGCCGCCGGGATACGTTCAAGTAGGTACCGGACCCGTCATCGGGCCCAAGCAGTAAGCGCATAGGGGCACGGCGCGGCTCAGTGATTGCCGCGCTGTGACTCCATCTCAAACCCGGCGCATAGGTCGCGAGGCCGGCACCCCCCGTTTCAACATCGGTCGCCTTTGCATGCAGACATGCGTCCAAGCCGAGTTGCTGGACCTATGAGCCTTCGTATTGCCCGGGAACTTCTGAGCTGTTGTCGCAAGGATTCAAACTACCGCTGGCCTTTGTCTCGAAGGAAGTGAGCGCCCCGGACACAGTTGCTTGCGCGCGCGGAGGACGTACGAACGCGCCACTACGTCGCGCCGTTGTGCTATGGCGTCACCTGAACCATACCTTTCAGGGACGGATGAATGCGGCAATGATAGGGATAGAATCCCGCGGCGTCATAGGTGTAGCTATAGGTATCGCCGCGGTCAAGGACAGCGCTATCAGGCCCAGCTATTTGAACCCCTCCCTCCAACGGTCTGGTCACCGTATGCTGAGCGCTATCCATATTCGTCCAAGTGACCGTAGTACCGATTTTGACAGCTATCGAACTGGGGACGAACTGAAAATTCTGAATCAATACGGGCGTTGAGCTTGCTGTGGACGCGGAGAAAAGAGCCCCCGCGGATGTGACAACACCCGTTGTTTCACAATTTCCCTGATTAGGTTGGCAGGCAAGTGCGTCGCCAGCAGCAATAACGAGAAGTGCAATTACGATAGCGTGTGAGTCTGGCACGTGCCCGCTTCGATCAGAGTTCGTCGCCAAGTACTGCATTTGATATTGGGATTGTAAGCTCTCAGCTGGCCGGTTGCCACGGAGTACGGTTTGCCATGCAGACTGGGCGGAAGGGTCTATCCTTGGGCCGATAGCTGATCTGTCGTATTAGACCGCTTTCGACCCCAAAGCGGCCGGCTCGTCCGCGATTTGCGACGGAAAGCGGGTTCGCCGATACTGGGTTGTTAATGAGCAAAGCCGGTCCGTGTATATCGGATGAAATCTTTTCTCGCAGGCGTCTTGGCGACAGCCTCACTCCTCATGGTCGCGACGCTCTCTGCTTCGGCAGCAGGAACCGTCGAGACGACCAGGACGATGATCCCAATCATCGATACGCATGCTCACCCATTCCGCGGAGCGAGGCGAGGTTACCCGACGAGCGCGGATCAAGTTGTGAGGGCAATGGATGAGTTCGGCGTGGAAATAACAATTCTGCTACCCCCGCCGTTTCCTTCCGGACACCCCGGTCGTTATGGGCGGAGTGAATTGAAACCGATGGTTCGCGTCTATCCCGACCGCTTGGCTTTCGCCGCAAGGGGTGAATCGTTGAATTCGATGTTGCATGACGTTTCCCCGGAGAACGTCACGCCAAGAATCGCCAAAGCTTTTCGCGACGAAGCCGAAGCGATCGCAAACGCGGGTGCCGCCGGCTACGGCGAATTCGCCACCGAACACTTTTCGTTCGGCATACGAAATCATCCCTACGAATCGGCTGCGCCCGATCACCCGTTGCTGCTCCTGCTTACCGACATCGCGGCGCAGCACGATATGCCGATCGACATTCATATGGAAGCCGTTCCACAGGATATGCCGATGCCTACGCGCTTTTCGGGCCTTGGTCCCAATCCGGCCAACTTGAAGGAAAACATATCAGGGTTGGAGCGCCTGCTCGCGCACAACCCGAAGACACGCATCGTCTGGGCACATGCTGGCTGGGACAACACGGGCGAGCGCACGGTGCCACTGATGCGAAGGCTGCTGAACGAGCATCCCAATCTCTACATGAGCATCAAACTGGATGAACGCGCTCCGAAGCGTACATCGCCGTTCGACCTGGATGGAAACTTGAAACCTGGCTGGCTCGCCTTGTTGAGCGACTTTCCCGACCGTTTCCTCATCGGTAGCGACCAATTCTTCGACGATGCACCGGAGCATCTGGCATTGGCTCGCAAGTTCGTTGACGCCTTGCCGCTAGAGATCGCACGTCGAGTGGCGAGCGAAAACGCCAAGCTCGTCTATCGCTTCGGAGCGCAACCGAAATAGTGTGCTAGTACGTCCGGTCTTGGCGGATTTGTTGTGGATCCCTCGACGGGCCTCTCGCGAATTTCCGAAGCTCGGTTCCGAAACGAATGAAACAAATCTGGACTCGGGATGAATTAGTGCTGCTGCACGCCCATCCTAGACTGCACCCATATCTCGCAAGGAAGACTCTCGAATGCACCAGCGACGCAACAACTCCGGCGAAGGCGTACACAAGCGTGCTGGTTGCATTCTTTCGCCCGTCACCCGGAGACCCACATGTCAGCCGTGCTCTGCTCCTGTTCCTGCGTCGTGCGCTGAGTATGCAACTTGACGCATCATTTTCGCCCGGCACCCATGTGGTCACTGACCGGATTCTCTACGCGCATCACGGCATTTACGTGGGGAACGGACGAGTAGTGCATTACGCCGGTCTTTGCGACGGATGGGAAAGCGGCGCCGTTGAGGAAGTGTCGCTTGAACGATTCGCCAACGGGGAACGCGTTGTCGCACGTGCGCATTCCTCGCGGTCTTTTTCCAATGCAGAAATCGTAGCGCGAGCGCGTTCTCGACTTGGCGAAAACATGTATCACATCCTCCGAAACAACTGTGAACATTTCTGCCAATGGTGCGTTACTGGACGCAAGCGTAGCTGGCAAGTGCACAAATGGATGTTTTTGCCGTTCAGGCTGCTACGCGCCGTATTTCGATGGGTGTCGACGCATTGGAGCCGCCCTGGCAGTCCATCTTTGTTTCTACCGGTTTGCAATGAAGCGACGGGAGGGCGGTCGCAACCAGCAAATCCATTCCAAGTCTCGTCTCAAGACTGATCGGTGATCAGCAAGTTGAGTCTTTCCGCGAGCCAGCGAGTGGTCGTGGCCTGAATCAGAATGGTCGCAAGGATCGCGAGAAAAGTGACGGAGGCGATAACCTTCGCCTCCGGCGCCCCCAGACCCATGAGCAGTCCAGCCAACGCCCCAGGGATAACGCCCGTCTCACGCGTCCAGCACATCAACAGCAGTTCCTTAAATGACCACTTTGCACGCAGGTCGGGGGGCGCGCATAGAAACACCGTAACCGGACGCGCTACGAGCATGAACACCGCAACAACGGCTAGGCCGCTTAGAAGGTATCTGTTCATCAGCGCAAAATCGACTTGCGCGCCCAGGAGGATAAAGATGAACATGCGCATGATAAGAGCTGTCGTCATCACATAGTCGTCGAGCTGCTGCTGTTCACGGGGGCTTGTTGAGAAGCCGAACACGTCCTTGTTGCCTATTACGATCCCAAATGTGAAGACCGCCATGAACCCGCTTGCCTGGAAGCCGTCGGCAGTCAGATAGGCTCCGACGACCGCCATTAGCGACACGACGGGCATGTATTCTCGGAGGAAGGCATATCTTTCGTGAGCGATCAACATCGCAGTCGCGTATCCGAGGACAATGCCGGCAACCAAACCAATGATTGCCTGCTTGACTAGGTCGAGAAGAGCCGCGGACATGGAGAACTGACCGCTGCCCATCGCGACTCCAAGGACTGCAAACGTGAGAATCGCGCCGGTCGCGTCGTTGAACGCAGATTCAGACATCACCGTCTGCGCCACACGGTCCTTGACCTTTATTTGGCGAAAGACCGGCACAAGCGTCGCGGGATCCGTCGACGCTATAGCAGAACCTAGCAGTAGCGCGGCGATGAATGGAATGCCGAGGAGGTAGTAAGCAGCAACGCCCGTGATTGCAGCGGTTATCACCACTCCGACTGTCGCGAGGAGAACGATCGTTATCCAAACCTCCTTGAGCACCGAAATGCGTAAAGAGGCTCCCCCGTCAAACAGAATGTAGCTCGATCCAAAAATGAGTACGAGCTGGTTCACTGGCGAATCCGCTTTAATATCGATGATGCCTGCCACGCCTGGGCCGGCGAGCATTCCGATAATAAGAAGCACAGCGACGTCGGGAACTCTGAATCTTGTAGCCAGCACCGAGGAAGCCGTGCCGAGAGCCAGAATAATGCCGAACAGCATCAAGATGTGCTTCGCTAACTCTACCGCTGTCGTCGACACTTATTCCCCCCTTGAAGGTCGCCCGTACTGATAGCGTTACGTTGCGATTCTAAAGACTTTTTTGGTGCTTATTGTGGTCTCATCCCAAAATGACTGTTTGCTGCGCGTTCCAGGGCATGGCAGCGGCAGCAGTTCGCTGAAGACGCCTATGCGATGCATGCCCGAAGCGGTCTTGGGGCGAGCGGTATCGAGACCGAACGCGCTTGACCTCGCTCGCAATCCCGCGAGGAGACGTCCGACTCGCGTTCACTCTACCATCTGCCAAATTGAGCCAGGACGGTGACATGAGCAATGGGCATTGGCAGTTGGATGGCACTGCAGCGGAGCTTTACGAGCGTTACCTCGTGCCCGCTATCACCGCGAAGTGGGCAGAGGACCTCCTGGACCGCGCGAAGCCCCGCGAGGGAGAAGCGGTTCTCGATATCGCTTGCGGTACCGGCATTGTGGGGCGACTAGCGGCCAAGAGAATGGGTTGTGGGCAGGTTGCTGGCCTCGACTTGAACAGCGGGATGCTGGCTGTCGCCCAAAGCATGCCGACCGAGGGGGCCGCAATCATCTGGATCCGCGGTAGCGCTCTCGATCTACCTTTCCGATCGGACAGCTTTGACGTAGTTCTCTGTCAGCTCGGATTGCAATTTTTAGCAGACCAACAAAAGGCTCTTGGCGAGATACGCCGCGTTCTCAAGTCCGCAGGAAGGGCGGCACTGAGCGTCTATAGCCGGATCGAGCGGACGCCGGGCGCAAACGCATTCGCGCTCGCGCTGGATGACGTCATCGGAAGTGACGCTTCTCGGATCAAGAGAGGCGAACATTCCTTCATGCAGCCGGCGCAGCTCGAGGCACTATTGCGCGACTCGAGCTTTGTTGCTATCGACGTACAGACGGTGGAGCAGACGATCGTGTTTCCTTCCGTGCTCGACTATGTGCGGTTTCAGCTCCTTGCCACTCCGATGACCGTCCTACTGAAGGATCGGACCGAGTCCGAACGCCAAGCGATCATTTCGTCGACCGCGTCCAAGACCATGGCCTTATCCACGCCGGCGATGCTGGAAAGCGGTACGTTCACATTCCCACAACAGGCATATGTCGCGATCGCGCAGAGATCCCGTTGACCGTTCGCGGCCGATCATCGAAGTTTGCGAACCACCGGCTTTCGCGGACTCAGCGAACCAACGGCTCGACTAGCCGACCGAAAGCGGACGCCTAAATTGCGGATTCCTGATGTTCCAACTATAGTCGCCTGAAACATAGAGATGCGACGGTCTAGCTGCGCACGAACGAAGTGATTCAGTGATGGACCGGCACATTCATCGTCGCGCTCCTCGCCTTGTTACGGCTGCGACCGGAAAGCGACGATGCCTCTCATTTGCGATAAGGAGCGTCCGAATACCATGAATCGATTCTTGATCTCGCGCCGGCCGAACCTACTTATCGTGCTGCTAGCATTGGCAGCATCGGTGCTCATTACAGACAAGGCTGTCGCAGCTCCGTCGACCGATGCGGGTGACGAACTGTTGAACCTTGGTTTCAAGGTGCTGGTCGCGACGACCACGACCCAGCAGGACTGGATAAGGGGCATGGCGCCTGGCCAGATCAGGGCAATGCAGCGCACGGGCAAGAAGTATTTCATCTACCCGGATGCCCCCAGGAACCAGATCTACGTCGGTGGGCCGAAGGAATATGACGCGTATAAGCAACTCCATCCGGATAGCAAGCTAGCCGGACAGGACGGGGCGAAACAGGCGAGCGCGTACCGCGCCAAACAGGATACTGCGATGCAGAAGGCCACCGCTCGCGACTTGTCGGATCCTTACTATTGGACCTTCACGGCTAACTGGGCGGATCTCGGGTTGTAGGTAGCTCGAGTTCCAAGGAGTGTCAGCTTCGCAGCCGCAAGCGCCTGCTGGAGGCAGGCGCATAGAATTCGGTGACTGCATCGATCGATTGACTCCTCGTGTATCTCATCTCACCGCCGTGCGGCGCGCCAATAACATCATGCATTCAATCCGGATCGCGCTGGGCGTTGGCACTTTACTGCTTGCGGTCACCTCTGCCGGCGCGGACGCTCCGATCGCGAAGACGCCGATCAAGCATCTAGTGGTGATCTTTCAAGAGAATCACTCGTTCGACGTCTACTTCGCGACGTATCCGGTGGCGCTCAACGCACCTCGCCAGCCTGCATTTCACGCGAGGCGCGGCACACCGTCGGTGAATGGACTTACGCCGACGTTGATCGAGCGAAACCAAAATTCATCGAAGCCGTTCCGGATTGATCGCTTGCAGTCGTACGTGTGCGATCAGGACCACGAATACACGGCCGAGCAGAAGGCACGCAATGGCGGCCTGATGGATCAGTTCGTGCGTTTCGACGCCCAGGCACCGTTCAACGACCGTCAGTTCTGCCACAAGTCGGCGGCTGGCGCGTGGGACACCGTGATGGGCTACTTCGACGGCAACACCGTAACAGCTCTTTGGAATTACGCGCAGTACTTCGCGCTCAGCGACAATCATTACGCGACCATGAGCGGACAGTCGACGCGCGGCGCGTTGAACCTGACCGCTGGAGACAACTACGGCGTGCTATGCGGGCCGCAGACCTCGGTGTATGGCAACGTGCCCGAGTGCGGCGGACCCGTCTCTTCAACCGCAACGCCTGCTCCGACGAACGGGATTATCGGCACGTTCACCAATGACACCGACCCGTACTGGGATGTGTGCTCGCAGGGTCCAACCGCAGCGTTGACCGGCCGCAACATCGGCGACTTGCTTACGGCGGCGGGCGTGACGTGGGGATGGTTCCAGGGCGGCTTTACGCTCGATCGCGATGGCAAATGTTCGTCGAGCCACGTGCTTGACGCTTTCGATCGTGCCGTCGGCGTGGATCCGCGCACAGACACCTTACGCTTCACGGACTACGTGCCGCACCACAACCCATTTCAGTATTACGCTTCGACCGCGAATCCGCTACATCTGCCGCCGACGTCGGTTGCGATGGTCGGAACGACAGATCAGGCGAAGCATTTGTACGACATCAAATGGTTTTGGGAAGCGGCACGTGTTGGAAACCTGCCTGCGGTCTCGTTCCTCAAGGCGCCGGCGTACCAGAACGGGCACCCCGGCAACTCGAATCCGCTCGATGAGCAGGAATTCCTGGTGAGCACGCTGAACCGGCTTCAGCAGATGCCCGAGTGGCGGAGCATCGCGGTGATAATCGCGGCCGACGACTCGGACGGCTGGTATGACCACGTGATGCCGCCGATCGTGAACCAGTCGAACACGCCCCTCGATTTCATGTGCGGCGATAAGAGCGACGGCCCTGGAGCGCGTTGTGGCTACGGGCCGCGACTTCCTCTGCTAGTGATTTCCCCGTACGCCAAGGAAAACTACGTGAGCCACACGCTGACCGATCAGACATCGATCCTGCGCTTCATCGAGGATAACTGGCTGAACGGCGAACGGATCAGCGAGATTTCTTTCGACCGAATCGCCGGTTCACTGGACGACATGTTCCAGTTCCCGGCTCCCGTCCTGCGTCGAGTGTTACTGGATCCTGCGACGGGGACAGCGAACTTCAGCAATCCAAGTCGCGCACCGTAATGGCTCGGACTAACTCCTGGGTGGCGACGATCCAGGATGTCGACTTATCTTACATACATATTCGTCCTGGGCCTGACAATTCTTCGCTAATTGATTGTTTTGAATGCGATGCCGACATATGGCATGTCGCTTGCTCAGTCCGTCTAGTCACGGTTCTCGGCACAACAAAAGACGGGGGGCATCCGATGAAATCTCTAGGCAAGCTGTTAGCGGCAATAGTGATGGTAGGCACGATGGGCAGCGCCTCTGCGACGCTGCTGTCGTTCGGGATCAATCTGAGCGGAGGCGTCACGCTCAACCCGGCAGGTGACATCCAGGCTGGGACTACACAAAAGACGATCAACCCGAACGGCACAACGTCCTCCTGCACGGGTGACGCCGGTGCCTGCGTAGCGGCAGCGATCCCGGCTGGCGGCGGCACTCCCGGGGTCTTCAGTGTCTCGGTGCTGCCGACCACGGTCGTCCCGATTTCGTCGTTTACGGTCTCAACCGGCAATATCGTTGCGACGTTTACCAACATCTCGCAAGCGACCATCGTTCCGACGTCAGCGACAGTGGCCGGGAGTATCTCGCTAAAGTTCAACGGGACGATAACCGGCGGTAGCGGCCCTGCCTCGATATTCATCGGCCAAACGGTCAGTCTCTCGGAAACCTGCACTCAAACTGGTCAAGGTGCCGTGATCACGTGCTCCGAGTCGGTGATAACGTCTGGACCCCCGCAGCAGACGCCCGAACCGATGTCGCTGGCCTTGGTCGGAGTCGGATTGCTCGCCCTCGGCTTCACCCGCCGCCGCAAGTCGAGCTGAACAGAACCTTCGTTGGTTTAAAAAACCCCGCTTCGGCGGGGTTTTCTTTGGGTGTTGAAAGCTGATATCGCGCGCCTGTGGCAGACGCGCGTCGCCTAAACTGCTGGCGTCCCTGACCCCTGGCGCGCACTGACATAGCGGGGTTTGGTCTCGCTTTTGACTTTGGCACGCCCCTTGCAAGTAGCTGCCTCAAGCGGCGGTTTACTAGCGTGTGAGTTACGCCCCGCCGACGCTGCTCGTCATATAACGACGACAGCGGCGCTCGTCGACTCGGCAAGGAGAATGCAATGGACATCAAGGAAATCGATTACATGATCTACCCGTACACGGTCGGCCGTGAAGATTGCAAAGTCCTACCGCGATCGTTCGAGACGCTGGCCGAAGCCGAAGCATATCTCGCTGAGCAGGACACCGGTGCGCTGGAGCGCGGCGAGTTCTATCTCGACGGACCGGAGCAGGAGAACTCAGCGTCCAACCGAATCGCGGGCGGTGTTTGTGTGGATCCTCTCGCAGCCGGGCCCACGGCCGCCGACCCAGCCGAAGTCGACTCCGAATGCGCGCCGATTGAATGGCAAACAACGCGCGGCGCATGGACGCGTGAGATCGAGGAATTGTGTCGCGCGCTCGACGCTCAGCAGAGAGCGCAGCGCCCAAGCACTGAGGCAAAGAAAAAGTAACGCGCGTTGAGGCTACCGTTCCAGTGGTCGTGGGGGTCAGGTGGCGGGCCTCACGGTTACTTGACCTTGGTCGTGCCCGTCATGCCCGTGCTACTGTCCGGGGGCGTGCCGGGGACCGCAGCGGGATCGCCACCGGGAATGCCTGCGGCGCTGCCGTACAGCGCGGGAATAATGACCTTCAGAATCACCAGCGCCGAACCCTCGCCCGTGGCAGGGACTGCCGCCAGGTTCGTGAGGATGATGACCGTATTGTCGGCCTTCGGGTCGTAGACCATCACGGTGGAATACCCGGGGATCTGGCCATCGTGTCCGATGAGCCAGGGGCCGAAGCGCGCGATACCGATCCCGTACCCACCCAAGATCGGGTTGTCGGGGTTGATCGGCACGATGCTGTCGAGGCGGATTTTCTGCATCGCCGGGTTCAGCAAGCCACCACCCACCAGCGCTTTCACGTAGACCGCGAGGTCGTCTGCCGTCGAGATGCCACCCCCCGCGGTCCACGCCCACGATGGATTGGCGTTCGTCTGGTTCAAGGGCTGGAGCGTGCCGTTTAGGGCCGCTGACAGCTGCGCTGGCGGCACCGCGTAGCTATTGATGGTCGCGACGTTGCTGAGGAACTGATAGCCCTGTGGGTGCGGAGTAGGGATCGACGAATCCTTCGCCGCGGGCAGCTGCGTGTGCGTCAACTTCAGGGGCTCGAAGATCCGCTTTTGAAACGCATCGCGGGCGGACATCCCGGTGAGCTGCTCGATGACGAGGCCGAGCAGCACGAGGTTGGTGTTGCAGTAGTCGAACTTCGTTCCTGGTGGGCTGTTCGAGGGATGAGCAAACGCGATCTTCAGAAGCTCGTCCGGTGTCCATGCCTTCTGCGGATCCTTGTCGAGCGTCTCGTTGAAGCCGAGATCGAACGTGTAGCTGTACAGTCCACTACGCATCGTCGCCAGTTGCTCGATGGTGATGTTCTGACCGTTTGGAACGTCGGGGCGAAACTTCGAGATCGGATCGTTGAGTTTGAGTTTGCCTTCCTGCACCAACTGCATGATGACGGTCGCTGTCATGGTCTTGGTGTTGCTGCCGATGCGCACGGAGTCGGCCATGGCCAGCGGTGCGGTCTTGCCGATCTCGCCGGTGCCGAACGTGCCCTGCCAGTCGCCTTTGTCGCGCGACTTGATAAGCACGATCGCACCCGGGATCACGTTGGCCTTCATTACCCTCTCGATCTCGGTCTGAAGCGCCAAGGCGTAGGCCTGCTGCCCGCTTGGAATGGCCTCGATACGCGCCGCGATGTCCTTCGAAACCACTTCCGCGGCGATAGCGGGCTGAGTGAGAGCGATTGCGACTCCAGTAAGCAGGCTCGTCAGCAGGTGGTTCATTCGAGGCCCCCAACACGCTTGGTTGAATTCTGCTTCGAATTGCCCACCCATCGTACGTCGTGAAGATTTGAACTGTCGATGAGACGCGATTAGCAAGACAGTCGCAAGGTTCTGGCAACACCGCGCAAGAAAATTTACGGTTATGAGCATTGTGCGGCCAGCGAGCGACCTGGCGTGTCGCCCAATCGTGTGCAGCGAATGTAAATTTTGCATTCTGCAAAAATCCGTAACAAAGAATTTTCCTCCAGAAAGTGTTGCATCGGGTCATTTCAACCGATGATCGCATTGACACGCATTGAGGAGCGGACCACAATTTTTTCAACCATCGTTTATCACGTGTGCGCCAGCAAATTCTTCTGCGAGGTGTTGACGCGATGAACGCTCCAGTCAGTCGAAGTCCCCGGCCAAATCTCCCGGACATGCTGTTTGGTAAAGGAAGGACCATGTTACGTAATCCGCTAGGCCGCTTTTGCGTCATGATGGCTTTAACTGTTATCACGCCGGCTGGTGTCGTTCAGGCAGCCGCGCCGAATCCCTGTGATCCGAGGACGTATGGTGCGATCGGGAATGGCGTTACCGACGATACCGTCGCGATCCAGACCGCCATCAACAACTGCGCAGCGTTGGGCGGCGGGACCGTACCGTTCGATTTCGGCGTGTTTCTCACCGGTCCGTTCCAGCTCAAGGATGACATCGTGCTGCGGATCGCGGCGGGCGCGACGGTTCTCGGCACCACTGATCCGTCGCGCTATCTGCCGGCGTACATTGGCACGCGCTATCGCGCGACCGAAGCGTTGATCTCGACGGACAACGCGAGTGACGTCGACATCATCGGCGGCGGCACTATCGACGGCCAAGGCGACGTCATCTCGGCAACGGATGGTATGAGCTGGTACGGCCGAGCGGCGTCGGCCCCGTTTCCCTACGCGAGCTACCCCTTCGCGCCGAGCAGTAACGGACTGCCGCGACCATGGCTGGTGGAGTTCTGGATGACCGATCACATCGTTGTTCAGGGCGTTCATCTCGCGCGCTCGCCGATGTGGACGCTCGTCCAGCGCTATGCGACAGACGTTACGATCGCCGGCATCAGCGACAGCGCGCCCTCGACGTCCAGGAACACGGACGCCGTCGACGTCGTCTCGTCAGACGGCGTGCGGATCTCGGCGGTGAACTTCGCCTCCGGCGACGACGACGTGGCGCTCAAGTCAGGGCTTCCGTCGCAATACCAGGATCCCAAGGCTCCGCCCATGCCGGCCGCGGCCACCCAGAACGTCACGGTCGCGAACGCGGTGTTCACTTCCGGCCACGGCATGTCGATCGGCAGTGAAGCGATCAATGGCGTGAACAACATCGCCATCATGAACGTCGCGCTTTCGAACACCTCGAATGGCTTCCGCATAAAGACCGGACGTGACCGGGGCAGCGTGATCAAGAACATCACCGCGCAAGATCTGACGATGGTCAACGTCGCCCAGCCGATCGTGATCAACTCGTACTATCCGGCCAGTAACCCCCCGACCTGCGGTGCCGACCCTGGTCAGCCGGTGACCCCAACCACCCCGTTCGTAAGCAACGTGACTTTGCGCAATGTCGCCGCCACTGGCGCCACGAGCCAGAGCTTCATCGACGGCCTGCCAGAGTCCTCGGTGCTCAACGTCACGCTCGACAACGTGACGGTCGGCCAGGCGACCAGCAGCGTGAAGCCGATGGACCTCCGTTACATGGTTGGAACCTTCTCGAACGTAACCGTCAGCCCGACAAGCACCGGGCACAACTTCATCTGTCTCGTCGGCGTAACGGTGACTGGCGAAAGTCTGCCGTAGAGCCTTGGGCACGCGTCTCGCAATGTCTCCGTCAAATCAGAGGACACGATCATGAAGAGCTTCCTGTGGTTCAGTATCGCTCGCTGGCTCGCGTTCGCGACTACCATCGCGATGGCCGCGTTCTGCTCTTTGTCAGCCAGCGCGGCGATCATCCTGGTCTCGAAAGGGACCATCGCGAGCGGCACCGACACGACGGGTGTCTTCGGCACCGCCGGCGCCGACCTTTCCGGCAAGACCTACAAGCTCATGATCACCTACGACGATTTCTCCACCGCCTTCCATGCGTCGAGCCCGACGTTCGAGAAACAGGCTGGCGTGGTAATCGGTAACCTAAGCGTGGCCGTCAACGGCATGGGGTTCTCCCACAACGTGACGCAGTCGTTTGGCGCCTTTCTGTACGTCAACAACAACGGAGTATTCAGCGAGCTCAGCGGATTCCAGAGCGGCAACGACGTCTCAGGTCAGATGTTGTACGCAGCGCACGATATTTCCAGCACCTCAGGCACCGTCACCGGGCCGGCGATCGGAATGACGGCCTATACGGCGATGCCCGGCGACGTCGGCGATGCGCGCTTCAGCACCTCCGGCACTGAGGGAAAGGCATCGTTCACCGCCAGCCCGAGCGCGGCGTACCTGGTGTTTCCGCCGCCGCAGCTGATCGCGAGCTTGTCCTCGTACGTGCAAAGCTTGGGGCTTTCTCACGGCACCGAGACGAGCTTTCTCGCCAAGCTGAACGCTGCGCTGTCGTACCTGTCCTCCGGCGACATCGCCTCCGCCGCGGAGAGCATCAACGCCTTCATCAACGAAGCCAAGGCGCAGAGCGGCAAGAAGCTTACATCGGCGCAAGCCTCGCAGATGATCAGCCAGGCGCAGTCGATTATCTTCACGATCGGCATCATCTATTCGACCTAAAAGTGTCCGCGGGATCATAAAGGTGCGACGGGTCGTGCAGAAAGCAGGCATCCACGTTCGCGCTACGCATTCGTAGGTTCTGTGAGCGATACCGTCACAGTCATCATCGGACATCGCCTCGGGAAAGTCGAAGCCGTCCGCCATCTCAAAGAGGGCTTCGCCCGCACCAGCGGTCACCTCGGCGCGATGCGACCGCGCGACAGCTGTTCAATCCACCGGCGGGAAGCGTTTGTCACTAACTCCAGCTGCAGAATGTCCGCATTCGGGTCGACCGCGAGCTCAATGCGCCGGCGCAATTCTCGACTCGACCCCCTTCGGCAACACGATGTTCAGGATCATGGCAAGGAGAATGCCCATCACGATTCCGTCGGTCACCAGGACCCGCAGCGCCGGCGCGACGGCGTCGAACGCCGCTGGCGGCGCGGCCTGGATGCCAAGGCCGACCGCGAGCGAGCTCGCAACGATCAAGGCGTCGCGGCGTGACGTCAGGTTCCTGCCGATGATGTCCAGGCCGACCGATGCCACCATCCCGAACATGAACAGCAGCACGCCACCGAGCACTGGGGATGGCATCAGCGCGATGATCGCACCGACTTTCGGAATCATCGCCATGATGATGAGGAATGCCCCACCAGCTGCAACGACGAAGCGGCTGCCGACACCGGTCAGCGAGATGACCCCGATATTCTGCGAATAGGAAGTAAGCGCCATACCGCCAAAGATCGCGGAGATCACTGACCCCACGCCGTCATTCGACACTGCCCCGCGCACGCGCCAGTCTTCGCCGGGAACGCCGGTAATGCGGCAGCAGGCGAGCGTGTGTCCCGTCGTCTCTACCGCTGTCGCAAAGAAGCACACGATCACCGTGATGACGCCGATGAGGCCCGGCCATTGCAGCCCCCCGTAGGGCAACAGGTTCGGCACAGCGACCCAGTTCGCGTCGGCGACGGTTTGAAACTGCAGCAGGCCGAGCCCGGCGGCGACCACGTAGCCGATCACCATGGTCACGAACAGCGACAGCGTACGGATGAAGCCTTTCCCGTATACGCTCAGGACGATGACGAGCACGATCATCAAGGCGGCGAGCCCGAGCGTGAGCGGCGTTCCGAAGCCAGGCGTATTGAGGCCGGTCGCGACGTTGATGCCGATCTTCATCAACCCCGTGCCGATCAGCAGGATGGTGGTGCCTGTCACGATCGGCGGGAAGAACCGTTGCATCTTGCCGATCAACGGACTCCAAGCAAACTGCACGAGGCCGCCGATCATCAACGCGGTCATCGCGGCAGCGAGGCTCACGTCCTTGCTAATCGCGACGATCGGCCCGATGAAGATGTAGAAGACGCCCATCACGATGGGCAGCCGCGGCCCGATGAAGCCGAGCCCGAGTGCGGAGACCATGGTGGCGATGCCGCATCCGATCATCGTCCCGGTGACCATCTCGATGCGGACCGCGGGAGCGAGATTGAGCAGCCGCGCCACGATTAACGGCCCACCGACCATGGCGGTGAACATCACGAGCACGTGCTGGATTCCGAACAGCGCGGTGCGTGTGGGCCCGGGGTAGTCGTTCAACTGGTACTCGAGACGCGTGAAGCCACGGTCCGCGTCGGTGTTGGACGCCGCGAGTGATGCGGTTTGTGTCTGCGAATTCGGTGCTACGCGTGCATCTGCGACATCGCTCATTGCCGCCTCCATCGTACGTTCTTTGATTGTTTCGATGTGCCTTTCTCGTGCGACTTCCTGGCTAAACGGATACACCTGACGAACGCGATCGAAGCGGAAGCGCCGACCGCGGGAGCTACGATACACGTTCGGCGTCCAAAGTGCTCGGATGCCGGTGGTAGCAAGTTCCCCGTGGGGGAGCCGACCCTTCCCTTTGATGCGTCTTTACGCGACGCCGCTTTGTCCGCAAACTCTTACTCTCACTTAATCGGACCGCCGAAGCGGCATAACCGTGAAGGTAACGATCCTCGACGATTACTTCGATACGTTGCGCACGCTCAAGTGCTTTCGCGAGCTCGCAGGCCACGACGTCACGATCTGGACCGATCACGTCCAGGATCTCGACCCATTGGCCGATCGGCTCCGCGATACGGAAGCGCTGGTGCTGATCCGTGAGCGAACGCAGATCCGCGCGCCGCTCATCGAGCGCCTGTCCAAGCTCAAGCTGATCAGCCAGCGCAGCGTCTATCCGCATATCGACGTCGACGCCTGCACCCAGCATGGGATCATCGTGTCGTCGAACATGCACTCCGACACGCCGTCCTATGCGGCGGCGGAGTTGACCTGGGGCCTCGTGTTGGCGGCGATGCGGCAGATTCCGCAGCAGGCCGCAGCGCTCAAGGAAGGCGTATGGCAGACGGGCGTCGGGCACACGCTGCGCGGGAAGACCCTCGGCATTTTCGGCTACGGCAGGATAGGCGCAGTGGTTGCGGGCTACGGCAAGGCCTTCGGCATGAACGTCCTGGTCTGGGCGCGCGAGTCATCGATCGAACGTGCACGCGCAGACGGCTATGCCGCCGCGCCAAGCAAGGCGCAGTTCTTTGCGGACAGCGATGTTCTCTCGCTGCACATGCGCCTTGTCGACGCGACGCGCGGGATCGTCGCTGCCGAGGACCTCGCCCGAATGAAACCGGCGGCGCTGCTGGTGAATACGAGCCGCGCTCCGCTGATCAAGCCCGGCGCGCTGGTCGACGCGCTGCGCGCAGGCCGTCCCGGAATGGCCGCGGTGGACGTTTTCGAATCGGAGCCGCTACGCGATCCGAAGCATCCTTTGCTAACCATGGCGAACGTCGTCTGCACGCCGCACATCGGTTATGTCACTCGCGACGAATACGAAATCCAGTTCGCCGACATCTTCGCCCAGATCACCGCTTACGCCGCCGGCACGCCGATCAACGTCGTCAACCCTGCGGTACTGAAGCAAGGCACCCGCTAGGACGGCTCCACGCTGATCGCGCCGAGCCGCACTTCCGGCTTCTACTTGATCTCGACTAAGCCCGGCGAGGACATCTCCGCCGCGGCCGTTTGCATACCGCGCGCCTTCTGCCGGCGCCACGCGGCGGGCGGCGTGCCCACCAGTCGCTTGAACGCCCTGGAGAAAGCGGCTTCGGAATCGTACCCGACCTCGAGGGCTACCGTGGCAACCGTCGCGTTCGTATCGCGCAATAGCGATGCAGCCACCTGCATGCGCCAGTTGGTCAGGTACTGCATGGGGCTTTGCCCGATCATCTCGGCAAAGCGTTCGTGCAGAGCCGATCGCGACAGTCCAACCCGCCGGCCTAATTCCTCGACCGTCCAGTCGGTTGCAGGAGCGTCGTGCATGAGGGCAAGCGCGCGACCGACAAACCGATCGCGCAGCCCGGCGAGCCAACCACGGCTATCCTCCGGGAGCATGTCGACATAGCGGCGCACGGCATCGACAAACATCATTTCGCTCATGCGCTCCAGCATCGCTTCTCCCCCAGGGCGCTTGTTCTTGGACTCCATGACCGCCTGACGCATGAACTGGGCGATCCAATCGTGGTTCTCGGTCTTCTTCAAGTGCAGCAGCCGCGGCAGCGTTGCGATCAATGGATTGAAGGGTCGCACATCGCAGCCCAGGAAACCGCATACCAACGCGGTGTCGCAGTCATCGGAGGCAACCTCCGAGCGGACTTCGGCGCCGTCGTAATGCAAGGTAAAGGGCAACTGGTCAATCTTTTGCGAATACCCCGCCGGATCCGGCGGAGTTCGCATCCCGGGCGCGCTGGAGATGACGTGCGCATCGCCATGAGGGAAGAGAATGATATCTCCTGTCTCCATTCGCGCCGGTGATTCACCTGCGATCGCGCCCCAGCAACTGCCGCGCGTAATGACGTGATATTCCATCACGTGTTCCGAATCCGGCATGACCGCGGTTGCGATATCGCGCGACGGAGGAGCTTCCGCAGCCCAGCTCCGGCTGCCGCACACGTAGAAAAAGAGCGCCCCCCGCAGGCGCACGCTGCGCAATACATCGGAGAGGATGTCATGGCTCATACGGGCTTCGCACGAATTTTCCGGTCTTGAGTTCCCCTTGCGCCGTCGGCTTTCGCCATCGGCTCCACCGCTCTGACCTACCCGTTCGAGATGCGCGAGCAAGTTTGACGGATTCGCGGCATACACCGCAAGGGGGTGCGCGACCGTTGAGGACGCGCGGTCAATTCGTGCCGACTCCCGGCTGGGCGCAGGCGAGACTAGACGGAAATACTGCAGCCGTTCGCCGATCGAGGCGATTAACCCGACAAGGAGATCCGCCATGCATGCAACCAATGTAACCGCCCTCGCACCACAATCAATCGCCACGCAACCCGACTTCGCTGGCGTCAAGGCCAAGCAACAGGCCACCTGGGCGAGCGGTTTCGCCGTCATAGGCACGACTCTGCAGATCGTAGGCGAGTCTCTCGCCGAAGCGATCGATGTGCGTGCTGGCGAACGCGTGCTCGACGTTGCCGCGGGGAACGGCAATGCGACCCTCGCCGCAGCGCGCCGTTTCGCCGAAGTGACGTCGACCGACTACGTTCCCGCATTGCTCGAAAAGGGCAAAGCTCGGGCGGACGCCGAAGGTCTGAAGGTCGCCTTCCAGATTGCCGATGCCGAGCAGCTGCCTTTTGCAGACGAAAGCTTCGATGTGGTGCTATCCACGTTCGGCGCGATGTTCACGCCCGATCACGCGCGGCCGGCGCGGGAAATGCTGCGCGTCGTGCGAGGCGGCGGTCGTATCGGGCTAGCCAACTGGACGCCGGAGGGATTCATCGGCCAGCTGTTCAAGGCCATCGGCGCCTACATCCCTCCGCCTGCGGGACTCAAGTCGCCCGCCTTGTGGGGAACCGAGCCGCATATCGTGGCGCTGTTCGGCCCCCAGGCTGCCGACATCCGCTGCATGCGCAAGCTCTTCAATTTCCGCTACCGCTCGAGCGCACACTGGATCCAGATCTTCCGCGATTTCTATGGACCGACGGTCAAGGCCTTCGCCGCTTTGGGGCCGGCCAAGCGGGTAGCGCTCGAGCAGGACATCATTGCCTTGCTGGAGCGACTCAACGTTGCGGGAGAGTCTTCGCTAGTCGTTCCGGGCGAGTATCTGGAGGTCATCATCGTCAAGCGCTGAAACAAACGAAACAAACTCTACTGACGTTGACATTGATCGGTTGCATTGGGCCCATAAAGTTCGCTGCGCACGATGAGCAAGTGGAGCACCCAAATCAAAACCAACCGACAGGAGAAGCCACGATGCAACTGCAAACCGCACACGTAACCGAGACCGATCGCTATGCCAAAGCCGTAGCGACGTCCAAACGCATTCGCTTTGATATCGACCGCGATGTGATCCGCGGCCGGTCTTTCGACTTCACCAAGAAGTTTCTGCCCGACGGGCTGTCGAAGGTCGATCGCCTGGACTTCCTGCCCGCCGACGAGCGACGCCTGCTCAGCCAGATTCAGGGCCGTACCTACGCCAACATGTTTGGCCTGGTCGAACGTTTCATCGCGGCCAAGGTTTTGGAGATCACCGGCGATCATCGTCTGGGTGACCAGAACGCCCTGGAAGCGCTCGTACGCTTCAGTGACGAGGAGATCAAGCATCAGGAGATGTTTCGCCGCATCGAGCGCATGTGCGCCGCCGGCATGCCGGAGGGATACACCTTTTTGCCCGAGCCGAACGCGGTTGCCGCGGCCGTGCTTTCGAAGTCGACGTGGGCCGTGCTGGCACTGACCTGCCATATCGAGCTCTTCGTCCTGGCGCATTATCGCGAGAGCATCGAAGCGGACGCGGATGCGTCCGAACTGTGGAAGGACGTCTTCCTCTACCATTGGCGCGAGGAATCGCAGCACGCGATCATCGACGAGCTGGAGTGGCAACGCGAGCATGCGAAGCTCTCGCCTGAACAACGCGATCAGTCGGTAACCGATCTGATCGAGCTTGTGGGCGCCGTCGACGGTCTGGTGCAGATGCAGGCTCGCGCGGATGCGGAGTACTTCTTCAAGGTCTGCGGAAGAACGTTGTCGCCAACCGAAGCCGAACGCGTGCACGCCGGCCTGCTCGCCGCCTACAGGTGGCAGTACATCATCTCCGGAGTCCAGGAGCCGCGGTTCAGCAAGATCCTCGGCGGCATGATCACGGGGAGCCAGGCCGATCGCATCGGCAAGGCGCTTGCGCCGGTGATGAACTAAACCCGAACAGTGCGCGCGGCGTATCCCACAGGAGCTTGCGTCGATCGGAAGCGTCTGGAAAAAGCCTGAGCACGAGGTTGAGCAGCACGCCGTAGTCGACGCGCGTCGGCGCGCGCAAGTACGGCCAGTCCGATGCCCAGAGGCAGTGGTCGAGCGTGAAGGCGTCGACCAACGCCCGCACGAACGGCCACGCCTCCTGGTGCGGCGAGGGCTCGCGCGCGAACTTGACCAGTCCCGAGAGCTTGACGTAGGCGCGCTTGCTTACGCCCAGCTCGAGCACTTCGCGGAAGCCGGGCTGGTCGAGGCCTGCATCGATCGTGGGACGGCCGCAATGATCGATGAGCATTCGGACGCTGCAATTCGCGAGGAGCGGCATCATCAGCACAAGCTGGTCGTGCTCGACCTGCACGTCGACGAACATGTCAAGCGCAGCGAGCTTCTCCAGTAGCGGTCGCGCATCGCGATAGTAGTCGACGCCGTAGTAGGTAACGTTCCACGCCACGCCGACGACACCACGAGCCTTGAGCCCTTGCAGCTCATCGACGCTCACGTTGTTCCGGACCACCGCGATGCCCTTGTAGCGGCCATTGCCGTGTGCGATTGTGTCAAGCATGCAGGCATTGTCGAGGCCATACCCGGAGTTGGGGCCGACCAGCAGCGCGTGACGCGTGCCGTAGGCTTCCATCACCTGTTCGAGTTGCATCGCCGTGCCCATCTCCTGGCCCATCGGCGCGTAATGCGTGTTCGCGCCGTAGGGGAAGCGCGCGGGATCGAGCACGTGCACGTGGCAGTCGATCTTCGGCTCTTCGAAGATTCGAACGTCCACGATCAGGCACCCTAGAACGTAGCTGCGATGGCGGCTTTGAGCGTCGGTGTGATCTCAGGCATGACGCCGAACCACGCGTTGAAGGCGGGCCGCGCCTGGTTGAGCAGCAGCCCCAGCCCGTTGACGGTGATGTTTCCGCGCATGCGCGCCGCGGCGAGCAGCGGCGTCTCCGGCGGGACATAGATCAAGTCGCCGACCACAGCGCTCTTCGGCAGCCGATCGAGCGATATTTCGAGCGACGACTTGCCGACCGAGCCGAGGCTCGTTGCGTTGGCCAGCATCGCAACGCCGTCGAGTGCGTCCTCGCGCTGCTCCCACGCCACCACTTTCACCACCGGACCCACGGCATCGGCGATCTCTTGCGCCTTGTCCCGCGTGCGGTTGGCGACGCGAATCTCCTTCGCACCCTGTGCCGCCAAGCTGGCAACCACGGCACGCGACGCGCCGCCCGCACCCAGCACCAGAATCGGGCCGCTGTCGGGCCGCCACTTGGGATCGACGTCGCGCAGGCTCTGGATGAATCCGTTGCCGTCGTTGTTGAATCCGGTGAGCGTACCGTCCTTTTCGACGACCACGGTGTTGACCGCGCCGATGCGGCGTGCGAGGTCGTCAACTCGGTCGAGCAGCGGGAAGATCGCCTGCTTGTGCGGCGTCGTGACGTTGCATCCGCGCAAGCCGAGCGTCGCGATGCCGCGCACGGCGGCTTCGAGCTTCTCCGGCGGCACGGCAAACAGCACATAGCGTCCCGGAATCCGGTAGTGCGCCAGCCAGTGATTATGGATGACCGGCGAGCGCGAGTGCGCCACCGGCCAACCCAGGACGCCGGCGATGCCGAAGGTGTTCGCGTCTGCCATCGCTACTTTCCGTACGCTTGACCTACTGTGCAGACGCCGGCGGCAGCACGGCAACCACTTCCTGCTTGTTGTTTACAACCTTGGTCATGAAGCTCTCTCGATCCAGGTCGCCGTTCTTGTCGAAGCTGACGTCCATCAGAATTCCCGGGTATTCCTTCACCGACAGCTTGATGCCGTGCATGGCATTGGCGAAAGCCTTGGGATCGACCTTGCCGATCTTTTCCGTCACGGCCTTGACGACGTACATCGCAGTGTAGCCTTTGAGGCCGTTGTGGTCGGGCTTGTAGCCGTATTCCTTCTGGAATCTCTCGGCGAAGGCCTTGATGCCGGGATTCGGCGCATCCGCAGTGAGGCCGACATGCGCGACCGCGCCGTTGGCAGCATCACCGGCCAATTCGATCACTTTCTGGCCAGTGAGCGTCGTCTCGCCAACGATGGGCTTGTCGTAGCCCTGCTTGCGCAACTCGCGCAAGCAGCGAGCCGATTCTTCCTCATTGGTGTAAACGAACAGAGCGTCGGCATTCACCTGCTTCGCCTTGAGCACGGGCCCGGAGAAATCAAGCTGGCCGGGATCGCTGGAGATGTCGGCGACGAGCTTGATCCCTTGTGCGTCGATCGCCTTCATGAATGCGTCACGCCCGCCCTTGCCGAAGTCATTGTTCACCCAGATCATCGCCACGGTCTTCGCCTTGAGCTGGTCCTTGAGATAGCGCGCGACCTTGGGCATGGCGTTGGCTTGCGTAAACGAGGTGCGAAAGATGTAGGGGTTGCCCTGCTGAGTGATCGCTGAAGCTTCGCCACCGGTGAAGTTGGGGATTTCCGCGCGTTTGGTCTCCGCCATGCTGACCAGGATCGAACCGGAGAACACCGGCCCCATGACGACGTAGGCGCCGTCATCGATCGCCTTGACCGCGAGCGCCTTGGCGACCTGCGGCTGCGACTGAGTGTCGCTTGCGGAGTACTCGACCTTGCGGCCGAGGATGCCTCCGGAGGCGTTGATCTCCTTGACCGCGAGCTTCACGCCATCATTGAAGTTGGTGCCCGAAGTGGTGCCGGTGCCGGAGAGCTCCATCAATCCGAAGATCTTGATGGGACCAGTCTGCGCAAGCAGCGGCTGGGTGAACGCCAGGCTGAGCAGGAGGGCGGAAATGCGAGCAATGGAACGCATAGGGTCGGCCTCGGGTGTGGTTGTTGTACGCCGGCATTGGGACGCCGGGCGAGCCGCAATTCTCGCCCTGAACGGCCTTGAAGCGGTAGCGCTAATGCTGTCCATAGTTATCTAAAATACTTATCGTTGGCATGGCTTGGCGAGACTGCCGGCGCGACACCCGGTGTGATCATCCGCGACATATGCAACCTCAGCTTCGCCACCTGCGCGCGTTCCTGGCGGTTGCCGATCAGGGGAGCGCCAATCGCGCGGGTGCCGCTTTGTTCCGCGCCCAGTCGGTCGTGTCGCGCTCAATCCACAAACTGGAACGCGAGCTAGGCGTCAGGTTGTTCGAGCGCCGGGCGCGCGGCATGCTCCTTACCGAATACGGCCGCGCCCTCCTCATCCGGACACGCCGCGTGAACGCCGAAATGCAACGCGCTCGCGCCGAGCTCGGCGCCCTCGCCGATAAAGGCAGCGTTCGCAACGCGCCGATGTTCGGCATGCTGATCCCCGAGCGGCGGGTTCGCGCGTTCGTGGCACTGGCCGAACAACACCACATGCCTTCGGTTGCGCGGAGCCTGGGCATCACCCAGCCGGCGGTCAGCATCGCCGTGCGGCAGATGGAGGATAGCATCGGCGTCGCTCTTTTCGACCGCTCGGCACGCGGCATGATTCCCACTCCCGCAGGCGCGGCACTCGCATTGCGATTGAAACGTGCCTTGGCCGAGATTCGCCACGCGGTAGCCGACATCGCGGCGCTGCGCGGCGTTACGCAGGGCAGGGTGACGGTCGGAGCATTGCCACTCGGACGAACGCGGCTTCTTCCGGAGTCGATAGCGGACGTCGTCGGAAAATACCCCGAGCTGCGCGTTGCGACCATGGAGGGTACGTTCGAAGCGCTTGCCGCCGGCCTTCGCGCGGGCGACCTGGATTTCATCCTCGGCGCGTTGCGCTCGGCCGAGTTTGCCAGCGATCTCAAGGGCGAGCCGCTCGCCGACGACGAGCTTGCCATCGTGGCGAGGAGTGGACATCCGTGGCTCGCGCGCAAGCGCATTCCACCAACCGACCTGGCCCGCGCGCGCTGGGTGCTTCCGCGCGTAAACACTCCGACCCGCACACTGTTCGAGCGCGCGCTCGCCAAGCGTGGCCTTCCGCTGCCGAGCGTGGTCGTGGAAACGAGCGACCTGGCGGTGCTTCGAGGCGTGCTCTTGAACAGCGAGCTGCTGACCGCAATTTCGCCACGGCAGCTCTCCTTCGAGCTCGCAGCAGGACTCCTGGCTCTTCTTCCGGTGCCACTACCCGACACGCGGCGCGTCATCGGGATCACCCGCCGCACCGACAGTGTCCCGTCGCCGGGCGCGAAGATCCTGATGGAGGAAATCGCCCGGAGATGTCCGGACGTTCTGGCGTCGATCGACCGCTAGACTGCGCCACTCCCGAGGGACGCTCACAGGACGCCCGTCTAAGAAGCGGTGACCCGAGGATTTGGTTAGACCGGCTCCATGCCGTGACGGCGCTTTGCGGCGTCGGCTTCGGGCGAGGTCAGAAAAGACAGCAGCGCTTTAGCGGCGTCGGGCCGGGTCGATACGCTGCAGACAGCGGCCGAGAAGGTCGTTACCGCCTGGATCTCCTTAGGCAGCAAGCCAACGACATCGATGCCAGGCAGGTGCATCAACTCGCTCAATTGCTGGAACCCGAGATCGCTGTCCCCGCGTGCCACGAGCGCGCCTACGGGAACGCCGGGCGGCGCCTGCACGATGCGCGGTGCAATCGTATCGGCAATGCCCCAGCGCTCGAACAAACGCAAAAGGTGCGCGCCGCTCGGGCCCGTCGAATAGGCGACGCTGCGGGCGTCGAGCACCGCCTGGCGAACGGCGCGCTCATCGGTAACATCCGGCCGCCGCGCTCCGGCTGCGACGGCGATCGCCACGCCTGAGCGAGCAAGGTCGCTTCGACTGCCTGGATCGACGCGGCCGGCGGCTGCCAACCGCTCGATGGCGTCGACGGCCAGCACCACGAAATCGAACGCTTCGCCAGCCTCAACGCGCCGTGCTGCTTCGACGCCTCCGACCGACTCGACGGCCACTCGCTGCCGCGACTGCTGCTCATAGGCTTCTGCAAGCTCAGCGAGCACGTGTCGCGTGGCCATCGACGAGATGCCGGTGATCGGACGGTCGGCGGTTGGCTGCGTGGCCATTTGAGGGCTGCTAATGCTTGGCGCGTATACGAACGGGGGCCTTGGAGACGCCCGCTTTCAATCGATGTATTTCAATCCCGCGTTGCGAAGCGGCTCGCGCATGTTGTACATGTCGAGGCCAAGCACGCCAGCGGCGAGCTTCGCGCGCTTTTCGCCTTCATTGGCTTCACGCGCAGCCGCCGTCTCCAGGGTTTTCTGCGCCACGGCCGCGGGTACCACCACGACGCCGTCGTCGTCAGCCACGACAATATCGCCGGGAGTCACACTGGCCCCAGCACAAACTACGGGTATGTTCACCGAGCCCAGCGTCGCCTTGACCGTCCCTTTGGCGGAAATCGCCTTGCTCCATACCGGAAACTTCATTTCGGTCAGCGCGCGCACGTCGCGCACGCCGCCATCGATGACCAGCCCGTGCGCGCCGCGCGCCTTGAAGCTCGTCGCCAGCAATTCGCCGAAATAGCCGTCACTGCAGTCTGCCGTCACCGCCGCGACGACGATGTCGCCGGGTCGAATCTGCTCGGCGGCGACATGCAGCATCCAGTTGTCGCCTGGCTGCAGCAGGACAGTCAGCGCCGTCCCGGACGCCTGGGCGCCCGCATAGATCGGACGCATGTACGGCTTGAGCAGCCCCGTGCGCTGCATTGCTTCGTGCACGGTGGCGGTGCCGAAAGCGCGCAGCTTGGCTGCAACATCGCTGTCGGCTCGCCGGATGTTGCGATAGACGACTCCGAGTTCGACCATGGTCAACGTCCTTTCGCTTTGAGCGCCGCGTCGAGGCGGGGATAGACACGCCGTGCATTCGACTCGTAGATCTTGCGCCGCGCCTCCGGCTCGATCGCTGCCCCCTCGACGTAGCGCCTGGTGTCGTCGTAGTGGTGCCCCGTGGTAGGGTCGATGCCGCGCACCGCACCGATCATCTCGCTCGCGAACAGGATGTTGCCAATGGGGATAACGCGTGTGAGCAGATCGATGCCGGGCTGGTGGTAGACGCAGGTGTCGAAAAAGATGTTGCCGAGCAGATGCTCCTGCAAAAGCGGCTTTTTGAGCTCCTGCGCGAGGCCGCGGAAGCGTCCCCAGTGATAAGGAACGGCGCCGCCCCCGTGCGGGATCACGAATTTGAGCGTCGGGAAATCCCTGAACAGATCGCCCGTCACGCACTGCATGAACGCGGTCGTATCGGCATTCAGGTAGTGCGCGCCCGTGGTATGGAAGCACGGATTGCAGCTCGTGCTCACATGGATCATCGCCGGGACGTCATACTCGACCATCTTCTCGTAGATCGGGTACCAGTGACGGTCAGTGAGGGGGGGCTCCCTCCAGTGGCCGCCCGAAGGGTCGGGATTGAGATTGATCGCCACGAAGCCGTATTCCTCGACGCACTCTTTGAGCTCGGGAATACAGCTCTTCGGATCGACGCCGGGGGACTGCGGCAGCATCGCGGCGCCGATGAAGTTGTCGGGGAAAAGCCGGCTTATGCGGTAGATCAACTCATTGCAGATCGCCGACCATGCCGCGCTCACATTGAAGTCGCCGATGTGATGCGCCATGAAGCTCGCGCGCGGGCTGAAAACGGTCAGATCCGAGCCGCGCTTGCGCATGACCCGCAACTGATTCTGCTCGATCGATGCGCGCAACTCGTCGTCGCTGATTCTCAAATCGGACAGCTTCGGCATCGCGGCGGGGTCGTTGATGCCGGCGATCTGCCGGTTGCGCCATTCCTCCAGCGCCTTGGGCGCGGTGGTGTAATGGCCGTGGCAGTCGATGATCATGGCGGATGTCCTCGCAGGATTTGGCCCGGGCAGGCGGACGATGGCGTTCAGCGTGGTCTTGTCGGCACCTGCTTATCCCAGGCAAGATTTCCAGCCTCTTTGCCCGCCACCGAGTACATTGCACCGGGCGCATTGCGGGTGCGCTGAAAAGCTTCAAGCG
>Ga0126381_100001025_pt1 | contig 30469 bp, 26 predicted proteins | sample PanSoiMetPlot_28_FD_96465 | JGI IMG/M metagenome (GOLD analysis project Ga0126381, IMG submission 96465) | Tropical forest soil microbial communities from Panama - MetaG Plot_28 | ecosystem: Environmental > Terrestrial > Soil > Tropical forest > Bulk soil | place: Panama | collected 2016-02-17 | reverse complement strand
GATGAAAAGCGTCTGCTGCGTCTTCAGCGTCAGCTCGCCGGCTACAAGCTTCTGATCGTGGATGAATTAGGTTACGTCCCGCTCTCGCCCAGCGGCGCCGAGCTGCTCTTCGAGATTTTCAGCCAGCGCTACGAACGCGGCTCGATCATCGTCACCAGCAATCTGCCCTTCGATGAATGGACCAGCGTGTTTGTCTCCGAACGCCTGACCGGAGCCCTGCTTGACCGCCTCACCCACCACGTTCATATCCTCGAGATGAACCGTGACAGTTACAGACTCAAACAGAGCAAGCACCGAATCACTGACGATCAGCAACTCCCACAATCAAACTAAACACTGTTCCTGGCGGACCACGACACTACCCACTCGTTGCAGGGGCGAGGGGAGACCTCGCCCTCTTCCTGCCACAAACAATCCGCGCTGCCACTTCACTGATGCATTCTTGCTCCGGTGCACCGATGTAATTTCACTCCGCTGTTGACACTTCGTGCATTTTGAATCTGAATTGCCCACGTAGCCAGAGACCTGATATTGACACGCCGGTGTAGCTTTGAAAGTTTTGCTCTTTTCGGTTCGGAAATCTTACCCAAAGGTCTCGCGCGTAATTTGAGAACTTCGCTGCCGTGACCTGAGTGCCGGATGTTTTCCACAAACAGCTTTGCTGGGAGACCTTGAAGGATTCCATTGCCGGACACAGGACGCACAAGAGCGGCATCGGCTTGCAGCACGGCCACCAGATCTCGAAGCGCAACTCGCTTGGCAATCAGCGGCAACTGCCGATCGAATACGGAACCCGGGTAGAAGGCTCGCTCGCGACTTCCTGGCGCTCTAGCCTCAATAGATCAACGAAGCCGCGATGAATTTCGGGCCGCCGAGACGCCGAGATGCGCATCAGCGCGAGGGCGGCCCCGATTTTGTGTTCGCGCGAGCAGAGACCCGCGCGGTGGGTCACATCCGGCGACCCAAACGCCGGCCTCTGCCCATTGAGGCGGCGCCGGCCGACGTTTGACTTACTTGCCGGCGGGAAGGCGGCGACGGCCTGGTCATTTTTGAACCGAAACCGTCATTTGCTCTGGCGGGCTGATCGCCCTCGCTTCCAGGCCACTCCGTCATTCCCCGAATCCAGCGCCGCAACTCCGGCTTGACAAATCGCCACGAGCCGCCCAGCCGGAAAGCCGGAATTTGGCTGCTTTTGACCAACCGGTAAACGGTGCTCGGATGGCAATTCAAAAATTCGGATGCCTCGCGCAGGGTCAGAATCTCTCGCTCTTGATCCGCCATAAATATCTCTCCTCCCTCGAAGAACTTCCTTACAAGCCACCCCTTGCCTCTTGCGGTCCAAGTCGAATCCCAGCAACTCCGCCTATTCAGCCATCAATGCTCCGGCGCCGCGCCTAATGGCGCCAACCAGTGTGCGACACAAACGGGAATTGGAGTCGATCGGGCGACCTTATCGCTTACCTTTTATTTAAGAGTTTTGACCAGCGAGTTACAAACATTTGGCAATCGTTCGCGTTAGCAGTTCCCCCGCACTGCGGATTGGCCACATTTGAACACACCTGAAAACGTTAGATCTGCTCGGATAAATGCGCTAGGAGCGAAAAATCGCCCCCACGGTGTGTTCAACAATGCCGGGAGATCAGTATTTCCTGCGCCTCGAGTTCCTCGACGCGACGCTCCGAATAGCCCAGATGATCGCGCAGTACTTCAAGATTGTGCTGTCCGAGCAGCGGGGCCTGTACCTGCAGAGGCTGAGGGAACGCCGAAAACCTCAGCGGGAGACCAGGCAGGTCAATCCGGCCGACGATTGGGTCGCTGACCGTCCTAACGGTGCCGCGCTGGCGCAGATGCGGATGGGCCATCGCTTCAGCCACGGAAAGGACGGGAGCGACCGGTACACGATGCTCCTCCAGCGCCCCGATGACCTGATCGTCGGGGGTGCGGTCGATCCAATCCTGAACGATTTTGATCGCTTCGGCCTGGTTCTTGACGCGCTCGGGAGCCGTGGCAAAGCGCGGGTCTTTGGCGAGCTCGGGCTGGCCCATCGCCCGGCACAGGCCCGCCCATTGGTTATCCAGGGGGCCCATGATGCAGATCGGATGATCGTGCCCGTCGAAAAGACCGATCGGAGTGTAAAGAGGATGTTGGCGGCCCCAGCGCCGATGCAGGTACTGGCCGCCGCTCAGGCTGTATGCGTGCACGCCCGTGTCGTGGTAGGTGAAGTACGAATCCAGCAGGCTGACGTCGAGCAACTGTCCAACACCGCTGCGCTCCCGGTAGAGCAGCGCGCATGCGATTGCGGCCAGAGCGTGAACGCCCGTGCTGGTATCGCCAATGGCCAAGCCCGGAAAGACGGGGGTCTGGTCCCGTTCGCCGACCATGTCGAGGACTCCGGAATAGCAGGCCCCAATAAAATCCCATCCCGGCTGATTGGCCAGCGGCCCGTCCTGACCGAAGGTCGACACCGAGCACATCACGATCCTCGGATTGAGCGCGCTGACCACATCGTAGCCGAGCCCCAGCCGCTTGATGGTGCCGGGCCCGAAATTTTCCACCAAGACATCCATGTGAGGAATGAGTTCCTTGATGATGTTAAGTCCGGCAGCCTTTTTAATGTCGATGCACAGGCTCTTCTTGCCGAGATTCTGTTGGACGAAATAGCCGCTGCGGTTGTCCTTTAAATAGGGCATGCCGCGCGTCTGATCGCCGCCGGGGGCCATCTCGACCTTGATGACCTCGGCGCCCATCTCAGCCATCATCCGGGTTACCGTGGGCCCGGCGATATATTGGCTGAAATCCAGAACCTTGTATCCGCTCAGAACGTGTTGTGCTTGATGCTCGGCCATTTTGATTCTCCAGGCTAAATGGCGCCTATTAACGTCAGTAGAACGGAGGTTAATCGTGAATTGGAAATGACGGGCGCTGCGGACTAGTCATCCAGGGGGATGAACAGGGAGAATCGCTCTGCGCTGCCAATCCCGCGCGAAGTATGGCCTTTGCCCGTCACGTCCTCGGCGAGCAGGACCGTGCCCGGACCGAAGCTGCGCTTGGCGCCGTCGCTGACCGTGACCTCAAGAGTGCCGGTGACGTTGACGACGAATTGGCGCCGTGGCGCGTTGTGCCAATCCACGAAATAGTCGGGTGACACTCGGAACTGAACGCCCTTGGCCGCCACCATCTCTGAGATGGCGCCGGTATTGTAAGGCGCGGCCTTCATCTCAACTTCAACGTCCTCGAAATGCGACTCACCTTTGGAATCCGAGTATATGCGGGTGTATTTCATTGCGGCTCCCTCCGTTTGATGCAGCTTCAGCCGGGTCTTCGATCATCTCGACGCTCCAGACAAGCGGTCGAGACGGCTGAAACCTCTAATACCAGACGCGCAGCCCAAAGATGAAGCGCGGGTCGTGCACGATTCCGCCCTCCTCCCGGGTAAAGTGCGCCGTCTCACCGAAGGTCTGTGTGTACGCCACGCCGATGTAAGGGCCGATCTTGCGCGTGATCTCGTAGCGGAGCCGCACGCCGGTGTCGAGGTCTGACAGACCCGATCCAACTCCGCGAGCCGCGTCCTGCTTGCTGTAAAGATTAAGTTCGAATTGCGGCTGCGCAATCAGACGCTGAGTGATCAGAAGATCGTAGGACCCGGTCACGCGCCCGGCGAAGCGCCCACGATCACTGAAGTAGAAGGTCGGTGCGAACTCGAAGAAGTAAGGTGCCAGCCCTTCGATTCCGATTGCGCCCCAGGTGATTCCGGGATTCGAATCCAGGTCGTAGCGCACGCCCGCCTGGAAGTCGAAGTACTTCAGATATGGTATGGGACGATCGTAAAGCGCCTCGGAGTCGCCGTCGGTGGCGATGCCGTTTTCGAGGAAACCCTCCGACTTGAACCATAGTTTGTTCATGTCGGTGCCGATCCAGCCCTCGCCGCCCCACCTGAATTCCCATTGGTTGCCGTTGGTGCGGCCCTCCAACTGGTCGAACAGCACGTGCCCGATGATCGCGTTGTCTTCTACCGGCGGCATCGCGCCAGCGTCCGCGGTCTGCGCGCGCGCAACGGCGCCCCGGCACACAATCGATCCGGCGGCCACCAGCAAGGCGAAAAGACTTCGCGTCCAAAGCGCCAATCCGAATCGGCATGACGGGCTTGGGCCGCGGGAGAGCGGCCTGCTCACGAGACAATCACCTTACGGAATATGCCGGCTTCCATGTGATAAAGCAGGTGACAGTGATATGCCCATTCGCCCGGCGTGTCGGCGCTGACCAGATAACTCAGGCGTTCTCCCGGCTTGACGTTGATGGTGTGCTTGTACGGACGGAAGTCGCCTTTGCCGTTGTCCAGCTCGCTCCACAGCCCGTGTAGATGGATCGGATGATTCATCATGCTGTCATTAATAAGGACGATCCGAACCCGCTCCCCGAGGCTCACCCTGATCGGCTCGGCCTCGGAGAATTTCCGCCCGTCGAATCCCCAGATGAACCGCTCCATGTTGCCGGTCAGGTGCAGCACGATTTCGCGTTCGGGAGGCCGCAAGTCAAGCCCGCGCCAGCGCGCCCGCAGGTCGGCGTAGGTAAGAACGCGCCGTCCGTTGCCGTTCAGCCCTAGTCCAGGCTCGTTAAGGCGCTGCGTCGGATCCATCGCCACGTTATCCACCTGCGGGCCGACGCGAAGATCAAATGATTTCGGCGCGGGCATTTCCACCGCGCCAGGCGCCGCCATGATCGGAATAACGCCGGGTCCGGGCTGACCTGGGGGACGGCTTTTGCCGCGTGATTGTTGAGGGACGACGACAAACGGTGCGGGTTGCGGTCGAGCAGCCTGAGCGCCGTGGTGATGCATACCAGGCATGCCGCTCATATCCGCGCTGCCGGCGGTGTCGTGCGCCGCGGTCATCGCGGACGAATCCTTCATCTGCATACGGGACGAATCTGCCATCGCCTGCATGCTCCCCATACCCATGTCCACCATGGTCAGTAATGGGCGCGGATCCATCGGTGGTATCGCAGCAGTCAAACCTGGCCGCACGGCCAGAGTTGCCCGAGCGAAACCGGTGCGATCGATCGACTGGGCAAAAATCGTGAACGCGGACCCCTCTCGCGGCGCAACGATCACATCATAGGTTTCAGCCACCGAAATCCTGAATTCATCCACGGTTACGGGGTCGACATCGTTGCCATCGGTCTGGACCACGGTCATCGGCAGGTTCGGGATCCGCACATCGAAAATCGTCATCGACGAGCCGTTGATAAAGCGCAAACGTACGCGCTCGCGCGGCCGGAATAACGCGGTCCAGTTGGCGGCCGGCGGTTGCCCGTTGATCAGATAGGTGTAGGTTGCGGCGCTGACGTCAGAGAGGTCGGTGGGGGTCATGTTCATCCGGCCCCACATCAGCCGGTCCGATACCGTGGCGCCCAGGCCGTTTCTGGCCGCATCGTTCAGGAAAGTCCCCGCGGTACGTTGGTTATAGTTGTAGTAGTCGCTCTGCTGCTTGAGATTGGTGAAAATCGTCTCGGGACTTTCGTCGGTCCAGTCCGAAAGCAGAATCACAAAGTCGCGGTCATATTCGAGACCGTCCTTGCGTCCTGGATCGATGATCAACGCACCGTAATGGCCGGTTTGCTCCTGGAATCGGCTATGGCTGTGATACCAGTAGGTGCCGTGTTGGATTACCGGAAATCGATAGACGAAGGTCTGATTCGGGCGGATGCCGGCGAAGCTCAGGCCAGGTACGCCGTCCATGTCGGCCGGAACCCTGAGACCATGCCAATGAATCGACGTATCGGTGGATAAACGATTGGTGACCGAAATGGTCACCGTGTCACCCTCGCGCCAGTGCAGCGTCGGAGCCGGCACGCAGCCGTTGACGGCCGTAGCGACCGCCGGCTTGCCAGTAAAATTAACCGGCATTTCTCCGATCACCAGGTCGAAGTTGTTGCCAGTGAGTTGCGGCGTTGCGGGTGCTGCTGTCAGTCCAAGCTTGGGCCATCGCCACAGATCAAGCCCTGCGATCGCGCCCCCGGCCAGCATCCCCTGAACAAAACGACGCCGGCTGAGTCCGGGGCGGCGCAATGAATCGTTCGGGGGGTGCATCAGCAATCTTAACGCTGGTCGGCGACAGATCCACGACCGCAGATCGAGTTCAGAGAATTATTTGCGCAGCTCCGATTGCGCATCAAGCGGTTCATCAATTGAAGACGTTTTCTGGCATAATGCGCCGCAACCAGGGCAGGTTCCAGTTCCTGTCTCGCAACTTGCATCGATGAGTGGGCTTTAGATGGCGAAGGCGCTCGACGATATTACGGTGATAGAGTTCGCGTCTCATTCGGCGTGCGCATACTGCGCCATGCTGATGGCGGAGCAAGGTGCGCGCGTGCTCAGAATCGAGCCGCCAGCGGGCGATCCGGCTCGCGGCGGACCCCACTACGCGGTTCTGAACCGCAGCAAACGTGCGCTCGCTCTGGAGCTTGAACATTCCGAGGGGGCGTCGGCCGCCGTCGAACTGGTCAAAACTGCGGACCTGGTCCTCAACGGATTTAGTCTAGCCCGGTTGGAAAGCCTGGATCTGAGCAGCGGCCGCATCCAGGCGATCAACCCGCGCGCAATTGTTTTGAACATGCCGCCTCTGGGCAGCCAGGGTCCTTATGCTGAATTGACAGCCGGCGATGAGCTGGTTTCCGCAATGAGCGGGGTTACCGCGGCTCAGGGCTCACTCAGCGGCGATCCGGTACCGCTGGCCTTTCCGCTGGTCAGTTATCAGACCGGCATCCTGGGCGCGCTGTCGGCCACGGCCGCGCTTTGCTGGCGCGACGTCACCGGCGAGGGGCAAGTGGTGGAGGTCTCGATGCTGGCTGGGGCGCTGTCCCTGCAGAGCGGGAGCATTGTGCGCCATCCCGAAGTGATCTCGTTAATGGCGGCCAATCGCCGCGATCCGATGGGCCCGGCGCCCAGCTATCGCATTTACTCCGGAAGCGACGGCAAATTCCTGATGCTCTCATGCGTGATTTCCACTTTCTGGAACAAGCTCGCCCTGGCGGTGAACCGGCCGGAGCTACTCTCCGACCCACGCTTTGAAAACGCTCCGATGGGTCTTAACCCGGAGCAGCGTGCTGCACTGATCGACATCCTGACACCGATAATGAGCTCGCGCCCCGCCCACGAATGGCTTGAGATTCTCCGCAGCCGCGACGTTCCGGCGTCGCCGGTGCTTACACGCCACGAATTTATCGATGATCCGCAGGTCATACACGTCAGGATGCGACGTCAGGTGGCGGACCCGCTGTTGGGCGAAACCGTGCAGATGGGCGTGCCGATCATGCTGTCTGACACTCGGGGCGAGATCTCCGGTCCGGCGCCAACCCTCGAAGAGTACGGTCCGGCGCTTGAGACATTGCTGCGCGAATCGCGGCGCCACCGTCCAAGTACCGGACTTGAAGTATCCGCGAGGGGTGATTCCAATCCGTCATGGGGTCCGCTGGCGGGCACCGTGGTATTGGACTTCACCGCATACATTGCCGGCTCGTACACCACCATGCTGCTGGCGCACTTGGGGGCCGAGGTGGTTAAGGTTGAATCGCCCGCCGGCGACGGCTTTCGTTTCGCGACCTTTGCCTTTCAGGGCTGGAATCAAAACAAGCGCGGCATCGCATTAGACTTGCATCACGAACGGGGCCGGGAGATCGCATACGCGCTGGCAAGGAGAGCGGATTTGGTCGTCGAAAATTTCCGCCCGGAAACGCCCGCGAACTTGGCATCGATTACGAAACACTCAAGGCGATCAATCCGCGTATCGTTTACGTGAGTATCAACGGGTTCGGCAGTTCCGGCCCCGACTTTGACCATCCTTCTTTTGACCCTGTGCTCCAGGCGCGATCCGGAGTCATGGCTGCACACGACGGCAGCGCGTGGGGCCGCGGTGAAATTCATCCGATCGTGCTCAATCTGCCGTTTTGCGATTACGGCGGGGCGGCGCTCGCCGCGCTGGCAGGTGTTCTGGGCCGGCGTCATCAGCGCGCGACCGGCCAGGGTCAACGGTGCGAGGTCACCCTGATCCATTCCGCGATGGCCCTGCAGGCCGGCGAATTTGTCTTTTATCCAGGGCGGCCCAACCTGGAATGCGGCGCTCCCGAATTCCGCGGCATGTCAGCGCTACGCCGCGTTTATCGCTGCCAGGACGGCAAGTGGATCTGTCTCGACGTTTCGAATGAAGCGCAGTGGAACGCTTTGCAAGCCGCGCTCAACATTGCGGCGGCGCGATCGTTTTCAGCCGCGAGCGCGGAACCTCCCCATGGCATTCTGGCCGAAGAGCTCGCCTGGCAGTTCGCGAAAAATCCGCTCGACGCGACCTTGAACAGTCTGATTTCAGCAGGTGTCGCTGCCGCTCCGGTATATCGTCCGGTTGAGGTTTTCGACACAGCCCAGGTCATGGCCAATCAACTCGCCGTGGAATTGGACCATCCGGAGTTCGGGCCGATATCGCAGAACGGAGTGCTGATGAAATTTTCTGCCACTCCCAGCAAAATCTGGTCTTCTGCTCCCATTCTCGGGCAGCATACGCGCGAGGTTCTAACCGAGATCGGTTACACGGCCGACCAGATCAGGGAGCTGGAAGAGAGCCGCATCGTGTTGGCCCGGGAGCCCCGGCGCCGAGACAGTCATCGCCTTTAAGTAGAGCTGTTGCAGGGCCAATTGAGGGCGGCCTGCGCGATTATCCGCGTCCCAAAACCGACGTCGCCTAATGTGCCGCATGCGTTACATCAACGCCGCTGGCAATAGGCACCCAGTGTTTGTCGACTAAATAGTCATAGATGCGCCGGGAGATAAGCGCAGACAGGGTCGGGTTGTAATGTACGGTGTCAACATAGAGATTTTCCTGAAGACCATTTTGTATATCGCCCAGCCATAAAAAATTTCTGCCCATCGTCCCTTGCCGGCTCATTGCCTTGAGCGTTGGGTAGACGGCCTGGACTAAAGGGACCCTCATACGAAATGCATGGGCATCCTGCACACCACTGCTGTATAGAAAGTGATATTTGATGTCGTAGTCGTACATCGGCACGGGCTGCCAGACGAGAAGAGCCTTCGTGCCAAAACATTTGGCGATATCATTTATCATTGTGCGATTCGTATCGTAACGCGAGATGATAGTGTCCGCCTTTTCTTTGAGTAATGGAATAACTACCGGCTGCGGGTGGCTTTTCGGCTTCCAAATGTCGATTACACCATCAAATAACTTTACGAGGGGCAGGTTGGCCACGACCGAGGGAGGCTTTGCACCATGTAAGGCGGCGGCAAAGGCGTCTCCCTCCTGCCATTCGTTCCGGTACCAGAGGCATTCGTTAAGCCCGTCGATAAAGATGACGATGTCGGGCCGAATGCCCATCCGAAGAAATTTAATATAGAGCAGCAGCTCCTGCGTGGAGGTATAGGCGCTGAAGCCAAAGTTATAGACGTCGATTTGCCGGGACGTGTGGGTCTTGTCGAGCAGCTTCTGCAGTTGGGACGGGATAGTCTCGCCGTCGGTCAGGCCCATACCGAAAGTTGTCGAGCCGCCAAGGATGAAAACTTTGATGTGTCCGGGATCCGGCGGCCACGGCACGGTCCTGGGACCTTGCCGGTACCCTGCGGAAGCCACATTAACGAACTGTCCCTGGTAGGGTTGAAGCTGAAGTTGAGCAATAGTGTCGTATCTCCACTTCAGTCGATCCCACGTCTCTTCTATCAATTCCGAGATCTGCGGCTGGGACCAGCCCGGATAAGCCTCCGCAATAATTTTGTAGCCGTAGGTGGCGACAGGATTGTAAGCGGGCAGGCCAAAATCGGGCCGCAGCTGTAGCCAGAAATGGATCAACAGCCATGCGATAAAGTTGAACAGAACAAGGAGCACCACAAAGTTGAAAAAGATAACCGTAATTGCGGTGTAGACTTGCCTGAAATTCCCACGAACCAAACCGTATGCCATTTTCGCGTTTTTCTTTTACCGAGCGTTGCCCAGGTTTGTCCCTCCGGCTTTGATCTCGCCGGTGTGAGGAAACGGCCTTTTCAGGTTCATTTGCACGGAGTTACTCCACCGTACCTGGCGGGGCGCCGCAAGAGGCAGCGTCGCTCGGCATGCGGGCCGAGGCGACAGCGCATCCGCGAAGTGTGGCGCACACCGCTTTCAGTAAAGCAACGTGGCCGCAGCGCGCGATTAAAGCAGATTGTGGTCGATCGCGTGGGCTACGGACAACGGGTTCTCCGGATGAATGATCGAGCATCCGACCCGGTAGCCTAGGGCCATGATCGTGAGTGACGGATTCATTCCGCCCGAAGTTGGAAACAAGCTGCCGTCCGCGGCGTATAGATTTTCGATCCCGTGAAACCTGCCGCCCGAATCGGTCACCGACGTCCCGGCGTCGGAACCCATCCGAAGCGTGCCCATGATATGCGCCGACGTCGGAACACCGCCTGAAGTCAGTACCGTCGGACCCAGAAACGCGGTTTCCATCGCCCCCGCGGCAACCAGAACTTCGGCCATGACTTTCTGGTAGAAACTCGATGCGTTCAACTCGTATGGATGGTTCTGATAGGTGATTCTAGCGACCGGTATGCCGAAGACGTCTCTGAGTGCGGGATCGAGCTCCACGCGGTTGCTTAACTGCGGGAGATCCTCGCCCTGCAGCGTCATAGCAGCGAGATGTTCGCGCAGCGGACTCAGCCGCATCAACTGCTTGGGCGTCAGTCCGGTTGCACGGAAAGGTGCGCCCTGCGGTCCAAGGTAAATCTTGGCCTCGCCGACCAGCGGCTGTCCGCCCGACAACTCCACTGTGCCGCCGCGCGGCTGATTGAATGTCTTATATTGGCTGACCTCCGCAGGGCCGGTGAAATCGTCGAACATGTTTGTGACCGTCCGGCCACGATGCGGATGGAGCCGGCCGCCGGTGGGTGAGAAAACGCCGACGGCGAGGGTCTGGAAGTGAAACATCAGGTTGCGGCCGATGTTCGAGTTGGAGAGGCCCGAGAGCAGGCACAGCCTGGCCGACTCGATTGCGGAGCTGGCAATCACGAACACGTCGGCTGATAGCTCGTGCGAAGTGCCGTTGGCGTCCAGGTAGGAGACGCTGGCGACACGATTGCGGTCGAGGTTGAGCCGGTAAACGTACGACTCCGACATCAGACGCGTTTTGCCGGTCATCAACGCGTCGCGCAGCGCGGTAATTGCGGGAGTGCTCTTGGCGCCGATCGGACATCCGAACCCGCCGTCGAAACCACAGTCGTTGCAAACCGGACGGCCGTTATAGGGACGTGATGTGGCGCCCATCGGCGCCTGGAACGGATGCAAGCCGACCTTGTTGGCTCCTTTGGCCAGCACCAGGGCGACATATTGCGGCACTCCGGGCGGCATCGGGTAAGGCTTGCTGCGCCGCGGAGCAAATGGGCTTGGAAGCGAGGCCGGGCCCTGAACGCCAACAATATACTCGGCCAAGGTGTAGAACGGCTCGAGGTCCTGGTAAGAAAGCGGCCAGTCCACCACGTTTGCGCCGGAGACGTCGATATTGGCGGGAAACATCTCCGCCAGCGTCTTGAGCCTGAAATCGGCGGGACGCCAGCGGCGCGCCTTCCAGTCGGAGTGGTTCAACCCACCGCCGACGATCTGAGGCAGACTGTTCACTTCGCCCACGAAGTTAGCGGCGAAGAGCGGGTCGGTGCTGGGGTTGATGAAGCGGCGCGGATCAAGCAGCGGGTCGGGATTGTCAAAGCTGTCCGAGGAGGTCTGCGGACCCTGGCGTGAGCCGAATTTGATTTCGTCGTTGCTGAACAGCGTCACGACCTTGCTGAAGTCCGGGTTGTCGAGGTTCTGAAAATAGTTGGGACCCTTCTCAAGGACGGTAACAGAATCGAAATGATGTGACTTCGAAAGCACCCGCGCGACCATCGAGCCGCCAGCGCCGCTGCCGATCACAACCGCGGTCTTAGCCTTTGCCATCGTTGATTTCCCCCGCTCCTGCGCCTAGCCACGGTGACGCCGGTTTAAACCACTGATCGTTTGCGCGACTTGCCGCGTCATTTCCCTTGTCCCGGGATCCAGGTAGGCAAGGTTTGGATCTCCGGGATCCGGCGTTGAAACCGGATGATGCGGCTCCTCAACAATGGTCTGGGTGGCCGCGTCAAAGGTCGTGTAGCCCAAGGGTTGGCGGTCGCCCTCGAAGTTTGCGACCACCCAACCGATCGGACGATTGTCTCCCTCCGCGCCGGTGGCGGGCTTGGTGCGATCGGGCGGCTGATTACCGCCATACTCGGGATTGCCGTACATTCCCTCGGCGGCATGGTTGGTTACCAATGAGACGAAGTCGGGATCGGCGGCCATAAAGAGGGTCTGTTGCTGATCCGTCGTGAGAGCGGGGAAGTCCACGCTAAACTTCGACTTGGCAGCTTTGCGCAACGCTGTGATGCCGGCGGTGTACAGCTGCTGAAAACCTTCCACGTCGCCGTTTGCATCGCCGACTCCAGCCAGGATGTTATTCGCCTTTACGATCTTGATTCTTGCCGCATCGGTTGCGTTAGCCGCTGCGCCTTTGGTGCCCAGGATGCGAATCCGCCAGGCCAGACGCTGAAGCGGGGTAAGCGGGATTGGGATCGCCATGTTGTCGTTCAGTCCCTCCCCGTTAAACGGGTTGCGATCGCTGAACGGGCCGCCGGCGAAAATGAACGGAGCGCTGCCGAGGAACGCGCCAAGGAGGAAGTCGATGTAATCCGCGACCCCGGCCGTCCTTGCCCCGGGTGACGGATTGCCCATGAAATCCACGTCAGGCGGGATAATGAGATCGACCACGGTCTCGAGCGTTGAGAAATCGCCCGGATCAGTGAAATATCGCGGGCGCGAACTAGCCTGCGCTTCATCCACCTGCCAGCGCCTCCAAAGAAGGCTGGGAAGCCCGGCACCGGCGGCTAGCACACCGGCCGACGCCGCCCAGAGAAAGTGTCTGCGCGAGAGCGCGATCTTCATTGAAACCCCCAATCAAGAGCCGGCCTGTCCCCGAGCGATGCCGGCAGCAGAGGTGCTCCATTCGCACCGCGAAGCGAAGCTAGTACCTCGCGCCAACAACGTCAAACGCAAGCGATATGCCGCAACCGCTAAAAATATCAGGAAAAGATTAGCAGCAGGCTCCGCGCGTTCCACCAATCACAGCCCGGCGGCGGGTTCCAGGAACTCGCGCGCCATCTTTTCGAGCGCTGCCACGAGGTCCTTTTCCGTGCGCGTGCGCTCCGTGATCAGGAGGGCGATCTCCTCGGCGCCGGCGTCACGATAGCGCTTGAGGTCGTCAGGCTTGATTGCATCCGTGTAGGGCGAAACCGCCAGATACACGTCGGAGCGTTTGCGCCCTGACGCCTTGAGCAACTCATCGATACGCCTGATTTTGGCTGCGGCCGCTTCGGGAGTGAGTTTGAAGCCGAGCCAGCCGTCACCATATTCGGCCACGCGCCGCAGCGCCGGACCGCTTTCGCCGCCAAACCAGACCGGGACGCCCTTGGCGTTGGCAGGCTTGGGGTAGCTGAATACCTTGTTGAAATTCACGAACTCGCCGCGATGCGTACTGTGCTCCTCCGTCCACAGCTTGCGCATCACATCTATATACTCGCGCGTGCGCTGGGCGCGGCGCTCAAACGAAATGCCCAACGCCTGGAACTCTTCTTCCGCCCATCCGATCCCCACGCCCAGGATTACGCGGCCCCCGCTCAGCCGGTCCACGGTCGCTATGGTCTTGGCCAGCACGACGGGATTGTGTTCAGGAACGATACAGATTCCGGTGGCAAGTTTGACATTGCTGGTGCACGCCGCCACGTAAGCCAGCGTTGCAAACGGGTCCGCGATCGCACCGTTCGCAGGCCCGGGAAATTCACCGCTCGTGTAGGGATAGCGCGAGACGTATCGGTCAATCAGGACCACGTGTTCAGGAGCCCAGATCGTCGAGAACCCGAGCCGCTCCGCGTTTGTGACCGCGGCCCTGAGCCATTGTGGATTGGTCGTGGGTCCTACTCCGACGCTGAAGTATCCGACCTTCATGGTGCCTAGCCTCCCAATACACCTCGCACTCTGTGGAATTGTCAGCCGCTAGTCAGTTCGCCGCCGTTCTGCCGCCCCGCACGACCTTGCCGGGCATCGCGCCGGTCGGATTGCCGTCGGTGAAGACGACTTCGCCGCTGACGATCGTGTACTTGTAGCCTTGGGCGCGTTGCACGAAACGCGCGCCGTTGGCGGGAAAATCGAAAACGATTTCCGGTGGACGCGAGGCCAGGCGTTCAAAGTCAATCAGGTTGATATCGGCCTTCAAACCCGGGAGCAGCGCACCGCGGTCATTAAGGCCGTACAACTCCGCGGTTTCACGGGTTTGACGCTTTACGGCGAATTCCAGCGGTATGCGCCCGTTGCGGCTTCGATCGCGCACCCAATATTCAAGCAGAAAGGTCGGGGCGCTTGCGTCGCAGATCTCGGCGCAATGCGCGCCGCCGTCGCTCAAGCTTATGATGTTCACTGGATCGAGCAGCAGGTCCAGCAGCGGATCGAGGCTGTAGGAACGGGTGTAATTGAACGGCCGGTAAACCAGTTCACGCCCGTCGCGCTCAAGCATCGTGTCGTAGTACGCCGCCTGCGGCGTTATACCCTCGCGTTTGGCGCGCTCCTCGAGGCTCATCTCGCGTGCGGGCTCATAGTTGGGCGGATCGCCGAGCGGGAACAGATTGGCCCATCCGTCGGTGGGCACATTGAAATGATTGCTGTCCTTGTCGGGCATCTCGGCGATAATGCGGGCGCGCAATTGCGGATCGCGCATACGCGCCACCCGCTCGCTCAGCGGCAAATGAGCGATAGCGTCGTAGGAGGGCAGCCCGATGAGCGGATTGGAGGAAGTCTCCAGGCCCATCAGTTGGCCGGGTGAGCGGACCGCAAGCTGACTTACCAGCCGCGCTCCGGCGGCGTTGGCCTGTTTCATAAAGTCGAGCCGGCGGCGGATTCCGGGTCCGGTTGGTCCATTGCCGAGCGCCGCCAACGATATCGGCAGGCCGGTTTCTTTGGTTAGCTGGATCATCCACTCCATGCTTTGGTCCGGACCCGTCATGTCGGAGATGACCTCGAAAACCCCGTGTCCAACCTCGCCCAGCGCCCTGCCGATCGCGAGCACTTCCTCGATGCCGGCGAAGGTGCCGGGAACCAGTTCACCCGCGCGCGTGCGATGCACCAGTGTGCGCGACGTGCTTGCTCCCAGTGCTCCGGCCCTGGCTCCCTCGCGCACGGCCGCCGCGATGCGTGCGATATCCTCGGGCGTAGCCTCTTCATTGGCGGCGCCGCGCTCCCCCATTGCGTACACGCGCACGGCGCAATGCGGAACCTGGGCGCCGATATCGATAGCGCGCTTCATCCGTGAGAGCGCGTCGAGATACTCGCCGAAGGTCTCCCATTCAAAGTTGATTCCCGCGGCCAGGGTCGCGGTGGGAATGTCCTCGACTCCGTCCATGAGGTTGAGCAGGAACTCCTCCGACCCGCGTTTGACGGGGGCAAAGCCCACGCCGCAATTGCCCATGATGACTGTGGTTACGCCGTGCCAGCTTGACGGGCTGACGTACGGATCCCAGGCCACCTGGCCGTCGTAATGGCTGTGGATATCGACCCATCCGGGCGTAACCAGAAGTCCGTCTGCGTTAATCTCGCGGCGCCCCGGGCCCGCCTTGCCGCCCGCGGCCGCAATCGCACCGCCGTCGACCGCGATATCTCCCACGCGTGCGGGCTGCCCGGTTCCATCGACAATTTTGCCGTTGCGAATGACGAGGTCATGCATGATTCTTTCTCCTCAAGTACACCCGGACTGTATCACGTAGGCTCCCCGGGCGGCATCGTTTCCTTGATCAATCTTCCCTGTCCAGCTTGTACACCCTCTGAGCGATTTCGACCAGCCGTCAGCTCGAGTTTGCAGAGCGCTTGATGATTTTATTCGAGGCGTCCTAGATCGATGCAGCCCGGCTTCTTCGGAGAAACAATGGGCCACCCATATGACATTATCGTGGTTGGTGGCGGTCTGGCTGGTGCGGCCTTTGCGCGGGCGATGGCTCGCCGCGACGCCCGTGTGCTCGTGGTTGAACGCGAAATGCAGTTCAAAGATCGCGTGCGCGGTGAAGTCTTAACGCCTTGGGGCGTGGCTGAACTGCGGAGGCTCGGGCTGTATGAAATAATGCGCGACACTTGCGCCCGCGAGATGCCCTGGTTCGATACCTACCTGGGCAGCGTGCAAATCTCCCATCGCGACCTGCCCTTCACAACCTCTGTGGGCCTCCCCGCGATGAATTGGGTGCATTGCGAGATGGAGGAGGTTCTTCTCAACGCCGCGGCCGAGGCCGGCGCGGAGGTTCGCCGCGGCGCCGAAGTGACGCAAGTCCAGCTAGGCGCAAAGCCGAGCGTTTGCGTCAAGGATGCGTCGGGGATTGGCGATTTTACCGCGCGCCTGGTCGTGGCTGCCGACGGAAGATCGTCAAACGTCCGCAAATGGGCTGACTTTCGTTTGAGCCGCGACGATTTCGGGCTGCTTGTTGCGGGCGTGCTGCTCGACATGCCGGCTATCGATCACGATGTCAACGCGTTTGTACTGAATCCCGAAAACGGAACCGGCGCTTTTGTCGCACCACAGAGCGGACGCCGCGCACGCGCCTACGTCGCAATTCCCCGCGACAGATCTTACCGCCTACAGGGCCTTTCCGACCTGGCACGATTCGTCCAGGACTCGGTTGCAGCCGGTGCTCCGGAAAAATGGTATTCAGACATACGCCCGATCGGGCCTCTGGCCACTTTCGACGGCGCTGACAACTGGGTGGAGCATCCGTATCGCAGCGGGATCGCGCTGATCGGCGATGCGGCTTCCGCCAGTGACCCAACTTACGGACAGGGACAGGCGCTCTCACTTCGCGACGCGCGGATCCTGAGCGAGCATCTCACCGCGAGCGGTGACTGGAACGCGGCCGCACAAGCTTACGCTGAGGCCCATGATCTTTATTACAGCGCGCTCCATCGCTTCACCCGATGGTTTTGGGAGTTATTTCTGGAGCCTGGATCGAAAGCAGCCGCACGGCGGGCCCGTGCTCTGCCTCTGATAGGGGAAGACCCGACGCGCATGCCGGACGTTCTTTACAGCGGTCCCGACCTGTCGATGGACGAATCCGTCCGGCGCCGATTTTTTGGAGAGGGCTGACACGCCCGCCGGCATTGCCGGAGCCTTCACTGCGCTCGATCGCGCACCGCGGTTTCGCCCTCGCTGTTTGCACAATGAGCGCAGCAGATTCGAAAGCTCCTGTCATTGCCGCATACGGCACAAATCGCCAGGCCACCCTCCTTGTAGAGATTCAGCATCGCTGCCCATAGGATGCGGCACAGAGCGCACCGGCAGCGAATGAATTTAAGCGCTGATGCTTTCAATTCTATGTCGGGACATTACTTATAGGTCGATTGCCCCGTGTTCAGCGACTGCTCGCCGGCCTGAAAATGACGCACCGCGTCCTGGGACTTCCCTTGCTGCATAGCCATTTCGCCCTGGGACTGTTCAGCGGAGGCGACGCTGGTGTCCCTGCCCTGTGCTTTGGCCTGGTCTATTTTCTTGGTGAGCTCCTGAGCCTGGGCGGTCAACGATTCCGTTGAGGTCGGGTGAGCAGGGTTGCGGGCCGGCGCCAGCGCAGGATTTGGGTCCGGAACCATTTGACTCCAGGCGGCCGGTGCAAGAGCAAAAAACGCAGCTGCGGCGGCCGTATAAACGATGGAGTATCTCATAGCGCTCTCCTTCTCAGGGTCTGTTGGCGCTCAATTCAGCCTCGTTCCAAGGGACGAATCCAATGTAGAGCGCAACTCCCGTGCCAAGAGGTCGATTTCGGCGGTTCTCGAGAGACACCGCAGAGCTTAGGTTATTTCGCAGAGAGGAAAGTTATTTTCTTTCTGTCGTGTGTAAGTTTTTCATCCATTCCGCCCTTGCCCGGCCGCCGTGGCGCCAGGGCGCACATAAAAGCGCCCCACCTGCACAGCCGTGTTCCGGATGGACAGTCCGAATCAGAAGTCAGCGCCGCAACAGTGCGAAGGCGAAGTTTGTCCCCAGGTTTCTCCGGAGGGCGAGGTGTATCCACAATAGCGCATAGGGTTCGAGCAGGCGTGAAATCGCGATACCGCCCGCATCAATCGTCTCGAAGCCTAACTGCGAAATCAGATCGAGAACAACAGGCTTGCGCGCATCGTCGTCGCCGCAGATGAACATCACGGGCTTTCCGCCCGGAAACGCAGGTCGGGTCAAGTTGGCGAAGCCCGTTGTATTCATCGCCTTGAAAACGCTCGCGCCACTTGCCCATCGCGCGACCTGTTCGCCGCCCGAATCGTTGGTCCCGATCGTCAGGCCGCTTAAATCAGGCTTGAGCGGATTGGTGCAATCGATCAGCGGTTTGTTGCGCAGATTTCCCCCGGCTTGACGAATGGCGGCTTCGGTTGACGCCCACGGCGTGGCAAGAACTACGGCTTCCCCGCGCGCGCATGCTTCCGGCACTTCGTGCGCCGATGCCTGCGGTCCGATGCCTGCCACCAGGCTCTCAACCTTTGGCTCGCCCGGCCGCCGCACGCCGAAGACAACCTGATGGCCGCAGCCAACCCAACTCCGCCCGAGCGCGCCCCCGACGTTGCCCGCGCCGACAATTGCAATCTTCATGTTGACACCTCCGAATACCGGCACTGTGCTCCGTATCTACTGTCTGTGGAAGTACGTACCTTCCGGTGCTATAGGTACCTTCGGGTGTGTGCCTTGAAAATCAAGTACAACGTGCTGACCGCGGGATGCCCCTCGCAGAAGGCCCTGGAGTTGATAGCCGACAAGTGGACGGTGATCGTTATTCATGTACTGAAGGAAGGGACTCTCAGGCGCCACGACTTGAAAAGTCGAATCGGCGGAATTTCCGACAAAATGCTTACGCACACGCTGCGCAGGCTGGAGCGCGACGGCCTGGTGCGCCGCAAGGTTCATCCGGTAGTGCCGCCCAAGGTCGATTATTCATTGACCCCGCTCGGCAAAACCTTGACCGAGCCGCTCGGCGCTTTGTGCCGCTGGGCAGAAAAACATATTGCCGAGGTCGAAGCCGCTCGATCAAGCGAGGCAGAAGCGGATCCAGGATCTGATTGGACCAAGACGGCGCAGTAGTTCGACCCGGCGAGTCAAGTCGGACTGTCCTCGGACGATCCTGATCGCTACACGGGAGGTAATCGAGATTGCGCAACGCGGTTGGGGCGCTCACTACGCTTGAGAAGATTAACATTGTGATTGCGATGACAGGGGCGGCGGGCTTCGTCGATCTGGTCGGCTACGTCTCCCTCTACGGCCTTTATACCTCGCACATGACGGGGAACACGGTCGCAATGGCGCGCCACGTATCGAAGCTCGAATGGACCGGGGTGGTGCGTCGTGGATGGCCGATCGTGACATTCGTGTTCGGCCTGATGCTTGGAGCTTTCATCTATGAGGCGGAGAAGCGCCGCAAGATTAAAGTTCCATTCCCACCTGCGATCGGACTGGAGGCGCTGTTGATCGCCATCTTCATTGCGGCTGGAATGGGCAACGGTAACAAGCCTGACATTCCGCCGCAGCCGGCCGGCAAATTCTTCGTGATGGTGGCGTTGCTCGCGATTCCGATGGGATTACAGAACGTCGTGATCCGGAAAATTGGAGGAATTAACGTTTACACGACTTTTGTCACTGGATCTCTGGTGAAATTTGCGGAAAATCTGTCTGAATACCTGTTATGGCTGCGCGACCGGACACGTAACCGCTTTCGCCGACGCATCCTCAAGGTCCTCAGGGTATCGCCCCGCATAGTGCCCCTGCGGCGCGCCGCGCTGACGCTCGGATTGTGGGTGACTTATCTTACTGGTGCGGTTTGCGGCGGCTTCTCGATTGACCGATGGGCACTGCTGGGAATGTTCGCTCCTCTGGGGATCCTTTCAACCGTCGCGCTGTACGGCGCCTTTCGTCCCTTCCTCCCGCTATCGAGCGATGAATGGTGAAAGCTCGTTCATCTGATAGTTAGTATTCGACTATTCTTTCCTTCAGCCGCATCTTCCCGATAATTGCATAATGCCGGCGACGGCTTGTCCTTGATGGCGAATAGTGGACAGGTTTTCGCCGGGCGGGAGAATTACCATGCATTGTCATGGCAGAGTTTAGCTCCAGCTCGTTCGAAGCCGAGCCGCCTGCGACGGTACAAGAATCCGCTTCAGGCAAATGGTTGGTTGCGGCCTCCATGATGCTCGGGAGGTTCCTGTCCGTCATGGACGTTACGGTTGTAAACGTGGCAATGCCGCACATGATGGGCGCCTTCGGTGTCAACCTGCTGTCGATCACCTGGGTTTCGACTGCCTACAGTATCGAAGTCATCATCATCACGATGTCGGCGTGGCTGGCGAGCGTATTGTTCCTGCCCAGGCGCGGATACCAGGGATTCCAGCACACGATCGTGGAGTGAAGCGCCGGTTGCTCATTACAGGCTCTTGCGTCGTTTACGTAGATACCATGGCACGTTGACGATCACGATTCGTCGCGTTCCTTGTGACAACAGGCTTGCCGCGAGAATCCTGGCGCGCTGATTGTGAAGAAAATATTGATACCATTGGCGTTCGACGAGTTCGGGCAGCACCACCGCGATGGTGCGATCGCGGTTCATCCTTTCGATCTCCAGGACGTGATCGATGATCGGCTGCACCACGAATCGAAATGGCGACTTAAGCACCGTAAGCTGGGGGATGGCTTGCTTTGCCTCGCGTGCCGGTGCCTCCACTCGTGAGGGCCAAATCCGTTTTAGCGAATTGGTACCGTCTTCGCTTTCGACATGCAGCACTTCGACCTCGCGCGACAGCGTCATCGCCATTCGCAGGGCGTTCTCCGCGACCGTACTCCAGTCGATGATCGGGACTATTACGATGGGCTCCTGCAAATCCTGGAGTTTCAGATCGCCGGGGGCCGCAATTTCCAGTTCGATCCTTCGATAATGGCGGCGGACGGCAAGCATCAGGAGGACCAGCGACGGCACCAGCAGCACGACTATCCACGCGCCGGCCACAAACTTGACCACCGCCACGACCGTTACCGTCAGAGCGGTGGCGGTTGCGCCGAGCCCGTTAACTGCCATGGCGGCGAGCGCCCCGCCCGCATGGTGCTTCCACCAATGCACCACCATCCCGCTCTGCGACAGGGTAAAGGCGAGAAAAGCCCCTACTGCGAACAGCGGAATCAGCCGGTCCGTGACCCCGTCGAACACCAGCAGCAGAACTGCGGACAGGATGGCGAGGAGCCAGATGCCCTCTGAATAGACCAGCCGCCGCCCCTGGTTGGCGAACGAACGCGGCATATACCCGTCCTCGGCCACCGCCCCGCAAAGTCTCGGAAAGTCGGCAAACGATGTATTCGCCGACAGGCACAACACCAACAGAATCGAAGCGATGCTTACCCAGTAAAAGATTCCCCGCCCGGCTACCGCGGCGATCAATTGCGATAGAACGCTCTGGTAGTGTGATGATCCGGGTTGGGTAGCGCCGATGTGGTAAGCATGCGCCAGGAATGCGATGCCGAGCAGCAGGACCATCAGCAGGCCAATGATGATGGCGAGAGTGCGGTGCGCGGCTTTTACCACCGGTTCGCGAAACGCCTGAACGCCGTTGCTGACCGCCTCCACGCCTGTCATCGCGGTGCAGCCGCTCGCAAACGCGCGCAGGATTACCCATGCGCCGATAGCTTCGCCGGTCGCGGCGAGATGCGCGGGAGAAACCACGGGACGCGGATGTCCGCCCGAAGAAATCGTTGCGAGTAGGCCCCAGAATACGACTGCACAAAGGCTCAATATGAAGACGCAGGTCGGCAGCATGAACAGCGTGCCAGCCTCGCCGATGCCGCGCAGATTCACGAAAGTCAGCAGAATCAGAATGGCGAGGCACAGCGCGAGCGTGTGAGGCTGAAGGCGCGGTGCGGCCGAGATCAATGCGCCCACCCCAGCCGAGATTCCAACCGCGACATTGAGCACGTAGTCCGTCATCAACGCGGCGGCGGCCAGAAGACCGGCGTTCGGGCCGAGGTTCTGTTTCGCGACCGTGTAGGAACCGCCGCCGTTGGGATACGCCGCGATGGTCTGCCAGTAACTGACAAAGACAATGCCCAGCAGAATGACGATCGCCACAGTGATCGGAAGGATGACCGTCAGACCCGCGACTCCAAGCGGCAGCAGCACGGTCAGAGCCGCCTCGGGGCCGTAAGCGGCGGAACTGAGCGAATCAAGCCCGAAGGTCGGCACCCCGGCAGCTGACCCGATGCGTTGCTCGCCCGCCTCCTGAGAGGCGAGTGGGCGTCCAAGAATCTTGTCGATCAGTGACATTCTGCGCGCCGTAGTTCGTCCAGAGCAGCGTATCTTACCAGATGGGAAGCGAAACCCCACACGTTTTAATCATGCAAAGTTCGCTGGACGATGACGGCCTAAGTAAGAAACGGGCCGGCGCTAATTCGCAGGACGGTGAGGTGCGGTCGATGGCGGCTGTACACGATGATGGAGGTCATCTACACATTCCCCGGCCGCTGTGATCGCCTTTCCTCCTACGGCCGCCCCTCTTCTTTCTGTCGACGATCAACTTTTTTAGGGCAATTTTTCAGAATGCATGCGATAATTAGGTCGTCATATTCAAGTTTACGGGTGGCTTTTATGGCGCCGTCAATAGGACAGGTTTTCAGGCCCGGCGACGAGATAGAGGCATCGGGGATTTACGAAGTTGTGCATAACCCCAAGCATACTCAGCGCCACGAAATCCTATGCATCCACGGCAAGCGATTTCCGATATGCGAGGGCTGCGCACATCCACGTTTTACGCTCGTCCGCCCGGCCCAGCTGATGGAGTCCAACAAGCATTTCAGGCAAGTACCATCCCTGAGGCAGCCGCGGGACTTCACTCCCGAGTGACATCCAAACGCTCTTGTCGGAAAAATTCGATCATGAAGTGCCGTAAGGCCGCTCGTCTTTCCGCTCGCAAACCAGTGGCATGAATAAGCCATCCGGTTTCTTTTTGGCGGGTTGCTTACTGCAATAATAGGACTTACCGCCCATCATTACGGACCCGAGACCGGCGGTCTCTTCTTGGCCTTTCCGGCGATCTTCCCCGCCTCTGCGACCCTCGCCGAGAAGCACGAGGCGCAAAGGAAGAAACGCTCCGGCCTAGTCGCGTCCGCGGGCGCGAAGCCGCGGCCCTTGACGCAGCGGGCGCCGCTCTCGGCAGCATCGGGTTGGCAGCATTCGCCGCCGTCGTTTGGCGGCTCCTCGATCGCTATCAGCCCGCCATTGTTCTGGCCGCGGCGACCTTTCTTTGGCTGGCGGTTTCCGGAATGGGCTGGACGATTCGCAGGACCCGTAAATTCCGAGCTGACGTCGAATCGTCGCTGTTTAACTGACCACGAAGCCCAGGGTCAGCGCGCCGTGCAACCGGTTATCTCATCCGTTCTACCGCCTCGTCGTCTTCGTATGCCTCCTCCCTGTCTTCATCCTCCATCATCATTTGGTTGGCGAGTTTAGTGAGGGTTTTGCTGTTCCAATCCACGTGCTTGCGCTCCTGTCTGGCCACCTCGCGAATGGCACGTCTGACCATCGATCGCAGCTCGCGATCCTTGATATTCTTAGCGAACTCGGCCAGTCGCTCCCAGTTCCAGTTATCTTTGGTTTCAGCGAGTACGAGGTTTTCAATGTTGTTGAAGTCAACCAGTTCCTCTGTAACTTCGACCGAGATTAGTCCTTCGGCCTTTTGTTGGGCGGCTTCGGCAGCCGGACTGCTTTCGTCTCCGGAGCCTCCAGCCCGCTCGAGCATCTCCTGGCAGAGTTCCACGTGACGCTCGGTCTGTTCCAAAAACTCTTCGAGCTGGCCGCGCAGATCCTCTTCCGAGAGTTCGCGCAGGGCTTTCTCGTAAAGCATGACTCCACCCTTTTCGACCGCCAACATCTGCGACAGAAACTCCACTATCCGGCTGTGATTAGGCTGCTGCGCTTCCCTGTATCCGTTCTTGTGGGACGCTGGCTTGGCCATGCGCCCATTCGACTTCCTCACAGAACCCCGCGAACGAGTTTCATTGCGAGAGGAACCGGATTTCGCTTTGCGTAATGCCATGGGCTTCTTGCCCTCCAAAAATTAGTGAGCTTTGTTTGAACCGCGGAGTCGCGGTTCAATGTCCGAAATGGCAATCAAGTTTCATGCCGTCGGTATGACAGTTCGCCCGGAGGTTGATAGGAGGAATTCCTGACGAGGCAGAGAAGCACATCCCACTCCCGCCACAACAAAGTCCCTAACAAATGGATCCGATCAGCACAAATTGCATACTTCGGAATGAAGAAGCTGCGCAATCACTGTGAAACGCAGGGGTGCGCTGGCCTGACTAAGGCGATAGACCTGACTTACATCACGATCACACCACGCGACTTGAGCTGGCTCAGCGGCGCGAATCGGATGACAAAATTACGCGATCGGTACTTTTTCGTTAAGGCCGGCTGAGACCATACCTAAACCTGTCAACGCGAACTCCTGACGTGAAAGGAATTTGGCACACTCTCGGTATACACAAGCATGCGATGAACGGTCATTCCGCCGGGGTCGATGCCAATCGTCGACCGGTCGAAGATCAGATGCTCCACATTGACCACGCGCAGAAGCGGTTCGTAATGTGTTCCCTCCTGATCCCAGTCTTTTGTACTCAGCAGGTCGCCGACGGAAATAGGTAAAAATGGCGCCGCAGCCTTGAATGTTTTGATGCAATCGTCGGCATTGGAACGGCCAGGCCGGTAGATTTCGAGGATGTATTCCATACAAAAATCTTAACATCCCGACAGAGTAGTCAGCCAATGGTTGCTGGTACCTAAATCCGCGAGTTGGAAGAATGCGAAAGGACAGAGTCTTCAAAGAGACAACCTATATAAACCCTCGCTGGATTTAGAGGCGCCAATCTTGTCTTGCATCCGCTTTGCGCTCTTGTGCAAGGCACGGGCGGCGTGATGCAGGATGCCGGTTGACCTGCGGAGGGCGCCGCCAGTTCGGCTGGAAAAAATGCCGTTGGCGAGGTCTTCGGGCTACATCGTTAATAGAGATACTTCTACGGGCGCGATGGGCGGCAGATGCGCCCAATGCTTTTCGCGCATACGTCCGACGCGGCGAAGCGCGGACGGTGCTCGTCGTGAAAGCGACCTCCATCCCGCGCATGGGCGGCTAAATTCGGTATTCCCGGTGATGACATCGCGGTCACTCCCACTCTCTTTTTGTACCGATATGGAGCGTTCGGCTTCATTGCGCGGCCTTGACCGATTCGGATAGCGTAGGCCTGAAAGGGAGTTTGGCGGCGAGTGAACGGAATCCATGACATGGGTGGGATGGACGGGTTCGGCGCGGTGGTGCACGAAGACAATGAGCCGACGTTCCACTTCGACTGGGAAGCTCGCATATTCGCGTTGCTGCTGGCGTGCCGGCCGTACGGCAACACCGACGAGTTGCGCCATGCGATCGAGCGAATTCCGGCTCAGCGCTATCTCACCTCCAGCTATTACGAACGCTGGCTTGACGCAATGCAAATCCTTCTGGTTGAAAAGGGTGCGATTTTACGCGATGAACTCGCCTCACGCGACATCGATCCACCGACGCCCTCGCAGCCGTCCAACCGTTTGCAAAAAAGACCGGCCGAGGCCTCGCGCGCACGCGCGCGTTTTCGCCGGGGCGACCGAGTCATCGCGCGCAATATCAACCCCGCCGGCCATACGCGGCTGCCGCGTTATATACGCGGCAAGCGCGGAGTGATCTTGCGCGATTGGGGCACTTACGCTCTTCCAGACAGCAACGCACACGGCGGTGGTGAACGTCCGCAGCACGTCTATTCGGTAGCCTTCAAGGCGCGGGAAGTGTGGGGAGCCAACGCTCCCAGCCGCGATACGATCCATATAGATCTGTGGGAAGACTATCTTGAAGCCACGCGACCCGGCGCCAAAGCCGCGGTCAACCGCAAACCGGCCACCGGGCGCGGAAAGAAGCAATGAGCGAAAATCACAGCAGTGTTCCCACCGGTGCGGCGCTCAGGGTCAAAGCCCTTGAGGCGCTGCTTGAAGAGAAGGGTCTCGTCGATCCCGCCGCCCTGGATCAGATTATCGACGCGTACGAGAACAAGGTCGGTCCGCACAATGGCGCGCGCGTCGTCGCCAGGGCTTGGAGCGACGCGACATTTCGAAAGAGGCTGCTCGCCGACGCGACCACAGTTGTCGCGGAAATGGGTTACGGAGGACCGGAGGGTGGCCATCTGGTCGCGGTCGAGAACACGCCGCGCGTCCACAATCTGGTGGTATGCACGCTTTGCTCGTGCTATCCCTGGCCGGTGTTGGGACTTCCACCGGCCTGGTACAAGAGCTTCGCCTATCGTTCACGGGCAGTACGCGACCCGCGCGGACTGCTCAAAGAATTCGGCCTGAAGATTCCCGAGCAGGTTGAAATCCGGGTTTGGGACAGCAGCGCCGAACAACGCTACCTCGTGATACCTCGGCGGCCGCTGGGTACCGCCCGGATGAACGAAGACGAACTCGCGGAAATCGTCACGCGTGATTCGATGATCGGCACGGCGATAGTTAAACCACCCTCGCGCAAGGGTGCGCCGGCGTGAGCGCCATTACGTCTCTTTCCGAACTGCTCGCGGATACTGCCGTTGACGTGACGCAGCCCTTCAATGCTCCGTGGGAGGCTCGCGCATTCGCCATTGCGCTGCGGCTGACGGCGCGTGGAGTCTGCACCTGGGACGAATTCCGCCATCACCTGATGAACGAAGTCGGCAAGGCTGACAAGGCGCACGCTCACGGTTGGGTAGAGCCAGGCGAAGGCTACTACACGCATTTCCTGCGCGCACTGGAAAACCTTTTGCGCGAGAAAGGGATTGTCGATGGCCCGGCGCTGAGGGCCAAAATGCACGAGATCAACGATCACGACCACGAGACTTGATCGGAAAAAGTCCGACGCCCTTCCAGATCGGTGTAGTATGTATGGCATTGATCCAAAAAATTTCAGGAGATCAAGCCATGTATATATCGCGGCTGACATTTCATACGATTCCGGGCAGAACCGGCGAGGCGGAATCGGCGCTGAGAAAGCTGCAGGAGATGGTGGCGCGCGCCGGCGGTCCCAAACCCCGAATTCTTCACACGCACTTCGCGTCGCTCGGCGCGCCCGACATGTTTTTGAACAGGAGGTCGAAGATCTGGCCGGCTTTGAAACGCAACTACGCAAGTTCATCGATGATAAGGCTTTTCAGGGCTGGTCCAAAAAGATGTCGACCTTGCTCAGGGAATCGCCCAAGCGCGAACTCTACCTGATAGCCGAATAGCACAGGCATATCCGGCGCGGACTTTAACGCCGGCGGGCAGTGAGGCTCAAGACCACCAGCATCGGAGAGCCCAAGTATTTAGCCGCTCGTGGAATCGAGTTAGCGAGCTCGTGGTCAACGGCCGCTTCGATCATCGTATCGACGCCAAAGCCGGCATCTTTTGCAGCCTCGACGTAGCCGGAAAGTTCGTGGCGATAACCGCGCGGAAAGACCTTTTGGCCGGTCTCGGGATCCGTGAAACCGGCCTCCGCGCCGCCGGAGGCTGCCGCCGGGTGAATGTCCGAGATCAGGACGAACCCGTCTGATTTACACACCCGCCGGAATTCCCGCAGCGTCGGCGCGAGGTCTGGAACGTGTTCGAGAACCAGGCTGCAAACAGCGCCGTCAAGCACGCCGTTTCTCAAAGGGATCGAGGTGAGCACATCGGCGAACAGCCAGAATACTTGTTCGCTCCTTACCTGCTCTTGTGCCCGGCGCAGCATGTTTTGGGAAAAGTCGATGGCTACTACGCGGGCGCCGCGTTTGACAAGTTTTAGGGTTTGTCTACCCGTGCCGCACCCGACGTCCGCGACCAATCGGCGGCCGACATCCGGAAGCATTTGCGGAAAATGGCGCTCCTCCAGCGCAATCAGAGGATTGCGTTCGGAGTCGTAGATCGTTGCCCAACGATCGTAACCATCCCGGGTCGCAACAATCCACGAGTTCCTCATAGCATTCCAGTAGCGGCTTTCACCGATTCTCTCACTATCAATGCGAGGATATTATGATCCGCCAACGCCTGAAACTCCTAATTGGAGATGACCATCCTGGCCAGCTTGGGGAACAAAACTTCGATGCGTACGATGATGTTGCTCGCAAGCGTTTGCCTTATCTTTGTCAACGCGACTATCGCGCCGGCGGCGCGCGGTGATGATGAAAAGGCTGTCGAAACCCGCTTCGACGCTCTTATCCAGCGCAAGGATCTGCACGACTGGATGAAAGTGCTCGCGGCGGAGCCAAACCATGTCGGCTCACCGCATGACAAGGCCAACGCGGAGCGAATCCTGGCATGGCTTAAGAACTGGGGTTGGGACGCGCATATCGAAACCTTCCAGGTGCTCTATCCGACCCCCATCAGCGAAGTCCTGGAACTGACCGGTCCCAAGCCGTTCAAGGCCACGCTGCAGGAGCCGCCCATTCCGGGCGACTCCAGTGCGACCGCAACCGAACCGGGGCTTCCCGCCTACGTCGCCTATCAGGGCGATGGCGACGTCACTGCACCGTTGGTGTACGTGAACTACGGGATGCAGGACGACTATAAAACGCTCAGGCGCCTCGGCGTTGATGTAAAGGGCCGAATCGTCATCGCGCGCTACGGGTCGGGATGGCGCGGACTCAAGCCAAAACTTGCGCAGGAGCACGGCGCTATCGGATGCATCATATACTCAGACCCGGCGGAGGACGGCTACTCGGTGGACCAAACCTATCCAGCCGGTCCGATGCGCCCGCCGCGTGGCGTGCAGCGCGGCTCCGTGGCCGACATGACACGGTATCCTGGCGATCCGCTCACACCGGGTGTCGGTGCGACCCAGAATGCAAAGCGGCTGAAAACTGTCGATGCGCCAACGATTCTGAAAATTCCGGTGCTGCCCATCTCCTACGCCGACGCCGGCGTGTTGATGCAAACGCTGGAAGGACGAGTGGCGCCGCGAACCTGGCGCGGGACACTGCCGATCACTTATCACGTCGGACCGGGAGCCGCGGTCGTCCATCTGGCAGTGAAGTCGGATTGGAGCCTCAAGCCCATCTACGACGTGATCGCGATGAGGAAGGGTTCGACTTATCCCGACCAGTGGGTGGTGCGCGGCAATCATCACGACGGCTGGGTCTTCGGCGCAAGCGACCCGCTGTCGGGTCAGGTCGCGCTGCTTGCGGAGGCCAAGGCTATCGGCTGGTTGGCTAAAGCGGGATGGCAGCCCAAGCGGACTATTGTGTACGCCAGTTGGGACGCTGAGGAACCCATGCTCCTGGGTTCGACCGAATGGGCGGAAGCACATGCCGACGAGATCAGGAAGAAGGTGGTGCTTTACGTCAACTCGGACAACAACGCACGGGGCTTTTTCTTCGTCGGCGGCAGCCATGATTTCCAGCACCTGGTCAATCAGGTCGCGGCCGACGTAATCGATCCGGAAACCGGCGTTTCAATTGGACGGCGATTGCGCGCGAAAATGCGCCTCGACGCGCTGGGACCCGACGCCAAGGAGCAGGCCAAGGCGGAGGCCAAAACCGCGGCCGATCCCAACCGGGATTTCCCGATTGAAGCGCTCGGCTCGGGCTCTGATTTTTCGCCATTCATTGATCATTTGGGTGTAGCTTCAGTGGACTTGGGTTTCGGCGCGGAAGGCGACAGCGCCGGCGTGTACCATTCGCGCTACGACACCTTCGAGCATCATACCCGCTTCGTCGATCCGGGCTTTGTGTATGACGCGCTGCTGGGTAAAACAGCCGGCCGGATTGTGCTGCGCGTGGCCGACGAGGATCTTCCGGCACAGCGCGCGGGTGGCTTGTCCGACCAGGTCGCGGACTATTTGACCCAGCTGAAGAAGCTCGCCGGCGAAAAACGGGAGGAAGCCGAGACGCAAGCCGGGCTGCTGCGTGACCGCGTCTTCCAACTCGCCGCCGATCCGACCAAGTCCAGCGGCCTGCCCGAAGCCTTGGACCGCGTTCCGCACATCGAGTTCGCCGCCCTTGAAAATGCGGTGGATCGGCTCAAACGCAGCGCGAAGGCATACGACGATGCGCTGGGCAAGAATGCATCCAGCTTGTCCGGTGCCCGAATGGCGCGCCTGCAGGCGCTGATGCTCGATATCGACGAGACGCTCGCGCCCGGTGTCGGTCTGCCTGGCCGGCCATGGTACAGGAATCTCATCTACGCGCCCGGCCGCTTTACCGGCTACGGCGCCAAGACTCTGCCCGGTGTACGCGAGGCGGTTGAAGAGCAGCGCTGGACCGAAGCGAATCGTTACGCCAAACTCACGGCCGACGCCCTCAACGCTTATAGCGATCGGCTCGACCAGGCGACAGCCTT
>Ga0126381_100001024_pt1 | contig 30483 bp, 28 predicted proteins | sample PanSoiMetPlot_28_FD_96465 | JGI IMG/M metagenome (GOLD analysis project Ga0126381, IMG submission 96465) | Tropical forest soil microbial communities from Panama - MetaG Plot_28 | ecosystem: Environmental > Terrestrial > Soil > Tropical forest > Bulk soil | place: Panama | collected 2016-02-17 | reverse complement strand
TGGAAGGAGATCGGCGGCGGAGCGCGGCGCGAGATTCCCTGCGGCGTATCGATCGGAATTCAGGACTCGATCGAGCAACTGATCGAAAAGATCTCAGGCGAACTGTCCGCCGGATATCAGCGCATCAAGATTAAGATCAAGCCCGGCTGGGATGTTGAGGCCGTGACCAAAGTGCGTGAAGCCTTCCCGAAGATCCGCCTGATGGCCGATGCCAATTCCGCCTACCGGCTCGAAGACGCCGCGCGCCTCAAGCAACTCGATGAGTTCTACTTGATGATGATCGAGCAGCCGCTCGCGCATGACGACATCATCGATCACGCGTCTCTTCAGGCGCGGCTCGAAACCCCGATCTGTCTCGATGAATGCATACGTTCGGCGCATCACGCCGAACAGGCGATTCGGCTTAAAGCGGGACGTATCGTGAATATCAAGCTGGGCCGCGTCGGCGGCTTCGCCGAAGCGAAACGGCTCCACGATGTCTGCGAGAACGCTGGTATTCCGGTCTGGTGCGGCGGGATGCTCGAAGCCGGAATCGGCCGCGCGCACAACATCGCATTGGCCACACTGCCGAACTTTACTCTGCCCGGCGATGTTTCCGCCAGCAAGCGTTACTGGGCCCGCGACATCATTGAACCGGCAGTTGAGGTCACGCCGCAGGGAACCATCGCCATTCGCGACGAACCCGGCTTCGGCTATGCCATCGACGACGATTTTCTGAAGAGCGTCACGGTTCGTGAGGAAGCGATCACGGGAGCATCGGCCGTTTGAGCTCGCAACCAGCGCTCTACGGTCTGGTGCTTCTGATGGTGCTCTGCTGGTCGGGCAACTACATCGCCGCCAAGATCGTCTTCCGCGAAATACCCGCGCTCCTCGCGATGACGCTGCGAAGCCTCGTCGCCGCGATCGTGATGCTCCCGATTTTCTGGACACGCGACTTCAGTCGCGTCTGGAACCGTCGCGAGATGACGATTCTGCTCGGCCTCGGCCTTTGCGGAACCGCGCTGAATCAGTTCTTCTGGACCATCGGCGTGGCCCGTACGACCGTGATCCACTCATCCATGATTATGGGAACCGTGCCGCTCTGGGTGCTGCTGATCGCGGGCGTTCTGAAGATCGAGCGCATCACTTTACCGAAGATTGGCGGCATGGCCATCGCGACCGCCGGTCTGGCGATACTCCAGGCATTCCGCACGAATGTAGCGGGCAAATCGCCCACGCTGCTCGGAGATTTTCTGGTCCTGCTCTGCGCCCTGGCGCTGGCCGGGACGACGGCATTCGGGAAGGTATACCGGCCCCAATCGGGCGGCATCGGGGTAAACACGGTAGGCTACGTCGCGGCGGCGATTCTCCTGCTCCCGACTCTCTGGCTTCCGGTCCCTGGCTTCCGATTCTCGGATGTCACGCCTGCCGCGTGGGCCGGCGTCTGTTACATGGGCGCGATCTCCTCGGTCACCGGATACCTGATTTATTACTGGGCTCTGGCGCGAATTCCGGCTTCACGGATGGCCGCCTTTCAGTATTTGCAGCCCGTCTTCGCCAGCCTGATGGCGGTGGTGATGCTGGGTGAAGATCTGACCGGCGGCGCGTTGGCGGCCGGCGGCATCATCTCGATGGGCGTGTTCGTCACGGAGCGGTTCGGATGAGCGCCTTCACGCGCCTGCTCCGCTCTAATCGCAACTATCGCTTTACCTGGTCGGGGCAGATCGTCAGCGAAGTCGGGGATCACTTCAACAACATCGCCGTGATGAGCCTGGCGATGGATCACGCCAATCCGGGCCTGGTGGTAACGGGCGTCTTTCTTTCACGTGCGGTCCCGATGCTTTTTGCAGGCCCGATCGCGGGAGTCCTGCTCGACCGCATGAACCGGAAACACGTGATGATCGCGAGCGATCTCGCTCGCGCGGTGATTGCGCTCGGTTTCATCGGCTGCATCTATTACAAGGCGGACTGGCTTCTGTTCGCATTGAGCGCGATGTTGATGTTCGCGTCGCCGTTCTTTACGAGCGGAAGATCGTCCATCCTGCCGCGCATTGCGACTCCCGAAGAACTGCATACGGCGAACACGATGACGCAGACGACATCGTGGGCCAGCCTCACGATTGGCGCATTTCTCGGCGCGGTTGGGGTGCAGTCCGGCTACCGGATGGCATTCCTGTTCAATGCCCTGTCATTCGTCATCTCCGCGGCGTGCATCTCGCGGCTGCGCGTGCCCGGAGGGTTTCGTCCTAAGGCGGATAAAGAGGCGCCGCGACACCGAGAGGGAAGTTTTCAACAATACCGCGCAGGTTTGGCCTATATGCGCTCCACGCCGCTGGTCGCGGGCGTTGCGTTGATCAGCATCGGATGGGCGAGTGGCGGCGGCGCGGCCCAAATCCTGTTCAGCCTGTTCGGTGAAAAGGTGTTTCATGCCGGACCGCTCGGAATCGGCGTGATCTGGGGTTGCGCGGGCGTTGGGCTTCTGATTGGCGGCGCGACGGGCTACTGGCTGGGCAAGCGGCTTAGCTTCGTGGCCTATAAGCGCACAATCGCGATTGTTTACGTGATTCACGGGCTCTCTTACGTGGCCTTCAGCCAGATGCCAACGATCGGCTTAGCGTGCGTGTTTATTGCCATGTCACGAGGCGCGGTCGCGATCAGTTCGGTTCTGAACTTTTCGCAACTGCTGCACCATGTGGAAGACCGCTACCGGGGGCGCGTCTTCGCTACGCTGGAGTCGTTGACCTGGTCTGTCATGCTGCTCTCGATGATGGCGGCGGGCGCGGCTTCCATCAGCTTCAGCCCGAGAACGATCGGCATGTGGTCAGGTTTCATCAGCTCGACAACGGCCATTTTCTGGACCTGGGCGAACTGGAGCGGGCGTCTTCCCGAGCCGCCTGCCCAGCCTGTGTCGCGGCAGGATGAGGAGATTCTCGCGGCCGAGCCACAGGTGGGCGGATGAGCCTGGAAGGGCAGGTCGTTCTCGTCACCGGGGCGGCGAAGCGGATCGGACGGTCCATAGCGCTCGCGCTTGCCGCAGAAGGGGCGCGGGTCGCGATTCACTACAACGATTCGCGCAAGGACGCGGAACGCACCGCTGCTGAGTGCCATGGCGCCCCGGTCTTCCGCGCGAACCTCGAGAGCGTGGACGAGATTCGCGCCATGTTCGACCGGGTCGCTGGGCATTTTGGGCATCTCGATGGGCTTGTGAACAATGCGGCGCGGTTTACCGAATTCGATCCGCTGAAGATCGAAGAGTCCGATTGGGACTTCATCCACTCGGTAAACCTAAAGTCCGTCTTTTTTTGCTGCCAGGCCGCGGCAAAGATTATGCTCGCTGGCGATGGCGGGAGGATCGTGAATATCAGCTCGTTGGGCGCGTTGAAGCCCTGGGCGCGACACGCGCATTACTGCGCGTCGAAAGCCGGGGTCGTCATGCTGACGCGTGCGCTCGCGAAGGCCTGGGCACCGAAGATTTCGGTGAACTCGGTGGCGCCCGGCGTCATTCCCTTCGATAAGATCGACGACCGCATCGAGCGTTTCATCGCCGCCACGCCTGCGAAGCGCGCGGGAACTGGTGAGGAAATCGCCGAAGCCGTCTTGTCTTTTCTGAAAAGCAGCCGGTTCATCACCGGACAACTCGTCGCGGTGGATGGCGGGCTAAGCCAGACCTGAGCCGCTACCGCGGCGTGATCAGCCCGCCGAGTTTGTCGGTCTCTTCCGCCGCGTTCCGTGGGAATCGAGTGGCGTACGCCTCGAGGTACTTGAGGCCCGACCCCGTGTTGTAAATCAGCATTCGGTCACTGGACTTCAGGAAGCCCTCGGCCACCAGCCTTTCCGCTGCTGCGATGCAGGCGGCGCCTTCCGGCGCGGCGAAGATTCCTTCCTCTTCCGCCAGGCGAAGGCCAGCGTCGACCAAATCCTGATCGGATACCGCAACAGCCGTACCGCCGCTCTCGCGCACTGCCTGAAGCGTCAATCGATCCCCCAAGGGTTTCGGAACGCGAAGGCCAGCCGCGACCGTGGTGGCATCTTCCCAAAAGCGGCTCACCTCCGCGCCTTCGTTCAGCGCGCGAACGATGGGCTGGCAGCCTTCCGCCTGGACGGCGATCATCTTCGGCCGCTTCGGACCGATCCAGCCCATCGCCTCCATTTCGGCGAAGGCTTTCCACATCCCGATCATGCCGACGCCGCCGCCGGTCGGGTAGAAGATCGCGTCAGGCAATTCCCAGCCGAGTTGCTCGGCCGCCTCATAGCCCATCGTCTTCTTGCCTTCGATCCGGTAGGGCTCCTTCAGGGTCGAAATCTCGAACCAGCCTTCGGCCTGTTTCCGCTCCGCGACGATCCGGCCGCAGTCGCTGATCAGTCCGTTCACCAGTGTCACTTTGGCCCCGTAAGCCTTACATTCGATGTAGTTCGACTGCGGCACATCCTGAGGCATGAAGATGTTCGCTTCGATGGCCGCCGCGGCTGAGTAAGCCGCCAGCGCACTCGCCGCGTTACCCGCTGAAGGAATAGCCAGCCTCTTCAGCCCCAGCTCCACACACATGGAAACCGCGCAGGAGAGCCCGCGTGCTTTAAAAGATCCGGTGGGATTCAGCCCTTCGTCCTTGATCAAGAGGTTCGGAGCGCCGATTCTGGCCCCCGTCCGTTTGGCCTCAATGATCGGGGTCATTCCTTCCCCGAGTGAGATAATGGACTCCGGATGGTCCACGGGAAGCGCTGGCGAGTAGCGCCACATCGACGTGACCGCGCCTTTCAGGGCCTCTTTCCCCCAGCTTTCCTTCAACTTAGCGAGGTTGTAGCGGACCAGAAGAGGGCCACCGCACTCGCAGAGATTCCAGACCTTCCCGGCTTCGTATTTCCGGGTACACACACTGCACTCCAGACGCGTCACTGAACTAGTTGGCATGAGAATCCTCCATCTTATCGGCACAGGCACGCTGGCCCTCTTGGCTGCCGCCCCGGTGTCGGCGGGGGAATATGCGGTGCTTTCGAATGGATTTCGCGTCCATGCCGATCGCCACGAAACCGACGGCTCTCTGGTTCGGCTTTATTCCGATGGCGGCTTCACACAGATGCCCGCCGCTAATATCAGCCGGTTTGAGCAGGATGATCTCGCGACTCCCCCACCCGCTGCGCCGCTGGAGCCGACCCAGGCCGCACCTGCGCCGCACCTGATCGCGGTTCCGACCGATCTCGCCGCCGATGCTGCAAGGAAGTACTCCCTGCCTGAATCGTTCGTTCGGAGCGTGATGAAGGTCGAATCGGGCTTTCACCCGGAGGCGCTCTCGCCCAAAGGCGCTATTGGTCTCATGCAGCTCATGCCTCAGACGGCACGTGAGCTGGGAGTCGATCCCAAAGACCCTGCCCAGAACGCCGATGGCGGAGCCCAGTACCTGAGGGACCTCTTGGCAAAGTACGAAGACAGCCCCGATCAGGTATTGCTGGCTCTCGCCGCCTATAATGCCGGGCCGGCAGCCGTCGAGAAGTATCACGGCGTGCCCCCCTACCGGGAGACGCGCGAATACATCCTGCGCGTGCTCAGGAACTGGGATAGGGCGCCCAAAGCCGATTAACCGAAACTTTCGTTCGACTTACGCCATCGAAGGTGGGTATGACTCTGTACGCCTCCGGTTCGGGAACCGGTTGTGGCTATTCTCCCGCATACTCACCGCCCTCCGGCGCGTGGGAAAATGGGGATTCGCGCAAAATGGCCACCGAGAGCGTATCCTTAGCAGCAGCGGCCGCGGCCGAGATCTCCGAGGAAGCGAAAGCCGAACTGGAGTTGGTCAACCGCGCCAGGGAAGGCGACATGGGAGCTTTTTCGGCTCTCATCCGCCAGTACGAAGGCAAAATCTTCCGCCTCGCGATGAACATCACGCAAAATCGCGAGGATGCGGAGGACGTCCTTCAGGAGAGTTTTCTCAAGGCCTTCGAGCACCTCGATCAGTTCCAGGGGAATTCGAAGTTCTACACCTGGATCGTTCGGATCGCCGTCAATCAGGCGCTGATGAAACTGCGGAAGCGGAAAAGCGACCGGACAGTTTCCATCGACGAACAGATCGATACCGGCGAGGACACGGTCGTCCGGGAAATCGCCGCATGGGATCCCGATCCCGAAGTGCGCTATTCCCAGGCCGAACTGAACACGATTCTCACTGAGGCCATCGATGGACTCGCGCCCATTTACAAGACCGTCTTCACGCTGCGCGATGTAGACGGCCTCTCTACGGAAGAAACCGCCGACGTGTTAGAACTTTCTGTACCCGCGGTCAAGAGCCGCCTGCTGCGCGCGCGCTTGCAATTGCGCGACAAGCTTACCCGCTTTTTCAAGCGCAAGGGAGACGACGCCTTTGCTTACATGTAAGGAGTTTCTGGCCGAACTCTCGGACTTTCTGGACGAGAAAACGGACCAGGAGATTAAAACAAAGCTGGAAAGTCACATTTCAGAATGCCCGAACTGCTTCGTCATCTGCGACACGGCGCGCAAGACGATCTCGGTCTACAAGGGCATGAAATCGTGCACGATTCCGGAGGACATCCACACTCGGCTGATGGCGGCCGTGGAGCGCAAGATCGCGGCAAAGGCGGCGAAGAAGGTCTGACGAGCGGGTTCGAGTTTGCCTGCCTACGACAACGAACTCGAGCGCATCGTCACCGAACTGAACCGCGCAGCGCCAGGCGGCGCTGTTCTCTCCCAGAAGCCTTCCGCCGGGCTTGAGCACCTTCTCTCACTCGCATCGGAGCGAAACGCATCCGATATCCTGCTCGTCGCCGATTCGCCCGCCGTTGTCCGTGTGGGGGGCAGTCTGACAGCAGCGGGGTCTGACCCTTTGGCTGTCGAGGACATCCAAAGCCTCCTTTTTCCGCTGCTCTCTGCCGAGCAGCGGGCGGACCTGAACCGCCGCAAATCTCTCGATTTCAGCTTCGTGCGGGGCAACGGCGTTCGCTGTCGGGCCAACCTGCATTTCCAGCGCGGCGGAGTGGCGGCGTCGATTCGATTGCTGCCGGCGCGCGTGCCTTCGCTGGAGTCCCTGCATCTTCCCTCCGGTCTGGCCAAACTCGTGGAGCGACGTCAGGGTTTGATCCTCGTCACGGGACCGACCGGTTGCGGCAAGACCACGACTCTCGCCGCGTTGGTTGAACTCGTGAACAAACGGAATCGGTTCCACATCGTGACGATCGAAGATCCGATCGAATACCACTACACAAACGCCCATTCCGTCGTGGAACAAATCGAAGTCGGGCGCGACACGCCAGATTTTGTTAACTCGCTGCGCAGCATTCTCCGGCAGAATCCGGACGTCATCCTTGTGGGCGAGATGCGCGACGCCGAGACGATGTCTACTGTATTGACGGCCGCTGAAACGGGCCATCTGGTGTTCTCAACGCTGCACACGAATGACACCGGCCAGGCCATCTCGCGCATCCTCGATTCCTTCCCGCAGTCGAATCAGGCGCAGATCCGGCAACAGCTATCTCTCGCCTTGACGGCGATCATCGCCCAGCAGCTGGTTCCGGGCGCGAACGGCGCAGGCCGCTTCCCCGCCGTTGAAGTCATGGTGGCGACCGACGCGGTTCGTAGTTTGATTCGCCGGGGCGACGACCATCAACTTCGTCTTCAGATCTCTACCGGCCGAAGCCACGGCATGATGACGATGGAACAGTCACTGGCCGAGATGGTCCGGCAGGGAACGATTTCAAGAGAGACCGCGCTCGCGCACTGCCTGCGCCCCGACGATCTCAGCATGCATCTGGAGTAAGCGCGTCTACCCGCGCGGAGGTCCCAGAGGGCTCGGCGCGCAGCCGCGGTTTCGGATGTGAACGCCACGCCGGCGATCTTCACCGCTCGGGCAGTTTCCACCAGGCCGAAGGAATCGATGCCGCAGTGGTCGAGTTTCCCGTCGATGTGGAAATCATATTGCGCCCATACGTTCGCAACCGCACCCCGGACTTGAATCCTGGGTTCCAGATCCGTTCGAGGTACTTCTGCTTAGTGGTTGACATCCGTGCGGCGAATTCCTCCAGCGAAGTCTCTGGATTACAGCGAGCACCGCCTTTTCTTCGGTACTACCGCAGCGATAGCGGCACACGAGTGCAACATCAGGGAAAGCACGGCGCGTTGAATTTGGCTCATGGTACCCTAGCCCTACTCAGAAAGGCGGCCCGACTCTGAAGATCCTCCGCATCGCTTCGCTTCTCGCTCTTTTCTTAACGTCAGCGCTGGCCGAGCATCACACTTTGAACGCGAGTCCTGAGACCGTTGTCGTGGGGCATTACTGGTCCGAATCGAAACCAGTTTTGACCATAAAGCCGGGCGACACGGTTACCGTTGAGACGGTCGGGACCGCCAGCGTAGCGGCTCTGGAACGGCTGAACGTGCCCGCCGACCAGATTCCGCAGTCATTACGCGCCATCACCAACGCGACGCTTGATCGCGGTCCGGGCGGTCACATTCTGACCGGACCGATCTATATCGAGGGCGCCGAACCCGGCGACACTCTCGAACTTCATATCGAAAAGATCGAAATGCCTGTTCCCTGGGCGTACAACGGATTCAGCCCAACCTCCGGATTTCTGCGCGAGGACTTCACCGAACGGTACGGGCGCATTATTCCGTTGGATCGCGAACGCATGCGGGCTCTCTTTGCGCCGGGCATCACGATTCCGCTTCATCCCTTCTTCGGAAGTATGGGCGTGGCGCCGCCGCCGGAAGACGGGCGAATCAACAGCGCGCCCCCCGGCATACATGCGGGCAACCTGGACAACCGCAATCTCACCGCCGGCTCAACGCTCTACATCCCGATTCATGTCAAAGGCGCGTTGTTTCAGGTGGGCGACGGACACGCCGGACAGGGCGATGGCGAGGTGGACATCACCGCGATGGAAACGCCGCTCATCGGAACGTTCCGTTTTGTCGTGCGCAAAGATCTCCATCTGAAATGGCCGCGCGCCGAGACGCCGACTCACTTCATTACGATGGGCACGGACGAAGACCTTACGAAGGCGGCTCAGATCGCCGTCCGCGAAATGGTCGATTTCCTTTGCTCATATCGCGGCCTGACGAAGCAGGAGGCGTATGTGCTCGCGAGCATTGCCGCCGATTTCGAAATCACTCAACTCGTGGACGGCAAGAAAGGCGTCCACGGCATGATCGCGAAATCGATTTTTACGAATCCGTGATCAGTCTGCGATCGTGATCGTCGGGCCTTTGGAAGCGTTCGCTTCGCGGGCGCGCGAGATGACGAGCGTGGCGAGATCGTACATGGCCGCCGAACGTTTGTCCTCGGGGCCAAACGTGGCGACCGGCTGACCGGTGTCCCCGCCGATCCGGACGTTGGGATCGAGAGGCAGGGCTCCAAGGAAGAACACGCCCATGTCCGAAGCGGTCCGCTTCCCTCCCCCGGTACTGAAAACGTCAATGCGCTCGTTGCAGTGCGGGCACTGCAAATAACTCATGTTTTCGACCATCCCGAGCAGCGGAACGCGCACCTGCTCGAACATGTGAACCGCCTTCCGTGCGTCCTCGAGCGAGACGTCGGATGGCGTGGTGACGATCACGGCTCCGGTCAGAGGCGCCGTCTGCACAAGCGAAAGCTGCACGTCGCCGGTACCGGGAGGGAGGTCGATCAACAGATAATCCAGTTCTCCCCAATCGACTCCACGAAGGAACTGCTGGATCACGCTGTGCAGCATGGGGCCGCGCCATACCAGCGGTTTATCGCCCGGGTTCAGAAATCCCATGGACATCAGCTTGACGCCGTACTTCTCCAACGGCTGAATGCGCTCGCCGATCGCCGAGGGAGTGCTGTTCGTCCCCATCATCAGCGGGACGTTCGGGCCGTAAACATCGGCATCCAGCAATCCAACCTTACGGCCGAGGCGCGAAAGCGCGATCGCCAGATTGACCGAAACGGTGGTCTTTCCTACGCCGCCCTTCCCGCTTCCCACCGCAATCAGATTCGACACTCCGGCTATCGGCAGCTTTGGCTGCGACTGTTGTCCAGGACTCATGTAATTTCCATCTTATCGGTCGGCGGGAATCCTCCGGCCTCAGAGCATCAACTGGCCGCCATTGACCTCGATCGTCTCGCCGGCGATGTAGCTCGCCGCGTCTGAAGCGAGGAAGGCGATCGCTGTCGCGCATTCCATGGACGTGCCCACCCGTCCCATCGGAATGCCCGCCACAAAATTGCGCATCATTTCGGGCGTGGAAAATACTTCGTGAAAAGGCGTATCGATGACGCCTGGCGAAACCGCGTTCACGCGCACGCCGTGTGGCGCGAGTTCGCGGGCGAGGCCTTTGGTGAAGGTGATCAGGGCCCCTTTGGCCGTGGCATACGCGAGCGCGCCCGGACCGCCGCCATTGCGGCCGGCGATCGAAACGATGTTGATGATCGAGCCGGTCTTCCGCTCCACCATGCCGGCCGCCGCCGTTTGGGCGCAGAGCATCGCGCTCTTGAGATTCAGATCCAAAACCTCGTCCCATCGGTCTTCAGTGATCTGAGCGATTCTCTGCCGTTCGATAAGTGAGCCGGCGTTGTTCACAAGAATGTCGATCACGCCCAGTTCGGCGGCGGCGGCTTCCATCAAACTCCGGACGCCTTCGGTAGTGCGCACGTCGGCCTGAATTGCGCTGATTCTCCCGCCCGCTTCAGTTACGGAACGCACCACTTCGTCGGCGCCCTTCTTGTTGGCGTTGTACCCTATGACCACATGCGCGCCGAGGTCGGCAAAAACGGACGCGGCCGCAGCGCCGATGCCCGATGACGCGCCGGTGATCAGAGCTTTCTTCCCGGTAAGATCAAGATAATTCTTCACTGTCTCGCAGAGTATCAGAGATGACGAAACACTCGTACCGAACGAAGTTGAAATGGACGGGCAACACGGGTTCCGGCACGTCCGGTTACCGCGCCTACGGCCGCAACCACACCATCGACGGCGCCAATAAGGCGACGACAATCGAGGGAAGCTCGGATCCACATTTTCGCGGCGAAGGCGCGCGATACAACCCTGAGGAACTTCTGATAGCAAGCCTCTCGGCCTGCCACATGCTCTCGTACCTTCATGTCTGCGCGGTTAATGACGTGGTGGTTCTCGACTATGCGGACGAAGCCCAAGGCGAGATGGAGGAAGCTGCGGATAGTTCCGGCCGGATGACGCAGGTAACACTGCGCCCGCGAGTCACGATAACGCGGTCATCGGATTCCGCCAAAGCGCAATCGCTTCACGACGAGGCGCGGCGGCTTTGCTTCATTGCGAACTCGATAAACTTCCCGGTCACCCACGAGCCTTCGGTGCAGTTCGCTCCTTAGGGAGTGTTTTGGGTGGATCGCCGGAAGAGCGAGCCAAAGGACAACCAGGAGATGCGCTTTTCCGATCCATGGCGCTTCTTTCACTCGCTCGACGCACCAACGCATGCCGCGCATATTACCCGAGCCAGAGGGCATCAGGTCTAGTTAAGGAAATATGTGCGGTAAAGCGTGTCCCGCTGTTTGGGAACAAAGCCTGCGTCGCGAATCATGCGGCGCAGTTCTTCTTCCGTCGCCCTGTGATGCGTGCCCGCCGCCGAGACCACGTTCTCTTCGATCATGATGCTGCCGACGTCATTGCCGCCGAAGCGCAGCCCCAACTGGCAGGTCTTGAGACCGGGCGTCACCCAGGAACTCTGAATGTTCAGAATGTTGTCGAGGTATATGCGCGAGATCGCCAGCGTTTTCAGGTACTCTACCGCAGTCGCCTCTTCCTTAATGAACCGGCCCAGTGAAGTCAGCTCACGCTGAAAAGACCACGGGATAAACGCAGTAAAACCGCCGGTGTCTTCCTGAATCTGCCGCACGATGTCGAAGTGGTTCATGCGCTGTTCGATCGTCTCGCCGCAGCCGAACATCATAGTGGCCGTGGTCCGCATGCCGAGCGCGTGCGCCGTGCGGTGCACGTCGATCCACTCCTGCACTCCGCATTTCAGACGGCTGATCCGGTAACGAACAGCGTCATCCAGGATCTCCGCGCCTCCGCCTGGAATCGAATCAAGACCCGCGTCGCGCAGGCGAGCAATCGTATCGCGTAACGACAGTCCGCTGACCTGGGCGATGTTGACGATCTCGGGCGCCGAGAAGCAATGGCACCAGATATCGAACTTCGCCTTGATCGCGCGCAGCAGATCCTCATACCATTCGATCTTGAGGTCCGGGTGCAACCCGCCCTGAAACAGCATCCCGGTACCGCCGAGATCGATTGTTTCCTGAATCTTTTCGAAGATCGTCTCCTGCGGAAGTACGTAACCCTCTTTGTGTCCCATCGGACGGTAGAAGGCGCAGAAGCTGCAATACTCCGTACAGAAATTCGTGTAGTTGATATTGCGGTCAACAATGTAGGAAACCACGCCATCCGGATGGAGCCGCCGCCTTATCGCGTCGGCTTCCATTCCGATTCCGATCAGGTCGTCGGACTGGAACATATCGATGGCTTCAGAGCGCGAAATCATGCGAATCCTTTATTCTAGCCTCTTGCTGCGCGATTACGCCTCTGGAATAAACTGAAGAATCCAGTGAATGCCGTCGAGTTCGACCGCGTCTCCAAGACCTATCGCATCTACGATTCTCCGGCGGATCGGCTGAAGGAATCCGTCTTATTGGGAGTGCGCAGCTGTCACCGCGAGTTTCGCGCGCTGAATGAGGTCAGCTTCGCCGTCAGCCCTGGGGAGGTGTTTTGCGTTATCGGCGAGAACGGATCGGGTAAGAGCACAGCCCTACAGCTCATGGCCGGCATTCTTCAGCCGACTTCGGGAGAAGTGGGCGTGAACGGACGCGTCGCGGCTCTGCTGGAACTCGGAGCCGGTTTCAACCCTGAATTCACCGGAAGCGAAAATGTTTACCTGAACGCCTCGATCCTCGGGATGTCGAAAAAGGAGATCGACCGGCGCTTTCAGTCCATCGAAGACTTCGCGGAAATCGGGCGCTATATCGATCAGCCGCTGAAAACCTATTCGAGCGGCATGGCAGTAAGGCTCGCATTCGCCGTCGCGATCAGCGTTGACCCGGAAATTCTTATCGTGGACGAGGCGCTTGCTGTGGGAGACGCTTATTTCCGCCACAAATGCATGCGCAAGATTCAGGAACTGCGCGCCCGCGGACTCACGATCGTATTCGTTTCCCACTCGATGGCGGACGTTCGAGCTATTGGCGACCGGGTTCTCTGGCTGCGTCATGGCGAGGTTGCGGCCATCGGAACGGTGGAGTTCGTCGTGGACCGATATCTGTCCGCGATGGATCAACCAATGAAGACAGCCGAAGCGGCGCCGCTGGCGTTGCCGAATGTGGATCATCGCCATGGCAGCGGGAAGGGGGAGATCTACGGCATCGCCGCCCTGAACGAATTCGGCGAGCCGCTTCATCTCATGATTCCCGGCCGCCGCGTGACGCTGCGTATCGGATTTCAGGCGAAGATGTTGTTAGTTCGGCCGGATGCCGGGTTCCTGATACGCAACCATCTCGGGCTGGAGTTCGCGCAAGTCAGCGTAGCCGACGAAGGACATCCGATCGGGCGCCTGAACGCCGGAGAACGGATGACCGTCGAATTTCAGCTCGTCATTCCCGAGCTTTATCCTGGATCCTTCTCGTTCTCGCCCTGGATCAAAGAGGATGGCGAAGTCTGCGACTGGATCGATAACGCCGTCACCGTGCAGATGGCCCGCGGCGAGCGCCCAGTGTACGGCTACATTCAATGGCCATGCCACATCGAAATGAACGCCTCTGTTCATACCGGCCAGGGAGCGCCGGTTGGCTGAATTCACAGGGGAGCGGGTAATACCGGGGCTCGTCGAACCCGATCTCTACAACGAACACCTCGCGCGCTACCGGTTTGCGGAGCGCTTCTGCGAGGGCGCAAAGGTGCTCGACGCGGGATGCGGCTCCGGCTATGGAGCCGCCCAGCTTACGAACGCCTCAAGTGTGGTCGGAACCGATGTCTCGGCGGAGGCGGTCGAATACGCGACCCGCAACTTCGCCGCGGCGCGAATCGCATTCGCGCAAGCGCGCTGCGAGAGCCTGCCTTTCGGGAACAAAACATTCGATGTTGTGACCGCCTTCGAGGTCATCGAACATCTGGAGCGATGGCGTGATTTGTTAACTGAAGCCTGCCGAGTTCTCAGCGACACGGGCGTGTTGCTTATTTCCACGCCTAACAAATCCTATTACGCGGAGATGCGGAGCGAGGCGGGGCCGAATCCCTTTCACTGCCACGAATTCGAGTTCGACGAGTTTCAGAAAGCGCTTCGTGAAGTCTTTCCTCATGTGCAGCTCTGGACTCAAAATCACGTCGAAACTATTATTTTCAGCGGGCCGGAAAGCGCTGCAATGACGCTCGAAACGCCCGGCGATCCCAACCCCGAAAATGCTCATTTCTATTTCGCCGCGTGCAGCCGCTCTGCGATCGATTCGAAGGCGCCGTTCGTGTGGATGCCCACGGCGGGCAACGTGCTCCGCGAACGCGAGCGGCACATCGCAAAACTGGACGGCGAGCTTCGCCGCAAGGATGAATGGCTCGACGAGCTGAACGCGCGGCACACCGCCCTTCATGAGGAGCACAACGCAGCGCTTGCCGAAGTCCGCGAGCGCACTGAGTGGGCGCACGAGCTGAACCGGAGGATTGCCGACCGCGATAGCCGAATTGAAGCGCTGCAGACGGAGATCGCGGAGCGGCTGGAGTGGATTCGGGGACTGGAAGTGGATCTCGCTAACGCCTGGACGGAGATCAGACGGCTGAAAGGCCGCGAAACCGCTCTGGAATCGGATCTGACCGCGCGAACGCTTTGGGGGCAATCGCTGGACGCCCGGATCGCGGAACTCACCCAAAACCTGGAACTCGAGAAGGCTGAGATCGAGCGGTACCGCGAACGGGAACGGATGATCGCGAACTCACGATGGGTTCGCTTCGGCAGAAAGTTGCAGCTGGGTCCGGTGGTGGATCCCGAATAGCATGCAGTCAGCTTTGGCGCGCTATCTGCGGGCGCTTCCGCGGGCGCTTCCGCTGGCGCTTGCCGCCATTCCCGTGCTCACGATCGCGGCGATCGCAATTGCGCTCACCGATCTGGCATGGCTCATCCTCGGACGGCGAAACCAGCCGCGCGACGTCATGCCCCGAACCAGCGCGGCGTCCCTGGTGATTCCCAACTGGAACGGCCGCGATCTTCTGGAACGCTTTCTGCCGTCGTGGATCGCGGCGATCGCTAATCATCCGGGCAGCGAGATTGTTGTGGTCGATAACGGCTCGACGGATGGCAGCGCCGATTGGGTTCGCGCCCACTTCCCCGAGGTGCGCGTTCTGGCCCTGGATCGCAATCTGGGGTTTGGCGGCGGCTCAAATGCGGGCTTCGAAGCCGCGAAGAATGATATCGTCGTGCTGCTCAACAGCGATATGCGCGTAGAGCCCGACTTTCTCGCTCCTCTGCTGTCGGGCTTCACAGATGAAAAGGTATTCGCCGTTTCATGCCAGATCTTTCTCGGAGACCGCACACGCCGGCGCGAGGAGACCGGCCTGACGCAGGGGTGGTGGCAGGATGGCGCGTTGCGCGTCACGCATCGGGATGATCCCGAAGTGGATCGCATCTTTCCGTGCTTCTACGGAGGGGGCGGTTCATGCGCCTTCGACCGCCGCAAATTCCTTTCGCTGGGCGGCTTCGATGAACTGTTAGCCCCGTTCTATCTGGAGGACACGGATCTCGGATTTCTAGCATGGAAGCGCGGCTGGAAGGTTCTGTATCAGCCAGCGAGTATCGTTCATCATGAACATCGTGGAACGATCGGCCGAACCTTCAGCGCGGCTTATATCGAGTCAATTCTCCAGAAAAACTATGCGCTATGGGCGTGGAAGAACATTCATGGCTGGAGCCGTCTCGGGACGCATCTGCTGTCGTCGGTTCTCCGGGGGCGCGGCATCCTGCGAGCTTTCCGGCAACTCCCTGGGGCCGTCCGGTCGCGCTGGCGCGCGCGTTCTCTCGCGGTCGTAAACGACTCCGAAGCATTTCGTCGAGCCAGCCCGGCCCACTTTCACGACCGGTTTTCTTTTTTTGATCCTTCTCCGCAAAAGCCGCGCGTTCTCTTTGTCTCACCGTATTCCATCTACCCGCCCGTGCATGGAGGCGCAGTGTTTATGTACAACACCGTGCGTCACCTTGCCAAGTGGTGCGAGGTGCATGCGATCGTAATGCTCGACTATCCCGGTGAACTCGCCGGAAATGAGGCGGAACTTCCCCGGTACTGCGCGTCCGTCGAGTTCATCGTCCGGAGCGCGCGGCGGACGCCCCATCTCGCCTCTATTACCCCGCACGCGGTCCACGAATTTCATACGCCGGACATCGAATGGCTGATACACCGGCAGATCCTTCTGAAGCGAATCGATCTGGTTCAGCTGGAGTACACGGCTCTCGGCCAGTATGCGCAGCGTTTTGAGAACCTCGCCTGCGCGCTTTTCGAGCACGATGTCTACTTCCAGTCCATCGGGCGCTCGCTTCCCTTCATGAAAAGCTCAATCGAGCGGATTAAGGCGCGCTTCGAATACCTCCGCGCGATTCGTTACGAGCTCAGCGTGCTGCCGGACTGCGATGAGATCCAGGTCTGCACACGCGAGAACAAAGCTTATCTGGAAGGCTTTCTGCCGCGCCTTGCGCCGAGGATTGATACCGGATTGCGCGCGGGTATTGACACTTCCGTCTATCCCTATCCAGGCGCCCTGCGCAAACCGCGAACGATCCTGTTTCTTGGCAGCTTTCGTCATGCGCCGAACGTAGTCGCTCTCGAATGGTTTACTCGCCATGTGCTGCCTGCGGTGCTGGAAAAAGCGCCCGATGCGCGCCTGCTGGTCGCGGGATCCGATCCCCCTCCCCGTCATGCTTTTCCCGATCCCGCAAACGCGATTGACCTGTTGGGCTTTGTCGACGACATTCAGCCGCTCTTCTCTTCGTGCGCGGTTTTCATCTGCCCGATCCGAAGCGGCTCGGGTGTTCGCGTGAAACTGTTGGAAGCCTTTGCCAGCGGCATTCCGGTCGTTTCCACGAGAATCGGAGCCGAGGGCCTTGCCGATAAGGATGGCGAATTCTGCGCGCTGGCTGACGATCCGACTACGTTCGCCGCCAAAATCCTCCAGCTATTCGACGACCGGGACTCCGCGACGCTTATGGCGGAGCGCGCCAGGCGCGAGGTGGAATCGAACTGGGATATGGCGGTGATTACCGGTCGATTGGTGGAAAGGTACCGGCAGGTTCTGGAAGAGAAGCGCTCTACTTCGGCTTCCCAACCATTTTCTGAACGATCTGCGCCGCCACATGATTGAGCGTGGCGGCGTCGTGAGAGCCTGGCTTCTCATAGTCCGACCAGATTACCTTTTGCGACTTGGCGTCGACCACAAAAATCGTGCCCCGGGAACTGTTCGAGTGAAAAGAGGGATGAACGGCGTTGGCATTCTTCGCCGCGTCGGCGGGCTGATGAAACTCCGCTATCTTCTGTTCAAACGGCTCTCCCAGATGGTCCGTGAGAAACGCTTCGGCCGCTTTGGGATCCGTTACCACCTGCATAGCGCCAGTCTGCGTCAGATGCTCCGCGAGATACTGGTCGAGGCCGCCGGCCATCGGCAGGATATAGACGCTGCGTACCGTGGATACCTGCGTTGCCGAGGCTTGGGTAAGTTGGGCGGGCGCGGCAGGCGCTGGAGCAACCGGAGCCGGCGCGTGCGGAGCGGGCGCGTGCGTAGGCTGCGCAGCTGGCGCCTGAGCAGGCGGCGCCTGCGCGAAAAGAGTCGTCGCGGAAGCCGCAAGCATAATAGTCGCGAGTCGTATCATTACAGTCTCAGTCTACAGTGGAGTTCCGGGAAACCATCGCCGCGGTCATACCCGTGCACAATCGCGCCGAAATGCTGGAACGGCTTCTTCAGACCATTCGAAAACAGACCGTCCCCTTCGAGCAGATCATCGTCATCGACAACGCCTCGACGGATAACGCGGTTGACGTCGCCCGCCGCGCCGGATGCGATGTCATCGCGATGAATGAGAACGCAGGTTTTGCGCGCGCTGTCAACACCGGTTGGCGCGCCGCGGGGGCGCCGTGGATCGCGATCCTGAACAGCGATGTGGAACTGGATGCGGAGTGGGCCCAACGTCTCACCGCCGCGGCGAATCGTCAGGAAAGCTTCGCCACGGGCCTGATTCTCAATGCTTCCCGGCGGGAAACGATCGACGGCACGTACGATCTGGTGAGTCGATCCGGTTGCGCATGGCGGGTTGGTCATGGGATGCCGCGAAACGGGGATCCATTCAGACCGGCGACAATCGCGATCGCGCCGGGCACCGCGTGTCTGTTTCGCAGATCCGCCCTCAACCGGCTGAACGGATTCGATGAAAGTTTCGGGTCTTATCTCGAAGACGTCGATCTCGGTCTTCGCTGCATCAGAATGGGTCTGCGTGGCGTCTTCGTGCCTGATGCGCTCGCATGGCACCACGGAAGCGCCACTCTCGGCCGGTGGAATCCGCTCGTCGTTCGCTTGATCTCCCGTAACCAGCTCGCGCTTGTTTCGCGGCATTTTGACCGCGCTTTGTTTCTTAGTTGTCTCTGGCAGATTCTTATCGGCCAATTGTTATGGGGGTTGGTGGCGGTTCGGCATGGAGCTGGGCTCGCCTGGTTGCGAGGTAAATGGGAAGGCATGAAATCGCTCCGCCTTACGGCACCGCCTTCACCTGAAATCCGCGATTTTCTTTACAGTTCGGAGCGCGAGATCCGAAGCCATGCGCAGGAATCCTACTGGCGCTGGTACTTCCGCCTTACCGCCGGCCCAGCGGCAAAATGACACATGGCGCGTGTCGGGATTGTCATCGTAACGCATGAGTCGGCAGGGGAAATCGGAGGTTGCCTCGATGCTTTGCGTGAAGTTCCGGACATCCAGGTTGTCGTTGTCGACAACGCATCCACAGACCGCACGCGCGAGGAGGTTGTGTCGCGCGGAACGGCCCTGATTGAGAACTCGACGAATCTCGGGTTTGGCGCCGCGGTCAATCAGGGAGTACGCGCGACGACCGCGCCGTTATTGCTTCTTCTGAATCCCGATGCCCGTTTGGAACGCGGTCTTGACGCGCTGATAGCCGAGTTCGACGACCACCGGATCGGGGCCGCTGGTGGTCTGTTGATCGGGGCAGACGGCAAGCCTCAGCAGGGGTTTATGGCGAGAAATCTGCCGTCCGCGGCGACCCTCGCATGCGAGGTTCTCGGCGTCAATTCGCTGTGGCCTCGCAACCCCCTGAATTGGCACTACCGTTGCTTCGGCATGGATCCGGTGACTCCTGCGTTCGTCGAACAACCCGCCGGTGCTTTTCTGATGTTCCCGCGAAGGATATGGGAAAAGGTCGGCGGGTTCGGCGAATGCTACTGGCCGATTTGGTTCGAAGATGTCGATTTCTGCTGGCGTGTGAAGCAAGCCGGCGCTTTAGTGCGGTACAACCCCGCGGCCGTCGCCAAACATGCGGGAGCTCACTCAGTGGGGTCGCTACCACTGGAGATTCGTGAACGTTACTGGTATGGTAGTCTTCTTGAATATGCTGCGCGACATTATTCGCTATTTGCGTACTGGAGCGTGTGCGCAGCGACAATTGTCGGTTCCGCATTGCGCGGAGTGAGGGCGTTTCCGCGCGATGGATTTAAAGCGGTATTAGTATATGGCGCGGTTTGCCGCCTCGCGCTCGGCCGGATGTTTCGACCCGGGCGAGGTTATCGGAGCAGTGTTTTCTAAACAGTGTTTTCTGAAGCACGGCATTGAAAAACTCTACTGGAGCCTTTTCCCGCATACATGTCCCGTAGCGACTTCGTTTCGGTAACGATCGTCACATACAACAGCGGCCGCTTTATCAAACGCTGCCTCGAATCGGTTCTCGATCAGGATTATCCTTTTAAAGAAATCATCGTCGTCGACAATAATTCGACCGACGGTACCGTCGATATTCTCGAGCAATTCGACGGGCGCGAAGGTTGCCGTATTGTCTATAACGAAGAAAATGTCGGCTTCGCGGCGGCCCAGAACCAGGCGATTGGACTCTCGAATTCCGAGTGGGTCCTCACTCTGAATCCGGATGTGCTGCTGTTGCAGGGTTTTCTGGAAGCGCTCGTAAACGCGGGTAATCTCGATCCCCGCGTCGGCACCGTGTGCGGAAAACTCCTGACCATGAATGCCCGGTTCGAGTTTCCCGAAAAACCGAAGGTCGATTCCACCGGAATCTATTTCACCCCGAATCTGCGGCACCTGGACCGCGGCAGCCTCCAGGTCGATAACGGCCATTATCTGAATTACGAGTACGTATTCGGAGCGACCGCCGCCGCCGCCCTTTACCGCCGCGAAATGATCGAAGACATTTCCGTCGACGGCGAGTTCTTCGACGTGGATTTCTTTGTGTACCGCGAAGACGCGGATGTCGCGTGGCGCGCTCAGTTGATGGGCTGGAAGTGCCTCTACGCGCCTTACGCCAAGGGATATCACGTCCGCAATGCGCTGCCAGGGAACCGCCGCGCGCTGCCGCCCGAAATAAATATGCATTCGGTGAAGAATCGGTTTCTCCTCCGGATGAAGAACATGACGGGCGATCTCTATCGCCGTAATTTTTTTTCGATTACGGCGCGCGACGTCGTGGTGGTGAGCTGCTGTCTGCTCTGGGAACACACCTCGCTGAAGGCTTTTCCGTTTCTCTTTCGAAACTGGCGAAACGTTATGGCGAAACGCCGAAAGATTATGCGGCGCCAGCGCGTCAACGACGAGTACATGGCAAGCTGGTTCGCCTTTGAGCCTGTCAGCAAGCCCGCTCCGAAGAAATTTGTCGCCGCGCTGTCGCGCGCCAAAGCAGCCCGGCGGTAGGGCGTGCGCATTGCGCTCCTCGGGACGCGCGGAATTCCTGCAAATTATGGCGGATTTGAAACGTTCGCGGAGGAATTATCCTTCCGTTTAGCCAAGCGTGGCCACGAAGTCTTCGTCTATTGCCGTAACCGGCACAGCTCTGAAGAGTACCGCGGGGTCCACCTGCGTTATCTCCCGACAATCCGGCACAAGTATTTCGACACCATCGTTCACACCTTTTTTTCCACTTTTCACTTGCTGGTCCACCGCACGGACGTGGCCCTCTATTGCAATGCCGCCAACGCCCTTTTCACCCTGCTACCTCGCGCGTTGGGAATCCCTGTCGTCCTCAATGTCGACGGCATCGAGCGGAAGCGAAAAAAGTGGAATGCGCTCGCTCGCGCGTGGTACCTCGGTGCGGAATTCCTCGCGACCGTCCTGCCGAACGCGATCGTAACCGACGCGCAGTCGATCCGCGCTTATTACCGGAAGACCTACAACATGGATTCCGTATTCATTCCTTACGGCGCGGACGTGGCCCGGGTCGAAACTCGCGCCATTCTCGATTCGCTCGGACTCCAGCCGCACGAATATTTCCTCTTCGTGAGCCGCATGGAGCCGGAGAACCGCGCTCTCGAAGTACGGATGGCTTTCGAACAAACCCCGACCAGAATGAAGCTCGCTTTAATCGGCGACGCGCCTTACGCCGACGAATACATTCGGCGCGTGCGCGATACGTCCGATCCCCGCATCGTAATGCCCGGCGCGATCTATGGCCTGGGCTACCACGAACTGGGTTCCTGGTGCTTCGCGTACATACATGCGACCGAAGTCGGCGGAACGCACCCGGCGCTCATCGAAGCTATGGGTCGCGGCGCGCTCGTCATATACCTCGACACGCCGGAGAACAGCGAAGTATGCGGAGACGCGGGACTGCCCTACAAAGACCAGGCAGGCCTTACCGCACGGATGCGCGAAGTCCTCGCGATGCCGGAAACCGAGCGCGATCGCTACCGGGCAAATGCAGAACAGCGCGTTCGCGAGAGCTACAACTGGGATGTCGTCACGGATCGTTACGAGGCGCTCCTGGCGAGCCTGCGAGAATAGAGCTACCCTCCGTCTCGCATGGCTCAGGATTCCCGCTGTTACGTAGAGATCTCGCGGTCGAAGATCGCGGCGAACTATCGCGTCGTGCGCGATGCCGTGCGGCCCGGCGCCGGCGTCATCGGCGTGGTGAAGGCTAATGCGTACGGACATGGCGCCATTGAAATCGCCCGTATCCTCAGCGCCGAGGGCATTTCCTGGTTGGCGGCCAGTTCCGTTGAGGAAGGAATCGCGTTGCGCGAGGCCGGAATCGGATGCCGCATTCTGGTTATGGCCGGAGTGATGAAGTGGGAACGCAATGCGGTCCGCGCCTTCCGGCTTACGCCTGTTCTGCACTCGCTCGAAGAACTGGGGACGTTCAACGAAGGCACGCCCATTGACGTTCATCTCAAAATCGATTCCGGCATGGACCGTCTGGGCACGCTCGCCTCAGCGGCTCAAATAGCGGCGGCGGCGAACGCGGCGCCGAACGTGCGCATCGAGGGGTTGATGTCGCACTTCGCCTCGGCCACCGATTTCTCTTCAACTCAGACTGAGGACCAGATCGCCGCCTTCCGGCAAGTGGTCGAGAAGCTTCAGGAATTTGGAATTCGGCCGCCCCTGATGCACTTCAGCAGTACGAACGCCATCGCGTATCCACGCCGCGAGGCATGGCTTTCGCTGGTCCGCCCGGGGCACGCGATCTACGGATACGTCTCGCCGGCGCGGGGACCTTCTCCGAATCCGGCGTTTGCGGTGTCTCCGGCTCTTACCTGGAAGACGAAGATCATCACAGTCAAAGACGTCTGCGAAGGCGCGAAGATCGGCTACGGCGGATCTTATCGCGCAACCGAGCCTATGAAAATTGCGGTGCTCGCAGCCGGCTATGCCGACGGAGTTCCGCACCGGCTTTCCAACAAAGGCAAGGTCATCGCCGGTGGGCGTTTTGCGCCCATCGTGGGAACGGTCTCGATGGATGTCACAACCATTGACATCACGCAGTCGCCTCAACTCGCTCCGGGCGACGAGGTGACGCTCCTGGGACGCGAAGGCGACGTCGCGCTGGATGCGCAGCAGATCGCCCGTACTGCGGGAACTATTTCTTACAACGTTCTGGCGAGCATCGGCGGGAGGGTGAAGCGCTTCTATGTCGATTGATATTCGCTCGACCGGGATAACAAAGGGCTCCGCTGCCCCTGTACAGCCGAGCCCCTCATTCGATGGCTGTCAAAGACCCCTGATCAGCCGTCGAACTCCATTTTCCGGCTCTCTGTCCTGCGTTTTTGCGCCGGAGTTGTAAACAAGTTGTAAAATCCACTTTCGCAATGTTAGCCGCCGCCATTGCTCTCGCGATGTATCCCGACTGGGTCCCCGTACGCTGGCCTTCCGGAGACCCGAAGTCACTCGACCTTCTGAATGGATCAGCCATTAACTGCCTTTGGCTCGAACGCCCGCAATGGTCGCCGGAGTTCGCCGCCGCCGCCGCCGCGAAGGGCATTGCGACCCTCGGGGTCATTCACCGCGATGGCGACCCTATCGAGGCGGCGCGCGCGCTTGCGAAAGACAAATTCACAGGCGGCATCATTGAAGGCGAATTCGACGATTACTCGCTTTCGATCGTGACGGGTACGCTGGCGAGGGCGGGAATGACGTATATCGAATCCGGTCCACGATCTCGTCTGCGCTTCGATACTGGCGCCCCGATTCTCTCCACATCACAAGGCATGTGGCCGGGCATTCACATTGCCGCTGGGGGTTCGGCGAGCGCGGGGCCCACCGCGAATCCGTGGATCGACACGAACACCGGTTTCGTGCGCTTTGTCCGCGCGAGCACCGACTCCACGGCATGGATCGCGGTCACGCCGCCATCCGGAACCGCTTTTCCCGTGCAGCGCTACGTGCAGGCGATCGGAGACGCCGCCATCAACGGCGGACGCTGGGTTGTGGCGCTCGATGACGACCTCTGGAAGCGAATTCTCGCGCGAGAACAGAATGCGCTTAAGGATTGGGCGCGGATCGGAGCGGCTCTGCGTTTTTTTGAAGATCACAAGGAATGGCGCGCCGCGGCGCCAGCGGGCGCAATAGCGATCGTCGAAGACTACGATCAGGCGCGTTTTTCGGGCGGACTCTTCGATATGCTTGCCGCCAAGCATATGCCGGTATTCCCCGCCCCCTATGCCAAGGTGAACGCCGGCGCCTTACGCGATGCGCGGCTGACGGTGAATCCGGAGCCCGAGAGCACTCCCGCAGCGTTGGCTGAGACGATTCAGTCGGCGACTCAGTCCGGCAAGACGCTTATCAGCGGACCTCCTCCAACGAAGAAAGCTGCGCCCGCCGAGGATGAATTCGTCTTTGATCCCACGGACACCCGAGTGGACACAACTTGGCAGCGTGTCTCCGCCGCCGTCGGAAGACAGAACCTAGGCGCGCGGCTGTTCAACGTTTCGAGCATGCTCTCGAACCTCGTGTCGCTGCGCGGCCAGCGTCAACGGGTGCTGCACCTGGTCAATTACTCCGACTATCCGGCGACCGGAATCACCGCGCGCGTTCTCGGAACGTGGCGGCGCGCGCGGCTCTATCGTCCGGGAGAAGACCCGGTGGATCTGGAAATTCAGAAATCGGACGACGGGACCGAATTCTCGATCGATCAGCGCATCGTAACCATCGGCTCCGTGGTTCTCGAATAGGTGTTTCGCGGCGAACCGATCGAAGTTCGGTACAGCGCCGGTCTGCGCGATACCGCGGGCAATCCCGCGCATGCGGCGACGTTCATCCGCCGCCGTCTGATTGTTCTCGACCTGGATCTTGCGCGCTCACCTGCCGAACAGAGCCGCATCCTATGCCATGAGCTGTTCCATTTCGCTTGGGTTCGGCTGGATAACTCTCGCCGATTCTCCTGGGAAGAACTCCTGCGGGAAGAATTCCGCCTTCGCGCGACTGGCGATGCGGGATGGTCCGCCGAGTGGCGCAAGAACGAACTCGACTCGCGGGATGTCACGAAGCGCACGCGCCGCTGGCGCGAATACTGCTGCGAGAGCTTTTGCGATACGGCGGCGTGGATTTTCACGGGCCGCCGATCGGAGCTAACGCTCGCAACCGCCCAAAGCGTGGGAAGAAAACGATGGTTCGCGCGTCATATAGGCATGGAAGGGATAGCCCTTTAGCCGGGCTCTATAATACAGACAGTGAAGAGCGCGCAATACTTCTTCCGGCTCGTCGCAATCGTCCTCGCCGCGTTTGGCGCGGGTACGTTTGTGTGGACTTACGTACATCATGAGCCTCCAGCGAAGGCTGCGGTTAAAGAGGGCAAAGACCGGAAAAAAGCGCCGGATTTCGAATTGAAAGACGCGAACGGCAAGGCCGTGCGGTTGTCCGATTACCGAGGGAAAGTGGTCCTGCTCGACTTCTGGGCTACGTGGTGCGGGCCTTGCAACATCGAAATCCCATGGTTCACGGAGTTTCAGCGAAAATACAAAGACCGCGGCTTTGAGGTTCTCGGCGTTTCGATGGATGATGGGGACAATGCGTGGAAAGTGATCAGTCCCTTTATCGCCGAAAAGAAAATCAATTACAGAATTGTGCTCGGGAACGATCAGACCGGAGATCAGTATGGAGGCGTTGAAGCGCTCCCCACGACGTTTGTGATCGATCGTGATGGCCGTATCGCCTCGGTCCACGTAGGCCTCTCGGGCAAAAAGGAATTTGAGGATGCGATTCAAAAGCTGCTGGATTCTCCCGCTACTGGCAACGGCGCTTAGCGCCCAAATGGCGCCGACCCTGAAGGTCGAGGCCATCCCCACCCTCAAGGCATCGAAGGGAGCGGCTGCCACCGTTACGGTCAAAGCTTCCCTGCCCGCCGGCTATCACGCGAACAGCAATAAGCCCACTTATTCCTACCTCATTCCTCTGACGCTCAAGTGGACTGGCGGCCCTTTGCAGATGCAGTCCATCACGTACCCCGAAGGGACGAGTGAACGCTATGGTTTCCAAGCCCCTGGCGACAAGCCGCTTTCTGTCGTGACCGGCGAGTTCAGCATCGTTACGAAATTCAAGGTAGCCGCCGACGCCGCGTCGGGACCAGCAGCGCAGACGGGAACGCTTCGATATCAGGCATGCGATAACCACGCGTGCTATCCGCCCAAGTCCGTTCCGATCAACGTAACGGTCAGCGTCGATTAATCAGGCCCGCCTTTCCCCAGGCAGTCAGATCCGTGGTGCGGTCCTTTCCGTACGGCGCTCCGAGTTCGTGAATCGTGAAGCGCTCGCCCGCAGGGCTTACGTCCACCACTGTGTACCCGAAGAACCATCCGTCTTCGTACTTTCCCGAGTCACGCAAATGGCCGCCCGCGCTCTCCATCGATACGTATTCGATGCCGTCAAGGTCTGCGTGAAACATCTGATGCACGTGGCCGGAGATCACGAATCCGACGCCGTATTTCTTCGCAATCCGCTGAAGAGGAAAGTTCCCGTCGCCCACAAGTGCGTTGATAATCCACGATGGCCGATGCGAAACGACGAACTTGATCTTCTGCCCTGCATGGCTCTTCAGGTCCGACTCGGCGAACGCCAATTCCGATTCCGGCAAATCCTCCGTGCGGCTGTTGTCGAGAATCGTGAAATGCGCCTTCGCGTAGTCGAAGCTGTAGCGCGGATCACGCCTGGCGCGCTGGCGAAACAGCGATTCCGAAACGGGCGACCAGATGTCGTGATTTCCCGGAGTCAGATACAGCAGGATATTCGAGTAGGGTTTGAGTATCCCTTCGACGCTCGACCATTCGCCCGCCGCGAGATCGTCGTGGAGTCCTTCAATAGTGTCGCCCACGGAAAGGACGAACATGGGTTTCTCGGCGGCGAGTTCTTTCCAGACCTCCTCGTAAACGCCGGCAACGTGTTCGCCGGTCCGGTCACCAATGATGACAAACCGATACGTGTCCTGAGCCGTCGCCGAAAGGGCGATCAGCGCGCAAAGCAGAACCCGGCTTACGCGCGCTTCGCGACCCACAGCAGCAGTCCGAAGATCACGATCGGGATCAGCGCCAGCGCCGCGTAATTCAGAATTCGCCGAGGCAACCCGGACTTGCGCGTTCGCCAATCGCGAAGTTCGACCCGATCGGCCACCCCAACTTCATCCTGATGGCGCAGATCGTGCGCGAACTCCCGGGCATGCGCGTATCGGTTGCGAGGATCGCGCTCAATGGCCCGGTAAATGATTTCCTGCAGTTCCGGCGTGATCTCCGGATCGATTTCCCGCGGCGGTACGGGATTATTCAGCAGCCGATCATTCATCGTTGCGAACGCATTGGGGCCGCTGAATGGGACTTTTCCGGTCAACATCTCGTAAAGCATCACGCCCATCGCGTAAATGTCGCTGCGGCCGTCTCCCCGCTTACCTTTCACCTGTTCCGGCGAAATATAATCGGGCGTGCCCATCACGTTCTGCAGCTTCGCGAAAGTCAGGCGCCGGGCTCCCTGGTCACCGGCGATCCCGAAGTCGATGAGCTTGATGTTGTCGTCGTCATCGACCATGATGTTTTCGGGCTTCAGGTCGCGGTGAACGACGCCATGTGAGTGAATGTAGTCGAGCGCATCGCAGACCCGCGCGGTCACCTTTACAGATCTCCCCGCCGGCAGCTTATGTCCCCGCATCTCATTGCGAAGCAGATGTCCGTCTACCCATTCCATCGCCATGTAGATGCTGCTATGGTCATCGTCGGGCAGAACCTTCATCACGCCGGGATGATCGAGCTTTTGACCAATTTCCTTCTCGCGTTTGAAGCGGTCGTACAGAAGCGGATCGGCTTCCATCTCGGGATGAGGGATCTTGATCGCCACCGGACGGCCGGTTCGCGTATCAGTCGCCTTATAGATCGAAGCCATGCCGCTTCGGGCCACAAGATTCTCGATCCTGTAGTGGTCGAGCAGGTCTTCGGCGTGCAGAGCAGTCATTCAGGACTCAGCGTAGCTTATAGGGTCTTCCGCGATACATTCCCATTCGCTCCGTATCGCGTACGCGGATCAACTGCACGCTGCAGTTGTCGCCGCCATCGCGTTCGTTGGCTGTTGACACTAGTTTCTGGGCGGCGGTTTCAAGATTTGGGTTCCACGTCACGATCTCAGCCATCTCCGAGCCCTTCATTGGCCCGTGCAGACCATCCGAGCAAAGCAGCAAAACGTCGCCTGGATGAACCTGATGATCTCCGATTTCCACCTTCGCGAACAGATCGTTGCCGAGCGATCGACTAAGGTAATGCCGCGCCGAGGATTCCGACGCCTCCTTCGCGGAAAGAATGCCGAGCCGAACCTGCTCCGCCACCACGGTGTGATCGCGGGTGAGTTGCGAGGCCAGGCCGTGGCGAATGAGATAGCACCGCGAATCACCCACGTGAGCGGTGACAACGCGGTCATAACGAAGCGCGCACGCCACCACGGTTGTTGCCATCCTGGTTCCGCCGGGACTATCCGATCGCCCCAGTTCATACACGTGAATATTCGCCTTTTGGACAATGCGCGGCATAAGGGCGGTGTGCGCCTCGCCTTTAGGCGCCGCGCGGAACCCGGAGACGATCGTCTCGACGGCAGACTTCGAAGCCACTTCACCCTTGTCTTCGCCGCCCACTCCGTCCGCCAGCACAAAAAGCCATCCCTGCGTACGGCCTTCCTGTTCCGACGCAGGGATGTAGTTTCCGACGTAATCTTCGTTGTGAGGCCGCACCCGGCCCGTGTCACTGAGTTCGAAGAACTCCAGATCGAGCATTGGAAAATCGGGCGGCCTGGATCGCTCTCCAGCCCGCCCATTTATTATGCGGTCGCTTTCGCTTTGTTGGTGATCAGCGTGGTCCGCCCTGTTTTCTTACTTGACGTGATGAAGTAGATGCCGCCGTAGAGCCCCCAGACTATGGCGATGCCCAGAGCGCCCAGCGGCTCCATCTTGGTGCCGTACCCCATGAAAGGCCCGATCAGATAAAACGCCATGCACGCCAGATTGGCGATAATCCCGAATACCGGAATCAGAAGATGCTTCAGCGCGCTGAACTTCGGATGGTTGTGATAGGCCACCATGGAGATGATGCAACTCAACCCATAGAGCAGGAAGGTGCCGAAATTCGAGGCCAAAGTAATCAACAGAAGCGTATTGGGCATGGCGGCCATTCCGTCGTGGGTCGTGTAACCCACACTGGAGAGCAGCCCTTGCGGTAGCGCTTTGATGGCTGTGTCCGCCGGAGCGCCCGCGTCGCCAAACGCGATCGAGACCGCTACGGTGCCGACAACGGCCGAGATCGCGGCCAGAGTCCAGATCGCGCGGTGCGGCGTCAGATTGCTGCTGTGCAGAAGGCCGAAGTGGTCCGGAAGCTCCTGGTCCTTGCCCATCGCATAAGTGACGCGCGCGCCCGTGTTCATGCACGAGAGCGTCGTACCGATCAAAGCGAGGAACACCGTGAAAGCTTCCACCAGCATGAAGATTCGTCCGCCGCCCGGTCCGAAGAACGAATTGCCGATCACAATCATCATGTCGCCGATGGGCGCCGCGGAACCCGCCGCGTTCTGCATCGTGTAACCGCTGTTCAGGAAGTAGCCCGCCGCGAAATACTCGATCAGGTAACAGAAACATCCCTGTACCAGAAGCGAGACGATCACGGCAATCGGAACATCGCGTTTGGCGTGTTTCGCCTCGCCGCCCATCGCCGTCACCGATTCGAATCCCACGAGAATCAGGATGGCGACCGTTGCCTGTATAAACGCCCAACTTATGTTGTGCACGCCAACCACCGAGCTTCCGCTCGAATGCGCAAGGAAATTGCCTTTTTCGTCCTTGTCCGGATAACCGACGATGAACGGAACCGGTTTTCCGGCGGCGTCGAGCTTGGCCTTCGGCACACCCGCGCTGTCGCGGATTACTTCATCGGTCGTCGCGCCATTGTTAGTCACCTTATGGGTATCGAATTCGTAGGTGTACGCCTCGCCGGAGGTCGGGTCGAAATTCCAGCCCGGGGTCCCTGCTGGATGCGATGTCCGGTAACTGAACGCCATCACCGAAAACACCAGCAGAGCACTGATCTGAATGACGTTGATCGCGATGTTGACCGATGTCGATCCGTTCACGCCGCGATGAGCGATCCATGTGATGAGGAATGAGAATACGATCGCCACCAGCGCCATGAACACAGGGCCCGGGTTCGACGCACTCATGACGCTCGGCCACAGAGTCCCGACCAGATATCCGCAAAGGACGCCCATTACCCCGACCATCACACCCGGATAAATCCAGTAGTAAAGGTGCGAACCCCAGCCAATGATGAACTTCGAGAGCCGCGCGTATTTCCACGCCTTTTCGTGATTCAGGAAGGACTGTTCCGCGAAGTAATACGAGCTTCCGGTACCCGGATACAACTTCGCCATTTCCGCGTAACAGACGGCAGTGGCCAGGCACAAGAGCAGCGCGACCACAATGCCAATCCACATCGAAGGCGCGGTGGCCCCGGTGGTTGCCTGTATGAAGAACGTGAGCCAAAGGAACGCGCCGGGCGCGATGAGCGCCATCGCATTCATTGTCAGGCC
>Ga0126381_100001023_pt1 | contig 30487 bp, 23 predicted proteins | sample PanSoiMetPlot_28_FD_96465 | JGI IMG/M metagenome (GOLD analysis project Ga0126381, IMG submission 96465) | Tropical forest soil microbial communities from Panama - MetaG Plot_28 | ecosystem: Environmental > Terrestrial > Soil > Tropical forest > Bulk soil | place: Panama | collected 2016-02-17 | reverse complement strand
GGCCGCTTCACCATTCCCAACGTGCGCGCCGGCAAATACGAACTGCACGCCATTGCCGACGGAGTTCTGGGCGAGTTCGCCAAAGCCGACATCACAGTCGCCGAAGGTCAAAAGCTCGACCTCGGCAAGCTCGAATGGAAGCCCGTGCGCTACGGGAAGCAGCTTTGGGAAATCGGCGTTCCCAACCGTAGCGGCGCCGAATTCTTCAAAGGCGACGACTACTTCCGCTGGGGCTGGTACCTGGAATACCCCAAGCTGTTCCCCAAGGATGTGACCTTCACCATCGGCAAGAGCGATTACCGCAAGGATTGGTTTTTCGAGCAGGTGCCGCACTCCGAGCATGACGACCCCGCTGGCCGGGGGCAGGGCCGCGCCACCACCTGGACCATCAACTTCGATCTGGATCAGCAGCCGAAAGGACGCGCCACGCTGCGCCTCGCCATCGCCGGCGCCGCGACGCGCGGAATCGACGTCGCGGTGAACGATCAGCACGCCGGCGGCGCCGAAGGCATCCCGTACAACGCCACCATCAACCGCGACGGCATCCAGGGCTCGTGGCTGGAAAAGGACGTGGTCTTCGACGCGGACTTGATGCGCGAAGGTCACAACACCTTGACGCTGACAATTCCGGCCGGCGGCCTGACCAGCGGCGTGATCTACGATTACATCCGCTTGGAAGTGCAGTAGCGCGGGTCTGCCCCACCCGCCCTACGAATCGCCGCTCAGGGAGATCACAAAGTACTGCGCCGGTGCGGTGCCCGGATTTTTCCACCCGTGAAGGTCGTTCGACGCCACATACACCACCGATCCCGGCGTCAGGTGGATCGTCTCGCCGTTCATGCTGCAATCGAGCTGGCCGCTCTGCAGCATCAGGATCTCCTCGTGCGCGTGCCTGTGCGGAGGATGCGGCTGTCCGCCCGCCGCGAGTTCGGTCATGTGCAGTTCCACCGGATCGTCTTTGTGCGTGAGCCCGTTCAATACAGACCGGCCGACATTCTCGCCGTTCTTTTTGGCATGCAAATCTTCAAAGACATATGCCTTGGACGTCAGTTTCCCCAGCGGCGGCTTAGACTCCGCGGCCTGTTGCGCGCCGGCGGGCACTGCGGCGGCCAGCGCCGGCAACAACCATCCAAGATCGCGGCGAGAGTAGGATTTCACGGCGTCCTCCACGACCAAGTGTACTACCGCGCGGTGCTATGCTTTGTAAGCGATGCGACAATTCCTCCTCGCCGCGGCCCTTTTCACGCCCCTTCTGTCCGCCCAGAACCTCGATCCGTATTCCGAATATGGCGGTCTTCAGTGGCGCATGATCGGGCCGTTCCGCGGCGGCCGCACCGTGGGCGCGGCAGGCATCGCCGATCAGCCTAACGTCTTCTACATCGGCGTCAACAATGGCGGCGTCTGGAAGACCGACGACTTCGGCCGCACCTGGGATCCGATCTTCGACCACCAGCCGACCGGCTCCATCGGCGCCGTGGCGGTCGCGCCATCCGACGCCAACGTCGTCTACGCCGGCAGCGGAGAAGGCCTGCACCGCCCTGATCTTTCCGTTGGCGACGGCATGTACCAAAGCACCGACGCCGGCAAAACCTGGCGCCAGATCGGCCTGCGCGACGCGCAGCAAATTCCCGCCATTATCGTCGATCCGCGCGATGCCAATCGTGTTTTCGTCGCTGCCCTCGGCCATCCCTACGGACCGAACCCAGAGCGCGGCGTATTTCGCACCACTGACGGCGGCGGTATCTGGAAGCGGGTTCTCTATAAGGACGAGCACACCGGCGCCATCGATCTCGCCTTTGACCCGCACAACCCGCAGATTGTCTATGCCGCGCTGTGGCAGTCGCGCGAGGCGCCCTGGGAGAACGGAGAGCTGTCCGGTCCGGCTACAGGCCTGTTTAAATCCACCGACGGCGGCGACACATGGACGCGGCTCGCCGGCGGCCTTCCCGCTTTCGCGCAGGGCCTCGGCCGCATCGGCATCGGCGTCGCCCCGAGCGATTCCAACCGAGTCTACCTTGCGGTACAGGCCAACCAGGCCTCCGGCGGTATCTACCGCACCGACGATGCCGGCGCCACCTGGCGTCGCGTCAATCACGAGAACCGCGTTTCGGGCCGCGGGAACGACTTCTCCGGCATTCGCGTCGATCCCAAAAACCACGACGTCGTCTACGTCGCCAACACGTCCACGTATCGGTCCACCGACGCCGGCCAGACCTTCACCGCGATCAAAGGCGCGCCCGGCGGTGACGACTATCACAGCATCTGGATCAATCCGAGCAATCCGAACATCATCCTGCTGGCCAGCGACCAAGGCGCCACGATCAGCGTGAATTCCGGTCGCACCTGGAGCTCCTGGTACAACCAGCCCACCGCGCAGTTCTATCACGTCATCACCGATAACCGAGTGCCCTACTGGGTCTATGGCGCGCAGCAGGAGAGCGGGTCGGTCGGAACCGCCAGCCGCGGCAACGACGGTGCGATCACGTTTCGCGACTGGCATCCCGTGGGTGCGGAAGAGTACGCGTACATTGCGCCGGACCCGCTCGACCCTAGCCTGATTTACGGTGCCGCTCGCAACAGCGTGACGCGCTGGCACCGCGATACGGGTGTCGTGGATCAGATCGCGCCCCGCGGCTCCTACCGCTATCTGCGCACCGTCCCGCTGCTGTTTTCCGAAGTCGATCCGCGGGTGCTCTTCCTCGGTGCCCAGATGGTCCTCAAGACCACCGACGGCGGCAACACCTGGAAGGAGATCAGCCCCGATCTTTCCCGTGAAACGTATGAAGTGCCCGTCAATATCGCATCCTTTGGCGATACAGCCAAGCGCCAGGCGACACGTCGCGGTGTGGTCTACGCTCTCGCGCCTTCGCGGCTGAACGTGAACGTGCTGTGGGCCGGCACCGACGACGGCCTCATCCACCTGACGCACGATGGCGGCAAGAATTGGAAAAACGTCACGCCGCCCGGCCTCACGCCCTGGAGCAAGGTCTCGCAGTTAGATGCCTCGCACTTCGATGACGACACGGTTTACGCCGCCATCAATCGCATCCGCCTCGACGACCAGCACCCGCACATCTATCGAACCCACGACGGCGGCGCCACATGGAAGGAGATTGTGCGCGGCCTGCCCGATGGTCCGGTCAACACCGTGCGCGAAGATCCCGTGCGCAAGGGCCTGCTCTTCACCGGAACGGAGACGGCCGTTTATGTTTCTTTCAATGATGGCGACGACTGGCGCCCGCTGCAACTGAACATGCCTGCCACCTCGATCCGCGACCTGGTGGTCCACGACAGCGACATCGTGGTGGGCACGCACGGCCGCAGCTTCTGGATCCTCGACGACATCTCGCCGCTCCGCCAGTTGACCGGGCAGACGGTCTCCTCCGAGGAGCACCTGTTCGCACCGCGGCCCACCTACCGCTTCCCGCGCAACACCAACACCGATACGCCCCTGCCTCCGGAAGAACCGGCGGGCAAGAATCCGCCCGACGGCGCCATCCTCTATTACTGGCTGAAAGCGCCTGCATCGGGACCGGTGACGATCGAAATCGCCGATAGCACCAATCGCGTGATACGCCGCTTCTCGAGCGACGATAAACCCGAACCGGCCGACCCGAATCTCAACGTGCCTACTTATTGGCTGCGCGAATACCAGGCGCCCCTAGCCGCCGCCGGTATGCACCGTTTCGTCTGGGACCTGCACGCCGCGCCGTCCGGCGGCGGCCGCGGCGAGCCGCCCATCTCCGCCATCATTCACGACACTCCCGCCCGGGAAGGCGAATGGGTGCCGCCGGGCGTCTACAGCGTGAAGCTGACCGTCGGCGGCCGCACCTACACGCAGCCCCTGGTCGTGAGACCCGACCCGCGGTAGAAGGATCACAGGGACCGCAGATGAAGCTACTGGCAAAACTCAATTGTGGTTCCAGCGGACCTTCGAATTCCGGAACATGCGCCTTTCCGATTACGTACGTCGGAGTTCACAAAAGTACGACCTCCGGAGTTATTCCCCGTCCGGTTTGCTACACTCCGAATATCGGGGAGTGACATCCGTGCGCAAATTCTTAGTCGCAATTGCTGCGGCCTTCATAACCTTCGCTTTTGCTTCGTGCAACAAGCAAGCCGCTAAACCTGCAATGGCTGGTCCGCCGGTGGTCCCCGTATCGCTGGCAAAAGCCACTGTGGAAAATATTCCTACCGAGATTCGCGTCATCGGCACGGTGGAGGCGTCCGCCATCGTGCAGGTCAAGTCGCAGATCGCGGGCGAACTCACCGGCGTCCATTTCACCGAGGGCCAGAACGTCGCCAAGGGCGACCTGCTCTTCGACATCGACCCGCGCCCGTACGAAGACGCCTTACACCAGGCGGAAGCGGCCGTGGAGCGCGACCGCGCCCAGATCGCGCAGGCCGAAGCCACCCTGGCACAGAACAACGCCCAGGCCCGCTATGCCGAAAGCGACGCCAAGCTCCAATCCGATCTCCGCCAGGGCGGCCTCACCTCGCGCTCGCAGTTCGACCAGTCGCAAGCCAATGCTGATGCCGCCAAGGCCGTGACGCGCGCCACCCAGGCCTCCATCGATTCCGCCAGAGCCGCGCTCAATGCCGATACCGCCGCTGTGGCCGCGGCCAAGCTGAACCTTATTTACTGCCAGATCCACGCGCCTATCAGCGGCCGCACGGGGAACCTCCTCGTGCACGGCGGCAACTTGGTCAAGGTCAACGACGTGCCGCTTGTGGTGATCCACCAGGTCTCCCCCATCTTCGTCAACTTCAGCGCGCCTGAGCAGCATCTGCCCGCCATTCGCCGCCTTAGCGCGAACCACAAGCTAGGGGTGCGGGTGGAATCGAAGGATGACCCTGGCCGCTCCGCGTCAGGCTACCTGACCGTGATCGATAATACCGTCGACAACACCACCGGCACCATTCACCTTAAAGCCACCTTCGTAAATCACGATGGCATGCTTTGGCCCGGCCAGTTCGTCACCGCCGTCCTTACCCTCGACACTGTCGATAACGCGACCGTGGTGCCTTCCGAAGCCGTTCAGAACGGCCAGCAGGGCCAATACGTTTACGCCGTTGGAGCGGACAATGCCGTGCAGATCCGACCGGTCCAAGTCGCCCGCGCGCTCGGTAACCGCACGATCATCGCCAAGGGTGTCTCCCCCGGCGACACCGTTGTAGTCGATGGCCAGTTGATGCTTTTCCCCGGCGCGCACGTCAAACCAGTTGATGCCTCAAAGGTAGGAACGGGGTCGTTGTGAACCTTTCACGCCTTTTCATCGAGCGTCCCATCATGACGACGCTCGTGTGCCTTGCCATCCTGCTGTTCGGCTTCATTGCGTTCCGAGCGCTGCCGGTGGCGGCGCTGCCCAGCGTGGACTATCCGACCATCTCTGTGGCCGCGTCTGTTCCGGGCGCTAGTCCCGAAACCATGGCCTCCAGTGTCGCGACCGTGCTGGAAAAGCAGTTCTCCACCATTGCCGGCATCAGCTCCATGAATTCCACTAACACGCTGGGCAATACCAGCGTCACAGTGCAGTTCGAGCTGAACCGCAATATCGATGCGGCGGCGCAGGATATTCAGGCGGGTATCGCCGCCGCTGGCGGTCTGCTGCCCACCAGCATGCCCCGGCCTCCTTCTTACCAGAAGGTGAATCCCGCGGAGCAGCCGGTCCTTTACTTGGCCCTCGATTCCGAGGCCATGCCGCTTTACACCGTCACCGATTACGCCGACCACCTGCTGGCCGAACGCATCTCCATGGTGAGCGGCGTCGCCCGCGTATTCGTTTACGGCGAACAGAAGTACGCCGTCCGCGTGCAGGTCGACCCCGACGCGCTGGCCGCCCACAACATCGGCATCGATGAAGTGCAGCGCGCCATCTCCTCCAGCAACACCAACCTGCCAACCGGCCAGATCGACGGCCCCCGCCAGGCGTTCACTATCGAATCCAACGGCAGCCTCCTCAAAGCTGCTGATTACCGCCCCATCATCGTCGCCTGGCGCAACGGCTCGCCCGTCCGCCTCGACGAAATCGCCAACGTCTCGGACGGTGTCGCCAATGAAAAACTCGCCGCCTGGTACAACAACGTCCACGCCATCATTCTGGCGATTCAGAAGCAACCGGGCACGAACACTGTGGACGTGGTGGACGGCATCATGAAGCTGCTGCCGGAAATCCGCAAAGAGATCCCACCGGCCGTCCACCTCAACGTGGCGTTCGACGCTTCAGAATCCATCCGCGACTCCATCCACGACGTGGAATTCACCCTGATGCTCACGGTCTGCATCGTCGTGATGGTGATCTTCCTTTTCCTGCGCAACATTTCCGCGACTGCAATCCCCGCCTGCGCGGTGCCGTTTTCCATCATCGGCACGTTCGCCGTGATGTATCTGCTGCACTACTCGCTGAACAACCTCTCGCTGATGGCGCTCACGCTTTCCGTGGGCTTCGTGGTGGATGACGCCATCGTCATGCTGGAAAACATCGTCCGCCACATGGAGATGGGCAAGACCCGCATGGAGGCCGCGCGGGCCGCCTCGCGCGAAATCGGCTTCACCATTCTCTCCATGACGATTTCCCTGGTGGCCGTCTTCATCCCAGTGCTTTTCCTGGGCGGCATCGTCGGCCGCCTCCTGCATGAGTTCTCGGTCACCATCGTGGTGGCGATTCTGATTTCCGGGTTCGTCTCGCTCACTCTCACGCCCATGCTGGGCAGCCGCTTCATCAAGGGCGAGCATGAAGGGCGCCACGGCTGGTTCTATCATTTTCTGGAAGGCGGCTTCAACATTCTGGCGCGGTGGTATGAGCGCACGCTACGCGTCGCCATGCGGTTCCGGCTGGTGACCCTTGGGGTCGCGGTGCTCATGCTGGCGGGAACCGTGTACCTGTTCGAGACTATGCCGACCGGCTTCATCCCCAGCCAGGACCAGGGCTTCGCGTTCGCTATTCTCCTAGGCCCGCAGGATATCTCGTTCGACGCCATGGCGCGGCACGCCAAGGCGGTGGGCGACATCGTCAGCCACGACCCGGCGGTTCAGGACACCGGTGTCTTCGTCCCCGGCATTCTCCCCGGCTTTAACAGCGGCATCTTTTTCTGCCATATGAAACCGCGCGACGAGCGCAAGCTTTCGGTGGACCAGATCATCGAGCGCCTGCGGCCGAAGGTCTTCGGCGTGCCCGGCATCCTGACGTTCATGCAGAATCCGCCGCCCATCACCGTCAGCGGCCAGGGCGGCACCAACCAGTATCAGATGACGCTGCAGAGCACCAGCCTGAACGACATCTACAAATGGGCGCCGCAGCTCACCAACAGGATGCGCCAGCTCCCCGGCTTTGTCGACGTCACCAACGACATGCAGATCGCCTCGCCGCAGTTGATGGTCGATATTGATCGCGACCGCGCGCTGGCGGTCGGGGTCACGCCCCAGCAGGTGCAGGACGGCCTTTACAGCGCCTTCGGCACGCGCGAAGTCTCCGTCATGTACGCGCCCGCCGACCAATACTCCGTCATTCTCGAAGTGCTACCGCAATACCAGCAGTCGCCCGATGCGCTCTCGAAGCTCTACGTGCGTTCCTCGAACGGATCGCTCGTGCCGCTCGACGCCATCGTGCGCACGCACCGCCAGACCGGCCCGCTGCAGATCAATCACTTCGGCCAGTTGCCCGCAGTCACCGTATCCTTCAACCTTCGTCCTGGATACGCCTTAGGCCAGGCCGCGCAGCAGGTGGACGACGCCGTCCGCGACCTCCACATGCCGTCCACCATCAGCACCGGATTTCAAGGAGCGGTGAAAGACTTCCAGAGTTCGTTTCAGAACCTGACGATTCTGCTGATTGTGGCCATCGTCGTGATCTATATCGTGCTGGGCGTGCTCTACGAGAGCTTCATTCATCCCATCACAATTCTTTCCGGTCTGCCCTCGGCCGTCTTCGGCGCGCTGCTCACGCTCGTGATCTTCCACAAACAGCTCGACCTGTTCGCGTTCGTCGGCATCATCATGCTGTTCGGCGTGGTGAAGAAGAACGCCATCATGATGGTCGATTTCGCCATCGAAGCGCGCCTGCAGGGCCGCAGCGCCTACGATTCCATCTGGGACGGTTGCATGCTCCGCTTCCGCCCCATCATGATGACCACTGCCGCCGCCCTATTCGGAACGCTGCCCATCGCCCTCGGATACGGCGAAGGCGCCGATGCCCGCCAGCCTCTTGGCCTCGCCGTAGTCGGCGGCCTCTTAGTCAGCCAATTTCTGACCCTCTACATCACTCCAGTCATTTACCTCTATCTCGAACGCTTTCAGGAATGGCTGCGCGGCGAGAACAAGTTTCCCGAGCGTACTGCCGGCACAGCCGACGCTCTCGGCGTGGGCGCAGCGCGGAAGTAGAAACGGGGAAGCAGCTTACCCAAAAAGCGGCGGCCCGAAGACCGCCGCTCCTTCGTCGAAGCAGGCGTTAGATTAGCGAAAGTTACGCAGTTGACCCAGGTCATCCGACAGCCGATTTCGCGCCCAGTCCGGCATGTGGTTGTCGTCAAGCACCCGCTGCACAGCCATCACCGCATGATCGATGTCGCGCTCGTCGAATGTGCCGTTGTCGACCCTGGCTTGAAGTTCGTTGATTTCCTGGCGAGCCCTGTCGATTCGAAGATGGTCGCCCGTGCCCGCAATCGAGTTATCCGAAACCCGGTCCAGATCGCGGCGCAGCCGGTTGAACATCGTCGTCTGCTGGTCGCTCTGTTGCTCGCTATAACTGTATTGGTCAGACCGATAGCGGTATTGATTCTGAGCGGTCAAAGTCAATCCGCCAAAGAGGAGCCCTGACCCCGTCAGGGCAGTGACCAGAAGGTTTCTCATTACTGTTCCACCTCCTGCCCATATTTGTTGCAATCGCTTCGCCGAAGCCTGAAAACCTTATTCTTAGGCCGCCGATCAACCTAGATGAACGCCGATGGGTTCGCGCTTTCATCGGTGTGGATCGGCGGCCAATCAGAATTACGCCCATTTGTGTTCCGGATCGGGATAAAACGTCATCCCCTGATCCATTCTCACAATCCATCCGCCCGGCACTTTGGCGCGCGACGCCGGACCCATATTGGTTGTGATGCTTTCGAACTGGAGTTGTGGCGCAGTGACAGTAGCGCCCGGTGCTGCCGCCTTCTCTGCGCGCGGCGCTTCCGCATCGTCGGCCTCCACCGCTCCGCCGTCCACGGCTGAAGCCAGCATGTCCCATGGGCACTGGTACATCTCGATCAGATAGCGGAAATTGACCAGCCCGCGGCTGTGATCGCGCTCCACGCGTTCGATGATTGCGCCGAACGGAATGGTCGTTTCGGGATCTGATGTCGGCACGCCCGTTTTGCTGAGTTTTCGGGCGCTGATCGTCTTGTTTAAAGTGACCTTCGACAAATTCATCGCTCTCCGGCACTCGATAATATCACCGCGCCGGACGCGGCTCCAATACTATCCTCAGATCACTCAACTCGCCCTTCACCATCGGGCAAAGCTTTAACGCTGCATGTACAATAGTCGTCGAACCCACATGAAAGTGCCTTTGTCCCGCGTCGCCCACACCCGCTCCGGCGATAAGGGGGACATCTGTAACATTGGCGTCATCGCCTACGACACCAGCCATTTCCCGATCCTGGTCCGCGAGGTCACCGCCGACCGCGTCAAAGCTCACTTCGGCGATCTGGTCAAAGGAGCAGTCGAACGCTTCGAACTCCCCAACCTCGGAGCCCTCAATTTCCTTCTCCACCAGGCCCTCGGCGGCGGCGGCACCGTTTCCCTGCGCACCGACGCCCAAGGCAAGACCTTCGGCGCCGCCCTTCTTGGCATGGAAATTGAAATGACTCCGGGTGTGGAGTAAGGCTTTGCGACTGGCGATGGCCTCAGGGTGGCCGCTGTAAGACGCCGTTGTCCGCGGCAGGGCAGGGGACCCGCCAACGTCCGACGGTCTTCCATAAGCGCGCGGTTCACGGCGAAGCCGAAGCCGTTTTCCCCTTCTCGAAGGCCGCTGGGCAAAGGAGACGAAGTCGATGAATTCCGCGGTCTTCCTTTTCTTGAATCTGGCCCTGGCGTTCTATAACGTCGGGACGATCTGGGCGCGCGAGATCGACATTTTTCGCTCCTGGCGGCTGATCCCTCGGGAGGCTTTTCACAATGTTCAGGCGGCGCACTGGAGGAAGCTTCCGTATGGGGTCCTGCTGCCCGTTGGACTCGGTCTCGCCGGATCCATCGGTCTCGTCTGGTATCGGCCGGCCAACCCGCCGGACTGGGCAGTATGGTGCGCTCTTGGTTGCCAGGTCGCGTCGCTCGCGCTCACCGCACTACGCTGGGGACCATGGCAGGCGAAACTGAGCCGCGACCCTCTCGGCCCGGCGAGCCCTATCTCGCGAGGATCCTTTCCACCCATTGGATGCGGACGGCGCTGATCAACGCATACGGCTTCACGCTTCTCGTCTGGGCCGTCGAGAGCTTGGCGCGTCGATGAACGGTCTCAGTTGAACCGGAATCCCGCCGTAACCAAGAGCATGCTCGTGGGGATTCTGTGGAAGGCGTAGTGATATCGCGTTTCCGTGTAGAACTTCCAATTCGACTCGCCAAACCGGATTGTGAAACCGGCCCCGCCATTGAGCCCGCCGGTACTCAGGAACTTATAGGTCATGCTGGTCGCGTCTACAAAACCTGCGTTCGTGCAGGTAAATCCCCACCATGTGAAAACCGGCTGACAAGCAGTAGCGGGCGGAACGACGTAGCCCCCGTTAATCGTTGTGTACCGGTAATACCAGCCGCCGCCGCCGATCACGTACACGCCGAAACGCCTGCTGCCGAGTTTGTCAATCTTGTAGCGGTAGTTCGCGGTGAGCGTGAATAGATTGATCCGCGCCAGGGGCCCATTTACATCGCGTTCCAGGGGAGAATTGGGAGGCATGCCGGACCACATGAATTCGCCAATCACGGAACTGTGATCATTAAAGGCGTAGCCGACACCCGTGTTGATGTTGCTGCTGACGCCTGCCCACCGCGATGTCGGACCTAACGGGTTCGAGACCCCACCCCCGACATTAAACACAAGTCTACGGTAGTCCTCGGCAGACGCCGTCGCCACCGCTGCCGTCGCCAGCAGGCTTGCCAAAACCGCAATCCTGTACACGAATAGTTCTCCTTTCAGATGTGTCTTGCGGCCCCCTGAGGCAGCATCGTCAACTGTCAAGATGACCCGTTTGGCAAGAATGTCTTAAGAAATCTGCTAGCCGCTCTTCAGCGCGGAGGCGGCAGGGGTGGATGACGCAATGAGGCTGCGGCAGTACTGAGGTGCCGTGACGAATGTTGGAGTGAATTCCGGCCTGAAAGCCTTGTATTTCCACGCGCCAGGTTTCAGTCTACGACTATGTCTCTTCAAGGCTGTGTATCCCGAGGACGCTGTCCTCGGCGCCGGCTGCAGTGACGCCCAAATAAATTCAGTAACTCAAGGATGAATTCTTAGTAAAGGAAAAGCTTCCGACAAGGTAAGCGGGTAGCGAGCGGTAGACCACGGCGGCGAGCCCGATTACATAGCATTTTGCGTTTTTCATCATTCCTCCGAGAATCTAGTGCTGGACCGTTGTGCAACCTGTTACCGCGCAGTTTTCCAGGTAACCCGTAATCATCGTCAATTGACCTGTCACCGCCGAAGGACTGAAGTCTCCCGTCACCGAAAGTATCGGCCCGCCATTCGAAGGGTCGAAGAAAGCCAGTACGTCTTGATTGAACCCGGCCCTCATCGTGTTCACATTGCCGCCCACCGTCGTAAGAACTCCGATCTCAATCACCGAGTCGCCGCTTTGCAGCAGCGCGACCGGCGGCGTCGTGCTCGTCAGAGTGAGATGGCCGAATACGTTTTGAATCACCAGCCGGTACCGTGCCGGCGGCGCCGTGAAAAAGAACGGGCACAGGTCGGTGTGCACCACGGGCCGCCTTTCGCCTATTACGGAATTCGACTCGCCGCATTGGCATCGTAGACGATGCCCGCGCTCGTTGGTGATTGGTAATGCTGAACGGCGTGGCGTAGATCGCCTTCGCTCTGCTCCCTCGCGACTCCACAATTGGGCAGGCCAGTAACATCGTGCCATCTTGTTCTTTCTGGTAGCTTCGGCGGGGCCTATGGGCGATGCCAGGATCACTTCATCCTGCGCTTCAGCATCGATGCCAGAACGCACAGGCCCGCGCCGATTGCGATCGTGGTGGCCGGTTCGGGCGTCACGATCGCGATTCCTGCCGTCTGCGACCCTTGGATAGCCGTATCGTAGAGCGTCGTAACCGTCGGAGTGCTGCGGAGATCGATCTCCTCCAGTTGGCCGGTGTTCGTGTTCTGGTTCATGTAGATGTCGTACAGGATGCCGGTGCCGGTATCCGCCAGGCCGTCCAGGTGGGACCCGACCTGCGCCCCATCCAGATGCGTCAGCTCAACGTTCGATGCCCAGCCGGTGCTGAGCCCGAAATGCACCACGCGGTCTCCGGCCTGATCGCCCGTGCCGTTGACCAGCAGCGCGTAGAATTGCGCCAGCGCCGCGTCCCATGCCATGCCTGCATACGTTCCGCCGAACGTGGGTAGAGATCGCAGCAAGGTGGCGTTCCCGTCGCCGATCTGGAAGAGATCCTCGGCGCCGGTTAGCGTACTGACTCCGATCGCGTAGAAATTTGTGCCGTCGGAAGCGAGGCCGTTTTGAAAGATAAAGCTCTGCGCCTGCCCCGTCGTATTGAAATCCGTGCTGACGGCCGTGACATTGTTGCCGTTCAGATCGAACGAATACAGCGTCGAAAACAGACCGCCGTCGTTTCCGATGCCGTAAAGAAGATTATTTGCAAACACCAGTCCGCCGTCGAACGACGTGTTACCGTCGCCCACCAGCGGATTCACGTCTGTGACGGTTGCCGCTGACGGCGGGTTCATGCTATTGAGGTTGGCCTGCGGCCCCCCAAGGCCGCTGCCGCCGAACGTAAATAAGATGTTGCCGGCGTTTGCCGTTGCGCAAAACAAGCCCAAGGCCAGAGCGAACCTCCAGCCATGGATATATTCACTTCTCATAGTCCTCCTCCGAGACTGTCCGCACCGTGCATGGCGGCGCAGACTTTCACTTCCACCTGACAATGCGCAACTCGCCCGCGGATTTCGCAAGTTTCGGGACTTCTCATTCCTCTCGAACTGTGCAGCATCGGACATTTAGGACGGAGCTATTAGCCCGCTATGCGCACAGATCGATGAGAAGCAGAAGACGGAAAAAGTGGAAGCGGCCGTAAACCGGACACCCAAAGGAAACCGGAAACCGAAGACGAAAGGCAATGTGTCTGGAGGATCGTCCGGTGCTCGAGCCGAAGGCGGCCGGGATCCGATATCGGCGCACGGCAGATCTATAGGCCCGCAAAATCGCCACGCTGCCCTTCACAACTTTTTTCGCCGCCCTCAGTGCAAGAATATAGTCGAGCAGCCCCTTACCCCGCCGCCTCATAAAACTGCACCGGCTCCTTGACATAACTTCCTATCTCTCAGCCTCTTACCTCCAATAATGGGTTCGTTCCGGGAAACCCCCAGCCCACCCCAACCCCACCCGTCCCACTACCGACTACAAATATCGAACGCCCTCCTGAGGTATAATTCTCTGAGGCGTGGGCTCCGCACGCCATGAGCCGCGAGCCAGGCGAGCGGTGCTTAGCTCATAGCTCGTAGCTCACAGCTCATAGCTATCTTCCAGGAGCACTCTCGTGAGCGACCTTCTTCAATCCGAACAGAACGGGCGTGTACTCCGCCTCGTCCTCAATCGCCCCGAAAAGCGCAACGCCCTCAACTTCGAGCTCTGCCGCCTGCTGGTCGATGCCATCGGCCACGCCAATCGCGACCCGCAGATCGGCGTCATCGTTCTGGCGGGCGCCGGCGACTGTTTTTCCGCCGGCATGGACATCGGCGAGGTGCAGGACCTCCGCCCCGAAACCATCGGCAACGTGCATGAGCAGTTGTTCACTCTGTCGGCCCGCCTCTCCAAACCTCTCATCGGGGAAGTACAGGGCGCCGCGTACGGCGGAGGTGTCGGGCTCGTGGCCAACTGCCACATTGTCCTCGCCGCCGAGGGCGCCAAGTTCGGGCTCACAGAGATTCGTCTCGGCCTGTGGCCGTTTCTCGTGTTCCGCGCGATTTCTGTGGCTCTCGGCGAGCGCCGCGCGGTCGAATTGGCCCTCACCGGCCGCATCTTCGACGCCGCCGAGGCGAAGCAAATGGGGCTCGTGCAGGAGATCGCTCGGGACCTGCCGAAGCGCGCGATGGAAGTGGCGTGGCAGTTGGGCGAAGCCAGCCCCAGCGCCATCCGCAGCGGTTTGAGTTTTGTGCACGAAGTCCGCGGCAAGGATTGGGAGATGGCGGGTCTCATCGCCCGCCGCGTTCGCGAGGAGGTTTTTCACACCGGCGATTTCAACGAAGGCATCCGCGCCTTTCGCGAAAAACGCAAGCCCAAGTGGCCGTCGTTGGAACTGCAGACCACCGGTCCGGGCGGTGTCAGCCTCGCGCCGCATTCGGGTCCGGCGTCCGACGAGCCCGGAAATTCTGGAAGGGAGACGCCATAAATTGGGGCACAACGGGCAAGGCCCCTATATCACGTGGTGGGGGTGCTTTACTTTTACCGCGGGCGCGTTTAGTATAGTGACAACTCCCCCGATTGCGAAATCGAAAACCGCCGGTCAGCGTCTTAACCGGCTAAGGCGAGGGCAAACGCTTTGCTGAAACTCAAACGCGTCGAAATGCAGGGGTTTAAATCCTTCTGCGAGCGCACCGAACTTCGCTTTCACGGGGAAGGCATCGCCGCCATCGTGGGCCCCAACGGCTGCGGCAAGTCCAACATCAGCGACGCCATAAGCTGGGTGTTGGGCGAGCAGTCCGCCAAGACCCTGCGCGGCACCCGCATGGAAGACGTCATCTTCGCCGGCACGCGCGACCGCAAGCCGCTCGGCATGGCCTACGTCACCATGACGCTGGTCGATCCCGAGCTGCACAACGACCCCGCCGCCCACAAAATCCAGGCCGTCGAAGGCGCTCAGCCGCCGCGCTCCGCGGAAATCACCATCACCCGCCGCCTCTACCGGTCCGGCGAAAGCGAATATCTCATCGATGGGCGCGCCGCCCGCCTGCGCGACATTCAGGACATCTTCATGGGCACCGGTCTCGGACCGGAAAGCTACGCCATCATCGAGCAGGGCCGCATCGGCCAGATCCTCAGCTCCAAGCCGCAGGACCGCCGCTCCGTCATTGAGGAAGCTGCCGGCGTCACCAAGTTCAAAACCCGCAAGCGTCTCTCCGAGGCCAAGCTCGAAAGCGCCAAGCAGAACCTCGCCCGGGTCTACGACATTCTCGAAGAGGTCACCCGCCAGGCTAACTCCCTCAAGCGCCAGGCCGCCAAGGCGCGCCGCTACGCTGAGCTCAAGGCTGAGCTCGAAGCGGGCCTGCGCATCGTGCTCGGCGGCAAGTTCCGCCTGCTGGAGCGCGACGCCGCCAAGACCGCCATCGACCTCAACCTCGCCGCCGCCGAATACAAGACCCTCGGCGAGCAGGTGGCCGCACAGGAACAGGAGCACGAGCGCGCCCAGCTTGCCTGTTACGAAATCGAAGAGCAGTTGACCGACGCCCGCCAGCAGCTTTCCGAGCGCAACGTCGAAGTGGAGCGCACCCGCGGACGCCTCGAAGCCCAGGTCAAGGAAAGCGGCGCCATCGAGCAGCGCATCGCCCAGTCCGAGAAGGAATCGCAGGAGCTCGTCGCCCGCCTCGACCAGTTGGCCCTGGAGATCGAGGGCCACAAGAAAACGGTCGCCGAGCTCGAAGGCCAGATCGCGCAGGGCCGCGACCGCCTCACCGCCATCAATACGCAGAAGGAAGCTCTGCAAACCCGCCTGCGCGATAGGGAGAAGGCGATCGAATCCGGCCGACAGGCCATCCTGCGGCTGCTGGGCGAAGCCTCCACGCTCCAGAACCAGCTCGCACAGATCGACGAATACCTCGCCGGGATCGATCGCGAGACCGCCCGTTCCACCCGTGAAGAGCAGCTGGCCGCCGCCGAAATTGAGCGGCTCGAAGGAACGCGGAAGCAGCTTTCCGAAGCGGTGGCCCAGCGTCAGCTCGAGCTCGAAACCGTTGCGGGCGAGCGCCACCGCACCGAAGAGGAGCTCGCCGGCCGCCGCCAAGCCGCCGTCGAGATGCGCCGTGAAATCGACGCGCTCAAGACCGAGCTTTCCTCCATTCGCGCGCGCAAAGAATCGCTCGAACAGGTCCTGGCCCACCGTACCTACACCACCGAGTCGGTGAAGCGCCTGTTCGCGTCCCTCGAGAAAGGCAAGGCGCAGAATATCGCTCCGCTCGGCGTCCTCGCCGATTTCGTCGACGTCGATCCGCAGTACGAAAAACCCGCCGAAGAATTCCTCCACGAAGAGCTCGAATACGTCGTGGTGGAGAACTGGCAGGAGGCCGAGCGGGGGCTCGATTTCATTCGCGCCGAGCTGGATGGCCGCGCCACTTTCCTCGTTCATCCCGAGCCCGGCGCCAACGGCAAGGGCCACCTGCCCGAGCCCGCCATCGGCCCTGAGACCGGCATCGCCGCGCGCCTCAGCGATTCGCTGCACCTCACCAACGGCTTCCGCGACCGCGCTACCGATCTGCTGCCGCGCGTCTCTCTCTGCTTCCTCGCGGAGGATCGTACCGCCGCGCAGCGCCTTTCGGTCAGCTATCCGCATCTCTACTTCCTGCTGCCCGATGGCGTCTGCTATCACGGCCACACCGTAACCGGCGGCAAAAAGTCCGGTGCTGGACCGCTGGCCATGAAGCGTGAAGCTCGCGAGCTTACGGTCGCGGTGGGTAAGCAGCAGTCCGCGCTCGATGCGCGCATCGCCGCGCTCGATGCCCTCAACCAGGAAATCATCGCGCTCGAAGCCGAGCTGGAGCGCCTCCGCGCTCTGCAACAGGCCCGCGAGAAAGATCGCGTCGCCCTAGATCACGAAATGCGCAAGTTGGGCGAGGATCTCTCGCGCGCCAACTCGCGCCTCTCCGTCGCCCGGCTCGAGCTCGAACGCCTGCGCCGCGACGCCGAAAAATCCGCCGAACAGCGCGAGCGCAGCCGCGCCGCCGTGGAAGAAAAGGAAGCGCTGCGCGCTGAACGCGAAGCCGCTCTCGAAACCGAGCGGCAGGAAATGGAGAAGCTCGAAACCGAAGCCGCCGCGATCGGTGAGGAACAGGCGGCCACCCGCGCCGCGCTCGCCGGCATCGAGGAGCGTCACCGCGGCGAGCGCACCGCGCAGGCCCGGCTCGAGCAGCAGTGGCGCGAAATCACAAACCGCCACCAAGCCATCGCTCCCGAAATCGAGCGCATGGGCGAACAGCGCGCGCGCCTGCTGGCCGACAACATTGAGCTCGATCGCCGAGGCGCCGCGCTCGCCTCTGAAATCGGCGCCCTCGAAATCCGCGTCAACGAAATGGCCCAGCAGGATGGCGCCATGCGCGAGCAGCTCCGCGCCGATGAAGAGCAGCTCAAGCTGATGCGCGCCGGCGTGCAGGAAAGCCAGGAGAAGCGCTCCCAGATCGAAGTCGAGCTGGTGCGCAAGCAGGCCGAACTAAAATACCTCGACGAGACCAGCCGCAAGGAGCTGAACACTCCCGTCGCCGAGCTCGCGCCCGAAGACGACCCCATTCCCGATCCCGATGCCATCGCTGCCCGCGAGCAGGAAGCCAACGAGGTCCGGACCAAAATCGAGAACCTCGGCGCCGTCAACGCCGCCGCCATGGAAGAATTCATCGAAGCGCAGCAGCGCCAGGAATTCCTCAGCGTGCAGCGCCAGGACCTCATCGATTCCATCCGCGACACCGAGAAGGCCATTCAGGAAATCGACCAGGTCTCGCGCCAGAAATTCTCCGAAGCCTTCGAGGCCATCAATAATAACTTCCGTTCGATCTTCCAGACCCTCTTCGGCGGAGGCACCGGCGAAATGCGCCTCACCGATCAGGAAAACCTCGCCGAATCCGGCATCGACATCGTCTGCTCCCCTCCCGGCAAGCGTCTGCAGAACGTGCTGCTCCTCTCGGGCGGCGAAAAAGCCCTCGCCGCGGTAGCGCTCCTAATGGCCATCTTCAAATACCAGCCCAGCCCGTTCTGCGTTATGGACGAAGTCGACGCCCCGCTCGACGAAGCCAACATCAACCGCCTCTCGCGCTTGATCAAAGAGATGTCGCTCGAAACCCAGTTCGTGGTGATCACGCACTCCAAGCGCACTATGGAAGCCGCCCAAGCCCTCTACGGCGTCACCATGCAAGAACCCGGCGTCTCGCGCCTCGTCTCCGTCCGCTTCAACGCCGCCGAAGCCGCCGCGTAGAAGAGCCGCTACGAGCCGCGGGCTGCGAGCGGCGAGACAACCCCACCGATGCCATCCGTGGGACAGCCGATGCCGCCTGTCCCCGCGTCCGCCCCGCAACGTAGGGCCGAGCGAGCTTCTCCAAGCCGCGGGCCGCCAAGCTCTTAGACGACCGCACCGAGCCCCGAGCCAGGGTGGCTCGCAGCTCGCCGCTAGTAGAACCAGATCATATCCGCCGCGAACATCAACTGGTGCCTCTTCAGCCCGGAATCGTAGGCCGGCGCGTCGTAAGCCACGTCGTACCTCAGCTCGGGACGGAACACAATGGTCGATCCGATCCAGTGGTTCCACGAAAGCGCATGCTCCGAATAGCGGGTTTTAAAGCCCGTCCTCTGGCCCTTAGCGTCGTCGACATACTCATTGCGGAGGATCATGGCGTTCTTCTTGCCGAGTTGCCGAGTCACATAGTGAACTGACGCCCAGTCTGGCGCGAAGCAGGTGAGTTCAGACGCGTATTTGCAATAAGCGCCATTGGCATTGGTCAGCAGCAGGGAAGACGCCGCAGGGTTATTTACATTGGGCGTGTGGCTTTCGTACTGATACCACGTCTCCCAGGCCATGTGATAATTCGAGTGACCGAACTTGTGGTACCAGGTGGCATAGTAGGCGGCGAGATTGTTGTAGTTATACCGTCCGTCGTTAATCGAGTTTGCACAAACGTAAATATTGTCGCCGCCCTCCGACCATGTATATCCGACGCAGAAGTTTCCGGTGAGCTTCGCGGCCGGCGACCACGGCGAGGCCTCGCATCCTCCGGAAAGGCCCACCTGCGTCGTCCAGTGGTTGTTCCATTTGATCGTGGCGTTGATGCCCGTCTGCGTGTAGCAATCGTAAGTGTAGGTCAAGGAATGCGTGTAGGTATAGTTATTAGGCGCCAACTGTGCCTCGATATCCGGCAGCGAAATATAGCGTCCGATGCGTACGTCCATTCCGTCCGCAACCTTTGGAAAATACAGATCGACATAAGCCATTACCGGATCGTACCCATACTTGTTTCCGATCGTTCCGTCGGGTTTTGGATTGTTGAGTAGCTGCTGACTGAGATACCCGTTTGCGGTAGTAAAGCGGTAATCGAAGCCGTACAGGCTGGTTACCCGGAAACCCCAGTCGAAATGATCCTTTTGCACGGTATCGGGCACTCGTTCGATATAGAAAGTAGCCTGATCGAGCGTCACCGTATTGGCCAATTGCGGATATGCCGCCGGCGCGTTGGCATAGGTGCCGTCGTGGGAGGTGCTGATGTTCATGCCGACATCCACCCAACCGTAGAGCTGAATATTCGTCTTCTTCAGCCAATTGTTCTCGCCACTGCCGTAGATTGCCTGCGTCAGAGGGTACGAAGTGGCGTTAGGGTAGCCGATCCATGGAGTGCCTCCAATAGGCCAAACAGTGAAGGGAAAAGGCGGATTGTCGACCGGAGCCGGATAACCTCTATGGGAAGCCTCGGGTGACGGCGTAGGAGAAGAATGCCAATCATCCCAATAGGCCTTAGCAAGCCGCCCAAAGAAATTGTGGCGTCCACCGTTGGCCGGCAGCGTCGCAAGGGTGAGATCGAGATTGAAAATCTGTTCGGACGCAAGCTCTACGGGAATCGCAGGCGCCGGGCCAAAGCCCTCCTTTTCGGCCGTCACCTGGTAATGTCCCGGCTGCAATCCGTCGAGCGAGAACGCTCCATCGGCGCCGCTCACAATGGCGCGATCCTGCCGATCGTCCGTGGTGTGAACCACCACCTTTACGCCATCTAGCGGCGACCCGCCAGGATTCCGCGTAATTCCCCGAAGCCCCGCGGCCGAAGGACTAGACCCATCGGCGCGCGAATCTGCGCTCGCGTCCGCCGAGGGATTCGTCAGGGCCTGCGGTGAGAAAGCCTGTGCGGCGAGCCCTGCTATGAAAACCGCAATCGAAAGTCTAATCGTAACCATGCATCTAGAAGGATGCGGTTGAGTCCCTAAAAAAGTCATGAAAGCCACATATCCTTAGGAAATCCTTATGTTTCCCCGATGAATTCCTGATCCAACAAACGGCGATTTATGGTTCTCTTATATTCTTTTGACGACTTTTTTATGCCGCCGCCGCTAGCCTGATTAACATGCGTATGCTTGCTGGACCGCGTCCGTCCGCACGCCGCTGGACGGTTACCCTTGCTCGAGTTGCCGCGTGGTGCGTTCTTGCGCACCAGGGTGCGCCTGCTGTCGGCGCCGAGCCGCAGGATGCCTCTTCCCAGACTCCCGTCCAGGCGCAGCAGCCAGCCCCGCCGGCACCCGCGAGACGTGCGCTGCCCGCACCGCTGGATGGCATCTTCCCCAGTTCGGAGTACCTCGGGCCCAGTCCTCTGATCGGTGTTCCGGATACCGACCCTGTATGGCCGTTAACTCAGGCGCTCTGGGATGCTTGGCCAAGCTTCAAGAAAACGAAGATCAAAGTATATGGGTGGTTCAACGTGGGCGGAAACGCGAGCACGTCAAATGACTCGAACATACCCGAGTCGTACGCGATCGTCCCCAACAAACTCGAAGTCGACCAGGCAGTGCTCCGGTTTGAGCGCATCCCGGACTCCGTTCAGACCGACCACATCGATTGGGGATTCCGCTTCACCACATTGTATGGCATCGATTACCGTTGGACTACGTCTCAAGGTTGGTTCAGCGAGCAGTTACTGAAGCGCAACAGTCTTTACGGTGCGGATCCGGTTGAAGTCTATGGTCTGATCTATTTCCCCCATGTCGGTCAAGGAATGATCCTGAAATTCGGACGCTACATCTCCCCGCCGGATATCGAGGCGCAGTTGGCGCCTGACAATTTTCTGTATACGCATTCGCTGATGTTCACGTTTGACTGCTACACCCAAACCGGCATCAACGCGGCCATAAAGCTAAACCAGAACTATACGGTCTTGTTTGGCATACACGCGGGCGATGACATCGCACCCTGGAACGTCGCAGCGCACCCGACCGGCATGCTCATGCTGCGGTGGGTCTCGAAGAGCAACAACGATTCGCTCTACGGCGGTATAGACTCGGTCAACAACGGCAGTTTCAAGGGCGGGCACGACAACCTGCAGCAGGACAATCTCACTTGGACGCACAGGTTCAACGACAGGGGAACCGTCGTGACCATGACGGAGGTCTATTACATTTATCAGAGTCACGCCCTGGTTGGTGGGACGGTGAACTATGGGCCGCCGGAGCCATGGTTTGAGGGAACTGGTCCAGGAGCGCCAATCGCGGGTAATGCTCCGGCGGTGGGAGTGGTCAATTACACGGCGATCAAACTTGGAAAAAGGGACTTCTTGACGCTTCGGCCAGTCGACTTTCTGGTGGATGTGAAGGGCGAGCGCAGTGGATTTGCAACAACTATGGCGAGTTGGACTGTCGGTGTTACCCACCGCTTCTCAAACTTAATCTCCATACGCCCGGAGATTCGACACGAGTACGCCTTCCGTGCGCGTCCGTGGGACAACGGGCTCAAGAGCAGCCAGACCATGTTCGCGATTGACGCGATACTCCGATTCTGATGATCGGTCAAAACGGCCCTGCGGGTTGGACTCCGGTCTTGCGCGGCGCGCTTGTGCTGGCCGCGGTCACGGCCGTGGCTTTCCGTGTGCACCTGAATTCGGCGGCGGTTGCCTGCTTCTATCTCATCGTCATCGTGGTGAACTGTCTCGACTGCGGACCATGGTCCGCCGCGGCCTTGTCCCTGCTGGCGGTGGGCTGCCTCGACTACTTCTTCATCGACCCGGTCTTCGCGTTCACGGTCGCCGATCCCGTGGACATTGCCGCTCTGGGCGCTTTTCTCACCTCTTCGCTGGTCGTCAGCCGGCTGGCATCCCGTGCGCGACAGGCGGCCGGTCGCGCGCGCTGGGAGCGCCGCAACCTGGAGCGCCTCTACGAACTCGCCCAGCGCCTGATCTCTCTCGATCCGCTTTCCCTGGACCCTCCTGTTCTGCTCAACGCTGTCCGCCAGGCGTTTGAGTTGGAATCCGCCGTGTTCTTCGACCCCGTCAGTGCGCACATCTACACCGCTGGTAATCCGCCGGCGGAGTTCGCCGATCGTACGCGCGACGCCTACATCGCCTCCCGTGATCTGGACGACGCCGGTCAGCGGGTCGCCATCCGCCAGCTTCGGCTGGCGGGGAAAAGCATCGGCGCAATCGGCCTGTTAGGCTTGGAGCAGCCGGACCGCGTCGCCGGCCCGGTTGTCGCGCTGGCGGTGGCCGGCCTGGAGCGCGCCCGCACGGTGCGTGCGGAAACGCGCGCTTCCGCCGAAGCGCAAAGCGAAGCGCTGCGCACCGCGGTGCTCGATGCGCTGGCCCATGAGTTCAAAACGCCTCTCGCCACCATCCTCACCGCCGCCGGAGGTCTACGGGAAGCCGCGCCTCTGCCGTTCGAACAAGCCGAACTGGCGGAAATCGTGGAAGCGGAAGCCAGCCGCTTGAGCGATCTCAGCGGCCGTGTGCTTCGACTCGCCCGCCTCGATCGCGACCAGGTCCAACCCAGGCTGGAACCCGCCAACTTCGCCGATTTTGTGCAGTCCGTCGTAGAACGCTACGCCCGCATGGCGCCCCAGCGCGAGATTCGCGTGGACTGCGCCGCGGCGCCGGCCTATGCCTCTTTGGACGAAAGCCTCTATGCCCTCGCCCTCACGCAGTTGCTGGATAATGCTTGCCGTTATTCGCCGCGCGATTCGCCCGTGGAGGTCAAGCTCGAAGCTCGGGACGGTTTCGCCGACGCCGTCGTCTCTAACCGCGGCAATCCCATTCCGTCCATGGAGCGCGATCGCATCTTCGAGCGCTTCTACCGGGGTGCGGACTCGCAAGCCGTGACTCACGGAACCGGTCTCGGCTTGTACGTCGCACGCAAGATCGCCCGCGCCCACGGCGGCCGCCTCGATTTGGAACCGGAAAGCTCGAGCGCCTGCCGCATCGCTTTCCGCCTGTCAGTCCGTCTCGACACCAATAGATCTCCACATGCCGCAACTCACGCATAGAATTCTGATCGTTGACGATGAGCCCGCTCTGCGTCGAGCCTTGCGGACCGCGCTGTTTGCCAGCGGATTCACCGTCGACGAAGCCTCAAACGGCGAACAGGCCATCGATCAGTTCAGCCGCAGCCCCGCCGACCTGGTCCTGCTCGACATCAACATGCCCGGCATCGGTGGCGTGGAAACGTGCCGCCGGTTGCGCAATTTGGGAGCGGAGGCCGGCATCGTCATGATCACTGTGCGCGATTCCGAGGACGACCAGGTGCGTGCCCTGGAGGCGGGCGCCGACGACTACGTGATCAAGCCTTACCGTTTCCGCGAGTTGCTCGCCAGGGTGAAAGCCGTACTGCGCCGCATCAAGCCGCACGCGCGGAGCACCGTACGGCGGATGGGCGATTTGGAACTCGACCTGGAGAACCGGGGCTTGAAAAAAGCCGGTGCGGACGTTCACCTGTCTCCCACCGAATTCGATTTGATGGCGTTCTTCTTCGAACACCGGGGCGCGCCCCTGACCCACGCCAAACTGCTCCGCTCCATCTGGGGGCCGGAGTACGGCGGTGAATTGGAATACCTCCGGTCGTATGTGCGCATGCTCCGCAAGAAGATTGAAGACGACCCTGCCCGGCCCGTATACCTTGTCACCGAGCCGTGGGTGGGCTATCGTTTCGGCACCACCCCCGAACGGGACGAATGATCCACTTTCATGCCTTTTTCATGGCGTGGGCCGGAAAATACCGCCATGAGGGGAATTATCGCTCTTGCCGCCGCGCTGTTGGCGGGGACGGCAGCGGCCCAGAACGCCGCGCCGGAAGTGAAAACATACGGCGACTGGAAGCGGTTGCGCGCGCACGCACACACCGCCGACGAGTTCCGGAAGCTCAGCGTCTGGTGTTCGTCCCAGGCAGGCTTGTACCGTCGTAAAGCTGAGGGCTATGAGGCTAAGTTGAAAGACTATTACGCGAATCCGTCATTCCGTGCCGAGCCAAAATATCCTTCCGCCGGGCAGCAATTGAAAACGCTGATCGCGCACTACCGCGAGCTCGCGCAGCATTGGGAGGATCTCGAAGCAGCCATGAACGGCAAAGCAGAGCAGATAGAAGCTGCTGCCGGATCCGTTTAGGCCGCTCGCCTCAACGCTACACTCAAGGCGTGGAGGCGCATTTCTACATTCTCGCGTTCCTGCTGCTCATCGCGGCCGTCGTCGCCATCCTCACGCGCCGCCTGCACCTGCCGTACGCTATCGGATTGGTTGCCGCCGGCATGGCGCTGGCATTCCTGCCGTTCGCCCACGAAATCATCGTCACCAAGGACCTGGTATTCATCGCGCTGCTGCCGCCGCTGGTATTCGAAGCCGCCTACCGCATTCCCTGGAAGGAGCTGCGCCGCGATCTCGGCGTGATTTGTGTTCTGGCCACAGCGGGCGTGCTGTTGTCCGCTGGGGCTACCGCCCTGGGCATGCACTTTCTGTCCGGCTGGCAATGGTGGAGCTGTGCTATTTTCGGCGTCCTGATCGCGGCTACGGACCCCGTGTCGGTGATCGCCATCTTTCGGGAAGCCGGCGCACATGGCCGCCTCCTGCTGCTGGTGGAAGCGGAAAGCCTGTTTAACGACGGCACTGCCGCAGTGGCCTTCGCCGTGGTGGCCGATCTTGCCTCGGGTAGGAGCGTTTCCCCCGGGATGATCCCGCCCATGGCCCTCGACATGATCGGCGGCGGCATCCTTTGCGGCGCGGCAGTCGCCGCGGGGGCTCTGTTACTCATCGGCCGTACGGAAGACCATCTGGTCGAAATCACGGTCTCGACCGTGGCCGCCTATGGATCGTTTCTTCTTGCCGACCATTTTGAGCTTTCGGGCGTCCTGGCCACCCTCACCGCCGGCCTCATTATGGGAAACAGCGAACCGCGAACCATTTCCGAGCGCGGGCAAGAAGCGCTGCTGGCCTTCTGGGAGTACGCCGCCTTCCTCTCCAATTCATTGATCTTCCTACTCATCGGTATTCGCACCGCCAGCCGCGACTTTTTCACCTTTGCCATCCATGCGGCACTGGCGATTCTGGTCGTCACGCTGGCTCGCGCCGTTGCCATCTATGCCTGCTGCGCAATCTTCGCGCGCTCCGGGCGGCGCGTTCCCATGCGCCACCAGCACGTTCTGTTTTGGGGAGGTTTACGCGGCGCGCTGGCTCTGGCTCTCGCTTTGGGGCTCCCACCGGAAGTGCCGGGAAGGGAAGAGGTGATTACGGTAAGTTTCGCGGTGGTCGCGTTCTCCATTTTCGTGCAAGGTTTGACCGCGAAGCCGTTGCTACGGAGATTGGGTGAAGTACGCGATTAAACGACTCCGCTCTCTGCAGCAGGCGTGCTTGGGAGCCGCCCAAGGGTCCTAGCTTATTCCGCGCGCAGAGCCTCCACCGGGGAGATGCGGCTGGCCCTGAGGGCCGGAATCAGCGAGGCCAGGAACCCCGACAAGCCCAGAGCCGCAGTGGCCGTCAGGACCACAAAAGGATCGTACGGATTCATGCCGTAAAGCTGAGTGCCCAAAAATCGGCCCGCGGCAAACGTCAACGGCAGGCCGAGAACGAGCCCAACAACGATCAGCCCGAACGTCCCGCGCAGAATCATCGCGACCGCGTCTCGCCGGCTCGCTCCCAGGGCCATCCGCACTCCGATCTCGGTCACGCGCGACCCCGCATTGTAGGCCGTTACACCGTACATTCCGATGCAGGCCAACACGAGCGAAAGAATCCCGAAAAACGATGTGAGCCGTGCGATCAACCGCTGTTGACGGAACAGATTGTCCACTTGCTCGCTCAGGGGCCGGATCCAAATCAGCGGCAGATTCGGATCTACCGAAGCCATGGCCCGCGTGAGTTGCGCCACCGACAGACTCACTCCAGGCCTCGTTACGATCACGATGTCCTGCAAATAGTGCGAGCCCGGATCATTGTCCGGAACGTCATGCTGCACCGCAGGCAGAAAAAACATGGGGCTCACCGGCTTGTCGAGATCGAACGTCAAAATGCGCGCGTCCTTCGCGACGCCGACGACCTCGTACAATCGGGACGATTGACTCTCCAGCCGGCCAAAATGTTTTCCGACCGGATCCTGACTTCCGAAAAACCTTCGCGCGAACGCCTCATTGACCACTGCCACGTGCCGTGATTCCGCGGTATCCTGCTCCGTGATCCCGCGCCCTCGCAGAATCGGATTTCCGACGGCTTCAAAGAGCCCGGCCGTCGTTCGATCCATGGATGCAAAGGTCTCCTCTTTGGGTCCAGGCGGCGGCTGCCCGTCCACCCAGACGTTGGCCCCCCAATTGTTCCCGTTGAGCGGCGAGTACATGCACAGCGCGACCGACTCGACACCAGGAGTTTTCGCGACCGTATCGCGAATGCGATCGAAAAGCAGGGTAAGCTGGGCCGGACGGTAGCCGCCGAGCCGCGGGTCCAGGTGAGCAATCGTCCTGCGATCCTGCTCGAATCCGAAATCCTGAGTCTCCAACCGGTGCAGCGCGGCCGTGAGCAGTCCGGACACCGCGAGCAAGACAAGCGACAGCGCAGCCTGGACCACGACGAGCGTCTTGCGCGAAAAAGAACCGGTGCGTGCAGTGGAACGGCCCGCACCGCGTAACGCTTCTATCGGATCGACTCGCGTCGCCATCCATGCTGGCGCGATGCCGAATGCAACTCCGACGATCACCGAGATTCCCAGGGCGAACCGCAGCACCGCGAACGAAGGCGCCGCGCTAATTGGGATTTCCGCCAGGCCGCGCAGCGACGGGAAAGCGAAACGCAAGATCACGCGCGTGCCCGCAAATGCGATCCCCAGGCCCGCCGCTCCGCCGCACAGTGACAGCAGGATACTCTCCACGAGCGGCTGTCTCACCACCCGCGCCGTTCCCGCCCCCAAGGCGATGCTCAGCGACGTTTGCCGCCGCCTCTCCATACCGCGAACCAACATCAGATTGGCAACGTTGGCGCAGACGATCAGCAGCACGAATCCGGAGGCCGCCATCAGGATCTGGAGCCAGCGCGCGTATTGTTCGCGCATGCTGGTGATGCCGGCGCCGCCTGGGCTGAGGTACAAGGTTTGGCCCGGAAGGTTTGCGCGCGCGTTCGCGTTCATATCGCCCCAGTGCGACAGGAGCCACTGTTTCAGCTCCACGCGCATTTCGGCTTCGATCGACGCCCGCCGCGCGCCCGGCTTCATGCGCCCGATCAGATCCAACCAAGCAAGGCCTTGATCCTGCAGATCGTCGGCCACCAGCGAGGTGTTCATCGGTATAAACACGTCGGGCGCACTGTTGCGCAACGTGTCGCCGAAGAATCCAGGCGGTGCGATCCCCACAACTGTAAATGGCTTATTGTCGAACGTGAACACGCCACCAATGACCGACGATGCCAATCCGAATCTCTGCTGCCATAACCGATAACTCATCACCGCGACCTCCGGGGCGCCGGGCCGGTCGTCCGCTTTTGTCAATAGACGGCCCGCGTACGCATTGATGCCAAACGCCGCGAAGTAATTTCCTGAAACGTATTCGGCGGGATAGCTCTGGGCCGGCTCCGTGCCGCCTGCTCGCCGCACGCCGATGAGGTGAGTACTCGCCGAGAATGCCGTTAGCTCCGTGAATTCGTCGGTATGGTCGCGGAAATACTTGTACAAATCGTAGGAGGCGAGGGAAAACTCCTTGGCTTGGTCGTACCCGCCCCAATAGCAGCAGCGTGTCTGCTTCCCCAGCCGCACCAACTCCGAGGGATTCGCTACCGGCAGCGAATTCAGCAGGACCGCGTGAACCAAAGTGAACATGGAGGTGGTGGCGCCGATCCCCAGCGCGAGCGTCAGGACCGTTGCGATCGTAAACGCCGGAGCGGTTCGCAATCGTCGCAGCGCATAGCGCGTGTCTTGCATGAAAGTTTCCACAGACGGCAATCCTCTTTGCTCCCGGTAGCTCTCTTTGAGGGCGTCTACCGGACCGAACTTCCACAGCGCGTTCCGGCGGGCCTCCTCAGCCGATAGACCGGCGCGAATGTTGTCGTCGGTCTGAAACGCGATGTGCGCTTCGATCTCCGCGCGCAGCCGTTCTTCGTCTTTGCGCGCGGTGGCCCACGAACTCAGCCGTTTGCAGAACCGCCGCAGAGTCCTCATTTGAGATCTTCCGCTTTTGCCGCGAAGAATCGCGCAATGATCGCCGCCGTCTGTTCCCAGCTTCGCGCCTCGGCATGCAGTTGCCGGCGGCCGCCGCGCGTCAGGCGGTAAAAGCGCGCTTTGCGATTGTTTTCGGAAATGCCCCAATCGGACGCGATCGAACCTTCCTGCTCCAGCTTCAGCATGACCGGATATAACGTGCCCTGATTGACGTTGAGAAGATCGCCGCTAATTTGCTCGATACGCCGTGCGATTCCATAGCCGTGGAGTGGTCCCAGCACGTCGAGCGTTTTCAAAACCATCAACGCCAGCGTGCCTTGGAGGACGTCCGTCTTCTCTTTCATTGGGTTCCCAACAGGAAGCATGACATACTTTCATTGGGAAAACAACAGGAGGGCTGCGTCGTACAAAATGTTGCGATCGACAAAAAAAGCCTTGGGTCGAAACCGCCGGCGCAGGATAAAGCTCACAGCTCGTAGCTGCTTTTTTAGTCAATATGGAGCGACCAGCAGCCGATTCGCAGTTGTCTCGGGTTACGCTTCGAAGAGGCGAATCTGGCGGCGCAGAGCCGCATACGAAAGGAACTGATCGCTCATGTCTAAAGTACTGTTTGTTGGTCTCGATGTCCACGCCGGGACGATCGCCGTGGCGGTTGCCGAACAGGGTGGTGAGGTGCGGTCGTTGTGAACCATCCCGAACCGGCTGGAATTGATACGGAAGATGGTCCACAAACTCGGACCGGTGAAGCATTTACGTTCCGGCCGGATGGTGTTCGCGACGGGCGGCTCCGGCGGGAACACTCGACGGCCGTTGCCCAATCAACATAGGTAGGCGGTCGTCCGCTTTCCCTGTTACACCACCCGGCGTACGGGTCCGTACCGGGCGGTTCGGCGGGTTGAGCTATCGGCCGCCAGTCAATCGCGGAATCCCGAGCGAGTCGAAGTAAGCATTGGGCAGCGCATAGCTGAGAGCCCAACTGTTCGCCAGCCTCCACGGGCCGTGAACACTCCCCGCCGTTTTAGCGGCAAGGTCCTTGTTCACTCCCCGCTTCCGCAACTCGGCGAAACGCACTGAGCCTCGCTTCCACTGCTTCCAGATCGCAGACCGTAGCCTACGTCGGAGCCAGCGTTCAAGTTCCTCCAGCACAAACGGCGTCTCGCACTTTCCGAAGTACCCGAGCCAACCCCGAAGATACCGGGTCAACTCGTGGGCCATCCGTTCTGTACTCACACCGCGTGTCCGTTGCGTCAATTCCCGGACCTTCTCTTTGAATCGAAGCACCGCTTTCGGCGCAATCCGCCGCCGCGGCTCCCGATTCGCTGTGAAGCTGAACCCCAGAAACTTCCGTTCCCATGGCCGTGCCACCGCGCTCTTCTGCTCGTTCACCTTGAGCTTCAGCTTCGTCGTGATGAATCGCGTGATACTCGCCATCACTCGCTCCCCCGCCCGCCGGCTACGAACGTAAATGTTGCTATCGTCCGCATACCGCGCGAACCGGAGACCTCTCCGCTCCAACTCCCGGTCGAACTCGTCGAGCACGATGTTACTGAGCAAGGGCGATAAAGGACCGCCTTGCGGCGTCCCTTCATCCACCGGACTCACCAGCCCGCCCTCCATCACCCCGGCCTTCAGAAACGACCGGATCAGCTTCAGCATGCGCCGGTCGCTGATCCTGATTTCGATTCTGGCCATCAGTTTGTCGTGCGAAACCCGGTCGAAAAACTTCTCGAGATCCAAGTCCACACACCAGCGATAGCCTTCCGCGATGTACTGCTGCGCTTGTTCCACCGCCTGATGCGCCGAGCGTCCAGGTCGAAACCCGTAGCTGTGATCGGAAAACGTCCGGTCCCATCTGCCTTGCAGCACCTGCATCACCGCCTGCTGGATGAATCGATCCAACACCGTCGGGATGCCAAGCTTTCGCACCCCTCCGTCCGGCTTGGGGATTTCCACCCGC
>Ga0126381_100001022_pt1 | contig 30504 bp, 25 predicted proteins | sample PanSoiMetPlot_28_FD_96465 | JGI IMG/M metagenome (GOLD analysis project Ga0126381, IMG submission 96465) | Tropical forest soil microbial communities from Panama - MetaG Plot_28 | ecosystem: Environmental > Terrestrial > Soil > Tropical forest > Bulk soil | place: Panama | collected 2016-02-17 | reverse complement strand
GGCTGTCCGCGTGGCGCTCGGGCATTTTATCTTCGTCTATATCCATCCCTACATGGACGGCAACGGGCGCATGGGACGGTTTCTCATGAACACGATGATGGCGGCGGCAGGCTATCCCTGGACAGTTATTCCGCTCTCGCAACGCAAGACGTACATGGCCGCGCTCGAAAAAGCGAGCGTCGAGGAAAACATCGGGCCGTTCGCGGCCTTCCTTGCCAAGCTTGTCAGGGATCGCCTGACCGGTTCGCCATTACCAGCGATTCCCGCGTCTTAGCGAGCAAACACTGAAGACCTTTGGCCGAGTCCGCGTACATGTTTTGTACAAACGGGCTGAGATTCCTGCGAATACCTCGCTTCCTGCGTCCGCAGTTTCAGTAACTTGTAGGAAACAGGAGAGGGCGGCGAAGCCGGGTTCGATTCCCGTTAGTCTCCAAGACGAAAGCCAAAACCAAGGCGGCTCACGCCGCCTCAAACAAAAAACCGGACAACTGTTGTGTTAATAAAACCGGACAACTTGACAAGTCAACGACACTGTTTTGAGATGCCGTCGCCGCCGGCGCCGCCATCGTGCAGGCTAACAAGGACGCGTTCGGCAATCACGTGAGTGAACCCGTGCCTAATTCCGCGGAGCTTACTGGCGGAATGGACCCGCTGCCCACACCGCTTCGTCCCACGGAGTGACCTTCGGCGACCGGCGCGCGGGTACATCCGTTCGACCATAATGGCGGTTCGTATGAACCACGGGCGCGGGGAACCTCCCCGCGGGTGATTTTAGGTCGAATTTTCGGTGCCAGCCCTTTGCGGCTGGCATTTTTTTGCCCTTCGGAAATTAATCGTGGCCGAGCAAAGCGAGGTCGCTGCTGAGTGCCTGCCTCCCGCCGAATAGCGGTGGGTTTTCGAACGGTTCGAGTTGTTAGCTGCAATCGCGGTGCTGCGGGAGAGCAAGCGGCACCGGGATTCCCGAGGCCTTCCAGTTTGAAATACAATTCACCATGATGCGGTAGATTACGCGCCGATTTTCGAGCAGGACCTTGAACCAGGCGCCGGAGCCTTTCTGTGGAAAGTAGATGCCGCGGAAGCACAGGCGTGCAATCAAATGGCTGAGTTGATAAGCCGCTGGCACGCCGGTAATCTTGCTCAGTGCGCTTGAGGTGTTCTCAGGGCTATACGTGTAGGTCCAGGCGTACTTAAGCTCCTGATGCACCTCCGCCACGGTCATCTTCAATGGCGTATGCGCCATCTCGAACGGCCCAAAATCGAGCCAGTGCGTGGGCCGCGTCAGGCGTCCGTCCTTCAACAGGCGGTTATAGAGAGGTGTGGAAGGGAACGGCGTGATCTGGCCGAATACCGGCAATCCCGGCGGCCACTCGCGGATCTGTTCGATAGTTCGCGCCGCCACGCCAGGCGTGTCGTTATCGAGACCGAAGATAAAGGAAGTTATCGCGTACACATTCCGTTTCGCCAGCCGAGCCAGCACAGCGGCGTATTCGGCAGGTCTGTTGAAGCTTTTGTTAACGTCCTTCAGGTTCTCCGGGTCAAGCGATTCCATGCCGATAAATATCCACTTGCCGCCCGATTCGGCGATCAGGTCGACGAGTTCCTCGTCGCGGAGGAGGTTGGCGCTGATCTGGCCTACCCAGTTAATCTGTGCGTTCGCCGCGATAATGGCTCTCAGCAGCGACTTTGTCCGCTTTACGTTGATGGCGAAATTGTCATCGACGAAGAAGACGGCAATTTTCCCATTGTCTTTTCTGGCCCGCGCCTTCAATCGGAGCATCTCGTCGACCACGCTCTCGTTAGTGCGGAAGCGTATGGAATCTCCAAAGAAACCGGTGACCGTGCAAAACTCACAGCCGTAGGGACAGCCGCGTCCGGATTCAATGGGAATCAGGTGAAAGCTTTGGCAATGAAGGTTGCTCAGCACCACCCGCAGAAAGCGAGGCACCTGGTTGAACTGGTCGAGATCCATCGATTCCCATGGAATCTTGGGATAAGCGTCTAGATTGGGCTTCTTTTCCTGGCCAAAAGCGTCGAGTGGCGCATAAATGTCCTTCAGGCAGCCGTTTTCCGCATCCTCTACCATGCGCGGCCAAGTCTGGTCGGCTTCGCCCAGCGCCACTGCGTCGGCGTGGCGGGGCCCGCCACTTCTTCCGAGCGCCTCATCGGGCAGTTCCGTCACGTGAGGACCGCCCATCACTACGGGAATGCCGGCCGCCCGGAGCGCGTCGGCGGCGCGATAAGCCCGCGCAATCATGCGCGTCATCGCCCCAATGCCGACCAGGCCGACGCCTTGCTCCCTGGCGAACCCCACCAGTTCGCCGTCAGTCATAGGTCTCGCATTTCCATCCTGGAGCAGCACTTCATGTTCCGGCGGCGTGATGGATTTCAGCAGGAACATCCAAAGGTGCGGCATGAAATTGTTGGAAGTGCCGTTATCGGGATTGTAGAGGAGTATCTTCATTGCCCGTAGAGGCCCGGTTGCCCGTCTGGAGATCGGTTCCCAGTATAGGCCACCCGCGCCCGGTCGGCGGAGATACTTGGCGGAAAATAGTCGGCGCGAGTCTCCCGTTGCTGGGTCTGATGCCGCTCGGGTAGCCGTTGCCGTCCCTCGCCGACCCGGCGCCAATCCTGGGCCGGATGTACGAATTCACCGGTCCTTGGTCGCAGGATATGCACTAGGGGACTGTCCCGGCGACAACGTTACAGCCAGTCGGTCTAGCCAAAAGATGCCCAAAGGGCTTGCCAGTGGCCTCGGCAGCGATTTCTGGCCGGCAGATCAACTGGTACAAAATCACCGGGACAGTCCACTAGCCTTAGCCTACGTCGCACGGGAATTCCCGGGCGCACTGAACCGTGAGGTAACCTACTGTGGCGTTCCTGTCGAAGATTGGGAACGGGAGTTGAAAGGGTTGCCAGAGCACCTGAGCCGGCATTTTGTGACGATGGGCGAATTGCACCGAGCAGGTCGGTATGCCCGGCTCGCGGACAGCGTCGAGCGGGTGACCGGCCGGCCTGCGATGAGCGTTCGGGAATTTGTATCGCTTAATGCGGACGAGTAATGCGGACGAGCTCGGCGGGTGTCGTTCTTAAGATCGGCCACGCCGAACAGAATGCCACGGCCGCCCGAAGGCTCGCCTTTTGAATCTGTGCTGACCCATCGCGATGGCGGTCGTGAGAGACATGCTACACTAAAAGGGCTCTCGACATCCTCCCGCATCGTTTTGAATCCACCTCAAGGCACTCGTGAGATTTAGGGTCACCTCGGCACGATACTTAACCGATAAGGCAGGAAAGCAGGGACAGCAGCAGGAACTGAGGAAACATGAAAGAAACAGGAACCGTAAAATGGTTTAACGCGGGAAAAGGTTTTGGCTTTATTCAGCGCGAAAATGGGGAGGATGTCTTCGTCCATTTTTCCGCTATCTCCGCGAGCGGATACCGTTCGCTCGATGAGGGGGCACGAGTCTCGTTCGTTGTGAAGACGGGACCGAAGGGTTTGCAGGCCGAAGACGTCAGCCTGGCTTAGTGCATCCCCGACGGGCAGGAAATTCGTTCTAACGCCCGCCTTCAATTGCGGGGACGGTTCTTGCCTTTGATCAGAAAAACGACCGCGACGCAGTATTCTTCGCGGGCAACATGAACGTTTCGTGTTGCCCGACAACTGGAGGTAGCCGTTGGCCGAAGTTCGTATTCAGGACGGTGAAACGCTGGAAAACGCGCTGAAGCGCTTCAAGCGCAAAGTTCTGCAAGAGGACATCATCAAGGAAGTCAAGCGGCATGCTTTCTATCTGAAACCGGGTCAGAAAAAGCGTGTAAAGTCCGCACTGGCGCGCAAGCGCAACCGTAAAAAGCGCAACCGGGACAGCGGACCGGAGCAAGCCCGTTAATCGTCCGGCAGCCGCGGTTGTGGGTCCTTCCTGACGCCGTCGGGTGCACAGATCCACTCTGACGGTTGCCGCCATCTTATACATGTGCACGGTCCGGATTGCTTCCCGTTCACGGGCTGTAGGGACATAGCAGCGGTAAGAATGAAGATATCGCTAGGCCTTCATTTGCCACCGACAGCACTTCTTCGGTGGTCACCGCAAGACCGGCGATAGGGTGCTACCATGGAAGATCCTTGAGCATCCTGTTTCGTGACGGGCTGTTGTGGTGAGTTCTCTCATTGCTTGCGGCACTTGGTCTTAGGACAAAACACGCATGCCAGGCTGAAAGGCGTTTCTCATGAACATCTTTGTAGGGAATCTCGACTACCGGACCACCGAAGACCAATTGCGGGACGCGTTTGCGCAGTACGGAAGCGTTGACCGCGTGAATATCGTGACGGACCGAGATACAGGGCAGCCGCGGGGATTCGCCTTCGTTGAGATGGCGGACTCGCGAGAGGCAAGAACGGCGATCGAACGGCTCAATGGCTTCGAAGTTAACAGTCGAGCTATGAACGTGAACGAAGCTCGCCCGAAGACGGAAGGCAGGGGCGGCAACCCCCGGAGCGGCGGATTTGGCCGCGGCCGCGGCCCTCGCTGGTGAGCGGTTCGCTTGGCGGCCAACCGAGTCGGCCCCGGTCGTCTAACATGGAAACGAGCCGCATGGAACTTCGATACGTTGGTTTCGACCAATCGCAGAACGCCCGAGCGTATCGCTTCGAGGTGATCATCGCCGGCCGCGATAGGCACCTGGTGACGGTTACGGTGGATGTGGGGCTGTTCCAGACCCACCGTGTCGGCATGCAGGAGGGGCCGAACCTGTGCGCGAAGAAGCTGGCTGCGGACCTCGAAGGCCGCTGTGAAGGCGCTCACGAACTGACGGCTGAAGACCTGCGATCCTTTGCTGCAGAGCGAGACGCCGAGGGAGTTCGAAGAACCGAGGCACGGCAGCATGGAAGCCGTAGGTCGAAGACCCCGCCTGGGGCTCATCAGTCGCCTTGGCGCACGCTGCAGCACTAGCTTCGCTATAGCTAGCGCCGCCGCGATCTGGGTGCGTTTATAAATCGCCGCCGATGATGCGGGGAGGGAATCACCATGGAGACCTTCAAGAAGCGCCAGAAGGAAATGCGGCGATTGGAACGCCAAAGGGACAAGGCCGCCAAACGCAAGGAAGTTAAGGCGCGCAAGGCCGCCGGAATCACAAGTGAGTCAGATCGCGATACCGAAGCGACCGAAGACGCTGCGGCGCCTGACGCCACCGCAGATCTATCGACCTTAGATTGAGGCGATCTTCCAATTGCCCAGAAGACGAACTCGTGGGGATCCGGTATCCCGGCTTTGAGCAGAAACAGACCTCCCGCGTGTATCGGTTCGACGTGCGCATTGACGGAAGCCTAACGACGCAGGTCAAGAGACCGCGAGAGCGTTAACGTCGATTATCGAAGCGTATTAAAACTTGCTTCGTTAGGATTCGGACTGGCGTGATCGCGCAGGTTTCAACGGCCGCCCTGATTTGATTCCTGCCGGTGAGCCTACTGATGCAATGAGAACCCGGACGGCAAAGCTGCCTCAAGATTGATTTGCTCTCCGGTGCTGGGGTGGTGGAATTTCAGAAATTGCGCGTGCAGGAAATATCCTCCATCGCCGGGGAGGCCGGGGAGATCTTCAAGAGGCTGGCCGGTTGAACCGTACAGAGGATCACCTACCAGAGGATGGCCGATGGATGCCAGATGGATTCTGATTTGATGAGGGCGGCCCGAACTTAGGCTGACCTCAAATGTTGTGGTGCTGTTGATGCGTGAGATCGCCTTTGCCAATGACTTTGACGGTTTGCCACTTGGGTTGGCGGCCCATACGGAACCGATGAGCGGGTGCGGTACGAGGCCGATGGGTGTGAGGATTTCGTAGGTGTCGTGCTGTGCAATGTTCTGAGCCAGGGCCCGGTAGATCTTTTGAACTCTGGGTGTGTTCCAGTTTGCGAACAGATTAGAGGCCGCCTGCGGTGTTTTGGCGAAAAGGACGATGCCGGTTGTGGCTCGGCCCAGCCGGTGGACAGGGTTCGCGTTGGGGATGTGCTTTTGCACCAAGCGGAGCAGGGTGTTTTCCACGAAGCCACCACCGGGGAGGGTGGGCAGCCCGCTGGGTTTGTTGACGGCCAATAAATGGGGGTCTTCAAACAGAACTTCGAAGTGCTGAGGGCAGTCTGGTTCGATCCAGGGTGGACGGTTCCAGACAAGGGTTTGGCCTAAAGTGACCGATTCGCTTGCGCTGGCGGTGACGCCGTTGAGGGTGACTTCGCCTTTGTTCAGTCTTTGTTGCCAGGCTTGTGGGGTTGAGTGGGGGTAAAGGCTTGCCAAGTGGGAGAGCAGGGTTTGTCCATCGTATTTGCTGCTGATGATTGTGGTGTAGGCATAGCCCCGGTTGAGCATGTAGTTTGAGTGTAAGCTATCGCAACTGCGGCGCGCCGGCCAGAGAGAGGTTTTTGCAATCCAATAGGCGCGAGGGAGCCCAGAAGTCACTCGCCGACGGGTTCTGGGCGGGACGCGCTATTCGGAAGTGGCCGACTCCCGAAAAGGCCACGAGTGACAACCGAGTGACAACGTCGCAGATTCATAGCGCCTTCTGGCGGGTCTCGGCGATACCAGTTGAACGTGTTTGCAACACTTAGAACGGACTGAACTGGGCTGAACTGCCAGCCGTTCGGTTCGATTCCCGTTAGCGCTACCAAGTCTTTTAAAATCAAGCAATTGATTCAAATGGGGCACCGGTCTTCCCGGAACGGCCATATGCTTGCCATCGTGCGCGATGTAGAACAGCTCACGGCCATCGGCGCGCCAATAGGGATATCTACCCCGTTTGTGGAGATCTGGTACTTCGCTCCGGTAGGCGGAGAGCTCTCGACGTATACCTCGACCTGGCGTTTGGATTCACCCGAGTTATAGGCGATCCATTTCCATCGGGAGAGAAGCGCGCTACACCCCAATCATATCCGTCTTACTTAGGGGCGGAGTCAATTTACCATCCGAGAACTTCAATAGAACGCCGCTAGATGCACCAAGGATCTGCCCATTGGCCGACCAGTCGGTGATCCTGGCAACCGGTCCACCCAAAACCGTTTTCCCGTTCTCCCACGCGTGCGCGAACCCGGCCTGCGTTTCGCCCCTGGTATCATAATTCCCTACCGAGAGGGAATTTCATGTTGACAAATCTTCTCCCCGCTGCGATCAGGATCCAAGGCATCAACAGGCGTCGCTGTCTGCTCGTTCTGTCCCTCATGACTCTTTGCCGTATCATGTCTGCCCAAAGCCAGGATTTTCTGCACCCAATGCAAGCCGGCCCTTTCCGCTACAACGGCATCTCCTTCGTCGAGTTCTCTATCACCGGGCCGCAGACCGGATTCACAGATCCGGTGAATCTCGGCAGCGGCAATCCAGTCGTGCCGATCGCCAACATGATCGCGGATATCAAAGCCACCGGCGCGAATCTGGTCAAGGTTACTCTCAGTTCAGGCCGGGTAAAGACATACACCGATAACGCCTATGACCCAAGCCTCCCTTTTCCCAATGAGGGTACGGCCGCCAACATTATCGCCTTCGGACAGAAGCTGGCGGCACAAGGCATCGGTTGTTTCGTGCAACCGTTCGCGGGTGTGGAGAACATTATTGCCGGAGCGAGCAACACCAGTACGGTGCAGCCTACCGATCCGCGCGCATTCATGGCGCAGCACATTCCACGACTTGTTAGTCTGGCGCAGATCGCTGAGAGTATGGGTTGCGAGTATTTTGGCCTTTTCGGGGACGAAATCGAGCAGTTGGCTGTCCTCCCCAGCCTCACCGATCTATGGATTCAGGCGATCACTCAGGTGCGCGGAGTTTTCAGCGGAAGGGTGATACCGGGCTCGGCCTGGGGTGAGCACGGCGGCCCCTATACCTACAACCACCAACCCACGATCATCGGCATGTTGGACGTGTTCGGGCTGGAGTTCGCCCCTGCCTACACGAATCAAGACGATCCAACTGTTGCGGCACTTGTCGCCTCGTATACAAACAATGCTCAGGGACACAACAGCCTTCAGGCGGTTGCCGACGTTCATACGCTCTACCAGAAGGCCATGTTCCTGAGCGATCAAGCTTGGGGATCGTTCAAAGGGTCCAATGTTCTAAGTGATGGTGTCCTCTTTGGGGAATACCCCGAGAGTCAGTTCACGGTCGACAACCAGGAGCAGGTGAATCTCTATCAGGCGTTCTATCAGGTGATGCCTACCTTAGACCCGCAATGGATGCTCGGGGCGACGTTCGACTCCGTGGACCGCCTCCCCTACGCGTGGAAGGACAAGTTTCTGCCTCCGTATCTGGGGACGGTCGGGGAGAGCCTCATGGGTAAGCCCGCCCTCCAGACAATCACCCAGGCTTACCAAACTACTTCCCCAATACGGGCCCCGGCCAACGGGTGGTGGTATAACCCGGCAACACCCGGGACGTACTATGTTTTGGATGCCGAGAACGGCGTCGCTCACCTGGGAATCTTGTCCTACTCGGCGAATGGCAGTCCGCAGTGGAGCATAGTGCGCTGTGTCCAAAGGCCCACCGGCGATTACGTCGGCACGGCGGAGCAATACCCGGGCGGATGGGCGCTGAACCAGACTGCAACGCCGCCAACGGCAGTCGTGGATGGTCCCGCGGTGACGCTGGTCTTTGCCAGCCCGACGACGGCAACACTACAAACCGGGACGCAAAGCATTCCGATCCAGCGTTACGAATTCAGCAATCAGTGGGCTTCGCCCATGTGGAACGCTCCGCGCGCCGGATGGTGGGACCTGGCCACTCAGTCGGGCCGGGGGTATTTTCTTGAGGTGCAGGGGAACACGCTCTTCATCGGCGGACTCATCTCTAGCACCTCCGGCCAGCCAAGTTGGTTCACCAGCACCGGGCCGGTCGATTCGACCGGCGCCTTTTCTGGAGACCTGACGGCCTGTTCCGCTCAGGCCAACCCGGATGGGAGCTTGCAGGCGCCCATCTGCCAAGCCACCACGGACACGATTCGTCTCGTGTTCAGCGCTCCTTGGCGGGCCACGCTGACCCTTGGGCACGAAAGGCCGGTCGATCTTCGGCGGTACCGCCAGGCAGAGATCGGCTGGGCGGGACCGGCGCCGTCGTTTGCTCTGCCGAATCCTGCCTTCCTCGGCCAGGGGACCATCGTAAACCCCGCCAGCTTCGCCACCGGGCTCTCACCCGGATCGATTGGACAGATTCTCGGCACCGGGCTGACGCGCGGCGTCAGCGGAATCGTGCAAGCATCCGGGCCGGGTGTGCCGTACTCGATCCGCGGCACATCGGTGCTGGTAAACGGCCTTCCCGCGCCGATCCTGGGAATCGCGAACGTCAACGGTGTCGAGGCGATTAACTTTCAAGTGCCGTGGGAAGTTCAAGGCGCCCCAATTCCGCCCGTCCCAATGGCCACCGAACCGTTCATCGTAACCAACAACCCTGCTGCTAGTGTCGTTGTTGTGAACAACGGGACACCGAGCCCCGCGTGGCGAGCTCCCTTCTACGTCCTCCAACCGGCGATTTCGACCACCGATGGAATTCATGGGGTCGCGGTCCGGCCGGATGGGTCTTTGGTGAGCGCGCAAAGTCCGGCGCAATCGGGCGACATCCTAACGCTCTACGGAACGGGATTCGGTCCGGTGACGCCGCAGCCTGCGACCGGCGCCCCAGCCGGCGTGTCGCGAATGAACACGGCGCCCGCCCTAGGGATCAACGGACACAATGGCCTGCTGCAGTATGCCGGTCTGACCCCCATGACCACCGGTTTGTATCAATTCAACGTCGTCGTACCCGACGGGCTCGCGACCGGCGATCTACCCGCGGCGATTAGCGCCGGCGGGCAGATCAGCAACGCATTTTCCATCCCCGTGCAAGGGTCCGCGGGTGTGCAAAGCGTCGAATTGATCCAGAACGGCGGGTTTGAGCACCCGCTCTCGGAGAATTGGTCTCTATCCCTGGCGCCGAATAGCGGCGCCGCGGCGACCCTGGATGCGAGCACATCCGTCGTTCACGATGGAAACTATTCGGCGCACATCTCGGTGACTACGACGTCCGGGAGCAACCCAGGCGATGTTGTGTTTTTTCAGTTGGGGATACCGCTGGTGCAGGGAACAACATACCTGCTCCGGTTCTGGGCGACATCGGGCAGGGCGCAAACGCTAGGGTTCGGAATTAGCCCTCAGGGCGGCCAAAACTTTGCACTAACGACGAGGAGCGTCACGACCGGGTCCACCTGGCAGCTTTACCAAATCCCATTTCAGGCAACTGCGTCCACTGCCAGCGGGCAGTTCGGTTTTTACCTTGGCGCACAAACCGGAGATACCTGGCTCGACAGCGTCAGCATCACCCCTTTGATCGCGGCAACAAATCCATAAAGGGGCCATGGTCGTCCTCCGATTTCTCGGGCACGAATCTCCCCACGTCGCTGGGTGGAGTATCGGTAACGATCAACGGCAATCCGGCTTACGTCCAATACATCAGCGGCGCAAATCAACGCCATTGCTCCCGATGACGACACCATCGGTCCGGTGCAGGTCCAGGTGACAACGCCGCAAGGGCTAGGTTATGCGGGAACGGTCGTAAAGCAGAAGCTGTCGCCGGGGTTCTTCACGTACCAATCCGGGACCACCACCTACGTTGCGGCGGTCCATCTCGACGGGACCCTCGCTGGCCCGGCGGGACCTTCATCCCGGCCTGCCGTGCCGGGCGAGGTGATTGAAGTTTACGGCACGGGCTTTGGTCCAACCAACCCGGCGTCGCCCGCCTCGCAATTGGTTTCACAACGCGCGGACGATTCCCGTATTCATCGGGTCCCACGAAACGGGTATCTGAAAACGGATCGTGACCTTCTGCTGAGGAATACGGGACGCGTCTGATTTGTCGGCAAACCGGAAGTTGGCCCGAAACGATAGCCCATGAATGCGTGTTATCGACTGGGTTCTTGCTTCCGCCACGCCAGAGCAGTTTGCTCCTCAGGCGCCAGCACAAGTCCGCGGCGAGCGTGTGCCACATAATACCCTATGCCCAGGACAAACCATACTGCCGCCCCGACGACTCCTTTGTTGTAGTCGGCATTGCGGAACAACGTCCAAAGCGTGACGGCCGCGATTGCACCAGCAAAAACTGCCCCGGTGCTGCCCACAGGGCTGCGGTACGGCCGTTCGATTTGGGGAAACCGGAGTCTCAGCAGGACGAACGAAGCCATCTGCAGTAGGTACGCCACCACGGCTCCAAACACGGCCATGTTCAGAAGGATTGCGCCAACGGGTCCCCCTTGCGGTGTTAGGTGGATAGCCAATGCCGCTAAGAATCCCAACCCGGCCCCAACCACGAGAGCGCGGTGCGGTGTATGCCGTGTACGATGTGTTACCGAAAGCCACGTTGGAAAATAACCTGCCCGCGAAAGGGAATAAATCTGTCGCCCGTAGGCGAAGATGATGGCGTGAAAACTGGCGATTAACCCCGTGCATGCCAGTAATGCCAGAAGCTTTGTTGTCAATCCGGCACCGAAAATGGTGTGAAACCCCAAAAACAAGGGCTCATTCGACTTCGCCACTTGCGCTGCACCGGGCGCAATGCCGACACTCAGGACGACGGTCAGGAAGGAAATGACAATCAAGGTTGCCAAACCATAAAGGATGCCGCGTGGCATGTCCTGTTTCGGATCATGACTTTCTTCTGCGGCCAGTGGAAGTTGTTCAATACCCAAGTAGAGCCATAGCGCAAACGGCAACTCCCAGATTGCCGCGCTAACGGGATGTGCATGGGCCGGAAAATACGGCCATGCCCATCGGTGTAGGTCGAAATGCGCTGAAGCGCCGACCCAGAACACTGCCAGCACCGCAATCGCCGCGACGGTCACAGTGACGGTGATCGAAAACGAGATCTCGACTCCCCAGATATTGAGCACTACAAAAATGCCGTAGCACACCAGCCACCACGCCGGCTCCCAAGCCGCCGGGGTTCCGAACACCGCACTCAGGTATCCCCCGATTCCCACCACGATTACTGCCGGCGTCAGAATATACTCCATATTCTCTGCCAGGCCAGTAATGTATCCGCCCCACGGCCCCATTGCCGTGCGAGCGAATGAATAAGCGCCGCCTGCGTGGGGCAAGGCAGGTGACATTTCCGCGATCGAGAGGCATAGCCCCACGTACATCGCCGTCATCGCCATAACCGCTAACAGCATGCCACCGAAACCTCCGGTCGCCAGGCCGTAATTCCAGCCAAAGAAATCGCCAGAGATCACCGCTCCGACGGCCATCGCCCAAAGATGCGGCACACGGGCGTGACGCCGCAAACGGCGTTTTGCCATGTATTCAGCGTCGGCCGGAGTGTAATGAGTCGACAACTCTCCAGTTTACTTGTGCCAGCCTGCCTGCGCGGTCAGCCTCGCAAACCACCTCTGACGACGGACCTGGTGCTGCCAGCGCGCGAAGGTGCTTAGTTGCCCGTCGGCTTCTGCACCGAATCGATCACCAGGTAATCGACCGGCCCCTTGCCGCCCCTGTCTAGCCGCAGGCCAAGCTGTTGCATCGCTTCGAACAGTGGCGAGAAATCTGGCGGTGCGCCGCCGCGGCGGCCGTCGCCGCCATCGCCAGCTACGCCTCCATCGGGCGGCGGCGGCAACTGGAACGTTACGTCGATGTCGTAATGGCCGCTAAGCCCGGTTTGGTCGAGCACCGGCACAGGCTGCAGTCGAGTGAGGAAGAACGCCAAGTACGTCATCGATATGTTTGTCCCTTTCAGTTCGAGTTTATCGGGTGTACCTGAAAGGCCCATTGGCGGAGAGTTGGTGTCATTGGGTGGTTCGTGCTCCTTGAACTTGATGCCGCCACTTCCGATCTTCAGCGCTATGACTGTTTCCTGACGAGTCTGGTGGTGCAGCTTCATCTGGAAACGATCCTCAAGCGCGTGCTCCAGCATGAGGTGCAATTCGTCGATGCTGTGCGGTTGATCAGATTTGGCCTCGATGTCGAAGAGTTCCGAGGTCATCCAGGACGGCCCGCCCTGGATCTGCCGTGGCGTAACGCCGTAGGCCACAGTCATGTCAGTCAGGAGCGGAGTATTGTTGCAGATATAGCCCTGATAGCCGTGCATCGGCTGCACGCCGCCACCCCGCGCCCCCGGAGAGGAGGGCTTGATCGAAACCACATCAAATGTTACACGCGCCGCGCCGGCCGGCTGATCGGGCGTGGGGTAGTGAGCGACTCCCGGCACTGCCGCCGACCGCCCGGCAGCTTGAGCAGAACCGGATTGCGGCGCGGCAACCATCCTGAGGGATGACATGGTGATGATGACCACAGCCGCGGCGGTGCACGCGAGCACCCCGCCCCCGCCACGCGGTCGGCAGCTATCGATCATCACGTCGACGCGTGTTGCCAGTTCGGCCCGATTCGCCATCGCCAGGAGTACCGACTTCACGCCAACGGACAGCCGCCGGGCGAGCGCAATCAATTGGTCGGCGTAGGCGGTTGCGTCCGAGTGCGGCAGCACCGCACTGTCGATTCGTCGTTTGGGGCATTTGCAAACTTGGAGAATCCGCGAACCACAATAGCATGCAACGGCAGTCCTGAATCGCATTTTGCCTCCTGTATCGAAACGGCGCTGACGGGCGAAAAGTGACGCCTAAATCCAGACTCCTCAGTTCTCTCCTGGCTTTTGGATCTTCTCGATTACATAGACCGGCACAGCTCCTTTGCGCGTTTCAAGGCGCAGCCCAAGTTGCTCAGATAGCGCCGTGAAGATAGAGGGGCCGGCGGCGGCGGCCGGTTCGTTGGGCGGAATCCGAGGAGGAGAGTCCGGCGTCCACTCGAGCTGGAAATCATATTGACCAGTGAGGCCGGTGTTATCGATTACGGAATGGTCCAGTTGCCCAGACAAAGAATCGATCAACATTTTGATCGTCGCGTTGCGGGCCGTGATCCGGGGGCCGCTAACGCCGCCGCTAACGCCGAAAATTGGTCCGGGTATGTCGGCCGACGGTGGCGAGAGCTTGTGGCCGCCCTTGGCCTGAACCAGAGCGTAGATGGGCAACTCACGGGTCTCCACGCGCAAGACCAAGCCAAAACGGTTCCGCAGGACTGCCTGCATTCGCTGCCGGTTTCGATCCATCCAGGCTTCGACTTGTGCCCTCCCCATTCCGGGGCCCGGACTGGCCTCCTTATTGTCCGGCGTAAAGTTCACGTCGAACCGGTTGGATGTCGCCCAGCCGGGTGCACCGGCGATCTGAAAGTCGTGGACCCGATAGGCCCAGGTCAGCAACTGCATCGCGGTAGCGTTTTGAGTGCGGTAGCCGCGGAAATACGTCCTCGTCTGATCGGGATTCGATGGTTTGACGGAAACGACCTCATAGGTATAGGCCGGCGCCGGAGGCGCGCTTTGTGCCCGAACAATGCCTATCGCGAAGGGAATCGAGACCATCACAAGAGCGGCGGCGATGAGTGTCACCTGGCCGCCGTCCTTCTCCCGCTCGTCCATCAGCAGCGCATTCATGGTTCGATCACGACCGGCGCCTGCCAGAGCGCGGTTTTTTGCGTGATGGGACTCCTTACCGTAACCTGGCAGGTATACTTGCCCGGCTTCAGATCAGCCAGAGGAATACTGAGGCTCAGCGGAACCGCTTTTGATCCCGAGTCCGTGCCCTGCGTTACTTCGATTGGCGCGGTCTCCAATGCTTTTGCCTGTCCTTGATAGAACGTCGCAAACACGACAAGCGGCTGAGTGTTTCCGGCTTCGTGTTGGTAGGCTTGAAGATATACGTACATCTCACGGCTCTTGCTGAACACTCTCGTGACGCTCGGTATCAGCCTTCGTCCGTCGGCGACCAACGGATTCGCGGCCTGCATCTTGTTCCCCGCGTTGATCGCATCCGTCATTTCGACGCGCTCATTACCTAGCACTACCGAGCTGATCGGAATCCCCTGCTCTTCCTTGTTAAGGTTCGGAACGGTGAAGGCTGTTTCATAAGTGCCGATCCGGCCGGTCTCGTTATCGCGAGCCAAAAGCTTTATGGAATATCGGCCCGGAAGCAGCGTGACCCCCGTGTTGTATTCAACCGGAGTACTTGCCAGCTGGGTGGCCGCCGCGCCGTTCAGGTTGAAAGAAACCTTCTCACGTGTGTTTTGAACCACGGTGCCGAATTCATCTTTTACCTGGCCGACAAAATCGAACGATGTCTGTTCCGCACCACCATTCCGCGCCAAGACCAATTCACTACCGGGGATCTTTACCGTCAGCGGCACGAAGTATTCTGCTCTGTTCAACTGAAAGTAATTGATCTCCATCGCGATCGTCATGTCCGTAATCGGATCACTGCGCAGAAACGCATCTTCCAGTTGTCTCTCCTTTTCGGCGGAATCTGACGGTGGCGCGGTCCCTGCCTTCTGTGAAAGTGGAGCAGCAGCTTGAGCAAGCAGCACTCTCGGATTCCCCCGCGCGTGATCCGCAGGAGGGACGGTCGCCGGCTGGGTCCCGGCCGTTTGCAAAACTGATGAGTGAACCATGCCGTTTGTGCCGGGCTGAACGTGTGCCCGTGCGTGGTCTAACGTGCCGGACGCCAATAAGGCGGATGAAGTTGCACACACAGCCACTGCAACCGCAATCCTCGAACGGGAGATTGGCAGTGTTCCGCACGAGTTGAGAATCTGCGGGATGCGCTGCCGAAGAAGGCTCCCAGGCATCGCCATTCCCACGATGCCCAGTCGGGATCCGGAGCGAGAAACGGAACGGGCAATGTCCAGTAGGTATTCAGAATAGTCCTGTGGCGTATGCCCGTGCGCCAGCACGGCAGCGTCGCAAGCCTCCTCTGCAAGTACCACAAGCTTCCGCTCTAACCACCAGGAAAGCGGATGGAACCAGAAAAGAGCACGGTTCACGAGAGCCAGCCACTGGATCAAAGGATCGCGCCGGCGAACGTGTTCGCGTTCGTGTGTCAAGACTGCATCCAATTGCTGGGGCGGCCATTCCTGCCAGTTTTTGGGCAGAATCACAACCGGATGAAGCCATCCCACTGTGATGGGACACGTACACTCGGAACTGATACCTTTGCCATCCCGGACATTCGCCCGGCTCCTGAGCCGATTCGTCCGGGCCGTTCCGATTGCCAGCCGGGCGAGGAGCCCGACTGCGCCAAACCCGTAAACGATCAGCAAGAGACTGTGCCAAGTCCAATTCTGGCCTGTCGGATGGGGCCTGGAAGGTTTGACTGGGCGCATTTCCGTCAAACGGACGGAATGAGGAAGGACATTTTGCAGCGGCGTCTCGATGCTTCCATGCCACTCCAGAGGCGGGAGCAACCGGACGGGCGTTTTCGGTCCCCATGCCGTCCAGATCGGGAGCAGAAGCATCGTCAACATGACGCTCGTCCAGGCTGCGTGGCGTGCGGCAGCAGACTTAATGCCGATTGTGAGTAAGACGACTGCGGTTACGACGGCTATCAGCGCCGCCCTGACGGCGCACTCGACGAACAGCCTTTCCATTATTCCCCTCCTCTTCTTTGGCTCCGAACCAGCTCTTCCAGGCGCTTCAGTTCTTCCTTGCTCAAGACATTGGCGTCCACCATGCCGGTCACGAGCTCCTCTACGGACCCCTGACAAAACCGGTCGATCAGCTGCCGAACGGCGCGCGCCGCCAGGCTTCGCGACGTTTCTGTCGAACGATATAAGTAGGCTGTGCCGTCGGATTCATGCGTCAGGTAACTTTTTTGTTCGAGACGCCGAAGAATGCTGCGAACCGATGTCTCTTTCAGATTATGCTTGCGGGAGACAATCGCGTGGACTGCTTCCACAGAACAGGGTTCGATCTTCCACACCGCTTGCATTACTTCGTTTTCCAACTCGGCAAGCGGTGGACGCATGACGGCGCGGCGGTTGGTCGTCTTTGTCATGGTACAAGTTGTACCACATGCCAGAGTCGTTGCCAAGCGATTTTTTCATGGATTCCTGGGCGTAGCTTCACGAGCCGCCAGCTGAATGATGCGACCCGGATCTCCTTCTGACGCTCTGGAGCATCAGTTCCGGCTGGTCGGCCGCATCAACTTGCAATGGGGTGGAGAGAAAGAACAGACCCGCCAGGTAGACTGCTAAATGGTTTGAGAAAAGCGGAGCCCCGTCGCGAAATCCCATAGTGTCTCCCGTCGTTATTCTAGTGCGATCGCGGTCTTGGCTTGGGCCGAGCCCCTGCGAAAGCCGATTCGCGTTCACCTCAATATTGAAGGCGTTTCCACCACACTCCCCAGACAGGGTCGAGCGACCAGAAATTTCTCGGCTGATCTCGTCAAATATCGGAACCTATTGCGTATGATGGCGGTCCGGGGTTCAACTTCCGGCGACGTCGGGATTCACCTTGGCGTCGGCGCCGCGAGTAGACGGCGATCATACCGCCTTCGCCAAGTTTGGCGGTGACACGGTAGTGAGCGATCGTCTGCTCCAGGCTCAGGGGAGCCTTCTTCGCAGTTCGTCGAAGAAGTTCAAGAGGAATGTAACGTGTACGTGGCCCGTAGAAAAGGGTGCGATCGGTCCAAAGCCTCGGCTTGCCAGGCATGCTCTTCGACGCCATGGATAGTGGCGATGTTCGGATGATTCAAAGAGGCCAGAACCTGCGCTTCGCGTGTAAACCGGGCCATGCGGTCCGCGTCCTCGGCGAAAGCATCTGGCAGGATTTTGATTGCCACTTCCCGATTCAGTTTGGTATCGGTAGCGCGCCAGACTTCCCCCATGCCGCCTTCGCCCAGCTTGCACGTGATGCGGAAATGAGCAATCTGAGACGATGGCAACATGATTCCGAGTAGGCCAATCGTATCATTTCCGACCAAATGAAGGTGCATGCCCGGCATCGGGAACAGTTGACGCGCCACCCGGAGGGAACGCTCGCAGTCGGGCAGCCCCAGCAGCGGCGTTATCTGGTGATATCGGAATCCGTTTTCGGCTCATTGGCGTTGGCCCTTCGGAATCGCAAATTGCTGTTGTCCTGCGACTGGGGTCCGCTGATCCGAGTAAATCTAGTAACATAAGTGCTTTAGCTGTGGATTTCCGCCGGCTGCAAAATCTCAGGAAAACGAATCCCGCCTGGAAGCTGATGTTGGCTGATCATGCGCCGATGATTCTCAGTTTCTTACATAAGACCTTCATCCAGCCCAATATCCGTGCGATGAAGCAATCGGAGCTGGCATCCAAGCTCGTCGACTATCTGTACGCGCTGCGGGAGCTGGATGGTGAGGGTGCCTACCCCAAACGTGCCGAAGGGTATCTGGACGAGTGGGCCTCCGACGATAAGGGCTGGCTACGCAAGTACTACCCACCGAGTGACGACGAGGCGCATTACGATCTCACGCCGGCGACGGAGCGCGTGATCGATTGGGTATCGGGATTCGAGCAACGAAAGTTTGTAGCCGCCGAATCGCGGTTAATGACCGTCTTCGAGCTGTTGCGCCAAATCGTCGAGGGGACCGAGGTGAATCCCAACGCTCGCATTGCCGAGTTGGAACGGAAGAAGGCGGCCATTGACCGCGAGATCCGCCGGATTCGCCAGGGCGACCTGCCTCTGCTCGATGCGACCCAGGTGAAGGATCGATTTCTTCAGATGGAGACGACAGCCCGTGCGCTGCTCAGCGACTTCAGACAGGTGGAGCAGAACTTTCGTGGCTTAGACCGCGCGGTGCGCGAGCGGGTGGCTACTTTCGAGGGGACCAAGGGAACTCTGCTGGAGGAAATCTTCTCCCAGCGCGACGCCATTGGCACCTCGGATCAAGGTAAGACCTTCCGCGCCTTCTGGGATTTCCTCATGGCTCCAGTCCGGCAGGAGGAGCTTACAAGTTTATTGGAGAAGACTTTCGAGCTGGAGCCGGTGCGCGAGCTGGCTCCGGACCACCGCCTACGCCGCGTTCACTACGATTGGCTTGCCGCCGGCGAGGTAGCGCAGCGTACCGTCGCCAGGCTTTCCGAACAGTTGCGGCGCTATCTCGACGATCAGGCATGGCTTGAGAATCGCCGCATCATGCAGCTCATTCGTCGCCTAGAACAGAGCGCTCTCGCAGTCCGGGATGATCCGCCCCCAGGTGCCTTCACGGAACTGCCAGAGCCCGCGCCTGAAATCGAGTTTCCCATGGAGCGGCCTTTGTATTCTCCACCGTTCAAGCCGCGCGTGGCGCAGCAGATGCTTGTCGAAGGCGATCAGTCGCTCACGGCAGACGCACTCTTCGATCAGATCTACGTTGATAAAGCCTTGTTGCGGGGGCGCATTCGGCAGGCCTTGCAAACCCGATACCAAATCTCGCTCGCCGATTTGGTTGGCGAGTGGCCGCTGGAGCAAGGCCTCGCGGAACTCGTTGCATACATGAGCTTGGCTGCCGACGATGATACAGCCGTGATCGACGATTCGCATAAGCAGACGCTATGGTGGACGGATGAAAGCGGAGCGCGGCGACAAGCTACTCTGCCGCTGGTTCTCTTTGGCAGGAAGGCCGCGGTGAAAATCGCATGACTCTCTCAACGGTGCTGATCTCCTTAATGAAAGGCGTCACGACTCGGGACGACGATCTGGACGTTTGGCAGGGACTCATCGAGCTACAGGCACGTGTTCGCGATTACGTCGCAGTGATCGGGCTGGAGTTGATGCTGGACGAAGCCGAGGGATACGCCTATCTCCGCCAACGGCTAGCTCTGCCCAATGAGCCGGACTTGCCGAAACTAGTGGTCCGACGCCAGCTCGGGTATTCCGTAAGCCTGCTGTTGGCACTGCTCCGTAAGAAGCTGGCGGAATTTGACGCTGGCAGTGGCGATTCGCGGCTCATCTTGAGCACGGAACAGATTGCCGACATGATGCGCCTATTCCTCGCCGATACTGGGAACGAGGCGCGGCTGGTGGACCGGATCGAAAGCGACTTGAAGAAAATCGTGGAGATGGGATTCGTGCGCAAGTTGAGCGGGAGTGAAGACCGTTTCGAGGTGCGCCGAATTATCAAGTCGTTTGTGGACGGCCAGTGGCTCGGCGATTTTGAGCGCCGCCTGGCCGAATACAAAGAGAAGGCAGGCGCGCTTGAGTCTGCCTGAAAAATCGTCCGGAATGCTGCGGCCCGGCTTCCGCCTTGACCGGTTCGAGTTGCTCAACTGGGGCACATTCCATAAGCACGTTTGGGGGCTGGAAGCCTACGGCAACAATTCGCTTTTGACGGGCGACATCGGGTCGGGCAAATCGACCCTTGTCGATGCGCTCACGGCGCTGCTGGTACCGCGCGTCAATTTTAACAAGGCGGCCGGCGCGGCCGCAGGGGAACGCAGCACGGAAACTTACTTCTTCGGTCGATACAAGGCGGAACGCGGCGAGCCTGGGCTGTCCTCCAAACCGGTGTCGCTCCGCGGTTCCGACAGCTACTCGGTCCTGCTGGCGCGATTCTTTAACGAGGCGCTGGCGCAGCATGTCACGTTGGCGCAAGTCTTCTGGGCAAAGTCGTCGCAGGGCCCTCCGGCGCGCTTCTTCGTGATCGCCGACAAGCGTCTTTCCATACGTGAGCACTTCTCCGGGTTCGGACCGGATATCAACACGCTTCGCAAACGGCTGCGCGCGATCGAGGAGGTGGAGCTATTTGACACGTTCCCGCCCTACGGATCGGCATATCGCCGCCGCTTCGGCATCGACAACGAGCAGGCAATGGACCTGTTCCACCAGACCATCTCGATGAAGTCAGTGGGCAATCTGACCGAATTCGTGCGCGAGCATATGCTGGAACCGTCGGCCGTAGAAGAGCGTGTCCGGGCGCTGATCGCTCACTACCAGGATCTCGACCGCGCGCATGAATTGGTGCTCAAGGCGCGGTACCAGATCGGGTTCTTGCAACCGCTGGTGGATGATTGCGATCAGCGCGAATCGCTCGCCGCGGAAGTGGAAGCGTTGCGCGGATGCCGCGAAGCCCTACGTCCGTGGTTCGCCGGCAAAAAGCGTGCGCTGCTGGAAAAGCGGATCGCAAGTCTTGAACTGGAATTAGAGAAACTGGCTCTCCGCATAGCCGGCGCAGAGGAAACGCGCCGCCGCCAGATGGGCGAACGGGACACGATCCGCCAGGCCATCGCAGAGCACGGCGGCGACCGCATCGAGACTATAAAGCGCGAAATCGAAGAGAAGAGACAGCAAAAAGAAGAGCGTGCGCAGCGCGCCGCCCGCTACGATGAGCGCGCGATCCGCGCGGATCTGCCGGCGGCGAAAGACGCGGAAACCTTTCTCGCCAACCAGTGGGCCATCCGCGAAGCCCGCGGAGCGGCAGAAGGTGCGCAGGCGGAGGCTCAGAACGGCCTTACCGAAGTATCGGTCCAACTACGGCAATTACAGCAGCAGTACGATGAATTGGAAGCGGAATTACAGTCTCTTTATTGCCGGCGTTCCAATATTCCGCGCCAGATTCTCGAACTGCGATCCGATATGTGCAAGAACATCGGATTACGCGAGGAAGAGCTGCCGTTTGCCGGTGAATTGCTCCAGGTCCGGCCCGAAGCCCGGGTCTGGGAGGGCGCCATCGAACGCCTGCTCCACAATTTCGGCATGTCGCTGCTGGTCCGCGATGAACATTACGCCCGCGTTGCCGAATGGGTCGAGAGAACCCACTTGGGCGGGCGGCTCGTCTATTACCGTGTCCTCCAGGTCAAGGCCGCTGATCACGCTGCACTGCACTCGGCATCTCTTGTGCATAAGATCGCCATCAAGCCCGAATCGCGCTTCTATGCGTGGCTGGATGCCGAACTGGCGGCGCGCTTTAACTATGCTTGCTGCGACACGCTGGAGCAATTCCGGCGCGAGCCGCAGGCAGTTACGCGCGCGGGACAGATCAAGGGCCGTGGAGAACGGCACGAGAAGGATGACCGGCACCGAATCGACGACCGGTCTAGATAGATCCTGGGCTGGTCCAATACCGAAAAGATCCAGGTGCTCTTGCGCAATCAGAAGGACCTGGAGGTGCGTCGGGCGCCGCTGTTGGCCCGTATCCGCGGCTTGGAGCGACAGCGCGACGCCGCCCAGAAGCGTACCACCCAACTCGCCGAGTTAGCAGTATTCGAGAGCTTTCGCGAGCTCGATTGGCGGCCAATCCTGGCCGAGATCGAGCGCCTGGAATGCGAGCGGCGGCAACTAGAAGAGGGATCGGACATCCTCCGGACGCTCCAACAGCAGCTTGGCGCTATCGACGCTGCGCTGAACGAGACCGAAGAGCAACTCAAGTCTGAAACTGGTGGACAGGCGCGCCTCCAGGAACGCCTGAAGCAGGCGCGAGAACTTGCCAGGGAATGCGATTTGCTGATGGCTGGCGCGAATCCCGCCGCCTTCCCCCAAGTGGAAGCGATGAGCGCCGATGCGCTGGGGGAACACGCGCTGACGGTTGAATCTTGCGACAACCGCGAGCGCCAGATGCGGGAATGGCTCCAGGCTCGGATCGATGCCGAAGACAAGCGCGTCCGCGCGCTCGACGAACGCATCGTCAAAGCCATGCAGGTTTACCGATCGAAGTATCCGCTGGAGACACAGGAGACTGATGCCAGCGTGGATGCAGTTGGTGAGTTTCGCGCGATGCTGGGCCGTCTCCTGGCGGATGACCTGCCTCGTTTCGAGCAGCAGTTCAAGAACCTGCTCAATGAAAACACAATTCGGGAGATCGCCAATTTCCAATCTCAGCTCCAGCGTGAGCGCGAGACGATCCGGGAGCGCATCGAGATCATCAATCGCTCCCTGCGGGGCATCGATTACAACCCCGGCCGCTATATTCTGCTCGAAGCTTCACCTAATGCCGATCCAGAGATTCGCGATTTCATCGCATCGCTGCGTGCCTGTACCGAGGGATCACTCAGCGAGTCCGACGAGGCGAACTATTCCGAAGAGAAATTTGTGCAGGTAAAGTTGATCATCGAACGCTTTCGCGGACGTGAAGGTAGCGGCGAGCTGGACAGGCGATGGACCGCCAAAGTCACCGACGTGCGGCAGTGGTTCACGTTCTCCGCTTCCGAACGCTGGCGCGAAGACGACCGCGAATTCGAACACTATGCGGATTCGGGCGGCAAGTCCGGTGGGCAGAAGGAAAAGTTGGCGTATACGGTTTTGGCCGCTAGCTTGGCCTACCAATTCGGCCTCGAAGGTGACACGCCTCGCACTCGTTCATTCCGGTTCGTCATTATTGACGAGGCTTTCGGGCGCGGCTCAGACGAATCGGCCCGCTATGGCCTGGAGTTGTTCGGTCGACTGGACCTTCAACTTCTCATCGTTACGCCGCTACAAAAGATCCACATTATCGAGCCATACATCTCCGGGGTCGGCTTTGTGCATAACGAGGACGGCCGCATTTCGATGTTGCGTAACCTGACGATCGAAGAGTACCGTGCTGAACGGGCGGCCAGGGCGGGGTGAGAAGGGTGCCAAGCACGGAATGGACGTCCCTGGCCGATCTTCGTGCCCAACTCGAACGCTTGTGGTCAAACGGCCGGTTGCTGGCCGATGGACGACTATTTCCCCTCGAGTTGAAGCTGCGCCGTCCGACCGCCCGGGAACTTTCCGAGCGCTTCGCGGAGGTCCGGACATGGATACGGAGCCTGGAGTATGAACCTGCATTCCGGATTGAGTGGGCGGAGATCGATCACCGCGTACTCGGTCGCAACCGTGTGCCGGCGCGCGTTTGCGTGGCGGAGCGCTCAGACGCGCTGCGCCTGATCGGCCGGGAAGAAGAGGCGGAGCGCTTCCGGGCGCTAGTGGCGGTCACCGCCGAGGAGTTCCCGCAGTTGAACGGTTGGTTGGAGCGAAAGCCGCTTGCCGCACTCGAACAAGCAGCGGATTGGGAGCGCATCCTCGAAGTATTGCGCTGGTTTCGCGCGCATCCACGCTCCGGCCGGTACCTGCGGCAACTCGATGTCTCCGGCGTCGACACAAAGTTCATTGAAATGCGCAAGCCCCTGCTGGCGGAATTACTGGATGTTGTGATCCCCCCTGCGCCTTGCGCGCCCGGCCCTCGATGGTTCGAGCGGCGCTACGGCTTAGCGACCAAGCCGCTTCAGGTCCGCTTTCGCGTGCTAGACCGTCGGCTTGCCATCCGGGGCTTGACCGACATGTCCGTGCGCCTAGACGAACTGGCCACGGTGGACTTGGCTGCCCAGCGAGTGTACATCACCGAGAACGAGATTAACGGGCTGGCTTTTCCGGAGGTGCCGGACAGCATCGTGGTTTTCGGCCTGGGTTATGGCGTGGAGAGTCTTGCGGCCATTCCGTGGTTGAACCAGCGCGATCTTCGGTATTGGGGCGATATCGACACGCACGGGTTCTGCATTTTGAACCGCTTGCGTGCCAGCTTCCCCTCCGTTCGCTCATTTTTGATGGATCGCGGGACGCTGCTCGCACACAAACCCCTCTGGGTACGCGAGGAGAATCCTTACCGGGGCGAGCTAATTCATCTAACAGCGGACGAGCAAGAGGTTTATCGAGAATTGCAAGGCGTGCGCCTCGAGCAGGAGCGAATTCCATATGGCTGGCTGGTACGTTCCCTATAGTCGGCGCTCGTTGAAACGGCTTCTGCATCGCGGCGATCGCTCACCACTTTTTGCGTAGAGGAGGTACAGAAGATGAGAGGCCACCTTCGTAAGACGTGACGCTCGCTGCCATCCCGCGGCTTTGTCGACTGTAGCCAAACGATTCATTTAGCGCCCATTGATGGGCATTATCGGTAGCCATGTGGGCCTTACCTCTCGCGGGCGAGGACATCCAGCGCGAAGACAAAGACAGGGCACAGAGGATTCCTCCGAATTAATCCGGAACTGCCGCATACAGCACTCGGCTGTACTTACTTTCCAGGCTGCTATAATCCGCCACCTGGGGAATTTATAGGGTGGCGGACCCGCTTCCGGCTTCGAAGTCCGGATGCTTTCTCTGCGGTTGCCTTGGCACGGCATTGCAGACAACATCTCTGCCCTCAACCTTGACATCTGAACCGGATGTTCCCGTACGGCAACATTTAAACTTTTGATTGCCGTGATGATCAAAATGTTCCCGAGCGGGAATTTTTATGGCTTTCCACGCGAGAACCAGCTATAATATTCCCGTACGGTAACTTTTTGCTTCGGAGCGGGCCCTTGAAGTACACCACGGCAGACATCGGGAAGATGATACGAGAGACGCGCAAGAAACTGCGCGTCACCCAGAAAACGCTCGCCCTTACCTCCGGAACGGGGCTGCGGTTCATTATCGAGCTGGAGAAGGGGAAAGAAACCTGCGAGATCGGCAAGGCGCTCACGGTTCTGAACACTCTCGGCATCAAGATGACGCTGACGCCGCCCGCGGCGGCCGCGCAACAAGGATCAGGCGATGGCCCGCACGCTTGACGTCTACCTGCACGCCGATCTCGTCGGGCACCTGACCCAGGACGATGACGGCGACATGAGCTTTCAGTATTTAGAGAGCTGGCTGCAGAAGGCAGGGGCCGTCCCGCTGTCGCACTCTTTGCCGCTAGGACCCGAACGCTTCCGCCGCAAGGAATGCCGTGGTTTTTTCGCCGGCATCCTGCCGGAAGAGAGTAAGCGAGAAATGATCGCGCGGAACCTCGGCATCAGCGCGCGCAACGATTACGCCATGCTGGAGGCCATCGGAGGCGAGTGCGCCGGCGCCGTGACCTTTCTGCCGCACGGCGAGCCGATGCCCGACCGGCAATATGGATATCGCAATCTGTCCGATGAGGAACTCGCCGCCATCCTGAAAGAGCTTCCGAGGCGGCCGCTCCTGGCCGGCGAGGAAGGCATTAGGCTCTCCCTGGCAGGCGCGCAGGACAAGGTCCCCGTCCGCGTCGAAGAGCGAGCCATCAGCCTCCCCCTGGGCGGCGCCCCGAGCACACACATCCTCAAGCCGAACGTCGAGCGCTTCGAAGGCGTGGTGTTCAACGAGGCTCTTTGCATGCTACTCGCCGCCGCCGCCGACCTGCCGGCGGCCGCCATTGAGACCCGTGAGGTCGGCGGCATCAGCTACCTGCTGGTCGAACGCTACGACCGCCATCACCGGCCCCTGCCGGACAGAGCACCGGTGGTCGAGCGGCTGCACCAGGAAGACTTCTGCCAGGCGCTCGGGATCGTCTCCGAGCAGAAATACCAAAAGGAGGGCGGGCCGTCGCTGAAACAGTGCTTTGCCCTGGTGCGTGAGGTTTCGAGCGCACCTGTGATCGATCTCGCACAGCTGCTCGACAACATCATCTTCAATTACATCGTCGGCAACAACGACGCCCACGGCAAGAACTTTTCGCTGGTCTATCGACCCGCCGGCGCCGGCGAACTCGAGATACGGCTGTCGCCGCTCTACGATGTGGTCAGCACCATCTATTACCCCGAACTGAGCCGCGACATGGCGATGCGCATCGGCGAGCAGTATTCCTCAGAGAAGGTCTCGCTGCCGGATTTCGAGAAACTGGCCGATGACGCGAAGCTCGGGAAACCTTTGGTGCGAACCCGTCTGACAGAAACGACGGAGCGTGTCGTCGCCGCTCTGCCGAATGTGCCCGTCACCAGTCCTGTTGCGGAAAGGGTCGCGGATCTGATCCGGCACCGGGCTGAGAGGGCCTTAAAGGATTTTCGGCGCGGCAAGTGATATTGCGGATATGAAACCAACACTGGGCTGGACAATGCTGTCGCGCGAAGAAATGCGGCATGCCGAACGGCTGGCCCGCGGCGAGCAAGACACCCGCGACGAGATCGGATTCCTGCTCGTCCACCAAGGCTTCGCCGATCGCTTTTTCCCCGGCAACTGCCGCCGAAGATGTGTTGCATGTATGCAAAGCCGCCGAGCTCATATGCACAGGTAATTGGCCGCGCAAGGCGCGCCATGCCTCTGATCGTTCGCTGCTTCACGGCCGACTGCGACGTATTTGGAACGTCTAGCATCTATGCGGTATATGGTAGCCGCACAGCCCGGTTAAGGCGGGTCACATGCCCGAGTCGGCAGCAAGAGCCGCCTAACAGGTATTAACGTTGCGCATCTGCGGCAGCTTCCTGGTCGAGTGGCCCCTGAGGCAGTGGACCCAATTCGAATCTGGACCCAGTCTTAGCAGCGTGTGCCGCGAGGTGCGCCGCTTGACCCGACGGGGGTGGCCCCAGGGCGCTCTACAAAAGAGAGCGGGTTTACGACGATCGATCGGCTGTAAAAGCTGCGATAGAGGAGAGGGAGTGCACCAATTCGATACTTCGATGGACAACTGGCATCGCACCGAGAAGCCAAAGACTGAGAATTCTTCTCCCACAATCAGGCGTTCATTGTGCGTGCTCGCCATGCTAATTGCAGCTGCCTGCACTCTTAGCGCGCAAGAGCGTCCCCCAACTGGCGATGAAGACAAACGCATCCTCTGGATTTTTACAAATCATCGAACTACCGACGATGCGGCGGACCTTGCGAAGCTCACCCCTAATGGTAAGTTTGCGATTGCCTGGGGCGACGCGACAGATCGTGCGATATTCGCCCAAACGGCTTTCATTTCGGGACTGGGACAGGCCACCAATGCCAATCCTTCCTTCGGGCAAGGGGTCGCGGGTTACGCCAAGCGGTTTGGCACGACTTACGGTGATTTCGCCATAGAAAACCTGACGACGGAAGGCATTTTCCCAGCCCTCCTGCACCAGGACCCTCGCTACTTCCGCCGCCGCGAGGGCACAGCACGGTCGAGACTGGGCTATGCGATGAGCCGGCTTTTCATCACGCGCACGGATTCCGGGACGAATCAATTCAACTTTTCTGAGATTGGTGGCGCGGCGGTGTCCCTAGGTATCTCTAATGCCTACTACCCCGATGGGCGCAGCGTCGGGAATAATTTGCAAAGGTACGCGGTACAGCTAGGCTTCGACGCAGCTTCAAACGTCCTGAAGGAGTTCTGGCCGGACTTGAAACGCAAGCTGCCGCGCCGCCTGGTCGCCCGTTAGATCAGCCTTAAGCAGCGGTCCTGACCTTCGCTTTCTAAGAGTTCCCAGAGCCATGGTGAATCTACCTGGGCCGGGAATCGCCGCGTCGCTAGTTTGATCTCAGGAATGCTATCGCGAACGATAATCATGATCGTCGGTATGGCCTGATGCGTGTTCGCGATTGACCCTTTGTGGATCCGGGAAAGCGGGTACCTATGCCTTCTTATCTGGACTGAAGCGGGCGTGCTGGTAGATAAATCCTTGGAAATGGTGACAGCGGTTTAGAATCGTGATCAGTTCCATCGGGGGCAAAGCGAGTGACGGCGGCCGACCCCCGCAGTTGGTCTCACTCAGTCAGGCACGGAGCTTCTGGACGAGCCCTAGGCGCAACTCCCAATGGCTCTAGGCTGGCTAGCCGGGTCGCAAACTCTGCGTTTATTCGTGCCGTAGCGCTACGAGTGGATCTATCCGCGCTGCCCGGAGCGCCGGCGCGCACACTGCCGCCGCCGCGATCACTAACATCGATCCAGTCGTCGCCGATAGTGTCAGCGGGTCGAGGCTTGACACGCCGAACAGATATACTCCGATCGATCGGCCCAGGGCGGCCGCCAGCACAAGGCCCGCGGCACTGCCGATCCCGACCAACAGGAGGGCTTCTTGGACCACCATCGAGACGAGCGAAGCTCTGCTGGACCCGAGGGCCATCCGAATTCCAATCTCCCGTGTTCGTCGCGTTACGGAATATGCCAGCACTCCGTACAGCCCCACGGCTGCCAGCGCCAATGCGAGAGCGCCAAAGACTGACGCAAGGTTGGCTATCATCCGTTCGCGTGCCAGACCGTCGTCGATCTGCATTGCCATTGTTTTGACATTGAAGACCGGGAACCCTTTATCTACCTCGTCAAATGCGCGGCGCACGGCCGCGAACATCGCAGCCGTGTTCCCATTATTGATCCGCACGTTGAGCACGGGCATGTACGGCGCGTAGAGTTGGATTGGGAAAAGGCCGAGCGGCCGATGGGATTGGTGCAGACCCGAATAGTGTACATCCTCGATCACGCCGATCACCTGGTATAGCGCGGGCCCCTTACCGTGCAACGCGCGAAGCGTCCGCCCGACGGGATTCTCGCCTCCGAATAGAGCTCGCGCCGCTGCCTGGTTGATCAGCGCTACCAGAGGCGCGCCGGGTTTGTCGGCCGCAGTGAAGTTTCGCCCCGCTACCAGCCGGATGCCGAGCGTATCGAGGATGCCGGGCGTCACCCATGCATCCGTGATGCGCGCCGAGTTGCCGCCCGGAACTTCAATCGGCAACCCATTGCCTCCATCGCCCACGAAGGGTGCGGGCTGAGTCAACGCAGCGGACTCAACTCCTGGAATCTGAGAGACATGCCGGATAAGTTTGTCCAGCATCTCGAATTTTCGAGCATCGCTATAGATTTCAGGCTGAGGTTTGATCATGAACTGCAAGACCCGGTTCGGGTCCACGCGCAAGTCGTGTGGCCGCAGATTGTGCAGCGTGCGCACGAAGAGCCCCGCCGCGATCAGTACCGCCAACGAGAGGGCAACCTGTCCTGCGACCAAAACCTTTCGGAGGAACGCCGATTGGAAACAACCGATCGATGCCGCCGTGTCGGTTCTCAGTGTATCCGCGAGATCGCCGCGCGTGGTGTACAGTGCTGGAAACAGGCCGAACAGCACGCCCGTGGCCAGAGCCAAACCCGAGGTGAACAGCAGAGCGCGAGCGTCGGGACGCAAGTTAAGGACAAGCGTGATGTTGCTGCGTGGCAAAAAATGCAGCAGTATCGGCCCGCACCAGAGCGACACTCCAATACCAAGCGCTCCGCCCATCCATGCAAGCGCCACGCTTTCGGCTAGCATCTGACGGATCAGGCGCGTACGCCCGGCGCCCACAGAGCACCGTACCGCCAGTTCGCGCCGCCGCGCCGCGCCGCGGGCCAGCAGCATGCTCGCCACGTTCGCGCACGCGACCATCAGGACGCCTGCCACCAAACCGAACAGCACCAACAGCGGAGTAGTAAACGGCGCGAGGTGCTCCGGCCATCCCCTATCTCCAGGAAGGGCGCGCAGGTGGCCGATTTCCAGGCTCTTGACCTCTTCCGCGTCCGTCCCGTTTCGCAGAACCTCCTGGAATTGCGCGTCGGCCGATGCCGAGGCCTGGGTGAGCGTCACACCGGGCTTCACTCGCGCCATGACGTTCCAATCGAAGTGCTTGTTCCCGCCAATTAAGTCGATCTGCTCCAGGCTTTGGCCGTCCGGCATTCTGGGAATACGGAACTCCGGATCGACGCCGCGCTCGACATCGTAAAACGAGGCTGACGAGACCCCGACGACGGTGAACGGGTACGAGTTCACATGAATCGTGCGGCCCACCACGGATGGATCTCCGCCGAACCGGTTTTGCCAGAAACGGTATGAGAGAACCGCTTCTGGGGCCCATTGGCCGGCGCGAACCGGTTCCGTAAACGGCTGACCTAATATCGTCTTCACGCCCAATACGGGGAAGAAGTTCGTCGTAACCGCGGCTCCGATCACGCGCTCCGCGCGGCCGTGGTATGAAAAGCTGAGACCGTCTTGCGACTCCGCGAAGGCGCCGTCGAAGACATCGCCGCCGCGGTTGAG
>Ga0126381_100001021_pt1 | contig 30505 bp, 23 predicted proteins | sample PanSoiMetPlot_28_FD_96465 | JGI IMG/M metagenome (GOLD analysis project Ga0126381, IMG submission 96465) | Tropical forest soil microbial communities from Panama - MetaG Plot_28 | ecosystem: Environmental > Terrestrial > Soil > Tropical forest > Bulk soil | place: Panama | collected 2016-02-17 | reverse complement strand
CGACCCAGACCGCGACTACCAGCCCACCGGACGACCCCCGGGCCCGCCCCCCGGCACCCCGCGCCCACCCCGCAAAAAGAAAAACCCCGAACCCTGAAACGTAGGTTCGAGGTCATTCCGATGTCCTGCGACATCACAACCGTAGCCCCGACCGGATTCGAACCGGCGTTACCGCCTTGAGAGGGCGGCGTCCTAGGCCTCTAGACGACGGGGCCCTAGCGGTGTTCACCTTACCGCCTCCCGGTGAGTGCAGCCAACACGAGCGGCCGTCAGGCCGCCCCCACCAGGCGTGCCGCCGCTGCGACGAGGTCGCCGTTGCCGGCCGCGACAGTGCCGTCGGGCAGCACGGTGGTGTCCTCGAGCCCGACGCGGATGTCTTGTCCCATCCTGGCCGCCGCATCGATCACGTCCCACGTGGCGAGGCCGTAGCCGTGGTGTACCTGACGCGCGGAGAGGCCGTTCCTGGCCAGTTCCGACGCGGCCTGCGCGGCCGTCGCGACGGCCGCGTCGGCAGCGCGGTCGACCGGTTCGATAAGCACCCGGATCACCCGGTGACCGAAGCTGCTCGCGGCGAGCAGTCGCGCGTCCTGTGCCGTCCACACGCCCGCCTCGATCTCGATCCCCATCCCGGTGAGGAGATCGGCTAGGTCGTCGGTGCCTGGCTCGTTCACGTTGATCGAGGCGTAGTCGGGGCGATCTGGCCCCGTCCAGCGCGCGACCAGGGCCATCCGGCGCGCGACATCCCCGTTGACTGTCCAGATGCCGGTGGTCACGCCGACGGGCAGGCCGGTCGCCGCGCGGACGGCGGCCACGGCGGCGAGCACGTCTTGCGGCGATAGGGTCTGCGCGCCGGCCGCGTCACGCGGATGCAGGTGCAGGGCCCGCGCGCCGGCGAGTTGGGCGGCGCGCGCCTCGGCGGCGAGTTCTGCGGGCGTGAGCGGAACGGCGGGGTGCTCGGCCCGGGTGGTGCCCCCGTTGAGGCAGGCCTGAATCAGCACGCCGCGACCGGTTCGCGGAGCAGGCGTTTGGACGCGGAACGCAAACGTGGCACGGACGCCACACTAAGGCATCCGTGCCACGGCAAACGCTGGGGTACCAGGACTCGAACCTAGACTAACAGGGCCAGAACCTGTCGGGCTGCCAATTACCCCATACCCCATGGGGGCGCGTACGAGGCCGCGAAGTGCGGATCCGTACCGCGCCGCTGCAGTCTACCGGACGCCGGAGCCGGTAGCCAACGTGAGCGCTATTCCGGTTCGGCGACCAGGTGGTCGGGCTCGAACTCGTTGAGCGCCGGCGGTTCCAGGGCGACCGCGACCGTCGATGACTTGGTGCTAGCCTTGCGAGTCCCGCCGAACATCGTACGCAAGTCGCGCTTGATCACCTGCTCCGTGTGGCTCAGCTCGTCCAGCAGGCTGGCGCGCGCGACCGCGGAAGCCACGGCACCGTTCGGCGAGGCCTCGATGACATCCGCGGCTACGGCCGATCCGTTGGCGGCGACCGCGACCTCGAGCGGTGTGTGCTTCCACTTCTTGCGCAGCTCGGGCACCGCGGTCAGCAGCATCCGTGTGTAGTCGTGCTGCGGGTTTCCGAAGACCTTTTCCGTCGCGCCCATCTCCACGATCGCGCCCTGCCGCAGGATGATCGTCCGGTCGCTCACGTAGTTGCCGAGCGACAGGTCATGGGTCACGAACAGGATCGCCAGACCGGACCTCTTGAGCTTGACGAGCAGGTTGAGCACGTCGACGCGGGTAGAGGCGTCCAGCATGCTGATGATCTCGTCGGCCACAAGCACCTTGACGTCGAGCAGCAGCGCGCGGGCGATCAGCAGCCGCTGCTGCTGGCCGCCGGAGAGCTGATGGGGGTACTTGCCAAGCACGTCTCCAGGGTTGAGCGCGACGGCGTCGAGCGCCCCCTCGATCTTGGCGTCCCACTCCTTTTCCGTCAGCCGCGCGAAGTACACGTCCCGAACCAGCTCGAACACTCGGTCCGCCCGGTAGATCGGGTTATAGGAGCTGAACGGGTCCTGGAAGACGCCCTGCACGTGCCGGTAGTAGTCACGGAGCCCGCGCGTTGAGTACTGGCTGATGTCCTTGCCATCGAAGGTCACCGTGCCGCTTGTTGGGTCTACCAGCCGGAGGATGATCTTGCCGATCGTGGTCTTGCCACTGCCGCTCTCGCCGATCAGCGATATGACCTCGCCCGGCTTCAGTTCGAAACTGACCTTGCGCAGCGCGGGCGTCAGCCCGCCGCTCCTGCTCGTGGCCCGGAACAGCTTGGAGACCTGGTCAACCTTGATCGTGCTCATTTGTTCGCCTCCTCCTGGCTGACCTTCCAGCATGCGACCTGGTGACCCGGCTTGACCTCTACGAAAGGCGGGGTTTCCACGCACTTAGCGAACGCGAACGGGCACCTCTCGCGGAACCGGCACCCGGTAGGCATGTTGGTAAGCGAAGGCGGCCGACCGGGGATGCCCACCAGCGTGGTGGTGTCGTGCCGCACGCCGACGTCGGGCAGCGACGCGATCAGCGCCTGCGTGTAGGGATGCAGGGGGTCGCCGATGATCGTCTCCGTCTTCGCCTTCTCCGCCAGGCGGCCCGCGTACATGATCGTGATCGTGTCGGCGATCTGCGCCAGGATGGACAGGTCGTGGGTGATCGCGATGGCGCTCTTGATGTAGCCGCGGTCGCGGAACTCGAGCAGCATCTCGCCCACCGCGCGCTGGGTGGAGACGTCAAGAGCCGACGTCACCTCGTCGGCGATCAGCAGCGACGGGTTCAGCAGCGTGGACAAGATGATCGTCACGCGCTGCCGCATTCCGCCGGACAGCTCGAAGGAGTACTTGTCGAGCACGTTCTCCTTGAGGCCGATCAACGCGATCCGCCGCTTCATCTCGGCGAACACCTCGTCGCGGTTGCGGACCTTGTGCGACTTGAGGAGGTCGTCGGTGAGTGTGCCGATCTTGCGGGTCGGCGTGAGCGCGCTCATCGCGTACTGAGGGACGAGCGATACCTCGGCCATCCGCAGGTGCTTCATGGCCTTGGTGTTCGCGATCGGCAGTTCATTGCCGTCGAGCCGCACCTTGCCGCCGGTCTGCTTCATCCGCTGGTCGAGGTAGATGAGCGCGTTGCCGAGCGTGGACTTCCCGCTCCCCGACTCACCCGCCAGGCCCATGATCTCGCCGTCCGCGAGCGTGAAGCTGACGTTGTCGACAGCGGTCAGGTCGCCGCGGCGGCTGCGGTAGGCGACAGACAGGTTCTCTACGCTGACACTCACTGTTCCCTCAGCTTCGGGTTGAAGACCTCATCAAGGCCGACGTTGGCTACCAGCAGCGCGGCGACCATTCCGGTCAGCAGCACGCCCGGCGGGATGAACCACCACCACAGGTGGAAGAACAGCGCCGCGTTCTGGTTCGCGTTGTTCATCATCGAGCCGAGCGAGACGAGGTTGGTCGGGCCGATGCCGAGGAAGTCATAACTCGCCGCGAGCAGCATCGAGCTGCCGAACAACAAGATGATGACGAGGAACAGGTAGGACGCCATGTTCGGCGCGATTTCCTTGGCGATGATCGACAAGGGACGTTTGCCAGACAGCTTGGCCATATCGACGAACTCGCGCGAGCGCAGCGAGAAAGTCTGCGCACGCACAGCGCGCGCCACCCACGGCCACGTCGTCAGGCCGATGAACACGCCCTCGAAGAAGATCGTCCGGTTCTGCAGGTAGGCACCGACGACGATGAGCAAAACCAGCGCCGGGAGCATCACCAGGACGTTGGTGAACAGCTGGATGATCTCGTCGATAATGCCGCCGCGCCAGCCGGCGATGAAGCCGAGCGCCATGCCGACGATCGACGCGCACACCGCACCGAGCAGGCCGACCAGATAGCTCATCCGCAGGCCGCTGACGACCTGGGAGAACACATCCTGGCCGAGGTTGGTGGTGCCGAGCCAGAAGGTGTGGTTGGGGTGGCTAAGTCCAGGGCCGACCAATGCGTTGGGGGGGTATTTGGCGAGGAACGGGCCGATGAGCGCTAGGGCGATGAACAGTATCTCGAGCGAGACACCGACGACCAGCTTCTTATTCCGCAGTCCGTAGTAGACGAAGTCGCCGCGCCTGGGGCGGCGGCCGACAACATTGGCTGGCGCCGCGGCCGGCCTTCCCACGAACGGGGCCGCGTGCTCGACGGCGGTCGCGAAGCCGGCGCCTGTCTCAGCGAGCTCCGCCTCGGTCTGGCTGGTCTCCGGGAGTGGCGGGGTGTCGCTCACAGATTCGCTCATGCCGTGCTCCCCTGCATGCTCAGACGGGTCCGCGGATCGACCGTGATGTACACGAGGTCGATGACGAAGTTCGCGACCAGGACGCCGATGACGATGAAGATGAAGATGCCCTGCAGCAGGAAGTAGTCGTTGTTGGCCGCCGCGTTGAAGATCAGCGTCCCGAGACCCGGGTACTGGAACGCGATCTCGGTAACGACGTTCCCGCCGACCACCACGCCGAGCGCCAGCGCGAGTCCGGAAAGCTGGGGCAGCGACGCGTTGCGGTAGGCGTATCTCCGAACCACGCCCTCATTCGCGCCGAGCGCCCGCATGTACCGGGAGCTGTCGTTCTCAAGCTCGTAGATCACCAGGTTGCGCATGCCGATGGCCCAGCCGCCGAGGCTCACCAGGAACAGGGTGAGGAACGGCAGGAACCAGTGGTCGAGCAGGGACGCGACGAACGTCCAGTTCCAGGCCGGGAGCAGGCCGGGGTTATAGGCGTGGGAGATCGGGAAAATCTTCCAGACGATGCCGAACAGGTACGGGACGAGCAGCGCGAGGAACGGGTACGGGACGGCCTGCAGGATGTAGCCCAGCGGGAGCACCGAGTTGTCCAGCCACTGGCGCCGCGCGGCCGCCGCGCCCAGCCTGTTCCCCACGATGTAGGACAGCGTGATGGCCGGGATGAGCAGCGCAAGGGTGTAGGGCAGCGCCTGGAAGATGAGCGTGGTCACGTGCGCCGGCGGCGCCCAGACGCTAAGACCCAGGTTGCCGGTGAACAGGCCCTTCCAATAGTTCACGTACTGCTGCCACAGCGGCAGGTTCGTGCCAAACTCCGCCGCGAACGCGTTGTACTGCGCCGTGTAGGACGCCGACTGGAGGCTGAACTTGGAAAGCATGCTCTGGATCGGGTCGCCGGGCATCAGGCGTGGTATGCCCCAGTCCATGGTGACGCCGATGAAGAACGCCACTACGTAGGTGATCAGTTTCCTGCTGAGGAAGCGCCGCACTGCCAGTTCTCCCGGAGAGAGTTGTTGCTCAACGGCCCCGCGACCCGCCTTCCGGCCTGCTCGGCGCGGGACGGAAGGCGGGTCGCATAAGGGACCGTGCTAGTGACTAATCCGATACTTGGACCACGGGATCAGCCCGAGGTCTGCGGCACCGGCTTGAGGTTGGCCAGCGCGTAGACCGTGGTCATCGCGCCGATGTAGCCACCCCACATGACCGGCATGTTCTGGTTGGACGTCCCGCTCTGCGGGTAGTCCTGCCAGTACTTGGTGCTGCCCTGGAACCAGGCGCCGTTGTACCAAACCGGGATCACTGGCAGGTCGGTGAGGAAGTCCTTCTCCAACGTGCTGTAGATGCCCTTGAGCTTGGCGGTGTCGGTCAGCGGGGTACTGCCGGCCTGCTGCACCAGTGCCCAGTCCTTAGGCGAGCTGAACCGCTCCCAGTTCTCCTGGGCGGTCTGCTGCTTGTTGATGGGCAGCTGGTACACGCGCTGGAAGTAGCTCCACGGGGTGGAGTCGAGCCCAGCGTTGTTGTCGAGTGCCAGGTCGTACGTGCCGTTGGTCAGGTTGGCGGTACGAGCCGGGTACTGCGGGTAGATCAGCTGGATGTTGATCCCGATCTGGCTCAGCTCCTGCTGGATGACCTGGATGCCCTGCATCCAGTCCGTCCAGCCGTCCGGCACCTGGAGGGTGACGGGCTGACCGTGGTAACCGGACTGGGCCAGGAACTGCTTGGCCTTCGCCTGGTCGTAGGAGAAGCCGTTCGCGCTAACCACGCTGTGGTCGACGTAGCCCGCCGAGTCAAGCGTGGGCAGCAGGCCGGTCGGGGTAGCGCCCTGCGCGATGCCGCCGTACACCGTCTGCGCGATCGCGGTCGGGTTGAGGCCGTACGCGAGCGCCTTGCGGAAGTTGACGTTGTTCATCGGCGCCTTGGTGGTGTTCGGCTCAAGCCACACCGTGTTCGCCGACAGCATGTACGGCGACTTGGGGTAGAAGGTCTTGAAGCCGTAGCCGGCGTTGTTGTTGAGCGCGGTGATCAGGTTGTTGATACCTGGCAGGAAGTTGTTGCTCCAGTCCACGTCGCCCGCGGTCAGCGCGCCCAGCTCCTGGTTGTTGGAGCCGTTCACGACGTCGACGAGGTACTTGAACTTGAAGCTCAGGCCCAGCGCGCTGGTGGCCCACCAGTCAGAGCGGGTCTGGTAGGCGACCTGCTGCGCGGTGGCGCTGACCACCGTCATCGGGCCGGTGCCAACCGGGTTCGTGTTCGCGCCAGTAATCTGCGCGGACGCGGACAGCTTCGACCAGATGTGCTGCGGCAGGATCGGCGCGCGCCACAGGAAGCCCTGCCACTCGGTGTAACCCGGGGTGCCCTTGAAGGTCACGGTCACGGTGTTACCGCTCGCCGTGGCGTTCGCGACCGTGGCCACGTTGGCGCCGAACGGGTCGGCCGAGTTGGTCCTGGCCAGGTTAATCGAGTAGGCGACGTCGGCCCCGGTAAACGGCGTGCCGTCACTCCAGTTGATGCCCGACCGGACGGTCACCGTGTACGTGCTGCCACTCCAGGTTCCCGCAGCCGAGGCGAGCCATGGCTCGTAGGTGCTCTTGATCGGGTCGTAAAGGAACAGCGGCTCGTAGACCAGGCCCTGGGTGCCTGTCGCGAAGTTCCCAAGGTCCAGCGGGTTCCAGTTGGTGGGCGGCGCGTACGCCGTGCCACTGGTGTAGAGCGTCTCGGTCCTCGGGAAACTGGTAACCGAGCTGCTGGGCGACGTCGACGGTGATGCAGACGCAGACGTTGCCGTCGATGCGGACGGCGACGTAGAGCTGCTGCTGCTGTTCGACGATGAACTGCTGCACGCGGCGGCCGAGGCCACCGTGAGCACGGCAATCGCGGCGGTGCCATATCTGGCTGCCCGCCACCGCCTGCTCGTCGCGGTTCTAGTAGATCTCACCTGCTCTTACCTCCTCACTAGCAAGTCCTCTTGTAACCCCGGCCTGGAAGCCGTCGGATCGCGGAAGAGCGCGCGTGCGCGAGCATGCGTGTCATCCGCTCCCCAAACGACCCCCGCCCGGGGCGTTTGTCCGTTCTAGGCTCGGCTTCGCCGTGTCGGGCCGGAACTACCGGCCCTCCCCGGAGTCACCGTTGAACAGGTGGGCTATACCGGTTAAGTGTTAACCCAAAGCAGCGCCCAAGTAAAGTGCCGTCTCAATATCTACATGTAGCGATCGGATATCGGCCCCGTCAACGACAGGTGTCGGCCTAGCGTCGAACCACACACTACACGCCTGTAACGGCCGGAACACACCGTGATACAAGGCGTTCGCGCAAATAGCCCACCCACAGCGGCCTTGCAGCTACAACGTGACATGAAACACATGTTTCCTATAAGTCTACTCGCGTTGCCGTCCGGGCTCTGTAGGGTCTCGCCGCCTGGACTGAGGGACCCCGCCCCGCGAGCCGAAGGGCCTAAAGCGCCCGGAGGCGAGCGGGGCAAGCAGAACGAGCCGAGGGGCGCTGTGCCGTCTGGACGAAAGAGCCGCCCCGCCCGCGAGCCAAAGGTCGCGCCTTGCTGTGTAGGTCCGGGGAGCAACCTGGAGAATCCGGGCGCCCCTCCCGCGAGCCGACGTGCGCCACGCTGTCTGGACTGAGGAGCGAGGGAGCAGAGCGAGCCAAGGGCCGCCGTGCCGTCTGGACTGAGGATCGAGGGAGCGAAGCGACTGAGTGACGAGGGAAGACGGCACGTCAAGGCGGCCCGAAGGCGAGCCAGCAGAGCGAGCCAAGGGCCGCCGTGCCGTCTGGACTGAGGATCGAGGGAGCGAAGCGACTGAGTGACGAGGGAAGACGGCACGTCAAGGCGGCCCGAAGGCGAGCCAGCAGCAGAGCAACGAGCGACGAGGGAAGACAGCGCGCTAAGGCGCCCCGGAGGCGAGTAGGGCTCAGGCAGAGAGCCGGGAGCGGCGGGTGCCCGCGATCTGCGGGACGCCGACCACACCGGAGCTGTCGCGGATCTCCAGTACCGGCGGCGCTTCCTGGAAGTTCTCCGGCTTGCTGCCGGCCACCATCTCCTGCAGCATCCGGGCCGCCTGGCTGCCCGCGGCCGCGATGTCCCTGCGCAGCGCTGTGATGGCAGGGTGGATCAGCTCGCACAGGGCGGAGTCATCCCAGGCCACGATCGACACCCCGGACGGCACGCTGATTCCCATCCGCTGTGCGGCGCCCAGGCCCGCGGCGGCCATCACGTCGTTGTCGTACAGGATCGCCGTAGGCGGCTCCGCGGACCCGAGCAGACCGCGAGTCGCCTGCGCGCCGTGCTCGGCCGTGTAGTCGGCCTCGACGGACATCGCGTCAAGGCCGGCCTCTGCCGCGGCCCGCGCGAACGCGTCGGAGCGCAGCTTAGAGTGCCAGTACCGCGGGAACCCGCCGACTCGCGCGATCCGGCGGTGGCCAAGGCCGGCGAGGTGGCCGACCACCATTTCGACAGCGGAACGGTCGTCCTGCCACACCGCGGGCAGCGAGCCCGCTCCGAGCGGCGTCCCGATCGCCACGGCCGGCATGTGCAGCTGCTCGAGCACCCCGATCCGGCGGTCGTTGACCTGCAGGTCCACCACGAACACGCCGTCTACCCGCCGCTGCGCCCACCACTGGCGGTACATCTCGATCTCGGCGTCCTGGTCTTCAGCCATCGTGAACAGCAGCGTGACGCGGTGGCCGGTGAGTTCGGCCTGAATGCCGGAGATCAGCTGCATGAAGAATGGCTCGATGCCGAGGGTGCGGGCGGGCCGGTCGATAACCAGGCCGAACGCCCCGGCCTTGCCTGCCGTCAGCGCGCGTGCGGCGCTGTTAGGCTGGAACCCGATCTCCTGGGCGATCGCCAGAATGCGCTCCCTGGTCGCCGCCGACACCCCTGGCTGGCCATTAAGGGCGAACGAGACCGCCGCCTTGGTGACGCCAGCACGTTGTGCTATATCGGCAATCGTCGGACGTCTCATCCGGTTCCCCTTCCCGCCCCAGCGGGCTCCGGCAAAAGCATACGGCAAGCGTCCCGGACGCGTCCCGGACGCGTCCCGGGATCCGCACGGACGCGTCCCGGGACGCGTCCCCGGACGCGTCCAAGAATAGACCACTGAACGCTAAACCGGTATAGTTCTTCGTCGCAGCAGTACAACAAGTCAGTGTGATGGCTTGCGGGCGAGAGGAGGGTCGGGGTACTCGTGCACAGGAAGACCGCGAAAATCGACGCAGGGGGCGAGCCGGTTCGCTGGCTCGGAGCGAACTTCTGGTCGCGGACCGGCGGCCCGCTCATGTGGCGCAACTACGACCCGGCGGTGATCAGGGAAGAGCTGTCCGTCCTTGCCAGGCACGGCCTGACCATGACGAGGTCGTTCTTCTACTGGCCCGACTTCATGCCCGGCCCGTACGAGATCGACGAGAAGATGACCGCGCGGTTCGCCGACTTCCTCGACCGCCACGCCGACCGGGGCATGACAACGATCCCGACCTTCATCGTGGGCCACATGTCCGGCGAGAACTGGGACCCCTCCTGGCGCGCGGGACGTGACCTGTACTCGGACGTCTGGATGGTCGGCCGTCAGGCCTGGTTCGCGGGCGAGATGGTCCGCCGCTACGCCGACCACCCCGCGGTGGCGGGCTGGCTGGTCTCCAACGAGATGCCGCTGTACGGCGGCGCAACCACCTCGCACGAGGTCGTGGCCAGCTGGGCGCAGCTCATCAAGAACGCGGTGCGGGCGGCGGGCGGCCACCAGCCGTTCTCGCTCGGCGACGGCGCCTGGGGAATAGAGGTGACCGGCAAAGACAACGGGTTCCGGCTCACCGAGATCGCCGAGCTGGCCGACTTCCTCGGTCCGCACGTATATCCGGTCGGCGATGACCCCGTCAGGCAGCGGTACGTGGCGGCACTGCAGTGCGAGCTCGCGGGCACATTCGGCAAGCCGGTAATCATGGAGGAGTTCGGCGTCAGCTCTGACTTCGCATCGGACGAGCACGCAGCCAGGTACTACCGGCATGTTCTGCACAACACGCTGCTCGCGGGCGCGACCGGGTGGATCGCCTGGAACAATACCGACTTCGCGCTGACCGGGCAGGACCCGTACCGGCACCATGCCTTCGAGCTGAACTTCGGGCTCACAGACGCGCGCGGCATCCCCAAGGGGACGCTCCGGGAGATGCAGGAGTTCGCCGCGACGATCAAGGCGATTGACGCCGGACGCTGCGACCCCGCCGACACCGACACCGCGCTGATCGTGTCCAGCTACCTGGACAGCCAGTACCCGTTCACGTCGCCGGAATCGCACATCGCGGTGACGAACGCACTGCACCAGAGCTACATCTCCGCCCGGCTCGCCGACGTCCCGCCGAAGCTGACCAGGGAGAGCACCGGGATCGAGGGCGGCGCGAGGCTGTACCTCGCCCCGTCTGTCAAGCAGATACTGGCACCCACCGCCAGCGTGCTCGAAGAACTCGCCGAACAGGGCGCGTGCGTCTACGTCTCCTACTCCGGGGGCGACGTCGCCTGGCACCGTGGGCCGTCCTACGGACGGATGAACGACCTGTTCGGCGTGCGGCACCAACTCGACGTCGGTCTCGCCGACCGCATCGAGGACGACCTGGTGGAGCTCACGTTCACGCGCGACTTCGGTGGCCTGACCAGGGGAACCTCGCTCGCCTTCCGGGCCGGCGGCAGCGAGCACAGCCGCGCATACCTGCCAGTGCTGCCGGTCACAGCCGAGGTCATAGCCACCGACGGCCATGGCAGGCCGTCGCTGCTGCGCCGGCAGGTCGGCCGCGGCTCGCTCATCCTGTGCACATACCCGCTCGAGTACATGGCGGCGGTCACCCCGAGGGTCAACCCCGATGCAACCGTCACGCTGTACAACGCGCTCGCCACGCACGCCGGGGTGCGCCGCCCGGTCTCGGTAGACGACCCGCGGATCGCCTGCGACCTGCTGGTACGCGACGACGGCGCACGATTCGCCGTGCTGGCCAGCCACGCGGACGAGCAACTTACGGTCAAACCGGTACTCGCCGCGAACGCGGGGCTCGCCACGCTGGACGGCCGGGAGGTGATAGACACAGTCACTATGGGACCGTTCGGGATATCTGTCTTCTTGATCACGGATCAGTGAGTCATGCCCTGGTATGACATGCCGCTCGAGCGGCTTCGCGAATACCGCACTCAGACCCCGGAGCCGGACGGGCTCGACGCATGGTGGGCGCAGCGCCTCGAGCAGGCGCGCGGACAGGCCAGGCCAGCCACGTTCACGCCGCACGAGCCGGACGTGTACCGGCCGTTCGAGGTGTTCGACGTGGAATTCTCGGGGGCCGGCGGGGACCCGATCCGGGCCTGGTACCTCAAGCCGGCCGGCCAGCCGAACAAGATTGTCGTCAAGTTCATCGGCTACGGCGGCGGCCGGGGCGCGCCAACCGAGCACATGCTCTTGCCGGCGCTCGGCTACGGGGTGCTCGTCATGGACAGCCGCGGGCAGGGCGGCCGGTGGACGTACGGCGCCACTGGCGACGGGGCCATCGGGCCGGAGAACTCCCTGGTGATGAGCCGCGGCATCACCAGTGCCGAGGACTACTACTACACCAGGATGTTCACCGACGCGGCGCTCGCGGTCGACGCGGCGGTTGAGCTCTCGCAGGGCGCGCCGGTCGCGGTCAGCGGTGCGAGCCAGGGCGGCGGGCTGGCGCTGGCCGCCGCGGCGCTGCATCGCGACAAGGTCGCGCTGTGCCACGCTGACGTGCCGTTTCTCTGCGACATCCAACGGGCGATCACGCTCGCGCCGCACGCGCCTTACACCGAGATCCCCGAATTCCTCGCGGAGAACGTGGCGCTGATCGACTCGGCGCTGAACACGCTGCGCTATATCGACTGCGCGCTGCTCGCCCGCAGGATCACGGCGAACTGCCTGCTGTCGGTGGGGCTGATGGACATCATCTGCCCGCCCTCTACCGTGTTCGCGGCCTACAACGAGATCACCGCGGCCAAGGACATCGGGGTCTACCCGTACAGCGGGCACAGCGTGCCACGTGCGCACGCCGAATTGCAGCTTCGTCACCTGAGGAAGAATTTCCCGGCGGGCTAGACCCAGTTCAGTCCCGGATGACCACCTTGTTGGTGAGCGTGCCGATCGATTCGATCGTCACCGACACCTCGTCACCGCTGGTGAGCGGGCCGACCCCTTCCGGTGTGCCGGTGAGGAGCACATCACCGGGCAGCAGCGTCATCACCGAGCTGACGTATTCGATCAGCGAGGGGACATCCCACAGCAACTCGGACGTCCTGGCGTGCTGGCGAACGTCCCCGTTAACCGTCGTGGTGATGCCCAGGTCGGAAGGGTCCGTGCCGGTCTCCATCCACGGCCCGAGCGGGCAGAACGTGTCGAACCCCTTAGCCCGCGTCCACTGGCCGTCCCTGAGCTGCAGGTCACGCGCGGTCACGTCGTTCGCGCAGGTGTATCCGAAGATGACGTCCTCGGCCCGCTCCTTCGGCACGTCGCGGCAAAGGCGGCCGATGATCACCGCCAGTTCACCCTCGTAGTCCACCCGGTCGGTGAGCTTCACTGGATATGCGATCCGGTCGCCAGGCCCGGTCACCGACGTTGACGGCTTCAGGAAGAGCACGGGCTCGGCGGGCTGCTCGCCGCCCATTTCCCGCACATGCTCCGCGTAGTTCTTGCCGACGGCCAGCACCTTGCTCGGCAGCACCGGCGCGAGCAGCCGGACCTCGGCCAGCGGGTAACGCTGCCCTGTGAACCGCACGCCCGCCGGGTCGATGCCGAATGGATGGCCGTAAAGCTCCGCGATCGTCTGCCCGCTGTCACCCTCAACGACGCCGTAGGCGACGCCGTCGCCCTTGGCGAACCTCGCGATACGCACGACTCTCCTTCGCTCACATGTCCGCCCGAGCCTACTTGCACTCGGGCCCGCCCTGAGCGCCGCCCCTGCTACAGGTACCCTGCCGTAGCTGGCTTACTGCTGGTAGCCCTCAACCTCCACCGCCGGGCGCACCGCCGCGGCGTCCGGGTCCTCCCCGAACTCGCGCCGCGCCCGCCGTTGGCGCAGCAGGTCCCAGCACTGATCCAGCGCCTCTTCTGCCGAACGAAGACGCTCCCGCTCCTGTTCCGAGCTGAGCTGACCGGAGGCGAGCTGGCTGCGCAACTCGTGCTCGGTCTGAATCAGCCCGCTGATCCGGGCCAGGATCTCCTTGTCGTCCATGGACATACCGTAAGCGGTCGGCGCTTTCGCGCCGAGCACCGGGGCGGCGACCGCGATCCACAAGGCGAGTAGCACCGGAATGCCGAACGCCAGGCGCAGACCAATGTGGCTGGCGATCGCGCCGATCACCGCCGGACCCGCGGCCATGCCCATGTAGCCGAGGCCGACCACCTTGGCCAGGCCTGATCCCGGGCGAGCCGGGTCCGCGCGGCCGCCGGCCGCGAAAACCTGCGGGACGATGACGGAAAGTCCCGCGCCGAAGACGGTCAACCCGGCGACGGCGATGTAGGGGCTCTGGGTCGCCAGCGCGCCGGCGAGTCCCGCGGCGGCCAGAAGACCGCAGACGCGCACGACGCTCACCACGGCGAAGCGGTTGATCAGCCGATCGCCGACGAACCTTCCCGCAGTCATCGTGACCGAGAAAGCGGCGAAGCCGAGCGCGGCGAACCCCGCCGACGTGCCGAGGTTGTCCCGCAGGTAAACCGCGCTCCAGTCGCCCGCGGCGCCCTCGCCGACCAGCGCGCAGATGCCGAGCACGCCGAGTGCGAGCACGAGCCGCCACACGCGCCTGGTGTTTGCGCTGACCGTCGGCGATGCGTCCCGCGGCAAGCCCTCATGGGCCGCGGCGCGGTGCTTTCCCGGCAGGAGCCAGCGCCCGGCGATGACGTCGATGGCGGCGCCGACGGCGCCCGCGGCGGCAAACGACGCCAGCGGCCCCACGCCAGCCCACGCGAAGGCACCGCCCACTAGGGCGCCTGTGATAGCGCCGAGGCTGTAGAACGCGTGCATCGAGGTCATCACCGGCCGGTTATACGCGGCCTCAACGCGCACGCCCTGGGCGTTCTGCGAAACGTCAAGCGTGCCGCTGATGACCCCGACCGCCAGCAGCACCACCATCAATTCCGGCAGGTTCGCGGCCAGCCCGGGGGTCACGAACACCCCGCAGCTAACGACACCGCAAACCCAGGTCATGCGGGCACTGCCGACCCGGTCCACCAGGCGTTCGGCGGCTGCCGCACCGAGCACCAGCCCGACGGGGACCGCGAACAGCGCAAGTCCAAGCGTGGCGTCGGACAGGTGCGCCTGCGCCTTCACAGCCGGAATCCGCGCCATCCATACGCCCGCGATCGTCCCCATGACCATGAAAAACGCGGACACTGCCCAACGCGCGCGGCGCACCGGGCTGGTCTGGCGTTCACGGCGCGCTGCCCCCAAGCCGCCAGAAGTTCGCACACGGCAACAATAGTCCCAAATCCGGCGGGCCGCGGCCCGCGGGACGTCGGCGGGGTGCCAAGGGCGGCCGCTTGCCGCGGTCGGCCACGGGCGGCCACCACCGAAGACAACTCTCGCTGGCCCCGTTGGCCCCTGGCGTCGTCTTTCCGCACTTTTTGACTACTTTGACGCCCGTTATGGACTGATTTGTCCATCCAAAAGGTGCGGAAAGAAAGCGGGTGATGCTGGTGTGACGACAACGCAGCGGGCTATCCGGCTCGATGACGAGGTAGGAGGCTGCAGAGGCGCACGAGACAGGCAGGTGAGAGAAGGCAGGAGCCCTGCAGAGGGGCAGGAGACAGGCAGGTGAGAGAAGGCAGGAGCCCTGCAGAGGGGCAGGAGACAGGCAGGTGAGAGAAGGTAGGAGCCTGCAGGGCGCAGGAGACAGGTGGGGCGTGAGGAAGCACAACCGCGCGACCGCGATTGGCGTCATGAGGGGTGAAAACCAGCCCTGGAGCGGCGATGAACAGGTTGACGGGTTTCGCGGCGCGAGCCGCCCTAGCGCGGGAACACGCGCGGCGGGCGGTTTACCTGTGCGCGACAGTGGCCGCGGGGGTCGCGGTCGGCGGGTGCGCGGCTGCCACGCACGCGAGCGACGCGGCGCACACAACCGCCACGCACGCCAGCGGCGCCAGCCGCGCGGACGGCACGATCGGCGCGTGCGAGAGCACCCAGTGGGCGTTCGGAAAGCCAGTGCCCGAGGGGGACGGCCCGGTCATGTACGTGCCTGTCCAGGTCCGTTACACGTCGGGACCCCGCTGCCGGCTCGACGTCACGTTCACCGCGAAGCTGACTGACGGCTCAGGGCGCCTCGTTGCGGGTGGCACCGCGACGGGCACCATGCACGCCATCATCGGCCCGGCACCAGGTGAACGCGTAACCGCCCCAACGTCGATGACGCGATCGTCTTTCTTGTGGTCCAACTGGTGCGGCCCTACCGTCGGCCTGATCCACGCGATAATCACAACGCGGGGACACGTGGGTACGACCACCACATCGGAACGGCCCATGTGCCTCGATCCTCGCCGGCCCATCAGCTTCACGTGGGGCGTCAAGTCTGCGGCCGAAGACTCTTAGTAGTCCTGGGTGCAAAAAACCTTCGGCAAGAGGAGAGTTCTCGCGTTGCGCGCCGACCGCTGGGACGGGTCTTGAGTTAGGGGCGAGAGGGGTTCCGGAGCCGTCTATCCGGCGGTGAAGCGGATGTCCGCGGACGCGGCGTCACCGGAGGCGGCGTCTCCGGGCACGACGTCGCCGGAGGCGGCGTCGCCGGGCGCGGCGTCGCCGGAGGCGACGACCCTGGACACGGCGCTTCCCGAGGCGGACCTGAAGGCGAGCAGGCGGGCGCCCTCCTCAGCGATCGCCGATTCCTCGTCCCCGGTCAGGCGGCGGAACGCGGAGATGGTCAGCGTCGCCCCGCTGACCTTCCACGTGGCGTCCCACACGCCGTCGATCAGCAGAGTGCCCTGAGTCCCGCCGTTGCCCGGCCACAGCGGCACCGGGTGATCGCGCGGGATCACCCGGCTGCGGTCGGCATGCGACAGCAGCAGGTTGTCGTACTCGGGCAGGAACCGCGGCGGCGCGGGGACGTCCTCGTCTGGCAGCGCAACGTCCGGCAGGTCGAGCAGTTCGGCTCCGTCAGGGCCTCGCAACTTCCGCAGGCAGAGGCGGTCCGTAACCTCCCGAAGCCGGGTCAGCCCGGACCAGATCTGCGCGTCCGCCACGGTGGCCGGGCCGAAAGCGGCCAGGTACCGCAGGACGAGCTGGTCAACGGCCGCGGGCGCGGCGGGCGCGACCGGCGCCCCGAGCCACGACTCGGCGCCCGCCCACGTCGCCTGGGCGGACTTGCCCCAGATGCCGCGCGGCGGAACCTGGACGGCGGGGACCAGCGCGATCGCGGCGTAGGCCAGCGACAGCGGGTCGGCGGCCGGCCACAACGGCGCCAGCGACCTGCCCAGCTCAATGCGGGTGAGGGAGCCGCCGGCGAGCAGTTCACCCGCCCGCAAAGCCAGCTCGCCCAGGTCCACCCCTGGCAGGTTCCGCGCGTAATTGGTCCGCAGGACCCGGGCAAGCAGCGGCCCGAACAGCGCGCGGAACGCGACGTAGTCCGACGCGTCCATCAGGTGGACAGTCGCACGCATGATCGGGCCGCGGGCCACGGTTCGTTCGGAATAAAGTTCGGAAAGATCTTCTGGGGTGAAGCCGGAAAGCCTCGTCCAAAGCCCCAGGTACGGCGCGAGCGGAGCCTGCCCTTGCAGCCCAGCCAGGTGCCGGAGCGCCTGCCGCGCCGGCATGTCATGCCGGCGCAGCAGGAGCTGCCTGTCCAGCGTCGCGCGGTTAAGCGCGCGCGGGCTCAGCGCGTCGCGGTCAGCCACGCTGCGGCAGTTGCTGGACGGCCCACTTGTTGCCGTCCGGGTCGGTGAAGTACACGAACCTGCCCCACGCGAGATCCTCGATCTCGCTGACCTCGGCGCCACGCGCGACCAGGTCGGCGCGGGTTTCCTCGGCGTCCTTGACGACCACCTGCAGCCCCCGCACGCTCCCCGGCTCGCCTTCGACGAGGCCCCTGCCGATGGCGATCGAGCAGGCCGATCCCGGCGGGGTGAGCTGCACGAAGCGGATCTCCTCGCTGACCGTGACATCGTGGTCCGCGTGGAAGCCGATCTTTTCGGTGTAAAACGCCTTCGCCCGGTCCACGTCCGAGACGGGAAGGATCACTAGCTCGAGCTTCATGTCCATGATGTGCCCCTCTCCTGCGTCATTGATTAACCTCACGCTAGGCGGTTATTAGGCAGCCTAGGTTCCTAAAAGTGCGGCAAGCTGGCAATCATGCTGGAAACTTCCGCGCGGCTGCTCCGGCTGCTCTCGCTGCTGCAGACCCCGCGCGACTGGACGGGAACCGAGCTCGCTGAGCGGCTTGGGGTGTCGGCACGGACCATTCGGCATGATGTGGACAAGCTGCGCGAGCTCGGATACCCGGTGCTCGCGACGCGCGGCCCCGCCGGCGGATACCGGCTGGGCGCGGGCGCGGCCATGCCGCCGCTGCTGCTTGACGACGACGAGGCGGTCGCCGTCGCGGTGGGACTGCGGACCGCGGCCGGCGGGGCGGTGGCCGGGATCGAGGACGCCGCGCTGCGCGCGCTCGCCAAGCTCGAGCAGGTGCTGCCGTCCCGGCTGCGCTCCCGGGTCGGCACCCTGCAGTCGGTCATCACCCCCGTGCCGGCCGCCGCGATACCGCTCGTGGACCCGGACGTGCTCACGGCGATCGCCGCCGCGTGCCGCTCCCGGGAGCGGCTGCGCTTCACATACCAGTCCCACGACGGAACTTCGAGCGAACGAGAAGCCGAGCCCTACCAGCTCGTCAACTGGGGACGCCGGTGGTACCTGGTGGCTTACGACGTGCGACGCGGCGACTGGCGGACGTTCCGCGTCGACCGGGTCCGCGTGCGGACACCTGGCGGCGGGCGGTTCACGCCGCGGCCGCTGCCCTCAGACGACCTGGCGATGTGGGTTTCGCGCCGGGTGGCGACCGCCGGGTGGCGGTACCGGGCACGAGTGACCGTATTCGCTCCCGCCGCCACCGTGCTGGCACGGATCGGGCAGTACGTCGGGACCGTCACCGCCGTGGACGACAGCGGCTGCGTGCTCGACACCGGCTCGGACAACCTGGAGACGCTCGCCGTGTACCTCGGGCTGCTCGGCTATGAGTTCCGCGTCGACTCACCGCCGGAACTCGCCGATCACCTGCGCGAGCTCACCGCCCGCTACCAGCGGGCAGTGCACGCGGGAACGGCGGACTCAGCGCATACATAAGCATGCCGATCGCGCAACGTTGGTGCATCGCGCAATCGGCATGCTCGGCCGCCGGGCATTGGCCGGGATCGCCGCCAAGCCGGCGTCAGGCGGACGCGGCCGCCTGCCGGGCGCCGGGCGGGATCGCCGCCACTGCCCGGATGTCTTTTGGGGGTTGCGTCGGGGTCAGTCGGGGGTCAGTCGGGGTCGCGGCCGGCGCGGAGCAGGCCGTAGGTGACCGCCTCCTCCAGCGCGTGCCAGGACGCCGCGATGATGTTCTCGTCGACACCCACCGTGGACCAGGTGTCGCCCGTGCCGTCGTCGGATTCGATCAGCACGCGAGTGACGGCGCCCGTGCCGTGCGATCCCTCGAGGATGCGCACCTTGAAGTCGGCGAGCTCCAGGCTGGCGAGCTCGGGGAAGGTCTGCTCGAGCGCGGAGCGCAACGCCTTGTCGAGCGCGTTGACCGGGCCGTTGCCCTCGCCGACCGAGACCACCCGCTCCCCCTTGGCGCTCAGCCGCACCGTCGCCTCGCTGGTGACGCCGCCATCGGCGTGCCGCTCCACGATGACCCGCCAAGACTCCACGGTGAAGTGCCGCCGCCGCTCGCCGTGCAGCTCGTCACGGAGCAGCAGCTCGAACGACGCGTCCGCGGCCTCGAAGGAGTAACCGCGCGCCTCGAGTTCCTTCACCCGATCGGTTACCCGGCCGATGGCCTCCTTGTCGCCGGACAGGTCGTAGCCGAGCTCGCGGCCCTTGAGCTCAACCGAGGCCCGGCCGGCCATGTCGGAGACGAGCATCCGCATGTCGTTGCCTACGGCGGCGGGGTCGATGTGCTGGTAGAGCATCGGATCGACGCGTACCGCGGAGGCGTGCAGCCCGGCTTTGTGCGCGAAGGCGCTCAGCCCGACATAGGGCTGGTGGGTGTCCGGTGTGACGTTGGTGACCTCGCTGATCGCGTGCGCGATCCTGGTCATCTCCAGGATCCCGTCGCCGGACAGAACCCTGCGCCCCTTCTTCAGCTGCAGCCCGGCGACCACGCTGAACAGGTTGGCGTTGCCCGCGCGCTCGCCGTACCCGTTGGCGGTGCCCTGCACGTGGGTGACGCCCGCCTCAACGGCGACCAGCGTGTTCGCGACGCCGCATGAGGTGTCGTCGTGGCAGTGGATGCCAAGCCTGGCGCCGGTCCGCTCGGCCACGGCACGGACGATGTCGCCGAGTTCGGTCGGCATCATGCCGCCGTTGGTGTCGCAGAGCGCGATCACGTCGGCGCCCTCTGCCGCGGCGACGCGCACGCACTCAAGCGCGTACGACGGGTTCGACCGGTAGCCGTCGAAAAAATGCTCCGCGTCGAGGAACACCCGCCTGCCCTCGGCGCGCAGGTGCCTGACCGTATCGGCGATCATCGCCAGGTTCTCGTCGAGCGTGGTGCGCAAGGCCAGTTCGACGTGCCGGTCGTGGCTCTTGGCCACCAGCGTCACGATCGGCGCCTGCGAGTCACGCAACGCCGCGACCTGCGGGTCATCGGCGGCCTTGACGCCGGCCTTGCGCGTCGAGCCAAACGCGGCGAGCTGGGCGTTCTGCAGGTCGAGTTCGGTTCTGGCCCGGCGGAAGAACTCGGTGTCCTTCGGGATCGCCCCGGGCCAGCCGCCCTCGATGAACCCAACGCCCAACCTGTCGAGGTGCCGTGCGATCACCAGCTTGTCGGCAACCGTGAGGTTCAGCCCCTCCTGCTGCGCGCCGTCGCGCAAGGTCGTGTCGTACACGTGGAACTGGTCGTCGAGCATCGCCGCTGTCCGTTTCTTCCGTGTCGTTAAGGGTGGGTCGCTGGTTTTGGGTCCGCCGTCCGATGACCGCCGTCCGATGACCGCTGTCCGGTGACCGCCGCACAAACAAAAAGACCCCTCGCGGAACGCGAGAGGTCTGCGCGTCGGCACCGGGCCAGCTTTTCGATCACTGACCACGCCTAGAACCTGAAGTTCTAGGAGCCGACGCGCCAGCCGATAATAATCAGCCCGGTCGTCACGGGAGTCAGTGTGCCATACTCCGGCCGCGATGGCGAATTGGACCCGAGCCACCAGGCCGGGCGTCAGCGGATTTTCGACAGGAAGATGCCGGCTAGCCACGTGGCCGCCTGCGCACGGTTGGTTCCGGTCTCGATGACCGCCACGGCCATACCGCCCCGGTAACCAACGAACCAGCTCAGCCAGGCATGCGCACCGGTCTGCACGACCCCTGCCTGACCGTAAACCTGCTGGCCCGGCACGTTGGCTCCGCGCGCGGAACCCGACCGCACCGCTTCGCGCATCAGCTGCCGCAGGGCGCTGAGCTTGTCGGTGGTCAGTGGCGCCTGCCATTTAGACGCCGGGTCGGAGGCCAGCAGCACGGGCGCGTGGCCGGTGCCGGCGTCCACTTCGGCCGCGACCAAGGCCATGCCGAGCGGGCTCATCAGCACGCCCCCGGCGCCGATCACCTGCGCCGCTATGCTCGCCTGGTCGGAGGCGGCGACCGCCGACCCGGAGAAGGCCTGCACGCGCAGGCTCCACGGGGCGCCGACGCCGAAGGCCTTTTCCGCCGCGGTGAGCTGCGCCGGGCTCAGACTCTTCGACATGGTCGCCAGCGCCGTCCCGCAGCCCATGGCGAAGTCTTTCGCGAAAGTGGCCGCCGGCACGTGACCGGGCTTCGTGCGGGAGGGCTGCGTGCGGGCGGGCCGGTAGATGAAGGTCTGGCCTCCGACGTTCGCGCTGCTCTGGCAGGGCTGTGGCGTGCTCGCGGTCTTTCCGGCGCCGAGCATTGCGGCCGCGGAGACGATGCTGAATGCCATGCCGGGCTCAAGCTTGGCGTTCAGCGCTCCGCCCGCGGGCAGCGGTACGCGGCCGGCCTCGTGCGAGGCGAGCACGACAATGTCACCGCTCGCCGCGTCCACGGCCACGATCTCGCCCGAGTTGGGCTCCGCGGCCAGCGCCGCCGCCGCGGCCGCCTGGTCGCGGCTGACGATCGTCGTCCGCACTGGCGTTCCCGCGTGTCCCGTCGACTCCGACAGCGTTGAGATACGGTGTCCCGCGCTGTCGACCACGACGACCGCGGTGGTCGGCGTGCCCGCCAGCGTGTCCTGGAAGCTCTGCTCAAGGCCTGACAAGCCGATCGTGGTGCCCGGCAGGTAGGCCGCGCCCTCGGCCCGCAGCTCCTTGGATTCTTCTGTGCCGACCGTGCCGACGACCTCAGGCGCGTCGGATTGGAACAGTCGCTCCGACTTACGCTCGTAACTCAGCCCGGGGACCCTGGCGAGTCGCGGCCATTCGGCGCGGAACGCGGGCTGGTCAAGCGTCAGCAGCGACATAAAGCCGCGGGGTGGTGCGGCGAGGATCTGGCCGAGCACCTGCTGCGGGTTAAGATCGGCGAGCGCACTGAACAGCTCAGCTGTCCGCGCCGGGTTGGTGAGCTGGCCTGGGAACACCCCCACGTGGTAATCGGCCGACTGGGTCAGCAGCGGCCGGCCGGCCGCATCCTCGAGCTGGGCGCGCGGCGCGAACGTCGTCAGCACGGCGAGCCGGTCCCCTGGCCCCAGGTTGGGGTTGATCACGTTCGGCGCCCAGTCGACGAGCCACTCCCCGTTCTTCATTGAGAGCCCGAACTGGCCCGTGTACGTCCACTGATAGCCGCCAGGCGCCAGGTTGATGGTGGCCCTGAAGGTCGCCAGTGCCTTGGTACCGTGCTGCGACACCGAGCGCATGGAGACGAAGGTCTGCGTCGCGTCGAGGTCGACGTACGCGGCGGCCAACTGCGCGGCCACCTGGCCGACGTTCCCGCTGGTAAGTGCCGCGGCCTGGGCGTACTCCTTCTGTTGCCAGTCGAACAGGAATGCCTGCACCGTGGGCTCGGCCGACGCCTCACTGCCGAAACCAGTCGCGAATCCGATGGTGAGCAGGCCCACCACGATCACCATGACCGCGGCCGTACGCTGCCGCCCGGACATCCGCGAGCGGCGGGCCGACGGCTTGCGGTGACGACTTCTGTGCGACTGCGGCGAGCCGCCAGGACGCGCTGGCGGTGGGCCCGGCAGCGTGCCGGGGCCGTGCGGGCCCGGGCCGTGCGGGCCCGGGCCGTGCGGGCCAGGGCCATTCGGGCCCGGTCCGTGCGTGCCGGGCCCTTGGGTGTCCGGCGGGATGCCTGGCAGGGTGCCCGGCGCTGCGCCGGGCGGGTGCGTGGCTGGCGAGCTGACGTCGGGCGCGTGCGTGACTGGCGGCGTCCCGGCCGGTCCGGGAACGAGGGCGGCACCGCCCGGCTCCAGAACGCTTGGCGTGCCGTCCAGTTGCCCGGCGGTGTCGGCCGCGTCTACGAGAGGCCCGGTCGCGCGGGAGCGCGGGAAGCGGGGCATGGCGCCAGAGCGGGGCAGTCCATAACCCCGGGGTCGTCCCGCGTGGTTTCCCCTGTCACGCGGGCCCGAGGTCACCGCCCGCCTCCGGAGTCACCGTCGTCGCCGTAGGGCACGATCAACCTCCCTGGCGGCGTCCCGTCGAGCCAGGTCCTGTCTTTTATCGTATGTCCGTTTGCCGCGGGCAAGTCCGAGCTCCACCTTGACTTTGCCGTCCTTGAAGTACAGCGACAGCGGTACGAGGGTCAGTCCCTGTTCCGATGTCTCACGGATCAGTCGCTCGATTTCCCCCCGGTGCAATAGGAGCTTCCTGGTACGCCTTGGCAGATGGTTCGTCCACGTGCCCAGGGTGTACTCCGGTATATGAACGTTATGCAGCCAGACTTCCCCGTCTGAGACTTGCGCGAACCCATCAGCCAGCGACGCGCGGCCGGCACGCAGTGATTTGACCTCTGTGCCCGTGAGCGCGATACCGGCCTCGTACACGTCCTCGATCGCATAATCGTGCCGGGCGCGCCGGTTACGCGCGATGACCTTGTTTCCCTGCTCGCGTGCCACGCCTCTCCTGTCAGACAGCCCAGCGGCTACCGCCGGACCCGGCCATGGCCCGCCAAGCGAGGCACGACCCAGCCACAGGCGCCTAGACGCGCAGGTAACGGCGAAGCGTCACGAACGACGTCACGCCGCACAGCAGCACCCCCACACACATCGCGAGCACGATGACCTCGACCAGGTCGGTGGCCGAAAGGCCCACGTTGTAGCTGAAGTACTGCTGCAGGTTATTCAGCAGCAGCGACTTAACACCAATCAGCAGCGCGGCGGCGAGCGCCCAGCCGAGCAGGCCGGCGATCACGCCCTCGAGGAGGAACGGCAGCTGGATGTAGAAGTTGGACGCGCCGACCAGCCGCATGATGCCCGTCTCACGCCGCCTGTTGAACGCGGACAGCCGGATCGTGTTGGCAACGAGCAGGACAGCCGCGACGATCAGGATCAGCGCCACGATCACGACCGCGTTCCGCGCGCCGTCGAGCAGCCGGTAGAACTTGGTGAGGATGGTCATCTCGTCGATGACCGAGTCGACGCCAGGCGCGCCAGTCACCGCGCTGGAGACGATGCCGTAGTCGGCCGAGGGGTTGCGCAGCTTGATCTCGAACGACGGTGGCATGTCGGTTTCCTTGACAGTGGAAACATACGACGGGTCGTTGGCGAAATCCTGCCTGAACAGCGCGTATGCCTGCGCCTGTGTCACGTAGGTGACCTTCTCGACCTGCTGCATGGAAGTCAGGCGCTGCATGAGCGCGGACTGCTCGTCGGGGGTCACCGCTCCGTGGCAGTTCGGGTTGGCGCTATCGGCTGTGCACAGGTAGACGGAGATCTCCACCTTGCTCTGCCAGTAGGTACGCGTGCTGTCGACCTGCTTGACGAACAGCAGCCCCGTGCCGAGCAGGGACAGGCTGATCGCTACCACCACGATGAGCGCGATCGTCATGGTGAGATTCCGGCGCAGCCCGACCCAGATCTCCTGGAACACGAAGTTTGAACGCATACTGGCCTTATCTCATCCCTCAGTAGTCCTGTGTGGTCTGCCGCGGCGCGCCGTAAGCAGCCGGTAATGAGCTCCGGCTAGTACGCCTGACCGTACACGCCACGCACCTGGTCGCGGACCACCTTGCCGTACTCGAGCTCGATGACGCGCTTGCGCATCGAGTCGACGATCGCGGCGTCATGGGTGGCCATGACGACGGTCGTACCGGTCCTGTTGATGCGGTCGAGCACTTTCATGATGCCGATCGATGTGGCCGGGTCGATGTTACCGGTCGGCTCGTCGGCCAGCAGGATCATTGGGCGGTTGACGAACGCCCGGGCCATCGCGACGCGCTGCTGCTCGCCGCCGGACAGCTCGTCCGGCATGCGGTCGTGCTTGCCTTCCAGGCCCACGAGGTCGATGACCTCGGGGACCACGCGGCGGATGAACCGCCTGGGCTTGCCGATCACCTCGAGCGCGAACGCGACGTTCTGGTAGACGTTCTTATTCGGCAGCAGCCGGAAGTCCTGGAAGACGCAGCCGATCCGGCGGCGCAGGTGCGGCACCTTCCAGTTCGTGAGGCGCGCCAGGTCCTTGCCCGCGACGTGGATCCGGCCCTCAGTCGGCCGCTCCTCCTTGAGGATCAGGCGGAGGAACGTCGACTTGCCGGACCCTGAGGGGCCGACCAGGAACACGAACTCGCCCTTGTTGACGGCGAGGTCGACATTCTCCAGCGCGGCCCGTTCCTGGTTCGGGTAGATCTTGGTGACGTTGTCGAAATTGATCACAGGACCATCACTACGATCTCGATGAAGCGGACAGGCGAATGCGCCGCCAGGTTGGTCCAGGCGGGTATTTCCGGCCTAGCCGGGCAACTTGCGGGTAACCTGGTTTGGCCAGGGAACAGTCTAGGGGGAAACTGGCGGCTAAGGCTCCAGATCACTCCAAGTGCGCCGGGGCGCCGCTACCGGAAGGGGTACGAGATGAGCTGCGAGCACCTGATCTGCGCCCAGTGCGCCGGTCCCGTGGTTGAGGGACGCTGCCCGGTGTGCCGCGCCGCTCGTGCGCACGTCCACCATCACGGCCCGGCCGGCATCAGCCCGCAACTGCTTATCGCCGTGGCGTTGATCGTGCTGCTTGGCCTCCTGATCGCCGCCCGCGTCGTAGCCTAACGGCAGGCTCGCCAGACTACTGTCCGTAAGCGGCCAGGGTCAGCGCAGAGGCCACGTCCGTTCGGATAAGTGTTTGGATTATCCGGAACGGAGCGTTGCTTCGCGCCAGCGGTAAGGGGCGCGGAAGTGACCAAGCCGACATCGAGGAACTGCTGGACCGCGCACGGACGCGGGATGGATGAGGTGAATGGCCCCCTGCCCTCAACTTTCGAGGTGAATGGCCCATTGCCCTCAATCGGGAGGCGGCTCACGCCACTCTCCAGGCATAGAGGACAGAGCTTGGAGGCAGGTGTTGCGCATGAGGTCGGACGTGGCCGGCTACTTGCCGCCGTTCTCGCCGCGGCGAAGCCAGCGGATTTCCGCGTCGATGAAGTCGTCGATCTCGCCGTCTAGCACCGACAGCGCGTTACCGGTCTCCATGCCGGTCCGCACGTCCTTAACGTTCTGGTACGGGTAGAGCACGTAGTTACGGATCTGGGTGCCCCAGGCCCGGCCGCCGTCGCCGCGCAGGGCCGCCATCTCCTCGGCTTCCTCCTGGCGGCGCCGCTCCAGCAGCTTCGCCTGCAGCACGGCCATCGCCGAGGCCTTGTTCTGGATCTGGCTCCGCTCGTTCTGGCACGACACCACGATGCCGGTCGGCAGGTGCGTGATCCTGACCGCGGAGTCGGTGGTGTTGACGCCCTGACCGCCCGGCCCGGACGAGCGGAACACGTCCACCCGGATCTCGTCCTCGTTGATCTCGACGTGATCGGTCTGCTCGACGACCGGCATCACGTCCACCCCGGCGAACGACGTCTGCCTGCGGCCCTGGTTGTCGTACTTGGAGATGCGGACCATGCGGTGCGTGCCCTGCTCGCCGCGCAGCGTCCCGTACGCGTACGGCGCCTTCACGCCGAGCGTGGTCGACTTGATGCCGGCCTCACCGTAGGACACGTCGTAAACCTCGGCCGGGTACTTGTGCCGCTCGGCCCAGCGCAGGTACATCCGCTGCAGGTTTCCCGCGAAGTCCTCGGCGTCTGCACCGCCGGCCTGCGAGTTGATCGTGATCAGCGCCTCGCGCGAGTCATACTCGCCGTTCAGCAGCGTGCGGACCTCGAGCTGGTCGATTTCCTTGCGCAGCATGGCGAGATCGTTTGCCGCCTCGTCCCTGGCGGACTGGTCGTGCTCGTCGTCGGCAAGCTCGAACAGTACGCGGGTGTCCTCCAGTCGCTGCCGCAGGTTGTCCAGCCGGGTCAGTTCCATTTCCAGGTAGGACAGCCGCCGGGTGACCTGCTGCGCGCGCGCCTGGTCCTCCCACAGCCCTGGGTCGGCGGCCTGCTCGCGCAAGTCGGCGACCTCGGTCTTCATCGCGTCGGGGTCCAGGACGGCCTCGATGGTGTCGAGCTTCGACGACAGTTCCGATATCTCATCGGCGGGATCGGTAGCTGCCATGCCGGAAAGCCTACGCGAGGACCGGGGCGGCAGCGTAACAGGTAAGGCCCTGGCGTGCACGCGCAACGGGTATCCTGCCAATCCGTGGCACACCGTAAGCGCTGGACGCGCCTGATCTCCGGCGTCGCGCTCGCCGGCGCGGCGGCGCTCGCCGCCGCGGGCTGCACGTCCGGCCTGCCCGGGAGCGACTCCGCCAACGGGCAGGGATCCGCGACCGTGCCCGCCGTAAGCGGCGCCGAGGCTGCCCAGGCATACCAGCAGTGGGAGGCCGCCGCTGCCGCGTCCGCGGACGCTGACAACCTCACAGCCGAACTGCCATACATCACGGATGTCTCCCGGGTAACAGTCGGCATCGCGCTGCAAATCCAGCGCCACTACAACATCAGCGCGCCGGCCGGGTCGGCGCGAAGCGGCCCGGCCGTCTTCTACCTGCCGGAATCGGCGGGGTACCCGCGGTGGTTCGTCGCCCTCAGGCCCACGACATACAACCTTCCCAGGCGGTCGGGCAACGTGCCCGGCACGCCAGGCGGCATTGCGTGGGCAGACCAAGACAGCCACGACGTGCTGCTCTTCAAGCAGGCAAGCGCGACGGCCCGCTGGCAGCTCGCGAGCGTTTCGAAGCTCGCGCCGGGCATGGCCCTGCCCGCCTTCGCGGTCGACGGCACCGGTCACATACCGACCGTCTCGCTGTCCGACAGCGCGCTGCGAGCGCGGCCGGACGTCACCGGCCCGCTGCAGGCCGCCGTCGTCGACGATGGCCCGGCCAGCCCTGCTTCGGCGGTGGTGGCCAGCGGACCGCTGACAACGGGCATCTACGACAACGAGCGGGCGGGGCTGCTGGGCCTTACCGCGCCCCGCGGGGATGACCTGCAGTGGGGACTCGAGGGCTCGATCTACCCGGCGGTCGCGCTGCGCACGGCCGACGGCGGCGCACTGGTGCTCTACTCGATGTACCTGAACACCATTGTCCAGACCGCGGGTTCGCTGGCCCAGGCACGGCCGCTCCAGCCTGGCCCGCCGATCGCCGTGTTCGGGGAGCTGACCCCGCTGCTCCCGCGTGGCCAGCCCGCGCCGCGGGTCAAGTTCGAAGCGCAGCAACTGCTATCGTTCGCCGCGATCGACCCGCCTTCCGGCCAGGGAAAGATCCAGGTCATCGCGATTGGCGGCGGCTGGAGCTACGCCTCCGCGTCCTGAGCGGGCAGCGAGCCCGGCGCGACCAGCGTCCTGATCACCCGGCACGCCACCGACAGCGTTGTGAACGTGAACCGCTCGCTTTCCCAGATCTCGCCGAGCGTCACCGCGGCCCGGCCGACCGCCGCCTCGTTCCGCTCCTCCCAGGCCGACACCCGGTCGCCGACCGGGCCGTGCCCGCCGACCGCGAGCACGTCCCTTGTCAGCGCGGCGTGCGCGCCGTACAGGTCGTCCCGCAGCGACGCGCGGGCCATCGACGCCCAGCGGTCCTCGCGCGGCAGCGCGACGATCAGGTCGCGCAGCCGGCCAAGCTGCAGCCGATCCGCGAGCGAGAAGTAGACCGCGGCGGTCTCTTCGACGCCCCGCCCGGTCATGGCCGCGCTCTGCACGATGTCGAAGGCCGAGTACGACGGGACCATGGCCGCCACCTCGTCGGCCAGGGCGACGGGGACGCCGCGTGAGGCGAAGGAGGCACGCCGCTCTTCGTACGTGGCCAGATCCCGTCCAGAAAGCAATTTAGGTATTCCGGAACGGACCGTGCTTACTCCCTCATTCAGGAAGCTCACGGTCTCGGTGATGCCGAACGGCAGCCGCCTGTTGAGCAGCAGCCACCGGCAGGCGCGCTCCACGAGCTTGCGCGCCTCCAGGACGAGCCCGATCCTGACGTCCACGTCTACGTCGCCAACAAGCCCGTCGACCTCACGCCAGAACGCGCGCATGCCGAACACCTCGCGGGTGACGAGCCAGGCCCTGGTGATGTCGGGCACCGGCAGGCCCGTCTCCTCCTCCATCCGGAACAGGAACGTGCTCCCGCCCGAGTCCACCATCTCGTTGACGACGGAGGTTGTGATGATCTCCCGGCGCAGCCGGTGCGTGCCCATCCGCGCGGCGAACCTGGTCCGAAGGGGCTCAGGGAAGTAGCGTTCGAGCGTGCCGCGCAGGTACGGGTCGTCAGGGATGCTGGACGCGAGCACATCCTGGCCGGCGGCGATCTTGGTGTGCGCGAGCAGCAGCGACAGCTCAGGGGTGGTGAGCCCGACGCCCGCGGACCGGCGGGCGGCGATCTCCTTGTCCACGGGGAGCACGTCGCCCTCCACGGACAGCCGCTTTTCCCTGGCGAGCTTGCGCACGTACCTGGCGTGCACGTGGAGCAGCCGCGGCGCCTGGTAGCGGGCTGCTGCCAGCGCCATGTTCTGTCCGTCGTTGTGCCTGAGCACGTGGGCCGCGACCTCGTCGGTCATCTCGTGCAGCAGCGGGCCTCGTTCCCCGGACTCGATGTCGCCCGCGGTGATCGCGTCGGCCAGCAGGATCTTGATGTTGACCTCATGGTCCGAGGTGTCCACACCGGCCGAGTTGTCGATGAAGTCGGTGTTCACGAGCCCGCCGCCGAGCGCGTACTCGATCCGGGCCGCCTGCGTCAGCCCCAGGTTGCCGCCTTCGGCGACCACCTTCGCCCGCAGTTGCGTCGCGTCGACGCGCACCGCGTCGTTGGACCGGTCGCCCGCGTCGGCGTGCACCTCGGTGCTCGCCTTGACGTAGGTCCCGATACCGCCGTTCCACAGCAGGTCGACTGGCGCCGTCAAGATGGCCGAGATCAGTTCGTCCGGCGACAGGGCGAGCGTCCCTGCGTCGATACCCAGCACCGCGCGTGCCTGCGCGGACAGCGGCACCGACTTCACCGCTCGCGGCCAGACCCCGCCGCCCTCCGAGATCAGCGCTGGGTCGTAGTCCGCCCAGGAGGATCTCGCCAGCCCGAACAGACGCAGCCGCTGCGCGTAGCTGGCCGCCGGGTCCGGGTCCGGGTCGAGGAACACGTGCCTGTGGTCGAACGCCGCGACCAGCTTGATGTGCCTGGACAGCAGCATTCCGTTGCCGAACACGTCGCCTGACATGTCCCCGATGCCGACCGCGGTGAATTCGTCAGTGTCGGGGTTGAGCCGGAGCGTGGCGAAGTGCCAGCGCACCGACTCCCAGGCGCCGCGCGCGGTGATGCCCATCTTCTTGTGGTCGTAGCCCTCCGAGCCGCCGGAGGCGAACGCGTCGCCGAGCCAGAAGCCGTAGCTGGCGGCGATCTCGTTGGCGACGTCGGAGAACGTGGCGGTGCCCTTGTCCGCGGCGACGACGAGGTAGGGGTCGTCGCCGTCGAGACGGACCACGCCGGACGGCGGGACCACCATCTCACCGTCGATGTTGTCGGTAATGTCGAGCATGGCGCTGATGAACATCCGGTAGCACGCGAGCACTTCGGCCT
>Ga0126381_100001020_pt1 | contig 30511 bp, 20 predicted proteins | sample PanSoiMetPlot_28_FD_96465 | JGI IMG/M metagenome (GOLD analysis project Ga0126381, IMG submission 96465) | Tropical forest soil microbial communities from Panama - MetaG Plot_28 | ecosystem: Environmental > Terrestrial > Soil > Tropical forest > Bulk soil | place: Panama | collected 2016-02-17 | reverse complement strand
TGGGCCGCAAGGTGACGCTGGACGGCCATTCCTTCCCAATTCTTGGTGTGACACCACGAGGATTTTTCGGCGTTGAGGTGGGCAACCGTTACGATGTGGCCATCCCGTCGTGCGCCGACGCCCAGATGTCGGCCGATGGGAAAGGGCGGGCGGCTAGCACACGGCAATGGTGGCTTTCGGTCATCGGGCGGCTGAAGCCCGGCTGGACGGTGGCACGTGCAGATGCGCAGTTTCTGGCAATTTCGCCGGGATTTATGCAGGCGACTCTGCCGGAATCGTACCGTCCGGAAGAGGCTAAGAAATACCTGGAGAAGAATAAGCTGGCGGTCACGCCCGGAGCAAACGGTGTATCCGGCTTGCGCCGCACCTATGAGCAGCCGCTCTGGCTGCTGCTGGCCACCACCGGTCTGGTGCTGCTGATCGCGTGCGCCAATTTGGCGAACCTGCTGCTGGCCCGCGCCAGCGTGCGCGAACGAGAGATTGCGGTGCGCCAGGCAATCGGTGCATCGCGCCCGCGGCTGATTGCGCAGTTGATGGCAGAGAGCTTATTGCTGGCGACGGCCGGGACGGCACTCGGCGCAGGCTTGTCCATCGCGCTGAGCCGCGGTCTGGTAGCTTTCCTGAGCGAAGCGAATAGCGGCTTGCTTCTGGGACTGGGGTTCGACGCACGGGTGCTGGGCTTTGCGGCAGGGATCGCAGTGCTGACATGCGTCCTGTTCGGACTCGCGCCGGCACTCAGGGCTACGCGCATCGCCCCGGCCTCGGCGATGCGCTCCGGCGGACGTGGCTTGACCGCGGGCAAAGAGCGGTTCAGCCTGCGGCGCGGCCTGGTGGTGGCGCAGGTGGCGCTTTCGCTGGTGCTCCTCGTGGGCGCACTCCTGTTCATGGGCAGCCTGCGGAAGCTGATGGCGGTGGACCCCGGGTTCCGCGTTTCCGGGCTGGTGGCGGCGGATCTGGATTTCCAGCGAGCGCATTACCCCAAGGAGCGCAATGTTGAAGTCCACCGCGAACTGCTGGAACGTTTGCGTGCCCTGCCGGGCGTGACGGGCGCGGCCGAACTGAATATTTTGCCGCTCAGCGGCAACGGTTGGAACGAACTGTGTTGGGCGGAGGGCGATGCCAAGCGCCAAGTCTCGTGGTTCAATGGCGTCACGCCGGGCTACTTCAAGACGATGGATACGCCGCTGCTCGCGGGAAGGGACTTCGACACCCGCGATACGGTCTCTTCGCCTAAAGTGGCCATAGTCAACGAGACGTTTGCCAGGAAGATCTTCGGCGGCGGCAATCCGGTGGGCCGCACCTTCTTCGTCGAGGGTGATGCCGGCGAGCCCGACGACCGCTACCAGGTTGTCGGCCTGGTGCGGAACACGACGTATCAGGAAGTCCGCGAGGATGCCAGCCCCATCAGCTACACAGCGCTGGGGCAACAAAAGAACTTCGGAGCGGGTGCGCAAATCGTTTTGCGGACATCCGCGCCGCTGGGCGAGCTCTTTCGGTCGGTGAAGGCGGCGGCCGCCGAGGTGAGCCCGGCGACCAGTGTCGAGTTTACGGTCCTCACCAAACAGCTTGCCGACACGCTGTTGCGCGACCGGCTTATGGCCACGCTGGCGGGCGCGTTCGGCCTGTTGGCGGGAGTGCTGGCCACCATCGGGCTCTACGGTGTGATGGCTTACACGGTGGCGCGGCGGCGCAATGAGATCGGGATCCGGATCGCGTTGGGCGCGGGGCGTGCTGGCGTGGTGGGGCTGGTGCTTCGTGAGGCGGCGGTGCTGTTAGGCTGCGGCCTCGCGATTGGCGTTGGCTTGGCCCTGTGGTTGGGACGGGCCGCTCGCTCGCTGCTCTTCGGGCTGAAACCCAGCGATGGGGCTACCTTGGCGGCGGCCATGCTGCTGCTGGCCGCAGTGGCCTTGGCGGCGAGTTTCGTGCCCGCGCGGCGGGCCTCGCGGCTGGAACCGATGCAGGCGTTGCGCGAAGAGTAACTAAGTCGAAACGTTTCATGTGTTTGCCGGTAGCTCTAAAGAGCCGCGTAACCAGGATCGTTCCTCGCCCCGCCAAAATGGTATAAAGGCAACTGAACCCCGGTTCCCCAACAGACGACAGCAAACAGCGAACCGGTGTCAACTGATGCGCCGCTTTTTTACGGCAGAATGGGAGATACCGGCTCCCGGAATGTTGCACCGGAGGGCCCCCAGAGACCAATGAAAGAGTATACGCCCGCTCCGCCTCAAGTGGGCACACCCGAACCCGTGGCGCCACCGCCGAACGCGCCGCGATCCCGCACCGATCGACCGTCGAAAGGGCGATGGGTGTGGTTCCTGCTATTGCTTTTGATGGCCGGCGCCGCCTACTACCTCTGGGCGCGCGCAAGCGGCGCGGGCGGCGGCGCGCCCGGTAGCACCACCACCACCAATGGGAGCAGCGGTAAGGGCGGCAAATCCGGTCGCGGTTCGGGCGCTATTCCGGTAGTGGCGGTGAAGGCCACACGCGGCAATATCGGCGATTACGTCACTGGCATGGGCAACGTGACACCCATTTACACGGTCACCGTTAAGACCCGGGTGGACGGCCAGTTGATGCAGGTCAACTACAAGGAAGGCGACCTGGTGCAGAAGGACGCTCCGCTGGTGGAGATCGACCCGCGGCCCTACCAGGTACAGCTGGAACAAGCCGAAGGCGCGCTGGTCCGCGATCAGGCGCTGCTCGACAATGCCAAGGTCGACCTGGACCGCTACGAAGGTCTACTGAAGCAGAACGCCATTCCGGAACAGCAGTACGCCACCCAGAAAGCCCTGGTGAAGCAGGATGAAGGTGTAGTGAAGGCCGACCAGGGGCAGATCGACAGCGCCAAACTCAACTTGACCTACTGCCACATCACGGCGCCGATTACCGGCCGCATCGGTTTGCGTCTGGTCGATCCGGGCAATATCGTGCATGCCACCGATACCAATGGACTGCTGGTGATCACGCAGATTCAGCCCATCAGTGTGATCTTCCCGATTGCCGAGGACCAACTTCCCAAGGTGCTTCCGCGCTTCCACGCCGGCCAGAAACTCCCCGTGGAGGCGTTCGACAGCCACGAGACGACCAAGCTGGGTACCGGAACCCTGGCGACGATCGACAACCAGATCGACCCGACGACCGGAACGGTCCGGCTGCGCGCGGATTTTGCGAATGAGAACGACGCGCTGTTTCCGAACCAGCTGGCGTGGGCGCGGCTGCTGGTCCAGGAGAAGACTGGAGTGACACTGGTTCCCACCGGAGCTGTGCAACTCAGCACGGCCGTGAATACGGGTGCGTTCGTTTACCTGGTGAAGCCCGATTCTACCGTGACCGTCCGCAACATCACGACTGGCCTCTCCGAGGGGGATGTGGAGCAGGTTATGTCGGGCCTGGCGCCGGGCGACGAGGTCGTGATGACGGGCGTCGAAAAGCTGAACGAAGGCACCAAGGTGACCGTGCAACTGCAGGCCGCGCCCGGTGGACGCGGTGGCGCGGCGGGTGGCACGGGCAGTGCGCCATCGGCCGGATCGAACGGTGCCAACGGCGCCGGTTCCAACGCGCCTCCGAAAAAGAACGGTAGAACACCGGCGCAGCAGGGAGGAAAGTCGCAGTGAGTCCGTCCCGGACATTTATCCTTCGTCCGGTGGCGACTTCTCTGCTGATGGTCGGAATCGTGCTCGCCGGCGCTGTGGCCTATCGGCAGCTTCCGGTTTCAGCGCTGCCTGAGGTGGATTACCCCACGATCCAGGTGGTCACCGTCTATCCCGGCGCCAGCCCCGATGTGATGGCGTCATCGGTCACGGCGCCTCTGGAGCGGCAGTTCGGCCAAGTGCCGGGCCTGCAGCAGATGACGTCCACCAGCTCCGACGGCAGCTCGGTGATCACGCTGCAATTCCAGCTCAGTTTGAACATCGACGTGGCGGAGCAGGAAGTGCAGCAATCGATCAACGCTTCCGGGACGTATCTGCCGGCCGACCTTCCGACACCTCCGATTTACAGCAAGATCAACCCCGCCGATACGCCGATTCTGACGCTGGCCCTGACTTCCACCACGATGCCGCTGACCAAAGTGGAAGACCTGGCCGATACGCGGCTGGCTCCCAAGATTTCCCAGCTCGCGGGCGTGGGGCTAGTGAGTATCAGCGGAGGACAGAAGCCGGCCGTGCGGATTCGCGCGGTTCCGACGGTGCTGGCGTCGTACGGCCTCAACCTGGAGGATCTGCGCAGCACCATCATTGCGGCGAACGTGAACCAGGCGAAGGGTAGCTTCGACGGCTCGCACCAGTCGTACCAGATCGGTGCCAACGACCAGTTGCTCTCGAGCGCCGATTACCGGCCGCTGGTGATCGCGTACCGCAATGGCGCGCCGGTGAAGCTCACCGACGTGGCTTCGGTGATCGACGATGCCGAAAACATCCGCCAAGCGGCATGGATGAACAGCGTGCCGGCGGTGATTCTGAACATTCAACGCCAGCCCGGCGCCAACATCATTTCCGTAGTGGATCGCATCAAGGCGCTGCTGCCGACTCTCACGTTAACGCTGCCGGCCTCGGTACACGTGGGCATTTTGACGGACCGCACCAACACCATTCGCGCCTCCGTGGAAGACGTGAAGATGGAACTGCTGATGACCATCGGGCTGGTGGTGGTGGTGATCTTCCTGTTCTTGCGGAGCCTGTCGGGCACGATCATTCCGAGCGTGGCGGTGCCGCTCTCGCTGGTGGGCACCTTCGGCGTAATGTACCTGCTGGGTTACAGCCTCAATAACCTCACCCTGATGGCGCTGACGATTTCCACCGGCTTCGTGGTGGACGACGCGATCGTGATGATCGAAAACATCACGCGCTACATCGAGGAGGGACAGACCCCCCTGCAAGCCGCGTTGCGGGGCAGCGAACAGATCGGTTTCACCATCATCTCGCTGACGGTGTCGCTGATTGCCGTGCTGATTCCGCTGTTGTTCATGGGCGATATCGTGGGCCGGCTGTTCCGCGAATTCGCGGTTACGCTGGCCGTGACCATCATCGTATCGATGATCGTTTCGCTGACGCTGACTCCCATGATGAGCTCCAAGCTGCTGAAGCACACGCCTGCGCAGAGCCAGGGGTGGTTCTACCGGGTTTCCGAACGGGCCTTCGAAAAAATCATCGAGGTTTATGGGCGCATTTTGCGCGTGGTGCTGCGCTTCCGGACCATCACGCTGCTGGCGGCGCTGGCCACGCTGGTCATCACCATCGTGATGTTTATCCGGATTCCCAAAGGCTTCTTCCCGATTCAGGACACGGGCGTGATCCAGGGCGTATCGGAAGCGGCACAATCGATCTCCTTTGGCGAGATGTCCCGGCGGCAGCAGGCGCTGGCGCAGGTGATTTTGAAGGACCCGGCGGTGGACAGCATTTCGTCGTTCATCGGCATCGATGGCACCAACACCACGCTCAACAGCGGACGCATTCTGATCAATCTGAAACCGTTGGAAGAGCGCAGAATTGGGGCGACGGATGTGATCCGGCGGCTGCAGCCGCAACTGGCGGACGTGGCCGGCATTACGCTCTTCATGCAGCCGGTGCAGGACATTTCGGTGGACGACCGCGTGAGCCGCACGCAGTTCCAGTACACGCTGGAAGATCCCAACCCGGACGAGCTGAACAGCTATGCTCCGCGCATGATGGCCGAACTGCAGAAGCAGCCGGAGCTGCGCGACGTAGCGAGCGACCAGCAAGTGCTGGGTCTGCGCGCCCGCCTGGTTTTCGACCGCGACACGGCAGCGCGGCTGGGCATCACTCCGTCCACCATCGACCAAACACTGTATGACGCCTACGGGCAGCGCGAAGTCTCCACGATGTTCACGCAGTTGAACCAGTACCACGTAGTGCTGGAGGTGGACCCGAGCTTCCAGCGAAACCCGCTGGACCTTCGCAATCTGTTTATCCGTTCGGGCACCGGGTATCCGGCGGCGACCGGCCTGGTATCGGGCGGCACTTCGAGCGCGGCGGTTCCCACGGGACCGGCCGCGTCGGCGCCCACCACGGCAGCGAGCAGCCTGGCGACCGCACAGTCGACGGCGGCATCGAGCGCGGTTTTCGGCGCGGGTATTGCGTCGGCGGCGGTGTTTCCCAACGGCGGGCAGGTGCCGTTGGACGCGTTCAGCCACGTGGAGCTCACCAGCGTGCCGATCACGGTGAATCACCAGGGACAGTTTCCGGTGGTTACGCTTTCCTTCAACCTGGCCCCGAACGCCTCGTTGGGCGACGCCGTCAATGCGGTGAACCGGGTGAAGCAGCAGATCGGACTGCCGGACAGCGTTCAAGCGGCGTTCCAGGGCACGGCACAGGCGTTTCAGAATTCCCTGGCGAATGAGCCGGTGCTGGTGCTGGCTGCGCTCGTCACGGTGTACATCGTGCTCGGCGTGCTGTACGAGAGTTACATCCACCCAGTCACGATTCTTTCCACCCTGCCATCCGCGAGCGTGGGAGCGCTGCTGGCTCTCTACATTACCGGCAACGACTTCAGCGTGATCGCGCTCATAGGCATCGTGCTCTTAATCGGCATTGTGCAGAAGAACGCCATCATGATGATCGATTTTGCGCTCGATGCGGAGCGGCGCGAAGGCATGGCGCCCGTGGATGCCATCTATCAGGCTTGCCTGTTGCGCTTCCGCCCCATCCTTATGACCACCATGGCTGCCATGCTCGGCGGGGTCCCGCTGGCGTTCGGCTCGGGCACCGGTTCGGAGCTGCGGCGGCCGCTGGGCATCGTGATCATCGGCGGATTGATTTTCAGCCAGATGCTGACCCTGTTTACGACGCCGGTGATTTACCTGTTCTTCGATAAGGTCGCGCGTAAGCTCGGACACGGCGGGGGCGGGCCGGAGAGAGAAGCGGCATGAGGATCGGGGCAGGAGGCGGGCCGGGCGGGGCATGGAGCGGCCCTGCGGGCCGATTTCGTTTTAACAACGCCGCGCCAAGGGCGCAAGCCTTCTCCCGGCCCCGGACCGCTGGCCCCTGGCCCCGGAGGTTTTTTCAATGAACCTCTCCGAGCCCTTCATCCGCCGCCCGGTGGCAACTACGCTTCTACTGGCGGCGGTAGCGCTCTCCGGTATCGTGGCGTTCCGGCTGCTGCCGGTTTCGCCGCTGCCGCAGGTCGATTTTCCGACCATTCAGGTGAGCGCGGGTCTGCCGGGCGCCAGTCCGGAGACGATGGCTTCGTCGGTGGCGACGCCGCTCGAGCGGCAGTTCGGACGCATCGCTTCGGTCACGGAGATGACGTCGTCCAGCTCGCTGGGCGCTACGAGCATCACGCTGCAGTTCGATCTCAACCGCAACATCGATGCGGCGGCGCGCGATGTGCAGGCCGCGATCAACGCCGCTCGCGGTTATCTGCCTACGAATCTTCCGAATAATCCGACTTACCGCAAAGTGAATCCCGCCGATTCGCCGATCTTCATGCTGGCGCTCACTTCCGATGTGCTCGATAAAGGCCACATGTACGATGCGGCTAACACGATCATGGCGCAGCGGCTGTCGCAGATCACCGGAGTGGGACAGGTGACGGTCGGCGGCAGCGCGCTGCCGGGCGTCCGCATCGAACTGAATCCGCAACAGTTGAACAAGTACGGCATCGGTCTGGAGCAGGTCCGCACCATCCTCAATTCCGCCAACGCCAATGTTCCCAAGGGCCATTTTTCCAGCGGCAACCACATGTGGGAGGTGGGTGCAAACGACCAGATCTTCCATGCCGTCGATTACCAGCCGCTGGTGATTACGTATCACAACGGGTCGGCGGTGCGGGTGTCGGATGTCGGCCGGGCAGAGGACTCGGTGGAGGATCTTCGCAATTCCGGGTATGCGAATGACAAACCTTCGGTGCTGGTGATCATCTTCCGCCAGCCGGGAGCGAACATCATCGATACGGTGGACGCGATTCGTGCCGCACTGCCCCAGTTGAAGGCCTCCATTCCCGCCAGCATTGATGTGCACGTGGCCATGGACCAGACCGTGACCATCCGCGCCTCGGTACACGATGTCGAGATCACCCTGATGATCTCTATCCTGCTCGTGATCCTCGTGGTATTCGTCTTTTTGCGCGAGCCGCGGAGCACCTTCATTCCCAGCGTGGCCGTACCGATCTCGCTTGTCGGCACGTTCGGCATCATGTACCTGCTGGGCTATTCCATCGACAACCTGTCGCTGATGGCCCTAACCATTTCGACCGGGTTTGTGGTGGACGATGCCATCGTGGTGATCGAGAACGTCACGCGTTACCTGGAGCAGGGATTGAATCCGTTCCATGCGGCGCTGAAGGGCGCGGCGGAGATCGGCTTCACCGTGATGACGATCAGCATATCGCTAGTGGCCGTATTCATTCCGCTGCTCATGATGGGCGGCATTGTGGGCCGGCTGTTCCGCGAATTTGCGGTGACGCTTTCGATCGCCATCGGGGTATCGATGATCGTGTCGCTGACGGCCACGCCCATGATGTGCGCTCACTTGCTGCGACAGCACGGCGAGCACGGCTGGCTCTACAACCTCAACGAGCGCATTTTCACCGCCATTGTGAACGGCTACGGCCGGACACTTTCCATCGTGCTCCGGCACGCTTTCGTTACGCTGCTGATCCTGCTCGGCACCATCGCACTCAACGTGTATCTGTTCATTCACGTTTCCAAGGGCTTTTTCCCGCAGCAGGACAACGGGCGCATGTCGGGGCAGATTACGGCCGATCAGGACACGTCATTCCAGGCCATGGACCAGATTCTGCGGCAGACGGTCCGGATTATCGCCGCCGATCCCGCGGTCGATACCGTCAACGGATTTACGGGCGGCGGCGGCGGGCGCGGCGGCGGCGCCACCAACGTCGGCCGCATGTTCATTTCGCTCAAACCGCTGGATGAGCGAAAGGCTACGGTCGACCAGATCATCACCCGTTTGCGGCCCAAACTGGCGAGAGTTCCGGGTGCGCTCATTATTTTGCAAGCCTCGCAGGACCTGCGCGTCGGCGGGCGGCAGAGCGCGGCGCTGTATCAGTTCACCATGCGCGGTGACAATGTGGAAGACCTGAACGAGTACGCCCCGAAGATGTTCCAGGAGCTGCGCGCGATCCCCACCATCGCCGACGTGAATACCGACCAGCAGGATCGCGGCTTGCAGTCGTGGGTGCAATATGATCGCGCCACCGCCGCGAGGTTCGGGATTTCTCCCACGCTGATCGATGCGACGCTGTACGATGCCTTCGGGCAGCGGCAGGTTTCGACCATGTACACCCCTCTCAACCAGTACCACGTGGTGATGGAGGTGGCTCCGGAATTCTGGCAGAATCCCGAAGTCCTGCGCGATGTTTACGTGCGCGCACCCTCGGGCGGCGTGGTGCCGCTGAACGCATTTGCGCATTTCGGGCCGACGCTGGCACCGCTGGCCGTAAATCACCAGGGGCTGTTCCCGTCGGTCACTATTTCGTTCAACCTGCAGCCGGGGGTGGCGCTGGGGGATGCGGTTAATGCCATCGACCGTGTGGCCAGCAAGGTGGGGCTGCCGCCGACGATCCAGACGATGTATGCCGGCACCGCGCAAGCCTATCAGGATTCGCTGGGCAATGAAGGCTACCTGATTGCGGCGGCGCTGGCCGCTGTGTACCTGGTCCTCGGCATTCTGTATGAAAGCTACATACATCCGGTGACCATCCTTTCGACGTTGCCATCGGCCGGCGTGGGCGCGCTGCTGGCCCTGCTGTTTTCGCACACCGACTTGAGCGTCATCGCCATGATTGGCATCATTCTGCTGATTGGGATCGTGAAGAAGAACGCGATCATGATGATCGATTTCGCCATCGCCACCGAGCGCCAGGAAGGTAAGAGCTCGCGCGATTCCATTTTTGAAGCCTGCATGCTCCGCTTCCGCCCCATCCTCATGACCACTATGGCCGCCATGCTGGGCGCTTTGCCGCTGGCGCTGGGCACGGGCACGGGTTCGGAGTTACGTCGTCCGTTGGGTATCACGATCATCGGCGGATTGATCGTCAGCCAGGTGCTGACGCTCTACACGACGCCCGTGGTTTATTTGTACTTCGACCGGCTGCAGCACTGGTGGAGCGGGCTGCGGAGGAGAAGGCCGCAGCGGATGGAGCCGGAGGTGGTGGCTTGAGAAAGGCCGAGTTCGAGGGCCGGCGGCTGGGGGCCGGGGAAAGGTATGGCCCTGCGGGCCGGCTCTTTTATATAGAGACTGCGCCGAAGGCCCATACCAGCCCCCGGCTCCTGCCCCCTGGCTCCTGGTCCCTTCTTCTGCTGTCGCTTGCCCTTTCGGGCTGCATGGTCGGCCCCAAATACAAGCGCCCTTCCGCGCCTGTCCCGCCGGCGTTTAAGGAACAGCCGCCGCCGGATTTCAAGGAGGCGCAGGCCAAAGGGTGGAAGCCGGGGCAGCCGGCCGACGACCGCTTAAAGGGCAAGTGGTGGGAAGTGTATCAGGACCCCACTTTGAATGCCCTCGAAGGCGCGGTGACGATTAACAACCAAAACGTGCTGGCGGCTGAGGCGCAGTACCGCGAGGCGCGCGATGCTGTGCGGATCGCGCGCGCCGCGCTGTTCCCCACGGTGACCACTGCCCCTTCCATTACCGAATCGCAATCGCCTCGCGGATTTACTTCTGCGGGCGGTCTCGGCGGAGCATCCAATACCAACAACCTGCGAACCGTTTACAACTTCCCCTTTGACGTGAACTACACGGTAGATCTTTGGGGCTCCATACGGCGGAGCGTAGCGGCGGCCGTGGCGCAAGCCCAGGTCTCCGCGGCCACTCTGGAGAACATCCGCTTGCTCTATCAGAGCGATCTGGCACTGGATTACTTCCAGTTGCGCGGACTTGACGGCGATATCGCCCTCCTCACTCGTACCGTGGCTTCCTACCAGGACTACCTCCAACTCACGCGCCGCCGGTTCGCCGGTGGTGTGGCGTCCGATCTGGATGTGGCGCAGGCCGAAGCGCAACTCTATGCCGCGCAAACCACGCTGACCGATTTCGGAGTCGCGCGCGCGCAGTTCGAGCACGCCATCGCAGTTCTCACCGGCCGGCCCCCCGCTGTGGTCACAATTGCAAGCAAGGTGCTGACCAGTCCTCCACCGCCGGTGCCGGTCGCCGTGCCTTCGGAGTTGCTGGAGCGGCGGCCCGATATCGCCATCAATGAGCGTGACATGGCCGCGGCCAACGAGCAGATCGGAATCGCCAAGGCAGCCTTCTACCCCACCCTCTCGCTTTCCGGTGCGGCCGGGTTTCAAAGCTCACGGATTACCACGTGGATTAGTTGGCCAAGCCGTTTCTTCTCGGTGGGTCCGACGCTGGCCGAAACGATCTTCGATGCGGGACGCCGGCGCGCGGTCGTGGCGCAGACCGTTGCCGCGTTCGACGCCACCGTGGCCGCCTACCGGCAGACGGTGCTGACAGCGTTCCAGCAGGTGGAAGACCAACTTTCGACGCTTCGCATCTTGTCGGAGGAGTCTTCGACCGTGGAGGATTCGGTGAAATCGGCGGAGCGAGCCCTGGCACTTTCGAGCGCGCAGTATCGCGCCGGGACTACCAGCTACCTGACGGTGATTACGGCGCAGGCGACCGCGCTGTCGGCGGAGCGCACCCAGGTGGACCTTTTGACGCGCCGCCTCACGGCCAGCGTCCAACTGATTCAGGCGCTGGGCGGCGGGTGGGATTCCTCACAGTTACCCACAGCAAAGGACGTTGTCTCGGGGACAAAATAGGAATTAGTGACCCTTCGGGAAATATGGGGCAGGTTGGCAACCTGCAGGGGGTCGGAAACCCGCCGGCCAAGTAGAATGAAACGGCTCGGCGCCGGTCGGCGACCGGCGCGCAGAATTCCCATTTGCCCCACAATCGTCTGTCTTCTGGCGCCTGCCGCTGGCGGTTTCGCCCAATCGCGGCAGGACGTCATCAACCACCTGGAACAAACGATCAATTGGTACCGGCATGTCACTGCGGCGGAGCAGATGCCCGTCGTGTCGAGCGATGTGCTGCTGCACGACAGCACGGTTCAGGGCGCCACCGAAGCGCTACAACTGGCATTCGATTACGCACACGCTCAAGCAGCTCTTTTGAGCGGCGGTGAGGGTGCGGGGCCGGCGCAAAGTAATAACCTGGAGCAGGCGGCCAGCCGTGCCGCGGGCCGCGTAACCGATTTGGAGAACCGTGTGGCCGCCCTCGACGGTCAATTGGCAAAAGCGCCGTCGCGGAGCCGCGCCACACTCGAGGCGCAGCGCGGCGCGCTGAATGCGGAGCTGGAACTGGCGCGTCAGGTGCAGCAGACCATCCAGAGCATGCTGTCTTTCACGGGGAGCAGCGGCCAGGCCAAGGCGGGGCTGGCCGGGCAGGTGGACGAACTGGAACGCGCGTTTCCGGAAGCGGCCCACGCGCCGAAAGGACCGCAGTCCGGCGGAAAGGCCAAACGAGACGCGACCGCTCCGCCGCATCAGGCGCAAGCTGCCACGCCGCCGGCAGAACCGTTCCATCCGGAATCGGCCGGTATCCTTTCGCTGGCCACGGAGTTGTTCGCGGTGAACAGCTCGCGCGGTCATTTAGACGATCTGCTGCAGGAGACGGATGCCCTGCTGCACGGGATCGAGCGAATGCGCGCGCCGGTGGTGTCGGAGATTCGCGCTGCCGTGGCGCGTAGCGAGTCACTGGTCAACGCCGCGGCTTCCCAAGATGCCGCGCAACTGGCGGCCGCGCAGAAGGAGATCGAATCGCTGACCTCCCGCATCAAGCAGCTTTCCACGGCCGCCCTGCCGTTGGGCGAGCAGGGAGTTGCCGTTCAGACGTCCCGCGGTGAACTGGTGGAGGCGCGCGCCTCGGTAATGCGGCAATATACGACGATCGGGCGCTACCTGCTGCTGCGCGTGGCGTTCGTGGCGATTGCGATTCTGGTGCTGCTGGCTCTCTCGGGTATCCTCAGCCGCGTGTCGTTCCGGTACATCAAGGATCAGCGCCGCCGTCGTCAATTTATGGTGCTGCGCCGCATCCTGGTGGGCTGCGCAGTTTTCGTGGTGGTGGTGCTCGGCTTCGTTTCGCAATTCGGCTCGCTGGCCACGTACGCCGGGCTCATCACGGCCGGCTTGGCAGTGGCGCTGCAGAACGTGATCCTGTCGGTGGTGGCATATTTCTTTCTGATCGGCAAATACGGCATCCGCATAGGCGACCGCGTCACGATCTCGGGCGTCACGGGCAAGGTGGTAGATATCGGCCTGGTGCGCATATACCTGATGGAATTGACGGGCGCCGGCTCAGACCTGCACGCCACCGGGCGCATCGTCGTGTTTTCCAATTCCGTGCTGTTCCAGCCCGCGGCTTTGTTCAAGCAGATGCCAGGGGCCAATTACTTATGGCACAGCGTGCAGCTCACTCTCGCCTCCGACAGCGACTTCCATGTGGCGGAAGATCGCATGACCAAGGCCGTGAATGGAGTTTACGAGGATTATCGCGAAACCATCGAGCGGCAGCACGCCGCCCTGGAGCGCTCGGTGCAAGTCGAGGTATCGTCGCCGCGGCCGCAGACCCGATTGCGATTCAGTGCGGCCGGCCTGGAGTTCACGGTCCACTATACGGTGGAACTCGACCGCGCTTCCGAGATCGACGACCGCATGATGAAGGCGCTATACGATGCGATCGCCGCCGAGCCGCGCCTGACGCTGGCCAGCGCGGGCGCGCCGAAATTGCAGGAGACGGTGTAGGTGCCTATCTCTCCGGCAGCGGGCAAAAGGAGCCTTCGGAGAAGCCTTCCGCTTCGATCGCGAAGACGCGGTTGAAGCGCGCCCGGTAGTTCTCCCACGCGATGGCGCCAGCGAGCTCGACGAGTTGGGGCTCGTTGAACCGTTCTTGTAGCGCCGCGAAAAGATCGTCGTCAATATGCGCGGGCGTCCTGGTCATGGTGACGGCGAGGCGCAGCACCAGCTTCTCGGTGCCGTTGAAGGCGCCGCTGTCGTCGAAGGCATTGATGTCCCGCAATTGCGCTTCGTTGATGCCGGCTTTTCTGCCCACGGCAGAATGGATGTCGATTCAAAACGGGCAGCCGGCCATCATTGCCACCTTGAGCTGCGCGAGCTCTTTGAGCACGATGGGAACAGTGCGGGCGCCAGCGTTGATGGCATCCATCCAGCTCGACGCGATAAGACTTGGGGTGTGGTGCCCCGAGAGCATTTTGGAACGCGGCACAAGCCCGATTTTCTTCTTCAGCTCTCGGTAAATCCACTGTCGCGACCCAGCCCGCCTCGGGTGGGCTAACGCCCCTCACTCGATCCATGATTTCAGGATAGACGATGGGTAGCGGCGCGATCCTTCAACCGCCCTTCGCCAGATCGACGAATTCGAAGTGGAACGGGCGGCGGCTCACATCCAGGCGCGCGACCGTGATGGGCAGCCGGAAACGCCGTGGACCGGCGCTGCCGGGATTGAGGTACAGTGCACCGGCGCGCTCGTGCTTGTCTGGTTTGTGCGAGTGCCCGCTGACGACGATGGTGAAGCCGGCAACAGCGGGGTCGAGATCGAGCTGATGCAGGTCGTGCAGGACGTAAATCGAGCCGCCAGCGGTTTGGGCGACGGCGCTCCTCGGCAGAGCGGATGCCCAGGAGCCGCGATCGATATTTCCGCGAACCGCGACGACCGGAGCGATGCGTTGGAGTTGCTCGAGAATTTCGGGCGTGCCGACATCGCCCGCATGAACGATCAGCTCCGAGCCTTCGAGGGCCGACTGGGCTTCGGGGCGGAGAAGCCCGTGCGTATCGGAGATGAGGCCGATGGCGGCGGGAAGTCTATTCGGCGGCATCGCCGGTTTCGCGTACTGGGCTATCCCGCCTTAGATTTGCGCGCGCGCTTTTTGGGGGCGGCTGCGGCCGGCGCCTCTTCTGCCACCGCCTGTTCAGCGGCAGACCCGCTCGCGGTCGCGTGGGCCGCTGGTTTGCGCTTGTCCGCCAGGCTCTTTTTCAGCGCTTCCATGATGTCGATGACGGGCGCGATGTGCGCCGCCGGCGTCTCCACCACCTTTCGCCCTTCCACCTTGGCCTCGATCATCTTCTGCAGGTTGTCGCGATAGGCGTCGTGATACTTCTGAGGTTCGAAGTCGGCCTCGAGCGACGAGATCAGCATCTTCGCCATGTCGAGTTCCTTATCTTTCACGAGGCTCGTATCTGTGCGGAACTCCTCCACCTGGCGGATCTCGTCCTGGTAGTACATGGTGTGGGAGAGGATCCCTTTGGCGCCGGGCCGCAGAACGATGATGTGCTCGCGATTGTGCATCGCCACTTTGGCGAGCGCATAGTATTTCGATTCCTTGAGCGCCTGGAAGAGCAGTGCGTAAGGCTTCTCTCCGCCTTCATCTGGCGCTACATAGTAGGAACTCTCCAGGTAGATGGGATCCACCTGATCGGACTTCACGAATTCCAGAATCTCCATGATCTTGGCGGTTTTGGGCGCGACCTTCTTGATGTCTTCGTCGTCGATCTCGACGTAGTGGTCTTTTTCGTACTCGTAGCCCTTCACCAGTTCATTGCGTGGAATCGGTTTGTCCTCGGCCTGGCAATACGTGACCTGCCGGATGCGGGAGTGGTCGTCCTTGTGCAACAGGTTGAAGCTGATGGTCTCACTGCGGGCGGCGCTGAACAGCCGCACCGGAAATGAAACGAGTCCGAAAGTAAGATGGCCTTTCCAAACGCTAGATGCCATAATTGTTCCTGGTCTGAGCCGCGGATTTCAACATACTACATTGGCCGCTGCCGTGTAAATGGCAGGATGTAAAGGGATTTATGCCTTTTGTGCCCCAAACCCCTTGTTTTTCGGGGGTCGATTGGAATTGAGTGGAGAATTTGGGCCGTCATGCGGTTTCCCTGATCTGCGGCATCGTGACCACCTTGCCCCTGAGCCGCGCCTCGAGCTCCCCAACCGCGGCGCGCTGCCGGCTCGTGATTGGCTTCCGGTAGACCTCCATCGTGAGGTTGACAGTCGAGTGCCCGAGGATGTCTTGCAGGTCGCGTGGATCAGACCGGAATAAAGTCGCAAACGTGGTTCTGCACATGCGCGGCGTAAGGTCGGAGATCCCGGTAGCCGTGCAGACGGCCTTCACCAGCTTGCACATTGCGATGCTTGCCCGCCGATCCATCCTGCCGGCGCTGTTGGGGAATAGGAGTTGCCCAGGCGCTTCATCCGCCCATGCTTTGATCTCCTCGTAAAGGGTGGGTGGCAGCGGCACGCGGCGAATCTTCTTGTTCTTCGTCGTGGATGCTTGCCCGCGGAGCGCACTTTCATCGATCAGGAGGCCGTCCAACGTTAGATCGTTTGGTGAGCGCCAGCACTTCTCCGATTCGGGCGCCGGGTCATCAGCATAATCCGAAACATCAGGGAACCGCGATTCACCGGCAACGCGAATACCTTCCGCGCCTCGTCTTCCGAGAGAGCGCGGGTCTGCTCCTGTGCCTTGTCACGAGGCAGTACAACCCGATGGGCTGGATTGCGGGCAATATAGCCGTTTTCGACGGCCTCAACGAATATGCCATGGATCAGGCTCAGGACAATCGTTATGCTGCTCTCGGCCCGGTCCGCGATCGCAAGCTTGTTCAGAATGGCGTCAATGGAGCTCTTGTTGACGTGTTGCAGTTCCGTGTTGCCGATGGCCGGTCCGAGGATGTTCTTCCACATCGAGGCGTAGGAGGTTTGAGTATTTGCGCTCACGCGAAGCTTGAGCGTCGGGAAATGGATTTGCTCCCAGAATTCCTTGACGGTTAAGCTACCATCCGGTCGCGGCGTTCCACCGGTCTCTTCACGGACGATACGGTCGCATCCCTCCTGCGCTTCGCTCTTCGTGTACTCTGAACACGGCCAGGTCATGGCCCGGTGCTTTGGTTTAGGACGACCCTCGATGTACTGCGCCATTCGGCCTTCCAGAATTTCTCCGCGCTCTTGCCCTTCCAGGCGTAGACCTCGGGGCGCTGATATTTTCGTCTCGGCATGCTTCTCCCTTTCGCAAGCAGCGATTGGGGGAGGTTGCCAGATTCTACCATCACGCGACACGCTCCATTGACCGGACGAACTCCAGGACCCGTCCTCGTCTGAATCGAACTGATTTTCCAAGCTTCACGCTGGGAATTGCTGGCTGGCGCATACCATTCGAGTGTTGCCGTACCCATGCTGCAGACATGCATAAAATCGCCGCCACTTCATCGACCGTGAGCAGCCGATCTGGGTCGTTACGTATGGGGGGTGTTGAGACCGTGCGCCGGGCCTATGAGCGCGTTCCAGTGAAGAGGGGTTCATTGAGCGCTACCGTGCAATGCGGCGTCGCTGCCAGGCTGATGACGAATTGACCCTATGGTTGTCTACGGCTTGCGTTGGCGTTTGTTTTCGGTTCTATGGTTCTGTGGTAAATTGAGCGACAAAAGACCGGCGGAAAAGCCTCATGGAGTATCGACGGCTTGGCAGAACGGAACTTCTCGTCTCCGCGATCGGAGTTGGCACCTGTCAACTCCGTCTGGTGCCTGAAAAACAGGCCATCGACACTCTCCTCAGAAGCTTCGCTCTCGGGGTCAATATCGTTCACACGGCTCCGGACTATGGCAACGCTGAGGAGGTTGTCGCTCACGCCCTCAGATACACAGACTCCAAGGTAATTGTTGCCTCGCAGGGCTATGACCTGAACGGAAACAACCACGGGCCGGCGTCCTATTTCGAGAGGCTCTTCGAGACCACCTGCGAACGTCTCGGTTCTGACAGGCTGGAGCTCTATGGCATCGCGTGTATCGAGCATATGGAATATCTTGGCCAGAACGTCTGGGGCCGTGATGGCATGATCGAGTTTCTTCTGAAAATGAAGGCACGCGGTAGGCTCGGCAGCATCTTCTGCACCACCCACGGCTCACCGGAATGTATCAGACGGTTGGTCACCAGCGGCGTCTTCGACGCTGTGATGATTGCTTACAACATTCTCGGATACCATCTTAATTCTTACGCTCCACAACCGGATCGTCCGGTCGAGTCCCTGCCGCGTAATCAACAGGAGATCTTTCCACTCTGCCATGAGCATGATGTCGGCCTCATGATCATGAAACCACTGGGAGGCGGGCTATTGTGCACAAGCAAAGCCTTTCCGCCCCGGCACAACTGGCAGAGCACACTAGGCGCCACCGCGGCAGGCGACATGCTTCGTTCCATCCTCATTCACCCTGAGGTGGCGTGTGTCCTGCCGGGTACCGCGTCTGTTGAGGAAGCGGAGGAGAACGCGTTGAGTGGTTACGCGCCGGTTGCACTGAAAGGCGCGACGCAGAGGCGCATAACAGAAGCCGTCACCAACCTCAGAACTACCGTCTGCAGCCGATGCGGCGCTTGTGATGCCCTCTGCAGCCAGAGGCTCGCGGTCTCCTCGATCTTCTGGGCCGGCTTGTTTCACCTCCACCCGGGCAGTGTACTCGAACAGCCGGACAACATCGAATATTTTCGACAGCACGCGTCCCTGGAGAGCATTTGTTCAACGTGCCCCGATGTCACATGTCTGTGTCCCGCAGGAATCGATATTCCGCGGAGCCTAGCCACCATGCACTCCCAGATGGTTGGCCTAATGCGGGACGGGCTGATTCCCGCGCCCGACAGCCACAAAGGTGCGATCTGCGGCGACGACACCTTTGGTGCACGAATCGTCAGTAAGGATATCCCTAAAGCCATGGAATCGAGGCAAACCTATCTGTGCCGGCTGCACGTCGAAAATACCGGCGAGCGCGGGTGGCTGCCGCAAAACAGGGAACACCAGGCCCGCGTGGCGTTGGGCATCTTTGTCGATGGCAGACGGACCCAGACATTTGAAGTCACGCAAGACGTCCATTGCGGCAGCCGCTGGCACTTCCTGTTCGAGGTCACGCCGCCTGACAACGCCCGTCGCTTCTGCTTGTGTCTTCGGCTCCTTGGCGAACACCAGAACTTCTCGGAGAGACTGGCGCCTATTCTCGTGTCCGAGGAGATCGTCGTCGAAGGGGCAGCCGAGTCAGGACCGGCGCCGCGGTCGTTTCTTCGACGGTACCTCGGTGTCGGGGGAGAATCCCGAGCTGCGCAGGTTTTCATGAAGATTGGTTCCATGGTGAAACGGTCGCGAGAAAGGAGTCAGCGATGACAGTTCAAACTGCGACGGGTCCGCTCGGATACCATTCCCTTAGGGAAGCCTTGAAGAGGCTCACTGGAAGGGCGTTGCAAAGGACGCACTGCTGACATGGAGTTCGAACCGTCGACGCCTGCGGGTGCTCCCCTCCCCTATTGTGTGGCGTGGCTCGAGCACAATCTGCCCGATTCATTCCGTAAAGGCGAGCTCTATCAGGTCTATCTGCGGGTCGAGAACAGAGGCTCCCGTCATTGGCACGCGAGCGACGCTGGGGGACAGTGGGTCGAACTCGCGGTCTACATCGGGGGGGCTCTGCACCGCACAGCGAGGATTCCCCATGACGTGGCTCCAGGTGAGGATGTCTTTGTTACCATCCCCCTGGCGTTTCCGCTGGATGCGGAAGACGGCAAGTGGACCGTTACCGTCTCATTCCTCGAACAGAACGTGGCGTGGTTTCACGAGGCTGGCGCGGAACCTCTTGTGGTCGATATCCGTGCCGAGGAGCCGGAGCAAGGGACTCTGGCCGAGGTATGTGCCCTCGCCAGGAGGTCGAACTGGGGAATGTGGCTGCCCACCGAGGGGATTACTCGCAGCCGGACGGGTCGCCGCTATCCGACGTTCATCGAACATGCGCAAGGCTCCCGCATTCGCGATTCGGAGGGCAACGAATGGATTGATTATGTGATGGCCGGAGGCGGGGCGGTGCTTGGATACGCGCATCCGGAGGTCCAAGCGGCTATAGGACGACAACTCGCGTCGAGCGCTGTGGTGACGATCGCGCACGTGCTCGAGATCAAGGTCACCCAGATGCTGTGCGACATGATCCCGTGCGCGGAGATGGTCCTGTTCGGTAAACACGGATCGGATGTGTGCACCGCCGCCATCCGAACCGCGCGACTCCACACGGGGCGCAGAAAGGTGCTTTACACGGGGTACCACGGTTGGCATGACTGGTACGCGGAGATCCTCCAGCCGAAATTGAAGGACCCGTCAGAGGCCCCCACGTTATTCCGGTTCGATCTCAACGATGCCTCCTCCTTTGATGCGCTCGTCGAGGCACACCGTGGACAGATAGCTGCGGTGATCCTGGAGCCAGCCGCCCAGGCGGCCACGCTGGATCATGCCCCCTGTGATGCCGACCCGGCGTTTCTGCGGCACGTGGCCGATGTCTGCCGTGCGCAAGGCTGTGTGCTGATCTTCGACGAGATTGTCACTGGGTTTCGCTATCCGCACGGCAGCGTTCAACAAGCAACGGGCGTGATTCCGGATTTGGCCTGTTTTGGGAAGGCGCTGAGCGCGGGGATGCCTCTCTCTGCCCTCGTTGGCCGGCGGGACGTCATGCAGACATCGCTGTACGCGGCGTATATGCCGACCTTCCGCGGTGAAGTGTATTCGCTCGCAGCGGCGGCTGCAGCGCTGGGAATCCATCAACGCCTGGATGTTCCCGGGAAGATCAATGATTTCGGGATCACGCTCAAAGATGCCATCAACCAGCTCAGTCGCGAGCTGAATGTCCGGGGTGGAATGATCGGCGTGCCGTTCCGCATGCTCTACAGGTTTGACGAGCCTAACGCGCTACGACGAGTCATGATGCGGACACTCCTGCAGCAAGAACTGCTCCAGCGCGGAATTCTGACGTTCAGAGGATTCATGTTGCCCAGCATGGCCCATGGCGCGTTAGAAATCGAGCAGACAGTGTCTGCCTTTCGAGGCGCGCTGACGCGTGTGCAAGAGGTCGCTGCCGACGGGTCATTCGTTCGCCACCTTGAAATCCCCTTCTTCTAGTGATGAAACCGAGGTGGAACCATGTCTAAAGAAGAGAAGATGATCGCATTTGGCATCACATGTATCGGTCATAACATCCCTCGGGTGGTGCGAGAGGGATCGAGTACTATGTGTGCGGTGCGCGTCCAGAATACGTCGGATCGCAACGTGTACTTCCAAAGCCATGCCTCCTTCTTCAGCACCACACCAATCCAGGACACACGACACCACTTGTCCGTCCACATAAACGGAGTGTTTGCGAAACCCGTTTTGGTTGAGAATGACTGCCTGCGTCCGGGGGAGCATGCGACACTGTATTTTCCTTTTCACGCAGGCGAGCCTGGCGAATATCGTCTGCAGCTTAAGATCGCCGAAGAGCAGGCCGACCCCGTGTCGCGCAACGGTATCGCGCTCCTCGAGAGGAGCCTCCGAGTGACACAGTATCGTATCGGCTTCGATTTGGGTGGGCAGATCCACCGTGGACTTTTCACGCTGTTTCGTACCGAGGTCCCAATACGGGCGAAAGCCCTGCAGCGGTATTTCTATAAGAAGAAATTGGACTTGTGGCGTCAGGGCGAGGTGGGCAAGAAGAAGACGCTGGGCCAATACAAGCAGATCAACAGAGGATTGGCATTCATGGAAAAGCAAGTGCGCAAGTTGCGGGTCGCCTCCCTGCCATGTTACCTCGCCATCGATACCACGTCGAAATGCAACCTCGATTGCAAGATGTGTTTCCGCAACTATGTGGATGTTGACTACAACGCGACACCCGACATGCCCGTCGAGATCCTCGATAGCCTTATCGACGAACTCTTCCCAACGGCGGTTACCCTGAATCTCTCGACGGTTGGCGAGCCATTGATGTCCCCATACATGGACAAGATACTTGATGCGTGCGCGGCGTATCAGGTTTACCTCAGCATGACGACGAATGGGACCGTCATGAGAGGTGATGACTTCATCAGGAAGCTGGCGTCAGTGCTGCACCACATTGAAATTTCGGTCGATAGCGTGAGGCCGGAGCGCTTCAAGGCCTTCCGTTCCGGGGCGTCATATCAGAAAGTCCTGCAGAATGCGTCGAAACTAGGAGCCATTCGACGGGCCTTGCCGCAGCCGAAATTTAATCTGGGTTTCTCGATGACCCTCTTTCGTGAAAACCTGGAGGAAATTCCCGATGTCATACGCGTCGTGGCGGACTTGGGGGGCAACTTCCTAAAGGCGGATATTGGCGTCATTTTCACGAAGAACGAATTGCCAATGTCGGTGCTGAATTGTCCAGAGCAGTACGATGAGATGTACGCGATCGCTCAGGAGCAAGCGCGCGCAGCCGGCATCAACTTGATGATGCGGGCGCCGTTCAGTGAGGCCCCCACCAAGGCGGTCAAATATGGGATTTGCGACTATCTCTACGTGTCGGCGTGTGTAAGGTCGGAGGGTATGCTGAGCCCGTGCTATTTCAGGCCGGCGTCGTTGGGCTTGACAGGCGGGTTCAGGTCCGCGTGGAACAGCGACGTGATGCAGCAGCTCAGGATGAACCATGACACTGCTAGAGGCGATGCGTTGTGCAAGAATTGCTACATCTTCACAGATGGCGGCGCCAGCATGGAGAACCGAAAGAGACAATTTCTGAAAGGGGATGCACTTTCAGCGGCGGAGGACAGACTGTACGGAATTTGCAACAATTCTTGAATCCGCTCGCCGAACACCTGCTAGATTAACCTGCCATCCGCCTGTGCGGGTGACCGGGCGCGCCGCGACTTCGCCCCGACCAGGCGGATAGCCAATTTGTAGCCTTCGGGGCGGATGCCGCGGACCCAAGCATCCTGCACGCGACGGCCGTGGGCGCCGCGGCCGATATTACGGTTACGTAGTGGCGCGCTAAACTCCCAGGCGAAACGCCAGTGTGCCGAAAACCCGACAAGAGTGCGGCGGCGTGATCGGTGGAATTATGGCAGTGACAAGCACCGTTGCGCCCGTGCCAGAAACAGGCGATTCTGGCACACTGGCGGCCATAACTTGCATTAATAGAGTTAGGCACGCCATAAATTGCGATTATGGACGAGAACGCCACTTGCCGTGAGCTACCGATGGTCGAGGGCAGGACCTGTGCCGGTTGAGAGCGCCAGCTCTTCTTTTGACAGGCGTTGCTGTAAGAGAGCGGGTGCTACGATGAAAAAAGTTTCTTCCAGGAGCCCTGTGCTGACCCGATTGAAATCCTCCGTCCTTCCCTTCTCGATGCTGTGCGTCGCCACCTCTTTTTGCATCGCCCGGGCAGCCGGCATCGACGCAAAGGAGCCGATCCGCATTCAGGTAGACGCCACCGATACGGTACGCAAGGTTTTTTCCGTCACAGAATTCATCCCTCTTCATGGCGAGACTTTGATTACGTTGTTGTATTCCAGGTGGGAGATTGGAAGTCATGCGCCGACCATTTCGGTTGCCGATCTTGCAGGGCTGGAATTGCGGCTCGACGGCAAACCTCTGGAGTGGCATCGTGATCCGGTGGATGTCAATGCTTTCCATGTATCTGTCCCACGCAATGCATCTGCGCTCGAAGCCCGTTTTCAGTACCTTTCTCCTCTGAACGGCGGAGTCGTGATGACGCGCGACATTGTGCAGGTCCAATGGCAGCACCTGATGCTCTACCCGCAAGGCATGAACGTGAATGCCATTCCCGTCGTGGCACAGTTGCGTCTCCCGGCAGGCTTTCATGCGGCATCGAGCCTTCGGGTTGAGCAGGAAAGCGGCTCCATCATCAACTTCGGACAATGCACGATCGGGGAACTGGCAGATGCGCCTGTCTTCGCAGGGCGCTTTATGAGGGAGTGGCAGCTCTCCAAAGACAATGTGAAGCCGGTTTGGCTGCACGTAGTGGCTGATGAAGCCAAGGATCTGGCCATTTCTTCCGAGCCGTTGGAAGCATTGCGTAAAACGGTCGCACTGACGAACGGCATGTTCGGAGCCGTGCCTTATCGGCGCTATGATTTCCCGGTTTCGGTTACCAATCGGCTGCCGAACGGCGGCGGTAACGAGCATCAGGAATCAAGCGAGATCTCTTTACCCGCCGATTACTTCCTGAGGCCCGACCAATACAAGGCGATGGCTTCTCTATTCCCGCACGAATATATCCACGCGTGGAATGGTCTCTCTCACCGGCCGGCCGGACTCGTGGTTTCCGACTTCAACACCCCCATGCAGGACAGCATGCTGTGGGTATACGAGGGACTCACGGAATTGTGGGGATTGGAAATCGCGCGGGAAAGCAGGTTGATTTCTGACCAGGACTACCGGGACCTGCTCGCATTGGATGCGGCGGAACAGGCCTCCAGGCCAGGGCGCCAGTGGAAGTCCCTGGCCGATAGCGACTACGATCCGGTCTACCTGGCAGGTCATCACATAACGTGGCGTGATTGGGAGCGGCGCGAGGACTACTACACGGAGGGACCGCTACTCTGGCTCGGCGTCGATGCGGAAATTCGCAGATTGACGGACGGAAAGAAGGCGCTGAAAGACTTCGCCTCCGCGTTCTTTGCGGCCGGTAAGGCGCCCTGTGTCGTCGTGCCGTACACACTGCACGATCTGGTCGCGGCCTTGAACGCCCTCGCCCCGTTTTCGTGGCAGGATTACCTTCTGGTGCGACTGAACTCACATGACGGAGCGCACCTTCTCGCTGACCTGAAAGACTCCGGCTATCGGCTGGTCTTCATCGCAACGGAGAGCGCCGTCTTAGCCCGACAGGAGCAGGAGGACGGAGTGTTTGATCTCTCCTACTCAATCGGCGCCCGGATTCGTCAAAGCGGTGTGGTGCAAAGTGTTTCCTGGGGCAGCGCCGCTTTCGAGGCGGGTATGGTTCCGGGAGTGAGCATTACCGCAATCGACGGTGAGGCGTTCAGTCTCGACGCACTTCGCAGACGCATACAAGCAACTTCCCCCGCGCGGATTCGGCTGACTGTTAAAAACGAATCGGGAGAGGTCGAGGATCTCAGTGTTGACTACCGCGCTGGACTCCGCTTTCCCCGTCTAGAGGCCAATCAACATTGAAGTTTGGCGACTTGGGAACGATATACGTTAGAACTCTATCGGAACTGACGCGGCGCAGTAATCTGCCTGGCGCAATGGAAACTGGATCGCCGCGTCAGTTCGGATAGAGTTTCCCATGGCCTCTTTGAGGCCGCAGCTGAAACCGCCTTGCGTTGGACCGCCCGCACGACTTCGTTCAAACGACGTTACCGGAAACTTGACCGGGCGGCCATTCCTGGAACGGAAGGAATCCGATTCCGAGGCCCGCAACATTTACTCAGTTTCGCGTCTTAAGCGCCGTGGCGTGATTCCGTGGGCGGGTCTGTGCCGTTCTGGCGCAGCCGATGCAATGGCGGGCATCCTGGCTCCAGCGCAGGGCATCGTGCCGTGATTGCTGACACCTGTCTTTGGCTGGGCTCCCGTTCGCTCCTCAAGGTTGCGAGAACAATCGCGCCGGGCGAACGAATGGACAACAAGTGGAGGATACGCGCACCGCACGTACCAAATGGCCCCCTTAAGCACCGCCGATTCAACGTAAAATCAATATGTTGGATCAGGGCGAAAGAAAGGGATTTATGCCTCTCGAAGAGTACGCTGCCAAACGCCGTTTCGAGAAGACGCCAGAGCCCGCTCCATCCAGGGAGAAAAGCAGCAAGTTCCCTGCCAACTATTTTTGCGTACAGCGCCACGACGCCACACGACTGCATTACGATTTTCGCCTGGAAGTGGGCGGAGTGCTGAAGTCTTGGGCGGTGCCGAAAGGGCCGACGCTCGATCCGATAATGAAGCATCTGGCGGCGCACGTGGAAGACCACCCTATCGATTACGGCGATTTCGAGGGCAACATTCCAGCCGGCAATTACGGCGCGGGCAGCGTGATGCTGTGGGACCGCGGCACGTACGAACTGCTGGGCGAGGCTTCTGCCGAGGAGCAACTGGCGCGCGGCGATTTCAAATTCCGCCTGCACGGCGATAAGCTGCACGGCGATTTCGCGCTCGTCCGCATGAAGAACCGAGGCAAGGGCAACGAGTGGCTCCTCATCAAGAAGCGCGATGACTTTGCCACGCCGGGGTGGGACGTAGAAGCTCACGCGCAAAGCGTGCTGTCGGGCCGGACGCAGCAGGAGATCGCGCAGAATCTGCCGGCGCGCAAGGCAAAGCGCACATCGGCGGGCGCGTCGGACCGCGTGTGGGAGAGCAGTCGGCCGGCGAAAACTGCACAGAAGACGGCGGCGGCTCCAGTGCAAGGCGCGCCTCCTAAAAAAAAACCCCGCACATCGACCTCTCGAGCCTGAAAGGCGCGCGCAAGGCGCCCATGCCCACGGCCGTCGAGCCGATGAAAGCCGCGCTGAGCGACACTCCCCCGCGCGGTGACGACTGGCTGTTCGAGGTGAAGTGGGACGGCGTACGCGCCATCGGCTTCATTCAGAATGAAGAGTTGCGCCTGCGAGCGCGCAGCGGGATGCGTTGCGATCGCCAGTATCCCGAGCTGGCCGTGGTGCCGCACCAGATTGCCGCGCGCGAAGCGGTGCTCGATGGCGAGATCGCGGTGGTCGACGACAAAGGCGTGGCGCGCTTTCATCTCATTCAGCCGCGCATCATGATCAGCGACCCGAATTCCATTACCCATCTGGCGCGCAAAACGCCGGTGGTCTATTTCGTCTTCGACCTGCTCTATCTCGATGGGTACGATCTGCGTGCCGTTCCTCTTTCCGAACGGCGAAAGCTGCTGGAGGAGGTTGCCTCGCCCGGCGGCGTGTTGCGCGTTTCCGACGCGTTTGCGGGCGTGGGGCAGCAGATGCTGGAGGCAGCGCGCGAACACGGATTGGAAGGCATCGTGGCCAAGCACGCCACCAGCGTCTACGAGCCGCGCCGCAGCCGCGAATGGCTGAAAATCAAGATCACCGGCGAGCAGGAGTTTCTCATTGGAGGCTTCACGGAGCCACAGGGCTCGCGCGATTACTTCGGCGCCCTGGTGCTTGGTTTCCATGAGGGCGGCAAGCTGCTTTGGGCCGGTAACGTGGGCACCGGCTTCGACCAGAAGCTGCTGGCGTCAATCTATGCGAAGCTCAAGCCGCTGATCATCCCGAAATCTCCTTTTGCCGATAAGCCTGCGCCGGAGCGGGGCATCACGTGGGTGAAGCCGGAACTGGTCTGCGAGGTGAAGTTTACCGAGTGGACCGAAGACCGCAAGCTTCGGGCGCCGGTTTTTCTGGGCTTGCGCGACGACAAGCAAGCCGACGAAGTGGTGCGCGAGGAAGCTCCGGCGGCGGAGTTGCTCGACCCCGGCACAAAGGAAGCGAGCCTCGAGATCGACGGCCGGACTCTGAAATTCACCAATCTGCCGAAGGTCTTCTATCCCGAGGAGGGCTATACCAAGCGCGACCTGCTGAACTACTACGACGGCGTGTCTGGCCTGATCCTGCCGCATCTCAAGGACCGCCCGCTTTCGCTCAAGCGCTATCCCAACGGCATTCACGAGGAGTACTTTTTCCAAAAGAATGTGCGCGAGGCCCTGGCGCCGTGGCTGCGTACAGAGATGATCGATTCCGAGCACAACGGCAAGCCCATCAAGTACGTGTTTGCGGAAGACCGCGCCAGCCTGCTCTACCTGGTGAACCTGGGCTGCATTGACCACAATCCGTGGATGAGCCGCTCGCCGCACCTGGAAAATCCCGACTTCATCCTGATCGATCTCGACCCTCAGGAGTGCGGCTTCGACCGCATTGTGGACGCGGCGATTCTGGTGAAGAGCATTCTCGACCGCATCGGTCTTGAGGGCTATCCCAAGACGACCGGCGGCGATGGCATGCACGTCTATGTGCCGGTGGAGCCGGTTTATTCCTATGAAACCACCCGCACATTCGCCGAGCTGATCGCCCGGATCGCTTTCCGCGAGAATCCCGACCTGTTCACCACGCCGCGCGCGGTCTCCAAGCGGGAGAAGGGCCGGGTGTATTTCGACTACCTGCAAAACGCGAAGTCAAAGACAATTGCCGCGCCTTACGTGCTGCGCGCCTATCCGGGGGCTCCCGTGGCGACGCCGCTGGATTGGGCGGAGGTGAAACAGGGCCTGCATCCGCTGCAATTCACGATCGCCAATGCGCTGGAGCGCTTCGCGGCCAAGGGCGATTTGTTCCGAGGTGTGATCGAGAAGCCGCAGATGCTGGAGGAGGCGCTGCCGGCGCTGGGGCAGCTGTACCGGTAAGTTCGCGTATGGGCAACCGGCGTATGCGGACGCTGATGCCGTCAGCCGACACGGCGACGCCCTCCGATAGGGCGGTTTCAGATTGCAGACATACGGACCGAATCAGATCCGCCTGTCCGACCGCGTCAAGTCCCGGATTCGAAGCAGAATCACGGACGGACGTCCATGGCCCGTGGTAGCCAGGTGCGCGTGAAATCGTGATCCAGCGTGACGCACACGCGCGCATCATCTCTGGCGGCCCGCAGGATTTCCGTATCCTCCGCCCGCTGAAATCCAATTTCTGCGACATGAGCGGCATCGAATCGCGCCGTCAGAGGATAGCGGCTGCCGGCGGCGCTACCCTTGGTCAGGGAGAATTCGTTTCAGGCTACCGGGTCGTCTCACCATGGCGGCCAGATACCGCAGAGCCCGCTGAAGGTCCTCAGGTTCAAGAAATCGATACCCGGCAAGAATCGCGGCCCGGTCGGGAACCGCCGCGAGGAATTCCAGAACGCGCCGGACGGTGATCCTCATGCCGCGGATGCCCGGCTTCCCGCCGCATTTCCCGGGCTCGACCGTAATTCGGTCGAACAGATCCACCGGGGCCATCCGTGTCAAGCCTACTCGGCGCTCAAGAAGACCACAACCCCGCTGCCGCGAAACAGCAGGTTGGCGGGAGCTTTCTTCGCGGAATCGCCTTTGCGCGCCTCCACGCGGCCGTACACCAGGGCCCAGCGGTCGTAATCCGGCGTGCCGAAGCGAAACTTGCCGAGCGAGGTGTGGCGCTCGATTTCCGCCAGCTTCTTGTGCAGCACCACGCCATCGATTTCGAAATGCTCCGGCAGCTTGGGGGCGTCCTTGGAATCTTCGACCAGCCACAACTCCGGCGGGGTGGCGGCGGCAGCGTCAACGCATGACTGCTCGCTCATCCAGCGCCCGTCGGCGCGGAAAGAATAGCGGCCCACCACGGCCAGGTCCTTGCCTTCCGCGGCGGGAAGATCGCGCAGTACCTCGCAGACACCAAGCGGTGTCGCGGGCGGGTCGGCGCCCATCGTCACGGTACATGCCCACGCGCCGACCAGAAGCATCCACGCAAAACGGTTGCGAATCCTGAAATTTCCCTGAAGCACGGTTATTGAAATTAGGATAGACCATCTCGCGCCCCGGTAGGTTACACTGGCAAACGTCAGGGGGCTCGAATGGGCTATCGCTTAGGGATAATTCTACTGGCGGCGGCAGCGCATATGCCCGCTGCCGATTGGAATCCGCGTAGCGCGGCTGATTATCTGGATCATCGCCAGGCGGAGTGGTCGGCATGGCCCCGGGCGCAGAAGCCGAACGGTCCTTGCCTGAGCTGCCACACCGGGCTGTTCTACCTGGTGGCGCGTCCGGCGTTGCGGGGGGCCTTGCACGAGACCACGGCGCCGGCGCCGGAAACCGAGCTCCTCAGGTCGGTGCGCGCGCGCTCGGCTGCACGCGAGGCGACTCCGGCAGGAGCAGTACCCGGCACTAACCCGCCCAAAGGGCTGCTGGCCGACCAACTTCTGGCGACGCAGGCGGTGTTAACGCCGCTGGTGCTGGCCTACGACGACCGCCCCAAGGGCAAGTTGAGCCCGGAGGCGGAGGAGGCATTCCGCCGCATGTGGGACCTGCAGGTGCACGAGAGCGCCGCCAAAGGAGCTTGGCCGTGGTCGACCTTCGAACTCGACCCCTGGGAGATGCCTGATTCGGCATTCTTCGGGGCTGCACTGGCCGCATTGGCCACGGGCGTTGCGCCCGGAGGCTATCAGGACCGCCCGGAAATCCGCGCCGACATCACCGAACTCGGTGAATACATTCGCGCGAATCAAGCGAAGCAGCCGCTGCACAATCGCTTAATGGCGCTGTGGGCATCGAGCCGCCTGCGCGATCTGCTACCGGACAAGACGCGGCAGGACATCCTCGCAACGCTATGGAAGTCGCAGGGTGCCGACGGTGGATTTTCGATGACGGCACTTGGACCATGGAAAGCCAGGGCCGACGTGCCGGCTAGCGCCGACGCCAACAGCTACGCTACGGCGGTGGCGGCATTCGCAGCCGAACAGGCGGGTGTGAAGCGCGGCGAGCAGAATCTCGCGCGGGCCCTGACGTGGCTCAAGAGCCATCAGGACCCGCGCGACGGTTCATGGCCGGCGTTCTCCATGAATAAACAGCGTGAGCCCTCTACTATGCCCGCTTCGTTCATGCGCGATGCCGCAACGGCTTTCGCCGTGCTGGCTCTCGCCGGTGAATAAGGCGGGTTTTTATTGCGCCTTGGTGCAGGATGGTGCAACTTGGGCGACGGTCTCCGCATTGAACACTTTGTCGGCTCCCTGGCCCGACACCGTGCCCGTTAGTTTCACAGTCTGGTTGAGGAATCGGTCAAGCTGAGCGGGTCCGGCG
>Ga0126381_100001019_pt1 | contig 30524 bp, 26 predicted proteins | sample PanSoiMetPlot_28_FD_96465 | JGI IMG/M metagenome (GOLD analysis project Ga0126381, IMG submission 96465) | Tropical forest soil microbial communities from Panama - MetaG Plot_28 | ecosystem: Environmental > Terrestrial > Soil > Tropical forest > Bulk soil | place: Panama | collected 2016-02-17 | reverse complement strand
GTCGCCGCTCGGCGCCCCCATCAACGGGATGGTGGCGCTGAAACTTCCCGCGTTGTTTGTGACCGCCACGCAGCCACTAATGTCTTTTGCGGTGCCCGACGGTATCGGACTCAGTTTTATGTCGAAACAAACCTGGTAATTGTCTCCGATAGTAAGCGCGCTTCCGGTCACAGCGAGCGAGCCGTCGGAGGGGCTGCAAACTACTGTGGCATTCGCCGTGTCTATATGGTTGGCTCTTGCCGATCCCGCAGCCGTTGCAAGAAAGACCAGAGGCCAAATCAATACAACTAGATATTTGCGGTTCATACATCGATCCTCCAAAAATTTAGCAGTGCTGCCTCAGTCACAAGCCCGAACGACAACACAATATCGTCGCTGCTTTGGTCAGCGAGCGACTTTTTGGACGCCACCCTCCTTTACCGTGGTATCTTCGGCCGATTTCTCATTTCTTGCTGTCGGGAGGAAGTCCGAATTAGCGGAAATTTTCGAAAATAGCGCTCATCTTCATTTAACGGCGAGTCCGGGCTCCCACGAGGTGAAGAGTTCATTTTTTATGCGGACTCGCGATAAAACCATGCACCACCGGGATCGCCGTAGAAGCCCACAAGCTCATCCGTGCGCTGTTGCCCTATACCTCAGCGAAAGTGGCCCATGGAACGGCCGTCTCTCCCGTTGAGTCGGCGATCTTACCAACCTTGGAGATCACACGCGCAAAGTGTTGGCGACACTGACTCCTCGCAGGGTGCGCATCTTGATAGTGCTCTTCGGGATCGGCCAGAAAGCTGACTCGACACTTGAAAAGGTCGAGGAGGCATTTAGTGTGACACGGGAGCCCATCCGGCTTGTCGCGGCCAAAGTCACTGCGCAAGCTGCGCACCGCCTCGCGCTCAGGGAGTTTAGAAGATTAAATTGGCAGCAATCTGTTAAAGTGCCAGCAGGAGAGGAGATTCAAAACCGCGACTTCCCCTGAGATCGACATCATCATTCCGCTTCAACAAAAACCGGCTCCGCTTCGATTAATATGTGCCGCCGCTTTAATAAACTCTGCGCGTCTTCAGTCTATCGAAAAAAAGGCGGGCCGCAGCCCGCCTTTTCGCGCTTTTACCAGCGATTGCGGCCGCGGCTCGCGCCACCGCCTCCGCCGCCAAAGTTCGACGCGCGCGGTTTAGCTTCATCGACTTTGATGTTTCGGCCCTTCAGTTCGGTGTCGTTGAACCGCTGTATAGCCGTGGCAGCGTCACCGGAAGAGACCATCTCTACGAAGCCAAAGCCCTTTGACTGGCCCGAAAATTTGTCCGTGATGACAGTGGCACTTTGCACTTCGCCTGCTTGAGAAAAAAGTTCTTCCAGGTCGCTGCCTGATACCGAGTAGGCAAGATTACCTACATACAATTTGCTGGGCATTATTTGCCCTCCGAAAGTTTTGGCCGGGGTGGCTCCTGACAGAGAACCCGAGCTAATTCTCGAGTTTGATGAAGGGAACGAATCCAAGCGGTATAAATTGAGGATACCCTGTTGCGGACGACGATGAAAGAGCGATCGCTCGAGCGCCTCGAATTCTCAATCACGGCCGGAAAATCCGAGTCTATTGGATCAAGCGATCTCGCTATGACGATTCAGGTTACGTTGAGACCTTCCGCTGGGGTGTCCAACCAACCAACACTCTTACCTTTCTGGCGGCGCTGAATGACACGGTCAAGGAACATTACGCAAATGAGCACCACGTTCATTCGTCTGTGGCGAGATCTGTGACGGCGTTATCGGTCCAAGCCCGCTTGGCGTTCAGAAGCGTGGTCACTCAGTGACCTCCCTCTGCGCCGCGGCCTTGTAACCGTGTCGCGGCGGCCCAGCCCGGTTCTTAACGTGACGCGGTTTCAGGCGGAGCGTGTTAGCGCACGTGGCCGCGGTACGATTTTCAAGTCAACCATCATCCGGAAAAGGGCCTCGCGGCGGAAGTCTTGGCCGAGCAACAGCCCGAGCGAATCGAGCATTTGCAACGAACGCCCTGCATTTCGACGGCCCGGTTCCAGGAACCACGAACTAGGCGAATCCATGAGTTGATGTTTCAGGTAACGCTCAAGAGCGATCCCGGTTGAGATCGCATCCCTTTTGTTGGCTCTCATTCCCCTCATCCTCCTCCACCGGTGAATAAATGTCACAGAACCTGTTGTATCACAACATCAAAATTTGTAAGCGCCGGTCAGAACTGTTGTTGCCCGGGATCGACAGGCAACAAGCCGCGGGGTCGCCGAAGGCTTGTAACAAAATTGGCCCAAAAAATAGACCCTAGTGTCTCTGGACATAGTAAAGGCCGCTTATTGTCGATGTTGATCGGGAGCGCATATGGCTGCTCTTTGCCATCTCAGAGTAGCAGTACTTTCAGATCTATCCTTTGAACAATCTGAATCGGCGGCGGATCTACTTGCAGAAATCCGTTTCCATAGCCGCCTTACCATCTCTCATCGGCACGCATTGGTTAGAGCAGTAATCATCTTCGGCTGGTCAGCATCGTGGGGGCGTTCTTGTGGATGCAGGGCGCGCTCAAGATACATTCGCAGTTCTTATTGCCGCAGGGCCTGCCCTGGATTTGCACTTCGCCCACATCCGCTTCAGATCCTTCCGGTAGAACTCCAGCATCCCGCGGCACCTTCGGGCTGTCCGGGATGTTGCCTCTTCGCTCTGATCATTACGTGGAGCGCCGGTGCGGCCACCCGTGAAGCCCTTGTTATCGTCGCTGGCCAACGATTACTGATGTTCGTTCAGGCGTGGGTCGTCGCTGGGAACACAAATGGCGGACCAGGCGCCTACGATTGAAGGCTTCACCTGTTCTGACTCTTGCGCAAAAGTTGAAGGCGATTCTGTCTTCTTCATGTCAAGCCAAGCTCGGCGCTCATCTTCGCAATCGCTAGCCCGGTCATAGGTTCCGATGTTCTGCCACAATCGAAGTGGGACGCTGGTCTTTGCAACAAACGACCCATTAGAACCGCTGTAGGTGGGCGGTGCCATTAGATACCAACCCAACAAGGCGAATGCGACAGCATGCTCGAGCCTCATGTCTTCATGTAGCGCACTTTCCAGCGAGTAGAGAAGGTTCGGACGAGAGCTAACTTCCGCGGGTAGGAGTCATCCGCCGCACGTCATTCTCCGAGTACATCGCGGGCATCCTTGTGGCTGCGCGGGTCTGCCAGCAGTTTCAACCATGCGTCGCGCGCACTAAGGTGCAATGCCGGATGGACCTACGAGCACTTCACCCGCGGCTTTGCCGTGCCCAGCGATCAGCTCGGGACGGCGTGTGTGTCACTGCATGCCCTCAACCGGCCGACGTTCAGGGTTTGGGCGCTTGGCCGGATAAAATCGGGAAATAGCCGGAAAAGATAAAGATTTCTGTCGTTCCGGCGCCGGACAGCGTTGAGAAAACCTGAAAAACACTATTGCGGTCGCTGGCGAACGATCGAGGCTCAGCTGTCACCTGCATATGGCGCATCCAACACCCGCTTCAAGCCGGCGCAAACGTGATTCATACCCCGAGAATTCAATCAGCCGCGAAGCCTCCGGGACAACCGCGAGCAGACATTTGATCGTCTCCGCTGCCGCGACAATCGGAACCGGCGCGGCCAACCCTCCACGCTCGACGGGCGCGAGCAGCGCCGCTCCCACGCATGAGATGCAGGGTGAACGCGAGGTCAGCACCGCCACGACATACGGTTCACCCAACCTGGCAAAGATCGTATGGCGGTAGCTGCCGCTTTCATTTGCACCGCGTGCAGCTTCGATTATGCGATTGGTTCCGGCCATCACGAGCAAGGTCTGACTATCTCCGGGCAGCGCCGGCAGCGGCTCGAGTCGCACCTCGGGGTTGAGTTCGGCCATCGCGGCTTTGATGCTGCCTGTATCGGCGGTGCAATCCAGGCTGATGCTTCCAACCCCGGCGCCGACCAGATAATTGAGGGCGGGAGTCAGGTCCTCAAGTTCAGCCAGCAGCGTGATCCGCGCCGCCAGCAACCGCTCCTGGCCAAGCCCTCCCACCTCGGGCAGGATGATTTGCCGGCTGTAGCGGTCGATTTGAGCGTCGGTGAGCACAAATTTGGCTGGCCGATGGCGGAATTACTCAATCACGTTCTTTTCGATCGGCTCGACCGTCACGCCGCTCTGGCGCAGCCATTCCAGGGCGCGCTCGATCTGATCGCCGGTGCCCTCGAACTCCACCGCCACCAGACCGATCTCATCGGAAACGCTGGCACCGCGGATGTTAAACACCAGGTCAAATTTCTTAACCAGATGATACAGAAGCGGCTCCTTGATCAGGTGTCGCGGGTAAGTCAGGTAGTAGCGCTCGCGGCTCCGCCCGGTACTCATCGGTCCAGCAGTCCTTCGAGCTTGCTTCGATCCCACGCTTTCCAGCCGATCCATAGATTGGTTGAAAGATACTTGTCCCCGGAGTCCGGAAAGACCGTGACCACGCATCCTTCGCGCAGCTCGCGCGCCACGCGCAGAGCCGCGATCATCGCGGCGCCCGATGATTGTCCCACGAGCATACCCTCGACCTGGCCCAGCGCGTAAACCATATCGTACGATTCCTCGGTCGAAACCGGGATTTTGCGGTCGAGCTGGTCCTCGTGGTAGATGCCGGGCACGATCGACGAACTCATGTGCTTGAGCCCTTCCAGGCCGTGCATCGCGTCGTCGGGTTCCGCGGCGATCACCTTGACTGCGGGGTTGCGCAGCTTCAGGTAGCGTCCAGTGCCCATCACCGTGCCGCTGGTGCCGATACCGGCCACGAAATGAGTAATCCGGCCGCCGGTCTGCTCCCATATCTCGGGGCCGGTGGTTTCGAAATGAGCCTGCGGGTTGGCGTCGTTGTTGTACTGGTCGGGTTTGAAGTAGCGTTGCGGGTTTTCGTCGATAATCTTGCGGCACAGCACGATCGCGCCGTCGGATCCCTCCAGCGGATCGGAGTAGATGGCCTTGGCGCCAAAGGCCGAGATTATCCGCTTGCGCTCGCGGCTGACGTTGGCCGCCATCACCAGCTCCACCGGATAACCCAGCGCCGTGCCGACCATCGCCAGCGCGATTCCGGTATTGCCCGAGGTCGAGTCGATGATTACCTTGCCGGGCCGCAGCTCGCCGTTGTTCAGGTCAACCTCGACCATCTTGCGCGCCGCTCGATCCTTGACCGAGCCGCCCGGATTGAAAGTCTCCAGCTTGGCGAAGATCCGCACGCCCGGACGCAGCAGTCCGGCAGTGATGCGGCTGATCTCCAGCAGGGGCGTGTTGCCGATCAGGTCGATAACGCTTGCGGCGCGCGCGACCGGAACCGGCTGCGCGTCAACGTCCGCCGGCGATCGCAGGTACGATGGAGATGTCGTCGCCATCCTTGACCGCGGAGTTTAGTTGGTCGAGGAACCGGACGTCATCGCCATTGAGATAGATGTTGACGAAACGGCGAATTTCGCCCTTTTCGTCGAGCAGCCGGTCCCGCATCCCGGGATGACGGCTTTCCAAATCATTGATGACATCCTTGATGGAGGCGCCCGCAGCGGCCACCTCGCCGTTGCCGGCCGTGAACCTGCGCAGTGGTGTGGGGACGCGAACCCGTACTGACATCTGGTTAGATTACCTCCCGTGACATTCCAGCCTACGTGCATGCCGTCAGTTCAGACAAGCCGGTGCTTTTGCGTCAGGATGGTCTCCGCACCCTGCTAGGCTGCCCCGGCCAAGCGTTTGCCGTCGGACAGGCGTTCGAACAAGGCATCGAAATCCTTAAGGCGCGCCTCGATTACGAAGGGCTGCTCGACTGCCTGACTCACCGCCTCCAGCGTCTTGTAGCCGTTTCCCGTGATCGACACGACAACGCTTTCGTCGGTGTGAATCCGTCCCTGCCCGATCAGCTTCAGCGTCACGGCCAGGGTCGTTCCGCCGGCAGGTTCGGCGAAAATTCCTTCGGTGCGGGCCAGCAGTTTGATCGCGTCGACGATCTCCTCGTCGGTGGCCATCTCACCCCATCCGCCGGACTCGCGCACGGCACCCAGAACGTAGTAGCCGTCGGCCGGATTGCCGATCGCTATCGACTTCGCGATGGTGTTGGGCTTGACCGGGCTGATCAGGTCGGTGCCTTTGTGCAGCGCATGGATCACCGGCGCGGAGCCCGCGGCCTGCGCGGAATGAATCTTGGGCGCTCCGCCCCTGACCAGGCCGACGTCCTTCAATTCCTTAAATGCCTTGGCAACCTTGGGCAGGATCGTTCCGCCGGCGGTGGGAATAACCACGTTGTCAGGCAGCTTCCAGCCCAATTGCTCGGCGATCTCGAAGCCGAAAGTCTTCGCGCCCTCGGTATAGTAAGGACGCAGGTTGATATTGACGAATGCCCATCCGTACTTGTCGGCGATTTCGCTGCACAGCCGGTTGACGTCGTCGTAATTGCCGCGAATCGTGATGACCTTGGCGCCGTAAATAGCCGAGCCCACGATTTTTCCCGACTCCACCCCTTCGGGCATGAAGATGTAACACTTGAGTCCGGCACGCGCCGCGTGCGACGCCACAGCGGTGGCCAGGTTGCCGGTCGAAGCGCATGACACGGTGGTGAAGCCAAACTCCTGCGCCTTGGTGATCGACACCGACACCACGCGATCCTTGTAGGACAATGTCGGATGGTTGACGGTGTCGTCCTTGATATACAGCCGTTTGAGGCCGAGCTCGGCGCCCAGCCGTTTGGCATGCAGCAGCGGCGTAAAGCCTGAGGAGGGTCCCACGTCGGGCTCATTATCCACCGGTAACAGCTCGCGATAGCGCCACAGGTTGCGCGCGCGGCTTTCAATCAGCTTGTGGCTGATGGCGGACCGGATACGCGCGTAGTCGTAAACCACCTCCAGCGGGCCGAAGCACGTCTCGCACACGTGCAGAGGCTCGACCGGGTAATCTTGCCCGCATTCGCGGCACTTCAGAGCGGTGATGTAACTCATATCTTTCCTTCGGTTGTGGTGCCTGAACCTGCAGCCGCGCCGGTGCGATTGAGGTTGCTCCAATTGTCACAGGCCCCGCAGCCGCATCCGCGCCGCGGCGATGCGCTCGTGGTGCGGGTGCGGCTGTTGCGGCCGTCATAAGTCAGGATTCGGCCCGCCAGCGCGGGATACTCTCCGCGCGCGAACAGGATTGCTTCCGCGGCCTGCACAGCCCCGATTATTCCCGCCACGGGCCCCAGGATGCCGGCTTCGCGGCAGCTTGTCCCTTCACCTTCGGTGGGAGGCTCCTCGAACAGGCATCGCAAGCACGCCGTCCGGCCGGGCAGCACGGTCATCGCCTGTCCGGAAAATCCCAGCACGCCGCCATAAACAAACGGCCGACGCGCCGCCACGCAGGCGTCGCTAATCAGAAATTTGGCCGGCGGATCGTCCGTGCCGTCGATGATGAAATCATGCCGAGAGATCATTTCCGCACAGTTGTCCGCGTCAAGCGAGCCGACCATCGGATTCACCACTACGCCCTGATACTGTTCGCTGAGGCGCTGCGCCGCCACTTCTGCTTTGTGAAGCCCAAGGTCGGAGGTGCGGTAGATGATCTGACGCGCCAGGTTGGAAAGCTCGATCCGTTCCGGATCGATCAGCGTGATCTGTGTGAGGCCTGACTGCGCCAGCCGCAGTGCGGCGGGAATTCCGAGCCCTCCGGCTCCGACGATCAGCACCCTTATGTGACCCAAACCGCTCATTCCCTGTACGCGCTCAAACTACTTTTGCGGTCAGGGCGAACTCAGATCGCGGACGCGGACCCACAAAAAAGTCCGAATCACGCTGATAAGGGGAAGGGCTTTACGCTCTCACCTTATCTGCCAAGGCTGCCCCGACCGGGGAAACCTTGCCGGAATTAGCACCAGCACCCTTGACGGGCCGGTTGCTGCGGCTTCATAGGGCCAGTCCCTCCGCCGCTCTCGATAAGGCAAATTCCGACTGCTGTAAACAATGGTTACCGAAGGGGATTAGGCAAGTCAACCCAACCGCTCGGTCAGGTGGGGCCACTGCTGCGCACTGTAAGCGTCGAGAACCTTCTGGCTATGATGGCAATCATCTTGTCGTGCGGCCGCTGGCCGCGCATCGAACAGTGGGCACGGCGGCGGCCCGCCCCACTCTCTTGTTTTTCTCGCCTGGACTGCCGAAGTTGAATGGCTGTCTTCAGCGTTCTCCGTAGTTGAAGGTTTCGATCACTGTTTGCAAAAATGCGGCGGCAGGAGCGCCATCCACGATCCGATGGTCGAAGGTGAGACTCAGCGTCATCATAAAGCGGCGCGCGGTCTCCCCCCGGTAGATCGCAGGGCGCTCGATTATCCGCCCCAGGCCCAGGATCGCCGCCTCGCCATGATTGATAATCGGCGTGAATGCGTCCACGCCGTAGGTGCCGAGGTTGGTGATCGTAAAGGTCCCTCCCTCCACATCTTCAAGCCGCAGCTTGCCTGCACGCGCGCGTGCGCCCAGTTCTTTGGTCTCGGGGGCGATCTCGCGCAGCGTTTTGCGGTCAGCGTTGCGGATCACGGGGACGATCAGTCCTTCGTCAAGCGCCACCGCCATCCCGATGTTGACCTCGTCGCGCAGCCTGATCGCGCCGTCTTCGAGCGTCGAGTTGAGTCGCGGATGGCGCCGCAGGGCGCGCGCGACCGCATGGATCATCAGATCGGTGTAAGTGAACTCCGCCTCGCGCCCCAGATGCGCGCGCAGGTCAGTGGCCGCGGTGACGTCGGCCTCTGTGCTGAGCGTGAGCTGTGCCGAGCCGTGCAGGCTTTTCATCATGTGCTCGGCGATCGCTTTGCGAATTCCCTTGAAGGGAATGACGTTGCCGCCGCCCTCAACGCCTCGGCTGGTTGCGGCTGGCGCGCTACTAACCTGCGCCGCGCTGGCTTGAGGCACGGCGGCGGCGCGTTCGACATCCTCGCGCGTTACCCTGCCGCCGGGACCTGTGCCCGCGACCCTTGAGAGATCGACGCCCAGCTCTTCCGCACGTTTGCGCGCGATCGGCGTGATCGAACGGCGTGCTCCAGGGAAGGCTTTTGCTTCCATCGTCGCAGTCTTGGCCGCGGGCGGCGAACCGGGTTGAGCAGCAATGGCTGGAGCACGGTACTGAGCCTTGAGCGCTTCGATATCCTCTCCCGGTTCCGCAATTACCGCCAACACGATTCCGCAATCCACGGTGTCTTCCTCGTTGTATAGGAATGCCACCAAAATGCCGGAAGCCGGCGCTGGAACCTCGTTCAAAACCTTTTCGGTTTCCACTTCGAACAGCGGTTCTCCTTCAGCGACCGTCTCGCCCGGCTGCTTTAAAAACCGCTTCAGAATTCCATCGTTCATCGTCAGCCCGAACTTGGGCATCACGACTTCGACTGCCATCGCCGCCTCGTTTCTGCCCCTACCGGATTTGCAAACCGCTCAGAGCCGCCGGCGCGCACGCCGGCGCTGCGAAAGAGAACATCGCCGCCCGCTTATCCGAGCACCGCACGGATTGCCGCCTCGATGCGGCGTTCATCCGGGATTACCGCGGCCTCCAGCGGCTTGCTGAACGGAATCGGCACGTCAAGCGCCGCCACGCGCCGGATTGGAGCGTCCAGCATGTCAAAGCCCTTCTCCACCATCGTCGCCGCGATCTCCGAAGCGGCGCTGCCGTGGAGATGAGCTTCATCGACAATCACCATCCTGTTGGTCTTGCCCAGCGAGGTGAGCAGTGCTTCCTCGTCCAGGGGAGCGAGCGTGCGGGGATCCACGACCTCCACCTCGATATTCTCTTTGGCCAGCCTGTTCGCGACCGCCATCGCGCGCGGCACCATCGCGCCGATCGCCACCAGCGTCACGTCCTTGCCCTCGCGCTTGACGGTGGCCTTGCCGATCGGCACCAGGAAGTCGCTTCCGTCAGGAACTTCCTCGCGGCTGCGGCCCAACGCGGCATGCTCGAACACGACCACGGGATTGTCGTCGCGGATGGCGGTTTTCAGCAGACCCAGCATATCCGCCGGGCCGGACGGAGCCACGATCTTCAGTCCTGGCACGGGCAGCAGATGCGGATAGACGGTTTCCGAATGTTGTGCCGCCGCGCCTCCCGCCGCGCCGTAGAGGGTGCGAAAGGTAATGGGCAAACGGGCCTGGCCGCCCGACATGTAACGCAGCTTGGCAGCCTGATTGACGATCTGGTCGAAAGCGCAGTAGATGAACGGCGCGATTTCAATCTCGCAAATCGGCCTCATCCCGGCCATCGCCGCTCCCACCGCCGCGCCGACGAAGCCGGCCTCGGAAATCGGCGTGTCGCGCACGCGCTCCGCCCCGAAGCGTTCGAACAGCCCGCGAGTCGAGCCAAAGGCGCTGAGCGCCACATCCTCTCCCAATATGAATGTAGTCGGATCGCGCTCCATTTCTTCGGTGAGCGCCTGACGGATCGCCTGGAGATAAGTTATCTGCGCCATGGGGCTTCTCCCGGAAATGAGGGAAGAGAATGAGAAACCAGAGACGAAAATTACCCGAGGCTTCTGCTTCCGGTCCTCATTTCCCGTTACTCTTTTCTCCCGCCTATACCCACAGATCCTCGCTGGCCTCGGCCGGATCCGGCATCGGGCTTTGACGGGCGAACTCGACCGCCGCATCGACCTGTTCGCGCGCCTCTTTGACGATCCGCTCAAGTTCGTCGCGTTTGATCAGACCGGCTTCCAGCACCTCCTTCTCCAGCGCGATAATCGGGCATCGCGCCTTCCAACTCGCCACCTCCTCCTCGGTGCGATAACTGCCGGTAATGAAGGCCTGCTCGCCAACCACGTGGCCTTCCCATCGGTAGGTCTTGCATTCCAACAAAGTCGGGCCTTCCCCGGAGCGCGCGCGGGCCGCGGCTTCGCTGGCGTAGCGATAGACTTCCAGCACGTTGTTGCCGTCCACCACGTGACCCGGAATGTCATAGCCCTTGGCGCGGATGGCGATATCCTTGACCGAACAGGCGGCCTTGGTGGGCGTGAATTCGCCGAAGCCGTTGTTTTCACAAACGTAGATGACCGGCAGTTTCCAGATCGACGCCAGGTTGAGCGATTCGTGGAAGGTGCCTTCATTTGCGGCGCCGTCGCCGAAGAAGCAGGCGGTCACCTCCCCGCTGTTTTTCAACTTTGCCGCCAGCGCCGACCCGGTTGCGATTGGAATTCCTCCACCGACGATACCGTTGGCGCCCAGGATGCCGAGGGAGAAATCCGCGATGTGCATCGAGCCGCCCTTGCCTTTGCAGTAGCCGGTGCGCTTGCCGTAAATCTCCGCCATCATGCGGGCCACGTCACCACCCTTGGCGATCAGATGCCCGTGCCCGCGATGGGTCGAAGTGATGCGATCGGTGGGGCGCAGCGCCGCGCAGATGCCGACGGCGGTCGCCTCCTCGCCGATCGAGACATGCGCGAACCCGGGGATCTCGCCGCTGGTGAGCAGATCCTTGATTTTTTGCTCGAAGTGCCGGACCCGGTGCATCCTGCGATACATCTCCAGCACCACCTCTTTGCCGATATCCATGGCCGAGGCCTCTTCTGCGGTTAAGGACGGTTGACGGCGCGCCGCTGCTTCTGTTGCCCTCCGCCGGTGCTGCGGCCTAAGCTTGACGCGCCGGCGAGCGGTTTTTTCGGGGAAAACACTTCGTCTGTTAGTCGAGCAGGTTCCGCCTTGTCAAGCCGACGTTTTTCTGGCGAAAGTCCGCCTGGGAGGACGACAAATGAGGCTCTCAGTACCCGCGATTGACTTCGACGCGTTTCATCGCGCGGAACTTCCCCGCCGGCTGGCCAGCGGCAACGGACCCATTGCTTATGCGGACCTGAAGAACGCGCCGCCATTGGGTTTCCGTATCGCCGGCGCCGGCAGCGGGTACACATACGTCGCGGGCGACGGCACGGTGCGCGTGGCCGCAGGCACGTCGGACGCGGATACCGTAGTGGAGCTCGACCTCAATTCATGGCGCGAGATGGTGTGCGAGTATCGCACTCCGATTGGTCTCGCATATGCGGGCAAGCTGAGCTTTCCGCGCGGCGAGTACGCGGGGCTCAGCCGATGGGAAGCGGCGTTGTGGGCCGTCTTCATGGGACGGCCGGTCTATGACGCGGCGAAAGTCGATCTCGCCGACGCGGGGGGAAGGCCGCTGGACCTGCATCGTAGGTTCGCCGCCGATGAGCCGATTGAGAATCTGCGCGAATTCTTTCTGAAGACCGGATACCTCGTGGTCAAGGGACTCTTCTCGCCGGCGGAAATCGAAATTCTGCGCGGCGAGGTCATGCGCGTCGCGGCCGAAGCTACTCCCGGCGATCGCCATTCGTGGTGGGCGAAAAACGCAGCGGGCGAAGACCTGCTGTCGCGCCTGCTGTACCTGGGTCAGAAATCGTCCGCGATTGCCGCACTTGAGGACGATCCGCGCCTGGCCCGGCTGGCCACGATGGCCGAGGAGCCGGTGATTTCAGTCCACAACCGCATGGATTCTCCCATTGCGATGCTCAAGGTGGCGGGCGCGGTTTCCGGCCTGGCCGACTACCCATGGCACGTGGACTGCGGCCTCGGACTGCATCCGGTTATCTGTCCAAGCGTGCTGATGGGAATCCAGCTCGACGCGATGACGCCGGAAAGCGGGCAGCTCCATATGCTGGCCGGCTCATGGCGCTACTCGTGCCGCCAGGGTGGGGACATGTCTTACGATAATCTGCCGGTGGTGGGTTTGGAGACTGAACCGGGCGACTGTACGGTGCATTTCGGTCACAGCCTGCATGCCGCGCCGCCGCCCATCTTACCGCGCGGCCGCCGAACCATCTACGTCGCCTACTGCAAACCCGGATTCGACAAGATTTTTGCGGAGGGCGAAAGCCCCAACGACGTGCTGTACACCTCGGAGGACGCTTTCATCCCTACCGCCGACGTGGCGGGCAAAACCGCTGGCAAGCAAGGTTAGGATTCGGGATTTCCCCCTCAAAATCCCCGCCGGCGCCGATCTCTCTGAATCAAGGCTGTAAAACAAATCGAATCCGAGGGATATAGCTCGCCGGTGAAAACCCGCGGTTTCGCTGCTTGCCGCGATTGCGTAGAATGACCCCCAAGATGAGCGCGCTTAAGGGCAAGACCATCGTGGTGGGCGTGAGTGGCGGAATCGCGGCCTACAAAGCGGCGGAACTGGTGCGCCTGCTTTCCGCGCGTGGCGCGTGCATCAAGGTGATGATGACGCGCAACGCTCAGGAATTCATCACGCCGCTGACCTTGCAGACGCTAAGCGGCAACCCGGTCGCTACCGAGACTTTCAATCTCACCCAGGAATCGGAGATCGGTCATATCCGGCTGGCTGACGGCGCCGATCTGATCGTGATCGCCCCGGCTACCGCCGACCTTATCGCCAAGGCCGCGGTCGGAATCGCCGATGATATCGTGACCACGGTGCTGCTCGCCGCGCGATGCCCGGTCGCGTTCGCCCCTGCCATGAACGTCAACATGTACGGGCATGCGACTGTCACCGAGAACCTCGCCCGCCTGTCGGCACGCGGAATCAGAATCATCGATCCCGAGGAGGGATCGCTGGCCTGCGGATGGGAGGGAAAGGGAAGGTTGTGCGATCCGGCGGCGATCGTCGAAGAACTGGAGAGGATGGCGTCGCCGGCTGATCTGGCGGGCGAAAAAATCCTGGTAACGGCTGGGCCCACGCAGGAGGCGATCGACCCGGTGCGCTTTGTCTCGAATCGCTCCTCGGGCAAGATGGGCTACGCGCTGGCCCGCGCCGCCTGGCGGCGGGGCGCCGAGGTCCGGATGGTCGCCGGTCCCTCGTCGCTGTCCACGCCGCGCGGCGTTGAGCGAATCGATACGATCAGCGCGGCGCAGATGCTGGAGGCCACCGCACGTAACTTTCCCTGGTGCTCGGCGCTGATAATGGCGGCTGCGGTGGCCGATTTCCGCCCCGCCACGGTCGCACCCCACAAGGTCAAGAAACGCTCGCAGTCGATGCGGCTTGACCTGGCGCCGATCGAAGACGAGATGCCGCGGCTGGCCGCGCAGAAGGGCAATCGTCTGCTGATTGGCTTTGCCGCCGAGACGCAGGACACGGAGGACAACGCGCAGGGCAAGCTTAAAGCCAAGGGACTCGATCTGATCGTCGCCAACGACGTCACGAAGGAGGGGGCGGGTTTCAGCGTCGACACCAATATCGTCACCATCATCGACAGCGACGGCAGCCGCCAGCCCTATCCGCAAATGAGCAAGGACGAGGTCGCCAACGTCATTCTCGATCGGCTTGCCGCGCTGAGAAAGCCTGCGGCCCCCAAGCCGGGAGCGCTGCATGCGGTCCGCCGCTCCGGCTGAGCAGGAACTCCCCACGGCGCGGGATTGCGAAAGCCCGCCGATGATCCGACAATTCGATGTCCGGAGTTCCGGACCTTACGGAGTATTCATGCGGCCGCAATTATGAGCCAGGATTCAAGCTCCCTCGATCGGCGTATCCTGATTGACTCCATTTCCGACTACCTCGCGCAGCTTGGCGAAGAAGGGCTGGAGGGAATTCCTTTCGAGCCTGCACGGCCCTCGCCCGCACAGGCCAGTGAAGCTGTTGCGCAATCTGCGCAGGGCGCACTTGTGAAGTCGCCGGCGCGGCCGGTCAAAGCTCCGGCCGAAGTCGGACCCGAGTTGTTCTCGGTCTATCCGGGATTGGAAACGACACAGACGCTGGAGGAACTGCGCAACTTTATCGGCGACTGCAAGCGATGCAAGCTGGCGCCCGGACGCACCAACCTGGTGTTCGGCGTCGGCAATCCCCAGGCCGAGCTGATGTTCGTGGGCGAAGGGCCGGGCGCCGACGAAGATGAGCGGGGCGAACCATTTGTCGGCCGCGCGGGGCAACTCCTGACCGATATTATCGAACGCGGGATGCGCATGCGGCGCCAGGAAGTTTACATCTGCAACGTCGTCAAATGCCGTCCACCCGGTAATCGCAACCCCGAACCCGACGAGGTCGCCGCTTGCGAGCCCTTCCTGATGCGGCAGATTGACGTGGTGCGGCCCAAAATAATCGTGGGGCTGGGAACCTTCGCGGTGCAATCTCTCCTCAAAGTAAAGATTCCTATCAGCAAGTTGCGCGGGAAATGGCACGAGTTGCGCGGAATCCGCATGATGCCGACGTTTCATCCCGCCTACCTGCTGCGCAATCCGGGCGACAAGCGCCTGGTCTGGGCCGATATCCAGGAGGTGATGAAGGCTCTTGGCAAGGAGATTCCCGCGCGAAAAGGTTGAAGCCGGCATTTTGAGTCGCTCGTTCCCACTGGCGGCAGCGGCGGGCGCTTTGGCCCTGATGCTGATTGCTGCGTCCGCCGCCGATACCCGCGCGGCCGTGGGCGTTTCCCTGGAACCGGTCCTGGTAATCGCGGTTGATTCCTCGATCAATCCCGCCGTCGCTGATTTCATCGAAGAGTCGATCGACACCGCGATGCGCCAAAACGCCCGCGCCTTGATTATCGAACTGGACACGCCTGGCGGACTGCTCAGCACCACGCGCCGGATCGTCAAGGACCTGCTGGGCGCGCCGCTGCCGGTTATCGTTTATGTCGCGCCTTCGGGAGCCAGCGCCGCGTCGGCCGGCACGTTCATCACGATTGCCGCGAACCTTGCCGCGATGGCGCCGGGTACCACGATCGGCGCCGCCCATTCCCTGGAGATGGGCGGGGTGGAAGAAAAGGGCGCGGCGGCGACCAAAATGGAAAGCTACGCGGCGTCCTTTGCCCGCACCATCGCGGACCAGCGCGGCCGCAACCAGGATTGGGTGGAAAAAGCGGTCCGTCACAGCGCGTCGATCGGCGACCGCGAGGCGCTGCGGCTGCACGTGGTTGAGATCGTCGCGCGCGACCTGCCAGATCTGTTAAGCCAGGCCAGCGGACGGCAGGTATCGGTCGGCGGCAAGTTCCAAACTTTGAACCTGATGGGCGCGCCGATCGAACGCCATGAAATGACACTCAAGGAGCGTCTGATCGACAAATTGTCGGATCCCAATATCGTGTACCTGCTGATGATGGCCGGACTGGTGGGACTCTACTTCGAGTTTGCCCATCCCGGCGTTTATGCACCCGGAGTTATCGGCGCCATCTGCCTGCTGCTGGCGCTGATGGGGTTTCAGGTGCTGCCCATCAACAATACTGGCCTGCTGCTGCTTCTGCTCGGCGTGGGCCTGCTCACCGCTGAAGTCCTGGCGCCCTCCCACGGAGTGTTGGGGCTTGGCGGCGTGGCATCCTTCGTGCTCGGCTCGCTCTTCCTGATCGACACCTCGCAAACCAACCTGGTCGTCAGCCGCGCGGCTATCGTGGGGGTCACGATCGGCCTGGTGTTCGGCATGGCGGGCCTGGCGTGGGCGTTGGCGGAGCGCAGAAAGCCGGCGGTAACAGGCCGCGAAGGACTGGTCGGAGAGGTCGGCGAGATCCGCCAGGCGGTCAAGCCGGGCGCCGCGGGATGGATCTTCATCCATGGCGAGATGTGGCGCGCAAGCAGCGACCAGCCGCTGAACATCGGCGCGGCGGCACGCGTAAAAGCGGTGAGGGGAATGGAGCTGGAGGTGCAGGGTCTGGCACAGCCGTCCTCCAGATCAAGTGAAGCCTAAACGTCCGTCATCTTCCCATAACAAAGGAGCAAGTTTATGGCGGTTGCAGCCGCGATTCCAATCGCGATCGTGGTGCTCATCTTTATCAGCGGACTCAATATACTGGCGGAATATGAGCGCGGGGTAGTGTTCCGGCTCGGCCGCCTTACACCGTATCGCGGGCCGGGGGTAATCTTCGTTTTCCCAATCATCGAGCGCATGATGCGCATCGACCTGCGCACTATCACGCTGGAAATTCCTGCCCAGGACGTCATCACTCACGACAACGTAACGGTCAAGGTCAGCGCGGTTCTTTATTTCCGCGTCGTCGATCCGTCGCGCGCCGTGGTCGAAGTGGAAAACTACCTGTTTGCGACTTTGCAGCTCGCCCAGACGACGCTGCGCTCGGTCGGAGGGCAGACGGAACTGGACGAACTGTTAAGCCAGCGCGAGAAGCTCAACTCGCGCATCCAGGAGATCGTTGACGCGCAGACCGAGCCGTGGGGAATCAAGGTCGTGCTGGTGGAGCTTAAGAACATCGATCTGCCGCAGGACATGCAGCGCGCGATCGCGGCGCAGGCCGAAGCCGAGCGCGAGCGGCGTGCCAAGATAATCGGCGCCGAGGGCGAATTCCAGGCCGCGCAAAAGCTGGCCGACGCGGCCGAAATCATGGCGCGCAGCCCGATCACTATCCAGCTTCGCTACCTGCAGACGCTCAAGGAAATTGCCGCCGAGCACAATTCGACCACGCTGTTCCCGATCCCGATCGACATCCTGGAAAGCTTCATGGATATGCGCCGCCGCGCCAAGGAAGCGCCGCAATCAGGCAACGGCGGCCCGTCCAAAAGCCAGACCTAATGCCTGTTCGAGCCGCGGCGCGTTGGATTCAGTCAAGGCGGCGCGCGGCTCGGCGGATCGCCCTCGCCTATTTCTTTTGGAACTTGCGATCCCGCTCGGCCAGCGCGCCCTTCAGGCCCATCGTGCGCTGCATCTGGGCCCATGCTTTTACCGCCTCGGTATTGTGGGCGATCACGTCAATGTCGGCGGAGGACTGCTCCGCCGCGCGGAAACCGGTCACTTCGAGATAACGATTGACCGCGGCTTTGTGCAGCGCCAGCAGTTCCACCGACACCATAGCCACGCGCCGCGCATAGGCGAGCGTCTCCTCCTCGAGCCTCTCGCGCGGATAGACCCGGTTGATCAGGTGCCAATCCAGCGCCTCCTGCGCGGTCATCGAATCGCCCGTGAAAAAGTACTCCTTGGATTTGCGCGGCCCCATCAGAACGGGCCACAGCGAAAGCGATGGCAGGACGCCAAGCTGGCGCCCCGCCGGATGGCCGAATTGCGCGTCCTCGGAAGCAAAGACTATGTCGCAATGGCCAACGAATTCGGTGGCGCCCGCCAGGCAGAAACCGTGCACCTGGGCGATGGTCGGCTTGGGCAACGACCACAGCCGCTGCCATCGGCTGACCAGGCGCTGGCACATGATACGGTCCATCGAGACGGTGAATTTGCGCGGACTGGGCGAGGATGACGAACCGGCGTTGAGGTCGTAGCCGGCCGAAAACGCGCGCCCTGCCCCGCGAATGATCAGAACGCTGGCGTCGGGATCGTCCTCGAACACGTTCAGGACGTCATCCAGCTCTTCCAGCAGCCTGGGCGACATCGCGTTGAGTTTCTCGGGCCGGTTGAGCGTGAGGCGGCAAATCTTGTCCTCGACCTTTTCGAAGATAACGGTTTGGTAGTTCGCCATGGCCTTCTCACCCCGTTTGAGGCTGGTAGTGTGGGTTAAACTTCGCATCGCCGTTTCGGTTTGACAAGTGGCGGAGCCGGATGGAGCCTCAGGCCTCTCCATTCGTGAAGGCCTTTTGGATATAGTCGGGGCAGCGGGAGGACAGCGCCATGAAGGGAATGATTTCCGCCGATTCACACATAACCGAAGCGCCGGGAACCTATGTCGATTTCATCGACAACAAGTACAAGGATCGGGCGCCGCACATGGTGCGCGATCCAAAGCTCGGTGACGTGTTCGTGGTCGAGGGCTTCCACCGCCCCCTGCAGATTGGACTGGTGGCCGCGGCGGGCAAAAAGCCCGAGGAGCTGGCGGTGTGGGGCGCGCGATTCGACAACCTGCATCGCGGCGGCTGGGATCCGGAGGCCCGTATGCAGGACCAGGACCGCGACGGTATCGCGGCGGAGGTACTCTACCCCAGTATCGGCATGACCCTCTGCAATCATCCTGACCTCGACTACAAGAAGGCCTGCTTCGACGCCTACAACCGATGGCTCGCCGAATATTGCGGCCCCCATCCCGACCGCCTGATCGGGCTGGGTCAGACCGCGATGCGCACCGTCGCCGAGGGGATCGAGGATCTGCGCAAGATGAAGCACATGGGTTTTCGCGGCGTGATGCTGCCGGGAAATCCAGGGGTGAGCGACTACGACGATCCGATTTACGATCCGTTTTACGAGGCGGCGGTTGACCTAAAGATGCCGCTGAGCTTCCACATCCTGACCAGCCGCGCCGATACGCTGAAACAGCGCGGCCCCAAGATCAACGGCCTGATGGCTATCATTCGGGGCTGCCAGGATATCCTCGGCGTGTTCGTCTTCGGCGGCGTCTTTGAGCGCCATCCGAAACTAAAAGTGGTGTGCGTGGAAGCCGACGCCGGCTGGGTGCCTCATTTCATGTACCGCATGGATCACGCCTACAAGCGCCATCGCTACTGGCTGCCGCCCTCGGGCATACTTAAAAAGCTGCCCAGCGAGTACTTCAGGGAAAACGTCTACACCACGTTCCAGGACGACTGGGTTGCCTTCCAGATGAAGAACATGTGCAATATCAGGCGGTTGCTGTGGGCAAACGACTTTCCGCACAGTGATTCCACCTGGCCAAACTCGCAGGCGCTGCTGAAGCAGCATCGCGAGGGACTGAGCGACGGGGAGTTCAACCTGATCGTCCACGACAACGTGGCGGAACTCTACGGCCTCAACTGATCGGCTCCGTCTAACACGCTCTGAAATCACCTTTCCCCGAACAGGGAAGGATGAGGGTGAGGGTATGGCCGGCAAACGACGCTCGATCAAGTTTACCCCGGAGGAACAGGAAGCCTTTTTGCTCAAGAATCAGAAAGGCGCGCTCGCCACGCTTGACCAAAACGGTTTTCCGCATGTCGTGGCGATGAACTATGTCTATAAGGACGGCGCCTTCTACATGACGTCGTACGCCAAGGCGCAAAAGGTCATCAACATCCGGCGCAACCCGAAGGTCGGCCTGATGGTGGAAACCGGGCGTGTTTATAGCGAACTGCAGGGCGTGCTGGTACGCGGGAACTGCGAGCTGATCGAGGATCCGGAGCAAGTGGGAGTAGCCTGGCGCAGGATGGGCGACGTACAGGCCGGACGGTCAGGCGTTCCGCGCGAAGCCGCGGCAAGCATGAGCAAGCGGGTAGTCCTGAAGATTGTGCCGGAGAAGTTTACCAGCTGGGATCACTCCAAGCTGGGCGGCAAGTACTGAGCTTGCGGCCGCACGCGATCCTTCCCCTGGTTCAGGACGACGAGGCGAGGCCCCCGGCGCGCCGGATGCGCAATCCATCGAGCATCCCCAAGGCGGTTGCGAAGCGGCGGTCCTCGCGCGCCAGGCGCTCGCTCGAGGCACGCAACGCGCGCGCGATTCCCAGTCTCACCACGCTGTAAGCCACGGCCGCCAGCACTTCCGTCCGGCTGTGATGTCCATGGATCATCTGACAGCGTCCGCGCTCGCGGGCGATTCTGATGAAGCGCGCGCGGTCGGCGCGCGCGGGATCGACGTTGTGATAAACCAGCGCGCCGGGACAAAAGCCGATACGCATCCCGGCGGCGCGTATCCGGAGCGACATTTCCGTGTCCTCTTCGTGGCCGCATGCCCCCGGGCCCAGCCGTTCGTCAAAGCGCCCCAGGCGCGAGAACACCGGCGCTCGAAACGCCATATTCGCACCGAGCACGCCGCGGACTTCGCACACCTCCTCGCCATGATCGACGATCGGAAGGTCCATGTAGGCCCAGTTCTCACCGGCAACCTTGAGCGGATCCTGCGCCGGCAGGACTTTTCCCTTCATCGCGGCGAACTCGGGATGCTCAAGGAAAAAACGCTCGACTGCAGCGAGGTAAGTTGGCGCGGATACCAGGTCGTCGTCGATAAAGACGATAATTTCGCCCTGCGCCTTGGCTATGGCGCGATTCTGCACTCGGCATTTGCCGGGAGCGGGATCATGGATATGACCGGCTAAGGGAACATCGCCGGGAATTGGCGAGGGAGCGGCAGTGCCGTTGTCGGCGATTAGGATTTCATGATCGCCGGGCACAATTTGTGCCGCAAGGCTATGGAGCAACCGCGCGAGCGAGTCCGCACGATCGTGCGTGGCGATTATGATCGAGGCCTTCAAGGGTCGTTAGTCATTGGCGCCCAAGGCCACAGGGGCTTCCGATAAAATCCCAGCGTCGGCGCTCGAAGCGTACGAATCACCCTCAAGCTGATCCCCTCTCACGGAGAAATCAGGAGAGAGGGAAACGACCTCATGCTTCAGCTTCCGCGCCGATATAGCCTTCGCGTTCCAGGTGCAGGATGATCTGCTGCGCCGCCTCGTCTGGGCTTACCTCGGTGGTATCGATCACCAGCTCCGCGTCCTGCGGCGCTTCGTAAGGATCGGAAATGCCGGTGAACTCCTTTACGATTCCGGTCCGCGCCTTGGCGTAAAGTCCCTTGCGGTCGCGCCCCTCGCAGATCTCCAACGGCGTGGCGACGTGGACCAGCAGGAACCCTCCACCCTCCTCGACCATCCGGCGTACTTCCTTGCGCACGCTGTCGTAGGGCGCGATCGGGGCGCAGATAGCGATGCCGCCGTTCTTGGCGATCTCCGAGGCCACGAAGCCGATACGGCGGATGTTGATATCGCGATGCTCCTTGGAAAAGCCCAGCTCCGAGGAAAGATGCTTGCGCACCAGGTCGCCGTCGAGCAACGTCACCGGACGACCGCCGATCTCCAGGAACTTGACCAGCAGCGCGTTGGCGATGGTCGATTTGCCCGAACCCGACAGCCCCGTGAAGAAAACCGTGAAGCCCTGGCGATGCCGCGGGGGATAGCTGCGCTTGAGCTCTTTGGCCACGTCGGGAAAGGTGAACCAGGGGGGAATCTCCCGTCCCTCGTTGAGGCGCCGGCGCAATTCAGTGCCGGAAATGTTAAGTTCGCGCATGCCCTTGGGTATCTCGTCTTCGGGCACGAATGAATCCAACTCCTCGATATAAACCACCATCCGGAACGGGACGACGCCTACGCCCACTTCCTTTTGATGTTTGAGCAGCAGTTCCTGCGCGTCGTACGGTCCGTAAAATGGCTTGCCGCTGGAGTCGCTGCCCGGACCCGCGTGGTCGCGGCCGATGATGAAGTGGGTGCATCCGTAATTCTTGCGGATCAGCGCATGCCAGACCGCTTCGCGCGGCCCGCCCATGCGCATCGCCAAGGGCAGTAGCGCCAGCTTTACGGTGCCATGCGGATAATGCGGCAACAGCGCCTGGTAGCATCGCACGCGTGTGTAGTGATCCACGTCGCCCGGTTTGGTCATCCCGACCACCGGATGAATCAGCAGATTGGCCTGGACGCTTTTGGCCGCGCGCAGCGTGAGTTCCTGGTGCGCGCGATGCATCGGGTTGCGGGTCTGAAAGGCGACGATGCTGCGCCATCCCAGGCGCAGGAACTCGGCGCGCAATTCGCCGGGCGTCAGGCGCAGTGCGCGATAATCATAATGAATGGGCAGCTCGAGCGTCTCCAGCCGGCCGCCGATGTAGCACGGATGGCTGCGCTGGAGCAGATGTCCCACGCCCGGATGCTCCGGGTTGTTCGTGCCAAAGACCGAGTGAGCTTCGGCCGCGAGGTCAGGCTTCCAGATGTCCTCCACTTGCAACGCCGCCACCATCACACCTTCAGGATCGCGCAACGCCAGGGCATCGCCCTGCTTGACCTTGCCGGCCAATTCTTCAGGCACATCAAGGGTGATAGGCATCGGCCACAAGGTGCCGTCGGCCAGGCGCAGCTGCGAGCAGACCGAATCGTAATCGGCGCGATTCAAAAACCCGCGCAGCGGCGAAAAACCGCCATTGGCCAGCAGTTCCAGGTCACAAAGTTGTCTGGGCGTCAAATCCCACGAGGGCCAGTCCTTGGAAGCCGCCTTCAACTCGGCCGAGTGATCGGGTCCGGCCATCAGACTGACGAGAGAGCCGCCATGCGGGGCGATTAGCGTATGCGCCATTGACAACTATCCTCTTATTATCTTTCGAATTTCCGGCATCCGCGCCCGCGGATCCGCCCGAAGCTGACGATTCTAGCTTGAATCGCCGGTCCAAACGAACAGTCAAGAAGCTGGCAGCGATCGCCGCGATGGCGGGGCGGCTCGCCCACGAAGCTTTTTCACCAAAAAGCAGTCTCACGTCCAAGGGTCGAGCATCACCTTGGCTTGCCGGCTCGGTATGCGCAGCGACTCAAAGGTGGACGGGAACTGATCGAATCCCACGGTGTCGGTGATCATGGCGGGCAGCGGGCTGCCACCCAGCACTTCCGCAGTCAGAGCGTAGTCGCGCACATCGTAAACCATCGAGAATTGAATCCGCACTTCCTTGAACAAGCCGACCGCCGGCACCATCCCTTCGTCGGGCACGGTGCAGAAACCCAGCGATATGATTGTGCCGCGTTTGCCGACGCAATTGAGCGCCAGGCCCATGATGCCGGGTTTGCCGACCGCCTCGAAGACGATTTCCGGCGCTCCGCCCAGGGCGTCGGCGGCTTGAGCGACCAGGTCGTCGCCCGCCGTCAGGAACGCCGTCGCGCCCATCTTCATCGCGAGGTCGGCACGCCGCGTCGAGCTGGCCGCCGCCGCAATTGGCCCCGCGCCCAGGCGCCGCGCCCAGAAGATCGTGCCCAGCGCGATCGGCCCTGCACCGATCACGAGCACACGCGCATTGGGCTTCATCTCAGACAGGCGTACGCCATGCAATCCAACCGCGGCCGGCTCGATCAGTGCCGCATCATTCACCGTTACGTTTTCCGGCAACTTAACCGAGGATAGATTGCCGCCCTTGGCGTACTGGGCAAAGCCGCCCGACCCGCCCAGCCATCCCGCACACCACATCGGCTCACCCTTGAGGCAGTCGGCGCAGGCGCCGCATGGCACGAACGACATCGGAGCCGCCAGGTCGCCGATCTTGAAGTTTGTAACGGCGGATCCCACCGCCACGACCTCACCGGCCATCTCGTGTCCCAGGACGGTGCCTAGCGGCCATTGCTCGCCATGCCCGCTGGTCATCGACAGATCGGTGGCGCAGACTCCGCAGCGCGCGACCTTCAACACGAACTCGGTCGGACCGGGCGTTGGATCGGGCGTGGTTTCAATTGCTAACGGCTGTCCAATCGCCCTGAAGACCGCTGCTTTCATGGTTGTGATTCCTCCGTTGCGTGAAAACAACCGTTGCGTATCGCGTTGGGGCGCGGAAAACAATACGGGTGGTTTGGCGCGGGGCGCGCACGCTAATATCTGCCGCGATGTGCAAAGCAGGCGCCCCGATTTCCCCGGCATCGAACCACCCTCTGCAAGATTTTTCCCACGGCGTCGATTCCGCGCACGCGTGGATGATCGCGGCGACGGCGTTCTTCACCTGTTTCATCGTTTATGGCGTGCAGTACAGTTTCGGTGCGTTCTTCAAATCGCTCGCCGCCGATATGGGGGCGGATCGCGCCGGCACCGCCGCGATCTTTTCCGTCAACATGTTCGTCTCCAATCTGTTCGGCGCCGCCGCCGGCTATTTTGCCGATCGGTTCGGGCCGCGTCCCCTGCTGGCGTTGGCCTCGGCGGCAGCCGGGCTCGGCCTGGTGCTGACCTCGCGTATCGACCGGCTTTGGATGGGATACTTGACCTACGGCGTCGGCATCGGCATCGCCTCCGGATGCAGCTTTATCCCGATGGTGGCGACGGTCGGCGGATGGTTTGAGCGCCGGCGCAACGCGGCGATCGGGCTAACCGTTTCGGGTATCGGATGCGGTACGCTGTTCGTGGCGCCCTTGATTGGCGTGCTGATCCATCGCTACGGATGGCGCACATCGTACCTTTTGTTGGGGCTGATCAGCGCGGCGCTGCTGGCGCTGTGCGCGATTACGATCGAACGTCCACCAGTGGTCCTGGTGCGTACCCGGACCAGGCTTGGCGACGTTGCGCGCACGCCCCCTTTTATCCTGCTCTGCCTGGCAGGAACTCTTTCCAACGTCGGCACGTTCATACCGTTTGTCTATTTGCCCGATTTTGCCCAGACCTGGCACGTGCACTCGGTGGCGGCCGCCAGTCTGCTCGGGGTGATCGGCGGCGCCAGCGTGATCGGGCGGCTGGGACTGGGCGGAGCGTCTGACCGCTTCAGCGTGCTGGGGCTTTACAAGCTGACGCTGCTGATGATCGGGGTCAGCTACGTGCTGTGGTTCATGCCAGCGTCGTACACCGCGCTGGTAATCTTTGCCGTGATCCTGGGTATCGGCTACGGCGGTTCGGTAGCGTTGAGTGCGGCGGTGGTGGCCGACCTGTTCGGTGTGCACGGACTGGGCGCGATGCTCGGCGTGATTTACGGCGGCTCCGCGTTCAGTTCGCTGGCCTGGCCGCCGCTGGCGGGCTACATCGTGGACCGCACCGGCAGCTATAGCGGCGTGGCACTTTTGGGCGGTGGCACTGCGCTGGTTGCCTTTGCGCTGATCTACCCGCTGGCGCATCATGGCGGCGTCCCCGCCCCCGGCGCAGCGGTCCGATCCTAGCGGCCTGCTTTGCGGCACCCGCGGTGTCCAAGATGGCCTCACGACGAGAATGAAACCGTCTAATCCTCGCGCATGGTTCTCGTGAAAGCGGCAGTTTGTTACCGGGCGCGGGTGTCGCCCCGATCCCGGCGGCTTGCTTTCCGGCAGCCCGCGGCGTGAGATACCCCACGACCGCAAGGAGTCAAGCCATGGCTAATCGGCTGCAAAACAAAGTGGCAATCATCGTGGGCGCTGGTCAGACCCCGGGCGACACGATCGGAAACGGCCGGGCGACCGCGATTCTGTTCGCGCGCGAGGGTGCCAAATGCCTATGCGTGGACCGTCGCCTGGATTCGGCGCAGGACACTTGCGCGATGATCGAAAAGGAGGGTGGGCAGGCGGTGGCCTTCGACGCCGACGTGACCCGGGCCGGGGATTGCAAGCGGATGGCGCAGGAATGCGTTCAGCGGTTCGGGCGTATCGACATCCTGCACAACAACGTCGGTATCGGCGCGGGCGACTCCGGCGTAACTCATCTTGAGGAAGCGGCCTGGGACCGGATCTTCAGCGTCAATCTCAAAAGCGTTTTCCTTGCCTGCAAGGAGGTGATTCCTATAATGCGCCAGCAGGGCGGCGGCAGCATCGTAAACATTTCCTCGATTGCGGCGCTGTGCTCGATGAACGGGATGCTGGCCTACAAGGTCTCCAAGGCGGGCGTCAACTCGATCACGCACCAGATGGCGGAAGCCAACGCACGCTATGGTATCCGCGTCAACGCAATCATGCCGGGGCTGATGGACACCCCGATGGCGATCGAAGGCATCGTGCAGGCGCGCGGAATACCCAAGGACAAAGTGCGGTCGGCGCGCGACGCACAGGTACCGCTCGGGGCAAAGATGGGCACCGGGTGGGACGTAGCCTACGCGGCGTTGTTTCTGGCTTCCGACGAGGCGCGTTTCATCACCGGAGTACTGCTGCCGGTGGACGGCGGCCAAAGCGGGCGTGTCGGGTAATGACCACTTCGTCACACGCGGGCGTGCGCGTGCGCCGCTTTTGCGCTCTGGCGGCGCTCACGATCCTCGCCGGATTTAGCCTGTCCGGATGCCAATCCGACGTGCTGACCTATCACAACGACAACCAGCGCACGGGCCAATACCTGGCGGAGAAGATCTTGACTCCGCTTAACGTGAATTCCACCAAGTTCGGCAAGTTGTTCGTGATGAGCGTGGACGGCAAGGTTGATGCGGAGCCGCTGTACAAGGGCGGCGTCAGCATTCCGGGCCACGGAACGCACAACGTAATCTATGTTGCCACCGAACACGACAGCGTGTACGCGTTCGACGCGGATGTCGCCGGTAGTCCATTGTGGCGCAAATCGATGATTCCTCCCGATGAGATACCGTCGGACGACCGCAGCTGTAACCAGGTGGTGCCGGAGATCGGAGTTACCTCCACGCCAGTCATCGATCCGAACGCCGGTCCACACGGCACGATTTACGTCGTGGCGATGTCCAGGAACGGCGTCCGCGCATACTTTCAGCGCCTCCACGCGCTCGACACAACGACCGGCGCCGAAGAGTTCGGCGGCCCGGTCACCGTCATGGCGAAATTCCCCGGCACCGGAGACAACAGTTCACACGGAATGGTCCTTTTCGATCCCGCCAAGTACAAGGATCGCGCGGGCCTGCTGCTGACTGGCGGGCTGGTCTATACCGCATGGTCTTCGCATTGCGATAGCCGTCCCTACACGGGATGGGTAATTGCCTACGACCAGAACACGCTGGCGCAGAGGTCCATTTTGAATATCACGCCGAATGGCTCCGAAGGAGCGGTTTGGGCCGCCGGAGCGGGGCCGGCTGCCGACAGCGATGGTTTTGTCTATTTTCTTTCGGGCAACGGAACCTTCGACACCACGCTCACCAAGAGCGGATTTCCGGACCGAGGCGACTTTGGCAATGCTTTCATTAAGCTGTCGCCGGTGGGTCAACTCCACGTCGCTGACTACTTCACGATGCACAACACGGTCGAAGAGTCCGACGGCGACCAGGACCTGGGTTCCGGCGGCGCGCTGGTACTACCCGCGATGATCGATTCACAGGGACGGACCAGGCGGCTGGCGGTCGGAGCGGGCAAAGACTCCAATATCTACCTGGTGGACCGGGACAACATGGGAAAATTCAATCCCGTCGCCGACACCAATATCTACCAGGAGCTTCCCAATGGTTTGCACAACAGCGAATTCGCGATGCCGGCCTTTTTCAACGACACGCTTTATTATGGCGCCGTGAACCGGCCCATAGTGGCCTTTCCCTTTTCGTTGGCCCGGCTTCCAGCGACCCCATCGTCGTCCACACCTACGGTCTTCGTTTATCCCGGAGCGACGCCCACCATCTCTGCCGACAACCTTTCCAACGCGATCTTGTGGGCGGCAGAGAACCAGAGCGACGCCGTACTCCACGCCTACGATGCCGTTAACCTTTCCAGGGAACTCTACAACTCCAATCAGGCGCCTCACGGCCGGGACAATTTCGGCGCGGGCAACAAGTTCATCACTCCAACCATTGCGCACGGCAAGGTTTATGTCGGCACCACCAGCGGCGTCGGCGTATTCGGCCTGCTGCGGTAATTCACCCTCTCGTTTTGCGAAATTGCGCTCGCGCGCCAATTTTCGTTCCGAACGGAATCTCTGGGCAGGGCACCGGGGCGAGCTTGCTTGCCGTCAGCGACACTTGACCGGCACAGCTCCCAATCAGTCGCAGGCAGATACAGGCAGAAGAGAATCGGCAGGCCGGCGTCAGGAACCTGGGCAGCTTGGGCACCGCTGCGTTGCGCCGGCATCCGTGCCGGTTCTCTTGTGCATGTTCGCGACATTAAATTGGCGCCCAATCGCAAGTAATTTCTGAACCGCTCTTTGCGGATACCGAATAGTACAGTCCTTGCGGAAAGCCGTGCGGCTTTGCATAAGACCTGGCGCCTTGGCCGGGCTGTGTGCAATGGGAATCAAATTTTTAGTCGGCGTGGCCACCGTTGTGTGGCTGCTGGTGATTGCGCTCGGATACAGTGCGCTTCTCGATTACGGTTTCAAACCAGGCGTTGCCGGCCATCCACCCGCTGAGTGGCCATCCATAAGCAAGCTGTTGCGTAATCGCGATGGGCCCACTTTGGTAATTACGATCCATCCGCACTGTCCTTGCTCGCGGGCAAGCCTTGCCGAGTTGTCTTTAATACTGAGTGAGCATGCGGGGCGAGCAAAGGCCTATGTCCTGTTCGTTCGCCCCGCGGGCGTTGCCAAAGGCTGGGAGCAAACCGACTTGTGGCGAACGGCGGCGGCGATGCCTGGAGTCATTCCAGTACCGGACGAGTCAGGACGCGAAGCATCGCGTTTTGGAGCCGCCACCTCGGGTCAGACGATGCTCTACGATCGGAACGGGATGCTGCGGTTCAGCGGTGGAATCACCGCGGCTCGTGGTCTTTATGGCGACAGCGCGGGCGGAGAAATGATCGCTGCGCTGCTGAACGACAGGCCGCATTCAGGCCACGCTCCCGTATATGGATGTCCACTCCTTAACCGCCGCGACGCGCCCATGCTCAGCGCCTGTGTGAAATGATGGCAACAGGGATCAAAGGCGCGAGAGCTCAGGCGATATTTGCGCAGGCCGAAGGCCAGATCTTTCGGCGCACCGATCACCTGTTCGCGGCGCTCATGGTGCTGCAATGGGCCGCGGCAATAGCCGCGGCGCTGTGGATATCGCCCCGGACCTGGGAAGGTTCAGTCAGCCAGACACATATCCACGTTTGGGCGGCGGTATTGCTGGGCGGCGCAATCACGCTGTTTCCGTTAATCCTGGTCTTTCTGATGCCCGGCAAGGCTCTAACCCGGCATGTGATTGCCGCAGAACAGATGTTGATGTCCGGTATCCTCATCCATCTGACCGGGGGCCGCATCGAAACGCATTTTCATATCTTCGGAGCGCTGGCGTTTCTCTCTTTCTATCGCGACTGCGCGGTGCTGGTAACGGCTTCCGCCGTGACCGCGGCCGTGCACTTCATTGGCGAGGTCTTTTATCCGTTGTCGCAATACGGAGTGGCGGTGGTTCAGCCCTGGCGATGGCTGGAGCATACGGGATGGGTACTGTTCACGGACTTTTTCCTGGTTGTCTCGATTTTTCAAAGCCGCCGCGAGATGGCGTTGATCGCAGAGCGGCAGGCGAATCTAGAAGATGTGAACGCTGCCGTGGAACAGACGGTGGAGGAACGTACGGCCGAGTTGCGAATCAGCGAAGATCGTTTCCGCTCGCTCAGTGCCGCTTCGCCGGTTGGAATTTTCCAGCTGAATGTTCATGGTACGTGCGTGTATGCCAACGACCGGATGCTGGAGATTTGCGACGCTACGGCGGCTGAATTGTCCGGTGAGGCCTGGCTGAACCGGATCCATCCCGAGGACAGGGACCACTTGGTCCAGCGCTGGAGCAACTTAACTGAAGGTAAAGGCGAAGAGGCCATCGAATATCGAATACTGTGCCCGCACCAGGAAGTCCGATGGGTTTCCGTGCGCGCCGCGCCGATGCGCACCAGCGACAATAAGCTGGCCGGATACGTCGGCACGCTTGACGACATCACCCAGCACAAGATAGCGGAGGAGCAATTAGCACTGGCGCGCGACGCGGCGCTGGAGACCTCGCGCCTCAAGTCCGAATTTCTCGCCAACATGAGCCACGAGATACGCACCCCGCTCAACGGGGTCATCGGCATGACCGGCCTGTTGCTGGATACTCCCTTGCAGAACGAACAGCGCGATTTCGTCGAAACTATTCGCGCGTCCGGCGACGCGTTGCTGACCGTAATTAATGACATTCTGGACTTTTCCAAAATCGCGGCTGGAAAACTCTCCTTCGAGGAGCTCGATTTCGATCCAATCGCAATGGTCGAATCAACGCTGGAATTGCTGGCCGGCCAAGCGCGACGCAAGGGCTTGGAATTGGCGGCGGAAATGGATCCTCATCTTCCGGCGACTTTGCGCGGCGACCCGAACCGGGTGCGCCAAGTGCTGACCAACCTGGTGGGCAACGCGATCAAATTCACCGACCGGGGCGAAGTCATAGTCAGGGTCAGCGCCGAGGAAATTGGCGGCGGCCGCGCCCGTGTATACTTTGC
>Ga0126381_100001018_pt1 | contig 30524 bp, 23 predicted proteins | sample PanSoiMetPlot_28_FD_96465 | JGI IMG/M metagenome (GOLD analysis project Ga0126381, IMG submission 96465) | Tropical forest soil microbial communities from Panama - MetaG Plot_28 | ecosystem: Environmental > Terrestrial > Soil > Tropical forest > Bulk soil | place: Panama | collected 2016-02-17 | reverse complement strand
TCGTCCACCATGTTGCGCGTCATGAGAATGCCGAAACCGCCGGGGCGCTGCCCCTGCTCGGCGCGCACCTCGACGTGCTTGATGGGGGAATCATCGGGGTTGGAAATGGCGGCGTGCGGGAGCAAGTCGAGGGAGAATCCGCGGCCGGGATCGGCCACGTACCCGATCACCGAACGCGAAGTGCGCAGCAGCGAGAGGCGCACGCGCTTCCGCGGATCGGATCTGCCGCCATGCTCGATGCCGTTCATCAGCAGTTCCCGGCAGGCCGTGGCGACGTCCTCACGAATCGGTTGTAGGTCCACCAGCATCTCCCGGATGAAGTGGGTGGTTCGCTCCGCCGCGTCCAGTTTGCAGCGCACGTCGAGAGTGATCCATTCCGGTCTTGCCGAAACGACCTTGATGTCGTCGCGCCAGGTGGCCGTCGCCTCCAGGGCCTGCTGCACCATATCGAACAGCGGACCCTCGGCGATGGGCTTGTGGAAGTAACTGTACGCACGTTCGCGAATGGCCCGGACAACACCCTTGGGGTCCTGGCTGCCGGCCAGGATCACGCGCGCCTCGGGTTGCAAGGCGCGGACGCGCCGCAACAGCTTGATCCCGTCCAGCCCGTCGTTGTGTCCCTGCCCGGCCACCACCAAGTCGCAGTGCGTGTGGCGAAGGCAGGCGAGCGCCTCGCGGCGGTCGTAAACGTCCTGAATTGAAGGGGCAGCGCGCTTCAGCACGTCACCCAGGAGCTGGTGTACGGCGGGATCGGCATCGAAGACCAGGAGGCAGCGCGAACTCACAACTTCTCCTCCTACAATTTACCCTATGCCCGGTCTGCCTTGGCGGACCGGGTGCCGTTCGGGAGGTAACCTTATCGTTTTTTGGCGCATCTCAAGGTCTGATGGACCATCCAGAGCCTGCTCGCAGTGTGTTTCTCCTGGGTCTTCTGGCGGCCACGGCAGCCTATTCCCAGGTTTATCCAGGCGGTTACCCCGGTGGATATCCGGGCGGATATCCCGGGGGCAGCCCCGTTCCGGGCATCCCGATCCCCCGGCGAGGCGGCAAGCCCCAGCCGGATTCCACCAAGGGTCAGCCCCTGCCCAATTTCCGGGGCAAGCTCAAACGGATGGACGACAAAACCATCACCTTGTCGCTCGACGACGACCGGCAGATGGATTTCAAGCGCACCTCGAAGACCAGGTTTTATAAAGGCGGCGACGAGATCAAGGATCCGAAATTCAACCCCGGCGATCAGCTTTCCATCGAAGGTCCGGAGGATTCGGGCGGCTACATGACGGCGGTGAATGTCTACTGGGAAAAAGCCGCCGGAAAAGATCCGGCCGCTGCCGATACGGCCAAGAAGGACGATGGCGCCGTCGATACGTGGAAGGACGCGCCCAAGGATGCGCCGGCACCTCCCGCTACCGAAATGAAGGGGCCGCCCGCCAAACAGGATGCCGACGATCCTGGCCCACCGACGCTGCAGCGGGGCAAACCCACCGATCAGGGCCGACTGCACGCTCCGGATCCGCCGGCCGACGTCCCCGCCACCGCGCCAGCCCGACAGCCGCAGCGGCCGGTGGAGACAGCTTCCGACTCGACAGCCGCTCCCGTGGAGTTGCCGCGCTTTGAGGACGAACGCATTCCGCAGGGAGCGGTGCACGGCGACGATCTGATTCGCAAAGCCACCGACGCCGCGCTCGACTTCACGGAAGGCCTTCCCAACTACGTATGCCAGGAAATGATGGCGCGCTACCAGAGCGATGGCAGCAATCCGCCGCACTGGCAGCCGCTCGACGTGGTTTCGGCCAATGTGGTCTACGAAAACGGCAAAGAGGACTACCGCAACCTGGCCATCAACGGCAAGCAGGTGAATAAGAAGATGGAGGAGATGAGCGGAGCTTGGTCGACCGGCGAATTCGGCACCGTGCTGATCGACCTGTTCTCGCCGGCTACGGCCGCCGACTTCCGTCCCAAAGGCACTGCGCGCTCCTCCGGCGTAAACGCCAAGCTCTACGATTTCAACGTCACGCACGAGCATTCGCATTGGGACATCCATGTGGGCGGGCAAAGTTACTCCCCGGCCTACCGCGGCTCGGTGTGGATCGATCCGCAGACGGCGCGTGTGCTGCGCATCGAGATGCAGGCATACGGCTTCCCGCAAGACTTTCCCAGCGACCACGTGGAGTCCGCAACGGACTACGAATACGTGCGCCTCGGCGACGCGAAGCAGTACCTGCTGCCGGTGCATTCCGAGAGCCTGAGCTGCCAGCGAAGCTCCAACGAATGCAGCCGCAACGCGATCGATTTCCGCAACTACCACAAGTACAGCGGTGAATCCAACATCAAGTTCGGCGACACGAAAGACAAGTAGCGGCATCCGGCGCGCGGGCTACAGGGAATTCCTTATCCCTATCGAAAGCATACTGACGGGGTCTTCCCGCTCCTGGTAAACTACGCCACCCGGAGGGGAAGCTTGAAGAACCCTGGCTACAGCGTTCCGCGCTTAGCCGTGGGAGACTTCATCAATGCTTATTATCAGTTGGCGGTGGCGGGGGCGGGGCGGCCCTCAGCTTGGGTGCTCCTGCGGGAGGTTCTGATCGAGCCGACGCCCGAACCGACGAGCGGGGCTCCGCTGCTGGCGCTCTGCGGCTTTGCCGCTATCTCCGTTCGGCGACGCCGGCGAAGGCTCCACTGAGCATTCATCCCGTCGTAACACCCTGCTGCTGACCGGCGTGGATCCGATCAGCGGAGGGTGCGACCATACTAGGAGCGGCGCCGGGGAGGGCTATGGACGAGGACGCACCGGGGTTGAGCTATGCGCTCGATCGATTGTGGGGCATAGCGTTTCCGAATATCAAGGTAACGCCTCCTGCGCCCGGAATTCGTTTCGAGCGCGACGTTCCCATTCGTCTCAGCGACGGCACCACTCTGCGGGCCAACGTGTTTCGGCCCCATTCGGCCGGCCGCTTTCCGGTGGTGATGAGCGCGCATCCCTACGGAAAGGACGTGCTGCCGGCGCGCACCCCGCTCGGCTATCTGCCGCTGAAGCGGTACCGCTTTATCCGGACGCCGGAGCCGATCACATACTCCGCCTACACGGCTTGGGAGGCTCCGGACCCGGGTTATTGGGTTCCGCGCGGCTATGTGGTGGTCAATCTGGATCTGCGCGGGTTCGGAACCTCCGAGGGAGTCGGAGCTCTGCTCTCCGGCGAGGAGGCGCACGATTACGCGGAAGCCATCGCGTGGGCTGCGGCACAGCCCTGGTCTTCGGGGAAGGTGGGGCTCAACGGCGTCTCGTATCTCGCAATCAGCCAGTGGAGGGTGGCGGCACTGCGCCCGCCGGCCCTGGCCGCAATCTGCCCATGGGAAGGTTTTTCCGATGTCTACCGCGATGTGGCATACCCGGGAGGCGTTCGCGACGAGGGTTTCATACCGTTCTGGGCGCCGATGACGGAGAAGGAGGGCAGGACGCGGATCAAACTGCGCGACGAGCAGATGGCACGCCCCGACTGGGGCGATTTCTGGGCGAGTTGTGTGCCGGAACTGGAACGCATCGAAGTCCCGGCCCTGATTTGTGCCAGTTTTTCGGACCAGTGCCTGCACATGCGCGGCGGCTTCGAAGGTTATCGCCGCATCTCATCGCAACACCGTTACCTGTTCACCCACCGCGGCGGAAAGTGGTCTACCTACTACTCGCCGGAGTCGCTTGCGCTGCAGACGCGCTTCTTCGACTGCTTCCTCAAAGGCGAGGAGAACGGGATGCGCCAGGCCGATCCGGTTCGGCTCGAAGTTCGCGAGCAGGCCGACGGTGTCCATAGCGTGCGCATGGAGCGCTCGTGGCCTCCGGCGGGCGTGGAGTGGACACGGTTATGGTTGGCGCCGGCTCAACTCCGCCAACAGGCGTTCGAGGGATCCGCCACGACGCGGTTCGAAGCGCCCGGGGGCGGCGTTAGCTTCAGCTTTGCGGTGCCGGACGAGATGGAGATCTCCGGGCCCATGAAGCTACGGCTGCACGTGGAACTGGTTGGCGGCGGCGACGCCCACCTGTTTGTGGCCGCGAGGAAGTTCCGCGGCGGTCGGCACGTTTGTTTCGAGGGGTCATTCGGATTCGGCCGCGACGCTGTGACGAAAGGTTGGCTTCGCCTCGCGCACCGGCGCCTCGAAGAGGGGAGAAGCGGGCCGTATCTGCCGTTTCACCCGTGCGACCGGCCGGAGCCAATGGCGGCGGGCGAGGTTGCTCCCGTGGAAATTGAGTTGTTGCCCTCCTCGACGCTATTCCGCCGGGGAGAGGTCCTGCGGCTGGATGTGCAAGGGCACTGGTTCTGGAAGCGCAGTCCCTTCTTTGGAATGTACCCTTGCGGGTATCTGGCCAGCCCTCCCGCTAAGGTCGTGCTTCATATGGGCGGCGAAAAGGATGCGTATCTGCTTGTACCGCGATGCGGCCGAGGTTCGGGTGGCGGCTAAAGGGGGGCTGTCGTTGGTGGGATCGCGGGTGTTGCCCCTCCCGCCGCCGCAGGCGGCCTTCCGGCCGCCCGGACAGTCGGACATCGACCCGCCGAAAACCCGCACCGGTGATGCCTGCTCCAAGCTGTTCGCGAGGCATGCGACAATTGCCGCAACCGCGCTAGCCGCCTGCCTCGATGGCCGCCAGCGATTCCTGGATGCTCGGCGACTTGCCGGCTTCCACATCCCTGCGCCGGATCTGGTGGAACACCGCCAGGATTCCATTCGCCTGCGCCAGCGCCGCCACGCGATCCGCGAATGCGTCAATCGAAGCGCCGGGGACGGCATAAAGAGCGATGTCATTTCTCAGGATGTCGAGGTAGGCACGAGCGCCGCAGCAGCCGAGGCTCAGGGCGGACCTTCCCGAGTTGCGGGTCTGCGGAACGACTGCGCAAGCCGGCCGTCCCATTGCGGGCGGGAGTCCGCCTTCGATTTGCTGGGAGGCTTCGGAGAGGATCAGCGTCTGAGCGGCGTGGACGAAGAGGAGCACGACATCCGGCGGCAACGGCGTCGCAGCCAGGGGACCGTAAATGATGTGAGATGCCTTCTGCTTGATCACTGGAATGGAAGCTACATCCCGCTCGGTCACATAGGTCAGATCGGCGAAGAGCTTGAGTGCATCCTCGAGGTCGGCGGCCCCCGCAGGGCTCATGTCGAGCGAATGGGTGTACTGGCCAATCGCGCACCGCTCATGATCGGCGGCTGAGGTCACAAACACGCTTGAGGCCGCCTCCTGCCAGAAGCGGCAGCCGGCGGGAACGGCTCCCGACCAGTGGGGCACATCCTGGGGCGCCTGGTCCACCAAGCAGACGGCGACGGGCGGTTGCTCCAGAGCGAGCGCCTTGGTAAGGGCTTTGCGATATCAGAGTAGGAGGGCATGAACGTAGGGTACCAAGGGCAGCGGCGGGGCCTAGAGCGCTTTTTGAATTAGCGCTTTCAGCTTGTCTTCTTCCTGGAATCCTTCCAGCCGTTCGAGCAGTCTGCCGCTACGGTCCAGGATGACCGTCACCGGCAGACCTTCGTCGCCGACGTTGAACTGCTTCTTGAGCGCGTCCGGAGCGATGGCGACGGAATAATCCATCGGGTGCTTGGCCAGGAACGGTTTCAAGTCCCCGCCGCTTTCCCGGTCGGTGTTCAGGCCGACGACCACTAGACCTTTCGCGCCGAAGTCCTTCTGCATCTTGCCGAAGGACGGGATCTCGCGCAGGCAGGGCGCACACCAGGTGGCCCAGAAGTTCAACACCGTAACTTTGCCGGCCGTGTCGATGGGTTTGCCGTCGAGGTCGGAGAGGGCAAGGGACTGGGCGGGAAGCGCGGCCGTGGGAGCGGAGGAAGAAGAAGCCGAGGGAGAAGCGCTCGCACCCTTGTTGAGGAACGCGAGGAATTCCTCGGTATCGCCCGTTCTTCCGGCGAACGTCGCCACCACCTTCTCATCGGCATCTACGATGGCGTAGAAGGGCTCAGCCACCGTTTGGAATTTTTGTTCTTCGAGTTGTTCGTTGGCTGCCGAGACTGTGTCGGTGCGGTCCGTGTAGAGTTCCACCAGCACGAACTTCTGAAGCGCGGCGGTAATCTCCGGACGCGGGAACACATTCGCCTCCATCCACTTGCAGTTTGCGCACGTGACGCCGGTGAAATTCACGAAGATCAGCTTGCCTTCGCGCCGCCCCTCGTCGAGCGCGGCGCGATAGTCGTCCTTGATCCACCTAAGCCCGCTCGCTGCGGCCGTGCCCCCGCCGTCGCCTCCCTCCCCGGCGGGAACGAACGCATCGAGGCTGCCGAGGCGGCCGCCGGACATTCCGGGGAAAAGGCTCAGGGCGAATACCAGGAACGCCATCCCGATCAGGAGCCGCCCGATGCCCATCGGCTCATCCGGTTTGATGCCTTCCAGCCGAACGAAGCCGAGGAGGTATAGTCCGGCCATGGCGAACAGCACGATCCACGCCGCCAGGAACCGAGGGCGCGTCAGAAAATCCCAGCCGACCGTCTGATCGACCGCTTCCGCGTACTTCAGGCTGGCCGCCAGGATCACGAAACCCATGACCACTTTCACGCGCGCCATCCAGCCGCCACTCCGGGGCAGCCGCTTCAAATAGGACGGAAACAGCGCCAGCAGGAAGAACGGCAGCGCCAGTCCCGTCGCAAACACAACCATCCCGATCAGCGGCCGCGCGCTCCCGCCCGCAACCGAAGCCGCCAGCAGCGTTCCCACGAAGGGTCCCACGCAAGCGAACGAGCTGAGGGAAAATGCCAGTCCCATCAGCAGCGTGCCGATGAATCCGCCCCTATCCGCCGATTGATTCAGCCTGGTCAGCACGGAAGATGGAATAGTGATTTCGAACGCGCCAAGCAAGCTTAAGCCGAAAGCGACGAACAGCGCGGCGATGAACCCGTTGACCCATTTGTTGGCGCCCAACTGCACCACGCCGATGGGTCCCAGAATAGCGGTAGTGGCGAGGCCGAGCCCCGAAAAAAGCACGATGATCCCCAGGCAGAACACAACCGCCTGCACCACGCTGTCGCGCCGCGATGACTGGCGGTTCAGGAAGTACGACATCGTGATCGGAATCATCGGGAACACGCAGGGCGTGAAGATGGTCGCCAGCCCGAAGCCGAATGCTGCGAGGAGAAATACGCCGAGTCCCTGGTCCGCCGAGGCAGGCGTAGTGCCAGCCGCCGCCGGCGCGGGCGGCTTCGCTTCCACGAAGCCTGACGGAATCGGTGCCGCTGCCGGTGCGTTGGCGTCGATGGTGAGCGCCACTGTCCCCGACCAATGGCCCGGCACGCACTGCTTGTCGTTGCAAGTTTGGAAGCGGACGGCGAGCGGCAGTTCCGCTGCTCCGGCAGCTGCATCCTTCTTCAGGGCAATCTGCAGGGCGAACTGCGCTTCCCCCTCGTAGGTTTCCGTGTCGGCGTTGAAATTGGGATCGAAGGCACGTTTCGGAGGAATCTGAAACACGCGCGCGCTTTCCACCGGAGCGCCCGCAGCGAATTGGAACGACGTAGGCAGACCCGCGGGACTAGATGCGGAATACAGGTGCCAGCCCGGGTCGACGGTCGCGGTCAGTCTCAGCAGCGCGCTTCCGCCGGGCGCTGCCGAAGCCGGATCGGCGGCTGCCTGCCAATGGGCGTGCGGCTGCGCTGCCGCGGAAAGAGCAAACAGGAGGAGCAGCATCGGGCCGGCCGGCAGCCTGCGCGCCGAACGGCATTCGGCGCGCGCGCCGGTTAGCAACCAGCGCGCAGGATGCCATCCTGCCCGACTGCTTCGCATTAGTCCGCCTTGACTACGGTTTTTTCGAACGCCGAGAGCCGCAGCTCTTCCTCGATCCGCTGATTCACGTGACCTTCGGAAAATTCCTTGGCCATGCGGATGGCGTTCTTGATGGCTTTGGCGTTGGAGCTGCCGTGGCCGATGATGCAGACCCCGCGCACGCCCAGCAGCGGCGCGCCGCCGTACTCGGAATAGTCCACGCGCCTCTTGAAATTGGTGAAGGCTTCCTTGGCCAGCAGCGCTCCGATGCGGCCGGAAATGGTGGATTCGAGCGACTCGCGCAGCAGGTGCTTCATCAGGTCCACCAGACCTTCGCTGACCTTCAGGGCGACATTCCCGATGAAGCCATCGCAAACGATCACGTCTACTTCGCCGCCGTATATGTCGCGGCCTTCTACGTTGCCAACGAAGTTCAGGTTAAGATTCTTGAGGAGCGGCCAGGCGGCACGCGTCAGGTCGTTGCCCTTGTGCTCTTCCTCGCCAATGGAGAGAATCCCCACCTGCGGCTTGGGGCGGCGCAGCACGACACGCGAGTAGATCTCGCCCATCACTGCGAACTGTGCCAGCATGCGCGCCGAGCAATCCACGTTGGCGCCCACGTCCACCACCACGACCGGCGTTCCCTGCTTGATGGTTGGAAAGATGCCAGCGAGCGCCGGCCGCGTGACGCCGGGCACCACGCCCTGCGTGATCTTGGCCGTAGCCATGACCGCGCCGGTGTTGCCGGCCGACACCAGCCCCTGCGCGCGCCCTTCGCGCACCAGCCGCGACGCCACTCTCAGAGAGCTGTCGGTTTTGGTGCGAACCGCAGTAGTGCTATCGTTCATGGTGACGCGCTCGCTGGCGTGCTGGACTTCGATCGGGAGGTCCCGATAGTCGTCGTGCCTGGCGAGTTCCTGCTGGACCAAGTCTTTCTGGCCCACCAGGATCACCCTGACTCCCAACTGCCTGGCGGCCAGGACCGCCCCTTCCACTTCTACCTTCGGGGCGTCGTCACCGCCCATTGCATCGAGGGCAATGGTCAGCATGCTGGAACTCGCGTTATTCCTGCTCGACTTCCACTACTTCGCGGCCTTTGTATTGGCCGCAATGCGGGCACACGCGGTGCGGGAGCTTCGGCTCGTGGCAGTTCGGACACTCGGAGAGCCCGGCGGCCTTCAGCGCATCGTGGGCGCGGCGGTTATTCGTCCGCCTCTGGGAGTGTCTGCGTTTTGGATTCGGCATAGCTTCCTCAAATTCCGGAAGTCAGGAGTCAGGAGACAGAAGTCAGAATGAAACCGTGCGCTTCGGTGCGGTCCACTCTGACTTCTGGCTTCTGACTTCTGACTCCCTCTTATCTCACGTTCAGCTTGCGGAGCGCTCCCCAACGGTCGTCCGTGGCATCTGGTTTACAGGCGCAAGTTCCGTCATTCAGATTCTTGCCGCAAACCGGGCAGATTCCCCGGCAGGCTTCACTACAAATCCTCTGCATGGGCAAGGCCAGCAGCACGCGTTCCCGCAAAACGTCTTCCAGTTCCATGCCGCCGCCTTCGTAGAAGCCCATCTCCGACTGGCCCTCGTCGATCGCCACCTCTTCCTCGCGCGCGATCTCCCCCATGGGGCGGTAGAACAAATCGAAGCCCTCTTCCAACGGGAAGCGGGCGCGCCCCAGGCAGCGGTCGCACTGCGCGGTCATTTCCACGCTGTACCGCCCCTCGATTCGCACTTCGCCCCCCGTATGCGGCAGCAACTCGGCCGAACCGGTCACCCGCAACGGAGAACCCTGCTCCAGATCCTCACCCGAAAAATCGATCTGGCCCGGCTGGAAGGACTCGTCGAAACGAATCTTCCGCTTTTCCATCTCTTTCACGCTCAGGAACATAACAGGAGACACTGAGGCCGGGCAGAATCTTGATTATAGCAAAGGCGACGTTACAGCGGCCCGTAAACCGCCGAAAGATGCTTCTTTACGAACTGAAGGTCGTTGCGCACGGGGGTCAGCTCCTCGCTGTACTCCACCGCCAGAAGAATCGGGCCGGTGAAACGGACGCGCGCCAGGGCGGCGAAAAATGGCGGCCAGTCCACCATGCCTTCGCCGAGCGGGCACTGCTGGAGCTTCCAACCCTCGGCGGTCTTGTTCCAGAAGCAGTCGCGGACGGTCACGGCCTTCAGCCGCGGCAGCGCCATCCGAAGAGCCGAAGCGGCGGCCTCCTTGCCTCCATGCGCCGTGGCGTAACCGATATCGAAGTCGTAGCCCAGCAGCCGCGGGTCCAGACCGCGAATGGCCCCCTGGGTATCCCAGAGCGCCGCTCCAAAGGTGTCGCCCATGCCGTTGTGCAGCGCCACGGCCATGCCGGTCTGGCTGCCCAGCGAGGCGAAGCCCAAGATGTCCCGTTGCACGGCGGCCAGCCGCTGGTCCGTGTCCTGACCGTCCCCGTATTTCCATTCGCCGGGCCGGAAGACCGGGATCCCCATTTCGCCGCCCACGGCGAAAGCCAGGCGCACGGTGGCATTGGAAGGTGTCGTGAACGGTGTGGCCAGCGCCGGAACGTCGAGGCCGTTGCCCGTGATGGCCTCAACGAAGCGCATCAGGTCGAGATCGGCGTGTTCGGGGGTGACGTGGCCGGTGGGACCGAACGAAATCACGCAGCCATCGAACCCCAGCGTTTTCAGAAACTGGCCCAGCTCGTCGTAAGCGATTTTCGGAAACTGTTCGGAGTGACAGCAAACGGCGGGGCTCAGCCTTGGCTTGGGTCCGCGCGCCATGCGGTCCTGCGCTGCTGCGATCCCCGCGCCAGCCACCATTCCCGCCACAAGCTCGCGCCGCGTGATTGCCATAATTGTAGTGTAGTGCGGGTACACGGCCATCGCGGAGCGCGCGGCGTTAAGCCTGAAAATACGCTGGAGGCGTTCGAATACGCCATCAACGTGGGCGTCGATGGCATCGAGATGGACATCGCCGCCACCAAAGATGGCGTGCCGGTGGTCTCGCACGACCCTTGGCTTCCGGACGGCGCGCCGATCCGCACCCTGACGTCGCCAGAGGTGCGGCGGCGCGCCCCCGCGATTCCGATGCTGGCTGAAGTGCTGGCGCTCGCGGACCGCGGCCCGTTCCTGTTCAACGTGGAGATCAAGAGCTTCCCGGACCGGCCGAATCTCGCCCCGGCGCCGGACGATTTTGCGGCGATGGTGCTCGCCGAAGTAGACCGGCGCGGTCTCGGCGGGCGTGTGATGATTCAGTCGTTCGATTTCCGCGTGCTCCACTCCACCCGGCGGCTCGCGCCGGAGGTGGCGCGCGGGGCGCTGTTCGAGGTGAGGGGCGACTTCGTGTCCATCGCGCGAGAAGCCGAAGCCTCGATTGCCGTCCCCGAATTCCAGCTGGTGAGCCGCGGCCACGTCGCGGCCGCTCACGCTGCGGGGCTGGAAGTCTATACGTGGACTCCGAATGCGCCAGCCGAGTGGCAGACGCTGATCGAGACGGGGGTGGACGCAATCATCACAGACAACCCGGAGTCGCTGCTGAGGTGGCTCGGAACGCGCTCTTAGCTCACCGCTTGCAACTCATCGCTCACCGCTATTTCAGCGCTTTTCCGATAACCGCTTCCCGGTCGCCTTTCTGCCATGCGCTGCGAATCCGGTCTTCGGGTATGCCGGCGGTGCGGCCGAGCAGAAGGAACGACGGGAGGGCGTAGCGTAGGGTCTTCCAACGGGCCATCTCCGCCAGAGCCGGCAGAGAGCGCTCGCGGAGCAAGGCGATCGCTGGCGGATTGGAAGAATCCGTCAAGGTGACCAGCGTTTTGGCGGCTTCCACGCGATCGCTCAGTACGATGGAGTTGAGCAATTCGACCATCCAGGTAGCGGAAACCTTGATGCCGGCCTCGGGATGTTTGGAAGCGTACACGGCGATGGCTCTGAGGGACCGCAGCGCATTGGCGCGCACGGCATCGTCGGGGTCCTGCAGGGCGAACTGCAGATCGTCCACCACCTTGCTCTTGTTGGAAGTGTAGCCAATCACCGTCGCCGCGATGGCACGCTGATCGGCTTCCGGACCGGAGCGCAAGACGTCACGCAGCCAGTCCACGTGGTCGCCGGCGAAAGCCAGGAACCGGGACTCCAGAGCACGCACCTCCGGGTCGTCCATCGTAGAATGGCCGGCCGTGAAATCCTCGCTGGCCTTCCCCTGTGCAGCGGCTCTCGTCACCGCAGCCAGGTATTTGTTATAGGTGTCGATGAGTTCCTGGGACAGCATCGCAGTGCCGGCCGGCGGGGAGCGGAAGGATGGATGGGCGGCGCCGCGCTCTTCGATGCCGATGAACAGGACTACGGAGTTGCCGTCGCAGCATATGGCTTCCAGGCGGGACAGCACGACGCCCGGCAGCTTCTCGATGTTGTCTTCGACATCGCCCTTGGAAGCGGGCAAACGCTCGCCCGAGCGCACACCGGCGGCATTCAGCACCCGGTCGGCGGTCACTTTGTGCAAACCGTAGAGGTTGATATCGCCGACGCGCGGGACCTGTGCCGCGGCGGCACACACCAATAGCAAGCCCACCCAAAGCGGTCTCACACCGCTTTGGACGCGCGGCAACCTATTTGTGTTCCGGTCCTAAGCCTGCTTCTGCGCCAGCGGGCCGATAATCGGCAGCACGACGGTCCTACCCTGATAGGTCTGGATCAGCATGTAAAGCCACAGGACGAGGAAGCCCAAGCCAATGACCGTCCAGAACAGCCCCCACAACATCCACATGGTCCCGAAGTGGTAACCCGTGAAGAAGATGCTCGCAACGACACTTCCCAGGATGATCCGCACGAGGATATACGCGACCGATAAGAAGATCGACTGGAAGGCGTGGAACCGAATGTTCCGGTTCTGGCTATAAGGCTGCATGACCAGGAAAATGATACCCGTAACGAAACCGAGCACGTAGCAGAGGGCACCCGCCACATTGTCCGCCATGGGAGCGGCGGCCGGGGGCGGCGCATAACCGGCCGGCGGGGCATACCCGGGCTGCGGCGGCGCGTATCCCTGTCCTGGGGGTGGAGGATATCCCTGACCCTGGGGAGGCGGCGGTGGGGCAGAGGCCCCCACGCCTGGAGCCGCCGCTGTTACCGGCGAGCCGCACTTCGCACAAAAGCGACCTTCGACTTGAGCACCACATGTTGCGCAAAACGGCATTACAAACTCCTTTCAATAGACTTTACTGTGCCAAACTTTCGGCTGCAAGTGATGAAATGTACAATCAGTACTCATCTTGCCTGCAGCGCCTGGTGGAATTGCACTGCCCATCCGCCCAGCCAGATCATGGCGGCTGTAGCGGCGTAAACTATCCCGGTGGCGCGGACCCAACGGGGAAGCGCAGCCCGCCTGGCCGCCGCCAACAGCAGTACTACGGCTGAAAGTAGAACGCCAACCAGCAGCACCGGCCCGCCGGGCGCGAGACGCCAGGCCGTTGGAAAATCCCCATGCAGTGTCATCACCATGCTGCGCGTCATGCCGCAGGTGGGACACGGCAGGCCGGCACGACGCAAGGCGCACTCCCAGGGAATGGCATGTCCCAAAACGTAGACGCGGGTCTCGTCGGCCGTGAGGACCATTCTGGCCAGCAGTGCATCCCACAGGATAGTAACGCCGGAAATGAGGGCAACGGGGCTCTTTGCTTCCATCAATATCCCTGGGGGTTGTTCACAACGTAGCAACTGACGGCCTTGTCGTGAAGCGTCTGGCCGCGCTGGTCCCACAGCGGCCAAAGCAGATCGAGCAGCGGCAGAAACGGAACGAAACCTAGAGCCGCGCGCACCAGTAGCCGGATGAACGCAGTGCCCTGCGTGAGCAGGTTGCCGTTGACGTCCACCACCTTGACCTTCACCAACCCCTGGCCGATCGAGTAGCCCCGCTGCGCAATCAGGTAAACACCGTTGTATAAACCGATCAACAGGGTTGCCAGAGGGAAGAGGACAATGAACATGCAGCACAACCCGCCGCCGAAACTATGTCCCGCAACTCCCGTGCCCAAACTCGCCACGATTCCCGCCAGAGGAAGGTACAGCAGAGCCATTCCGATGCCGATGAGCAGTCCGTCCACAATGAAGCCAATCGCGCGGCTTCCCCAGCTGGCATATCCGGCCGCGAACGCCGCCGGATAGCCGGCCGCACCGGGCGCGGCGGGCGTGGCAGCCTGCTGCGGAGCGGCGCCATATCCTAAAGAAGGTGGGGCGGGCTGGGGCGTTCCGCAGTTAGGGCAAAATGGGGCGCCTGCGTTGAGTGTGGCGCCGCAACTGGCACAAAACATTCCGATCCTCCGAATACAGAGGATCTACATTACCCCGAATCTCGTTCCAGGGGAAGGGGGAAGAGGTTAGTTGGGCTTTCCAAGCACCAGCAGAGGCACGACAGCCCCAATGGCGGCGCCCGCGATCAACGCGTCATTGCCAGCCCCGAGAAAGGAAATCAACAGTCCGGCCAACGAACCGATGCCGGCTCCGACCACCGACACCATGATGCGCTTTCCAATCGCACCACTCATTTTTTATCGGGTTGCCCCGTGATGAAGACCTTTTCTCCCGGGTGAACGAGCTTCAAGCGTTCGCGGATCTCCAATTCCTGTTGAGCGGGGCTGTCAGCCAAACGCTTGATGTGGTCCCGTTGGCGCTCGATCTCGCGCGCCAGCTCGGCGTTGTGCTTTTCGGACTGTTCGATCTGGTGCTGGCGGGCGACGAGCGACGAGATGCCTTTCGGGCCGCGCAACGTGATTACCGCATAACCGGCCACCAGGACGAAGGTCACTAGATAGGCGATTCGGAGAAACGGGACTTTCATTGCACCAAGGGCCTGGAAGATAATGGTAACATCGCTTTGCGAATTCTCCTGCACTTTTTTGGGCACCGATTCCGATGACCGACCAGATTGTTGTGTTGAGTACGTGCGCCTCCGAGCAAGAGGCGGAGCGGCTGGCGCGGATGCTGGTGGATCGCCGTCTGGCCGCGTGTGTGAGCGTGGTGCCGGGTGTGCAGAGTTTCTATCGCTGGCAGGGCGCAGTGGAATCGGCTAACGAATGGCTTCTGATCGCGAAGTCGTCGCGCAGTCTCTTCCCTGCTCTCAGTTCGGCGCTCGAGCAGGAGCATTCTTACAAGGTGCCCGAGGTGCTGGCGCTGCCGGTGGTGGCCGGCTCCGCCAACTACCTCAACTGGATGGCCTCGAACCTGCGCACGGAGGATCAACCGTGACGTCCGCGCTCGAGCCTCCGGTGCTCGCGGAGGGACTGGCGCTGATCTTCGATATGGATGGAGTGCTGGTCGATTCCAACGCGGCACATTGCGAGGCCTGGATTGCTTACAACCGCCGTTTTGGCCTGGAAACGACCGAGAGCATGATCGGGAGGATGTACGGCCGGCGGAACGACCAGATCGTCAGGGATTACTTCGGTTCCGAGCTGAGTGACGAGGAAGTGGGGCGCCGCGGGGCGGACAAAGAGAGGCTGTACCGGGCGATGATCGAGCCGCGGCTGGAATTGATGCTGGTGCCGGGTTTGCGGCCTTTCCTGGCACGCTACCGGCAGGCGCCCATGGCGGTGGCCAGCAACGCCGAGCCGGAAAACGTCTCTTTTTTACTAGACCGGGCGGGTCTGAGAGAGTTCTTCCGGGTTGTTGTGGATGGGCACCAGGTGAGCCGGCCCAAACCGGATCCGGAGATTTATCTATATGCGGCACAAGGGCTCGAAGTGGCCCCGGAAAACGCCATCGTTTTTGAGGATTCCCTTTCCGGCGTTGAGGCTGCGAGGGCTGCGGGCATGAGGGTGGTTGGTCTCCTTACTACTTTAGATAACTTGCCTGGTACCGTCATTTGTGCCGATAATTTCTTAGGCAGGGAATTGCATACGTGGCTCGCCACGCAGAAGAGAGCCGTGTGAGGATACGATTACTGGCTCTGGCCGTCGTTCCGGCCTGCGCGACTGCATGGGCCCAGACCGCCGTCACTCTGGCAGATCTGGGTCAACGCAATCCGTCTGACTATTCGTCGGCCAGGATCGGCCAGAAGCTGCTGATCCGCGGCACGGTGAATGCAAGGCCTTATCACTTCCCCAACTACACAGTTCTGACCATCGAGGATGGCGCATACGGCGCGGCACTCGAAGTGATGGGGGCCGGCAACACGCGCCTGGATGCCTTCCAGCCGGGCGACCAAGTCAATGCCTCGGGAACCGTTTCGGAATACTCCGGCATGACTACGCTGCTGGTCGACCGGGTGGCGCTGGCAGGCCAGCGCCCGGCGCCGGCGCCGGTTAGGCTGTCCGTATCCGACGCCCAGGGCTTTCGCTATCTGTGCCGGCTCGCCCGCCTGCGGGGGCAGGTCCAGGCCGTAGGCGATACCCAATCGGGCGCATACCTCGACGTGAAACAGGGCAGCGCCCGGCCGCTCCGCATCTTCCTTCCGCGGAGTTCCGACCAGGCGTCTCCCAACCTGGCGAGCTATTCCGCCGGGGACGAGATCGAGGTGGTAGGATCGGCCTACCAATACAAGCCGCGGCCGCCCTACAACGAAGGTTTCGAATTGCTGGCCAGCGGGCCTGCGGCTGTGACGATTCTCTCGCGGAGAGCGCTGGTGCCACCCTGGGCGCTAGCGACAGTACTGTCCATGATCCTCATCGGAGCCCTCGTCTTGTGGCGGCGCGAGCACCGCATGCGCGTCGGGCGCGAACGGTTGCGGAAGACCTATCATCTGGGTGAGGAGATCCTCAGCGCTCCGTCGGCCGAAGACATTCTGAAGGGCATTCAGGAAGCGCTGCCGGGAATCCTCAACGTCACCCGGGTACACCTGTATACGCACAACCGTGCCGCCAAGACGCTGGAAGGCGCTGGCGGGGAGACGGGCGAGCAGGCCTCCATTTCCCTGACCAGTCCCCCCACCGGTCCTCAGGCGGGCGCAGTAGCCTGCTTCCACTACCGAACGCTGCTCGTGATTCCGGATATCGATCGCAGTCCGTTCCCCATGGCAAGGCAGGCGGCGAACGGACGGGAGCCCTTTGGTTCTTGCCCGGCCGGAAGCTCCCCCGGTCCCAAGGCCCTGCTGCTGGTGCCGATGATGTCGCAGGGCGAAGTGATCGGCGTGCTGGAGTTGGACCAGGACGACAGGACCCGCGACTTTTCGGCCGACGAGCAAGCGCTGGCGCAGCACCTGGCGAACCAGATCGCGGTGTCGCTGCGGCTCATGGATCAGCGCTCGGTGCAGGAGCAGCTCTTCCGCACGGAGAAGATGGCGGCGGTGGGACGGCTGATTTCAGGGGTCGTGAACGAGCTGCAGACGCCGTTATCGTCGATCAGCGATCTGGCCCGACGGGCGCTGGAGCGGTACCACGGACCGGCGGATCGGGAGCTGAGCGCGATCGCGGGTGAGGCGCAGCGCGCGGCGTCGATCATGACGCGCCTGGTGTCATTCGCCGGCGCTGAGCAGGTGGAAGCGCGGGCCGTCGCAGTGGGAGACGTGCTCCACGGGCTCATCGAATTCCGCGAGGGCGACTGGAAGGCTTCGGGCATCAAAGTTCGCGACCTGATTTCGCGCGAAATGCTGACGGTACTGGGATCGCAGGGCCAGTTAGAACAGGTATTCCTCAACCTGCTGGTGCATGCCGAACAGGCGCTCGCCGATACGCCTCAGAGGACGATTACGATCCGCACCAGCGTGCTCGCCAAGCGGGTCCTGGTGGAAATCTCTTTCACTGCGCCCCCGCAAACGGGCAACCCGGAAATCACCGCAGCGGTACTGGGCGTGACGCGCAGCGTGATCGGCGGACACGGCGGCGAAGTGCGGCTGATCGAGAAGCCGGCCGCCGAGCCGCGTTTCGAGGTGGAACTGCCGCTTTCGATGAAGGAGCGCCAGGCGGTGAAGGCGCCGGCGCCGGCGACACATCACTCGGCTGGCGCGGCCGCCAACGCGCAATCGGCGGACGGCTCGCGGCGCATGACCGCGCTGGTGATCGAGACCGACGATGGGGCACAGCGGCAATTGCTGGGTCTGCTATCGGCCCGTGGCTATCGGGTGGTGCCGGTGAACAATTCCGACAGCGGACTGGAGCTGGCGAATCGCATGAAGTTCGATGTCGCGTTCTGCTCGGTTCATGCCCCCGGCCTGAACTGGGTGGAGCTTTCCGAACGGATGCACGGGCGCGTGGGCGCATTTATCCTGATCAGCGACGGCTACGACTCCGAACTGGCGAACGACTTCGAGGCCGACGGCCAGTACGTCCTGCCGAAACCGCTGCAGGAAGACGAACTGGCACGGGTGCTGCGCTACGTGGAGCATCCGATCGCAAAAGTCATTCCGATCAAAAACGCGGGCTAAGGCAGGGCGGGGCCGTTTTTTCATCGCGCAGGAGCGGAGAATTGTGGAGAGATTCTCCGTGTCTCCGATAGAGAACTAAGACTGCAATCCGTGGTGAGTGCCGCAGATATTGACCGCGATCCCCATCTCCCGGAACATGGATGCCTTGACTGCGAGGGCGTGATTGGCGGACGCGGCGTCGCGTCCATAGGCCACCTGGATATGGTTGGCCTTGTGCTTGGCCATGAACTGATCGCGGGAGATGCCATAAGTGACGGCGTGCATCACCGGCCACTGCGGCGTCGTGATCTTCCAGCGGCGCTCGGTCTCTGCGAGGGGCAATTCGATGGCTTTGCCCCGCCCCAGGTCGGCATGCAATTTGCCGGCTTCGACGTAAATGCGGCTCCAGACGATCTCACCGGGCTTGCTGATGCCTTTAATAGTGCCCCCGCCTAGGCGGAAGTACATCGGCGGCTGACGTTCGCTGACGGCCCCCGAGTACCCTCCGATTAAGTGCTGCGGCGGCACGGAGCCGGAAATCTCGAAGACCCAGACGAACTCGTCGCCATAGGGTTCGCCATAGCGAACATCGTGAAGGGTAGTTTCGGGCTCGAGACCGAGGTGGGTCCATACCCGGTTCGTGACCAGGGCATCGAGACCGGCACATTCATCGACTTCGTTGAAGTGCGGCAGGGGGCGATCCTGGTAGAGCACGCGGCAGTTGCCTGCGGCAGTGACGGGCGGCCGATCCGCGTTATTGAGAAGTCCCTCGGCAAGGTCCGATGCCGGCACCAGGTCTTTGAGACCCTGCTGATACTGGATGCCAATGACGTCGCAGCCGAAATCATCGGCGATGCGCAGGGCGGCGATATACATCTTGCACTGGCCCAGAATCTGATCTTCGGTAAGATCGGTTTCGGGATTGGAGCCGGTACGGAACGCCATGCCCTTGCCGCCAAGCCATTCGCGCACGGCCTTGGCTTCGGAGTCGGGCACCGCGCACATCGCGGCGTACAGGCTGGACTGGCTGAGCCGCTCCTTGAAGACGCCCATGGGCATCATGCACTCGTCGGGGATGATGGCGTTGTACATGCCCATGCACCCTTCGTCGAAAACGCCCATGATGGCGCGGTTGCGGCGGAGCGCGGCGGCCAGCTCGCGGCCGGCGGCGGCGGAATCGGACGGCAGGCGGAATTCAGGCAGCGGCCGGGCGTGGCCGGTGTCGTGCTGCACCTGGCCGCCCGCAAGCCACTGGCGGAGGCCCCCCAGGAAGGGCTCGTCGGTGAAGTCCTGGCTCCAGAGAGTGGAATAAACGACCCCGGCTTTGGTGAGGCAGCCATTCAGGTTCAGCATGCCGACCAGACCGGGCCAGGTCCCGCTCCAGTTCGCGACCGTGAGAATGGGGCCGCTGTGACCCACGAGGCCGGGAAGAACGTGATGGCTGTACTGCCAGACGGCCTCACAGACCACCAGCGGCGCGCCCGACGGTATCTGGCGGAAGATCTCGTTGCCATGTTTCTGGCTGTCGATGAAACCGTGCTGCCGCTCCGGATCGTAGGGGTGAGCGCGCTCGATGGTGCGGCCTTCGCGGCGGATGGCCTCCATGATTGCCTGTTCGGCCTGCTGTTGGGCAGCCCAACACTGGCGATTCGCTGCCAGGCGAAGGTCGCCGTTCGCGATAAGGTAAATGGTTTCCGGCATGAGGTGTCCCGTGAAGCAATAATATACCGCGTTATCGCTAAATATGGAAGATCTTAAGAGCTGTATTACAATGGCGTGTCCGGGTATGGCGAACTATCTGGCGGTAGACTTGGGCGCCGAGAGCGGGCGCGTGATTCTGGGAGACCTGGCGGGCGGCAAGCTGGCGCTGGAGGAGATCCGGAGGTTTCCGAATCAGCCTGTGCAGCTGCCCAGCGGCCTGTATTGGGATTCGTTCCGGCTGTTCCACGAAATTCAAGAAGGGCTGACGTTAGCCGGGCGGGAACGCCAGCTGAAAGCGGCGGGAATCGGCGTGGATACGTGGGGCGTGGACTTTGGCCTGCTGGGTGCGGACGGAGGGCTGATCGATTGCCCGCGGCACTATCGGGATCCCAGAACGAATGGCGTACCCGAGAAGCTGTTCGAGCGGGTGCCCCGGTCGGAGGTATTCCGCGAGACCGGCATTCAGATCATGTCGTTCAACTCGCTATACCAGTTGTACAGCCTGAAAATGGCCGATTCGGCGGCGCTCCGGAGCGCGGCGCGGCTGCTTTTCATGCCGGACCTGCTGAATTACTGGCTGACGGGTGTGGCGCGCAACGAAGTTACGATCGCCAGCACATCCCAGTTTTACGATCCCAAGGCGCGCCGTTTCGCCACCAACATGCTGGAAAAGCTGGGGATCCCCACGCAAATCCTGGCGGGGCTCATCGAGCCCGGCGAGCCGCTCGGAGTACTACTGCCCCGACTGGCGGAGGCGACCGGATTGGGCTCGGTTCCGGTGTACGCGGTGGGCGCACACGACACGGCCTCGGCCGTGGCGGCGGTTCCGGCCGAAAGCGACGACTGGTGCTACATCAGCTCAGGGACGTGGTCGCTGATGGGGGTGGAGTCGGCCGAACCCGTGATCGACGAGCAGTCATACAGCCTGAATTTCACCAATGAGGCGGGAGTCCAGGGACGGACGCGGCTGCTCAAGAATATCGCCGGACTGTGGCTGCTGCAGGAGTGCCGGAAGGCATGGGCATCGCAAGGCGAGCGGTTCGGATACGAGGAACTGGCGCGGATGGCCGAAGAGGCGGGGCCGGCGCGGGCGATCATCGACCCGGACGACTTCCTGCAGCCGGGCGACATGCCGGCGCGGATCACGAAATGGTGCCAGGAGCATTCGGTGGACGCGCCGCGCACGAAGGGCGAGTTCTGCCGCACGATTCTGGAAAGCCTGGCGCACCGCTACAAGGCGGTGCTCGAAGGGCTGGAAACGCTGATCGGCCGGCAAATCAACGTGATTCATATTGTGGGCGGCGGGTCGCGCCATCAGCTCCTGAACCGGCTCGTGGCCGAGGTGACCGGGCGGAAGGTAATCGCAGGACCGGTAGAGGCCACGGCCGCGGGGAATCTGCTGGTGCAGGCCATCGGAGCCGGCGAGGTGAGCGGTCTGGACGAGGCGCGGGCGGTGGTGAGAAGGTCGTTTGAGATAAAAGCTTACCGTTGACAGTTTTTCCGTTAACCGTTCTCAGCCGGCGGCGCGACAGTGATAACGGTCAACTCATTAACCGTGACTACTCGCGCACTTTCACGGTGACACCCGTGCCGCGCCGAACAGGAACTTCGGCCTTCGAGATGTCCCCGCCTTCCACCGTGATCGACTTGCTCGCGCCTTCGGCGGAGAGGAAAGCGGCGGCTGGGGTCAGCACGCGCGGTGACGTGATCAGCACATCCTGGGAGTCGATTAAGCGGATGACCGACTTTGCCTGCGGGTTGCCTTGGGCGGCGACGGCAGTAAGCGCGGCGTCGCTGGCGTGGTCGAGGACGATAGCGGGGCGGAGGTCGGGGTTATCGACTTCGAAGCGGACGTTATTCAATGTCAGATTGCGGACGTTGCGGCCATAAAGGCCGTAGGCGGGCGGCGTACCCATGTCGAAGTACTCCGGGCCGGCGATGGGCGGGAATTCGCGCGCGGCTTCTTCGGCAGTGCCGCCGCCACCGTAGGTGACGCGTACGTCATCCAGCTCGATGCCCTCCAGCAGACAGGTGCCGGTAGCGTTGAGGTCGATGCACTGGCGGGTCTCGCCGGGACGATAGCTCTGGTTAAAAGGGATGTCTTCGAACTGGCCGCCTTCGGAAACCACGTGGGCGCGGATGGCACGGAAGCTGATGTTGCGCACGTAGCCGGTCTGCGGATTCTGCGGGATGGGCGCATCCGGGGGGGCGTTGCGGGGCCGCCGGTTGCCTACGCTGATCATGATCGGGCCGGTGACATCCTCGAGCACCAGGTTGGAGAACACCAGGTTCTGCACCTTGTTGGCCGGGCCGAACTCCATCTTGATGGGGCACCCATACGTCTGATAGATGACGCAGTTGGTAACAGTGACGTTCTCCGGATTGCCGCCGCCGAAGCGGAAGACCGACCAGCGGGTGCTGAAGGTGCTGCCGGAAACGGTGACAAAGCGGCAGGTCCCGAATAAAGCACAGGCATCGTCCTGCGTCTGAATGTCGCAGTTGGTGACGTGGACGAACTCGCTGGAGATGAAGTGGAAGCCGTCGTTGTTGGAGTTGACGCGGTTGTGAATGTGGAGGCCGTCCATCCAGACGTAGGTGGATTGAATCACGCGGATGGAATGGAAGGCGCTCTCCAGAAGAGTCAGATCGCGGACGCGCAGATTCTTGCACCGATGGAAAAGCAGGTGGTAGGGACGGTCGGCGCCGCCGCGGCCGGATGGGGGCGGCGTGCCGCGCGCGGGGCTGCGGAACTGCAGGCCCTGGCCGTCGATGGTACCGGGGCCTTCGATAGTGACGTTATCGGCGTTGACGCCAAAGATCAGGCCGACGTTGCCGTCGTTGAGCGTGGAGTCGCCCGTGAGGGGAATGGCCTTGGCGGCGTAATACTGTTTGCCGTCGGCACTGCCGAGCAGTTTGCCGCCCGCCGCAATCCGCAGGGTGACATTGCTCTTCATCTCGACAGTGCCGATGACGAAGACGCCGGCCGGAACCAGGACAACGCCGCCGTGATCGGCGGTGCAGGCGTCGATGGCGGCCTGGAGGGCTGCGGTCGAGAGGGTCTGGCCGTCACCCTTGGCGCCGAAATCAACGATGTTGTAGACTCGCGTTCCGGAAGCGGCGGAGGTAGCGGGCGCAGTCTGGCCGCTCAGTAGTCCGGCGCCGAGCGAGGCGGCGGAGGCGCGCTGCAGCCAGCGGCGGCGGGAGGTGGGATCTTTCGAAGGCATGGGCTTAGTAACCGCCTACAGCCAACAGCCCACAGCTAACCCCGTGCTGCGCCTTAGACGCGGCGCAGGCTCTGCTGTGGGCTGTAGGCTGTGAGCTCATTTAGAACTGTAACCTGAGCGCGAATTGCATAATGCGCGGATCGCGCGCGGACGTAATGTTGCCGGTGGAGGCGCGGGTGTTCACGCCTTGAGCATTGTACGTAATGGTGGTGTCCACACCGGACCATTGCGTGTGGTTGAAGGTGTTGTAGGCCTCGGCGCGGAAGGTCAGCATGAAGCGCTCCTTGAAGTGGAAGTACTTGAAGAGCGCATTGTTGAAGTTATTCATAACCGGCCCCCGGATGGGAAACGTCGGCATGTCGCCGACGTTGGCGACGGTCAGAGGCGGGCACCCGGTGGCAGGGCAGGAGCCGCCGGCATACTGGACCGGTTCCGCGAAGGCCGCGGCATTGAACCAGTTCAGGAAGGCCCCCTGCGGACCGTGGGTCTTGGGATTGCCGACCATCAGCGGGCGGGCACCGTCGCCGCCACCGGTGAGGTTGATGCTGGGCGATTCACCCATGCTGATGCCGAGTGGAATCCCGCTCTCCCAGACGTTCATGTCGGAGAGCTGCCAGTCGTCGAAGACAGTGCGCATGAAGCGATTGTTCCAGAGGCGGCTCGCCTTCGGCAGAGTCCATACGAAGTGAACGGCCAGGATATTGGGACGGTCGTAGTTGGCGACGCCATAGTTCCAGACGGCACGATTGAGATACGTGGCGACGCCGTTGGAGCCGCCTTCACCGGACGTGCTGGTGCTGTCGCCTTCGGCGTAGTCCATGGCCTTGGAGCGAGTGTAGGCGATGCCGAACTGGATGCTCTTGGCGAAACGGCGCTGCACCTGGACCTGGAGGGAATGGTAGCTGGAGTTGCCTTGGAAGATCTGCTGCGGGATGCCGTTATAGCCGGGATAGGGGCGGTAGAAGTTCTCGTTAAGCGTTCCGCCCTGGGGATTCTGGCTGGAGGGCAGGAAGTCGGCGCCGTAGGGCACGTTGTTCAATTGGATGACTTCTCCAAGGTGGCGGCCGAAGTTGCCGACGTAAGCCACATCGAGAACGGTGCCCCAGCCGAGTTGGCGTTGGATGCCGAAATTGGCCTGATAGGAAGTGACGGTCTTGGCGTGCGGATCGATATCGCGCGAAAAGCTGCTGGGCGAAAGCAGGCCGCTGGAGTTATAGGCACTGGCCACGTTGCCGTAGTAGGCGGTCGGCGTATAGATGGCGGGGGGATTGAAGAACAGATTGCCGAGCGTGCCGGCGTCCAGCAATGGGGTATAAAAGAAGCCGCCGCCGCCGCGGATCACGGTCTTGCCGTTGCCGAACGGATCCCACGCGAAGCCGAAGCGGGGCGCAGGCAGGATGCCATTGTTATAGACCATGGCGCGGGGAAAGCCGGGAGTGTTGGGGCTGATGACGCCATTGGTGGGATTGCCGGAGCCTGGAACAATGAGTCCGGAATAGGCATTGGGCACCACCGCGCCGGTGAGCGGATTGACCACAACCTTGGCGCCGTTGACGACCTCGGGCCGGAACAGAACCGTGGCCTGGGCCGGGTTGTAGAGGTAGGGGACGAAGTTGCCCGCGTTGTTGTTATTGGGCAGCAGCGGCAGCCCATCGGTGAGGCGAATGCCGATATCGAGGGTAAGTCCGGGCAGAGGCTTCCAATGGTCCTGCACGAACCACTCGTAGACGCGCGTGACGGGCGCGTAGTTTACGCGGTTGGTGGCTTCGGAATAGGTATCGTAATTGCCGATGAGCGCATTGGCGTAGGCATAGCCGGTATCCAGCGGGTTATTGGCATCGGTGCCGAACGCGAAGCTGCCGGGGAAGCTGTTGCCACCCGCCTGGTGATACTGGTTGTACAGCGCGTGCTGCATCTTGAACCCGGCCTTGAAGGTGTGTTGTTTCCAGATTTTGGTGATGGCGTCGGAGGCGGTGAAGGCGGTGGAATCGTCCACCATGGGGAAGCGGCCGTCGTAGCTGACGCCGGCCGCGCCGGTGATGCCGCCGAACGACATCGCCGGCAACAGCGCGTCCGGATTGTCCGCAGGGTAGGTCTGCTTGATGTTGATGCCGTAGGTGGCGCGCTGGTAGGCCTTCAATCCGGAATCGGTGAGGAGCTGGTCCTCGGTCCAGAGATTCATTCCGAATAGGGCTTCGTTCACCAGGGTGGGAGAGAAGACGTAGGTGAAGCTGCCGCCGAGGTTAGGCATGGTCTGCTGATAATCGACGGTGGCGGGACCCCACTTGTTGTTGATGGCGGGGCTGTTCAGACCGGTGTTGTCGGAAGAGTATCCGGAGGCGCGGAACCAGGCTTTCGCCTTGTCGTTGATGTTGTAGTCCACCCTCAGGATCTCCTGCAAGGTGGGCTGATTCTCGGAGCCGTTGACGATCAGGTTGTACTGGTAGTTGTTGGCCGCCAGCGTGCTGTTGGGCAGCGGAAACACACTCAACAGCTTGGCCGAATTTGGATCCATGCGGCTGGCAGGAATGACGTTGCCCGGGAAGGGAGTGGCCTTGCCCGAAGAGTTCAGATTGGTCGGGTCGTTCACCGCATAGAGCGTGGTAGCGTTCTTATACGACTGCGAAAAATCGCCCTGGCGCTCGAGCGCGGTCGGTACGGTGAAGGTGGCCAGCCCGTTGGGCGTGGTGTTGGGGTCGATTTCCTGCGAAAAATAGAAGAACAGCTTCTGCTTATCGACGTTGAAGTGCCGGGGAATGTAAATCGGGCCGCTGAAGGTTTCGCCCACGGTATTGTAGCGGTAGCGGGCGCGCGGCTGCCCCCTCATATTATTGAAGAAGTTGTTGGCGTTGAAGTCTTCGTTGCGGTTGTAGTAGTAAACGCCGCCGTGGAAGCTCTGCGTGCCACCTTTGGTGACGAGGTTAATCACACCGGAGGCGGAGGGGCCGTATTCGGCCGTATAGGAGTTCTGCAGAACTTTGACCTCGGCGATGGAGTCGAGGTTGATGGGCGACTCCGCGGTGCGGCCTCGGGCCGTGTTGCCGGAGATGCCGTCGATATTGAGCGCGTTATAGAAGGACCGGCCGCCGCTCATGGTGGGGGTGCTGTACTGGCCGAGCACGTCGCCGCCGGTATTGTCGTTGATGACACCAGGGAGCATTTGCAGCATCGACATAACGTCACGGCCGCGCGCCAGCATGTCCATCACCTCGGTGGAGTCGATGAGGTTGGTGCGGTCGCCGCTCTCGGTCTGGATCACCGCGCCCTGAGCGACGACGGTGACCGTCTCAGAGACCGCGCCGACGTCGAGCTTCAGATCGCCCACTCCGAGGGTGTCGCCCTCGGTGAGGTGCAGGTCCGATTTATCGAGCTGCTTGAACCCGGCGACCTTCACGGAGACGGTATAGGTTCCGGGAGGAAGGTTGGTGAACGTGAACTCGCCGGTCGACTCGGTCGTGAAAGAGCGGGATGTTTTATCGACCTGATTGATGACGCGGACTTCGGCTCCGGCCACGGCGGCGGCCGTTGGATCGATGACCCGACCGCTGATGGTTCCAGTGGAATTCTGGGCAAGCAGCAGGCCCGTGCTCACGAGCAGATAGAGAGCGGCCCAGCAAAACGCGACGCGACGTAGCGGCGGCAGAAACATGTTGAAGACTCCTGTTGCTTCTTCTTTAACATGTTTTAGCGTTAAAGGAAAAGGGGCGAGAATGACTTTTTTTCCTCGATTGCCGGGAAAACTATCCAAAAGATCCGTTGACTTTAGCGGTAAAACATGTTTAAAGCAAACCATAGGTTAGTTTTCGACAACACCAAGGAGTGGCATATGTTGCGGTATCGGTTGCACGTTCTTCTACTGGCCGCTTTCGGCGGTTTCGCGCTGGTTTGCGGGTCTGCCCAGACCTTGACCGGACGTATTTCCGGAACCATTACCGACCCATCGGCGGCTTCGGTGGCGGGCGCCAAGATCACGATCATCAATACGGACACGCAGGCCACCCGCACGGCCGCCTCCGACGACCACGGCTTCTACGTGGTGGAAGACCTGCCGATCGGACCCTACCGCGTGGAAGTGGCGCAGTCCGGTTTCAAACGGATTTCGCAGACCGGGATGCAGGTTGAGGCCGACTCGCGGCTGACGGCTGATTTCAAGCTGCAGATCGGCGAGGCGACGCAAACGGTAGACGTGGTGGAGGCGGGGCCGACAACCGAAGTCCTGAACACGGTATCGGGCGAAGTGGCCCACGTGGTGGACCAGAACCAGGTGGAAAATCTCGGCCTCAACGGACGCGCTTACGTCGAGTTTCTGACCCTGGTGCCGGGCGCGGTGGTGACGAATCCCGACCAGTTCAGCGTGCTGACCAGCCTTTCGGCGACGAATCAATCGCTGAACGGCCACCGCACCAACCAGAACAACTTCACGGTGGACGGCGTCGGCAATCTGGACAACGGCTCGAACGGAAGCCTCATTAACAACGTCAAGCCCGACTTCCTCCAGGAAGTGAAGATCAACGGCTCGAATTTCTCCTCGCAATACGGGCGCTCGACCGGCGCGGCATTCAACATCGTGACGCGCAACGGCAGCAACCAGATTCACGGCGCGCTGTTCGAATATTTCCGCAACGACGCGCTCGACGCCCGGAATTTCTTCTCCGCCAATAACAACGAGCTGCGCTACAACGACTGGGGCGGCGACCTGGGCGGGCCGATCAAGAAGAACAAGATTTTCTTCTTCGTGGGCGAGGATTGGACGAAGATCCGGCAGACCACGGCAGGCACGCGTGTCACCCTGCCGAGCACAGCGGAACTCCAGGGCATCTTCCCGGCCAATCACGTGATCGATCAGCCAGGGACGAAGACGCCGTTCCCGAACAACACGATTCCGGCGTCGATGATCACGGTGGACGGGCAGGCTACAGCCAACGTGTACAACTTCATCATTCCGCAATGCACCATCTGGCTGAACAACGGCGCATCCAACGACTGCACGCTGCAGAATCCGAACCCGCTCGATTACCGGCAGGACCTGGGGCGCCTGGATTACAAGATCAACGACCGGCACTCGATATACATGCGCTGGATCGACGACTACAATTCGATCTACACGGCGACCGGCGCGGGCGGCTCGCTGCCGGTTAGCCCGGAAATCCGCGACCGGCCAGGCAAGAGCGGGCTCATCTCGGAAACCTGGGTGATCTCGCCGACCATCGTAAACGAAGCGCACCTGGGAGCAAGCTGGAATTCGCAGCACTACTGGAACCAGGGGACGAGCTGGGAACGCACAACGGAAGGATATCAGTTCCAGCGCGTGTTCAATTCGGTCGGACCTTATGTGAACGGCATTCCCGACATGTCGATCACGAGTTTCACGGGTTGGACGGGGCCGGCGCACACGCTGATTTCGCCGACGACCGAGATCGAAGCCAACGATGCGATTTCGATTGTGCGAGGGCAGCACAGTATCCGGATGGGCGTGATGATCATCCGCAACCGCAAGGACCAGAATGGACGGTCGCTGTACGACGGCAGCATCACGTTCAACAATGCCGGCAACCCGAACACGACGGGCTACGCCATGGCCGATGCCCTAGTGGGCAACTTCCTGACCTACACGGAGGCGGCTTACGATCCGATGGGGCACTACCGCTACACGGAACCCGCTGCGTTTGTGGACGATTCCTGGAAGGTTTCACGGCGGCTGAGCGTCAACCTGGGAATGCGCTATGAGTACATGATGGCAATGTACTCGACCCCGAACAACCTGGCGGAGTTCGTGCCCTCCCTTTACAATCCCGCACAAGCCGTGAAGTACGATTCGTCGGGGAACATCGTGGCAGGCTCAGGCAATATTTTCAACGGGCTGGTGCGGGTCGCCAACGGCATCACGCCAGCCGGTGCGTACCTGGTGCCCAACGCCAACGATCCGGCCGTGCTGGCGGTTCCGGATGGGGCGCCGCGCGGCATGTATCCGAGCCAGGGCACCTGGTCGCCGCGCGTAGGCCTCGCGTACGCTCTGAACGATAAGACGGTGATCCGCGGCGGCTATGGATTGTTCTACGATCGCATGCAGGGCAACCCGACGTTCTACACGCTGAACAATCCGCCGTACGTGGGAAGCTCCCAGTACTCCAACGCCAACCTTGCCAACATCAAGGCGGGCGGCACCGTCATCACCCCGTGGGGTACGATTCAGACAATCGATCCGAACCTGAAGATTCCCTACTCCCAGCAGTTCAGCCTCGGCATCCAGCGCACGCTGCCAATGGGAATTTTCGCGGACGTGACCTACGTGGGAACGCTGAGCCGTCACCTGCTGGACGAGCCGGACATCAATCAGCCGTCGTTTGCGGTGATCAGCCAGTATCCTTCGACGACCTCAACGAACCTGATCCGGCCGTACCAGGGCTACTCGACGATCCAGCAGTTCCAGAGCCGCGCTACGAGCAATTACAATGCGCTGCAGGTGTACGTCACAAAACGGCGTGGAAAGGTGCTGATGACCGCGGCGTACACATTCTCCAAAAACCTGGGAGACGCGGACAGCGATACCAGCAACAACCGCAATTACTTCGACGTCCGCGCGTACTACGGCCCGGTGAATTTCAACGTGTATCATTCCTTCGCCGGCACGTTCCAGTGGGACCTGCCGCGGTTGCGCAACTGGAATAAGTTCCTGCGCACCCCGATTGGGGGATGGCAGCTGTCGAGCATCATCCACCTGCAGACTGGTTTCACCACAAGCGTGACTTCGAGCCCGGCGATTGTAGGCAGCCGCCTGGCTGATTACGTGGGCGGACCGTCGCTGCTGGACAATCCGGGACCCAACGGCTGGACCAACCCGGCTGCGTTCGCGGTTTCGCCCTATACGCGGTGGGGAACAGCGGGACCGGGTATCATCGTCGGGCCTGGAATGCAGATCTACAACCTCTCGCTCACGAAATTCTTCTACTACAAGGAGCGGTACAGTCTGCGGTTCCGAGCGGATTTTCTCAACGCGTTCAATTGCGTGAATTTTCAGAATCCGAGCGGGGACAAGTCGAGCAGCAGTTTCGGCACAATCTCATCCGCATATCCGTCGCGGAACATTAACTTTGGGATGAAGCTGACGTTCTAAATCGATAGTCCATTAACCGCGGCGTCACCGAGGAGCGGAGGTTTACGCCGAGGAAAACAAAGGCTTTCTCCGCGAAGTCTCCGCGCCGCCGCTGCTCCGCGGTTAAATATTAACGGCCACGTTATGATGGTCCGCATAGAAAAATTCAATTGGACTCGCCGGACCCCTGGGGCTAGTTTGAAAGTATGTCGGCCTTGGGTATTGCGTACGCGACTGAATCTCAGGTTTACCTGCTCCACCAGATCAGCGGTATCGTGAGCTCGGAACTCTCCATAGACGAAATTCTGGGCGAAGTGATCGGGCTGGCGGTGCAGGCAACGGCCTGCGATGCCTGCCTGGTCTATCTCATCGACCAGCAGACGAATGAAATGGTGCTGCACGCTTCGCAGGTGCCGCACGCGAGAGATCTGGGCAACCTCCGCATCAAGATGG
>Ga0126381_100001016_pt1 | contig 30542 bp, 24 predicted proteins | sample PanSoiMetPlot_28_FD_96465 | JGI IMG/M metagenome (GOLD analysis project Ga0126381, IMG submission 96465) | Tropical forest soil microbial communities from Panama - MetaG Plot_28 | ecosystem: Environmental > Terrestrial > Soil > Tropical forest > Bulk soil | place: Panama | collected 2016-02-17 | reverse complement strand
TTTACCCAAGAGCACATTGTTAAGAGTTTCACGTGGATTGAGCCTTATCGCCTTTTCGACATAGGGGATGCAGGGCTCTGGTTGACCTGTGAACATCAAGGTATGGCCCAATCGGGCCAGCGCGTAGGCGTTATTCGGATCGAGAGCAACCGCCGTTTGGAGCTCTACTTGCGCTTCGCCTTGCCGATCCTGAGCTTTGCGGAGCTGCCCCATCGCCGCATGTGCCATTGACTGACTCGGTTCGCTCTCGATCGCTTCAACGAGCAACTGCTCAGCGCGCTGTTCGTCCTCCTGTATAGAACTGCTAAACCCGTCGAGAACCTTAGCCGCTAAAACCAATCCGAGGCCGATTCTCGCACCGATCGAGTGGGGATCGATCTCCAGTGCGCGTTCAAAAGCCCGCTGGGCTTCTTGCCTGTTAGCCTGGGAAGAGGAACGGTACCACAAGGCCCAGCCGCGCATGACAGAGTCTCGCGCGTCAGGTTCAACCAAGTGTTCCTGTTCGATACGGCGGGCCGCATCCGACACGAGCTCGACGTGCAGAGTCCGCGCCAGACGCCCGGTAATCTCGCTCTGAGCTTCAGCGAGATTTCGCCGATCGGTCTCGAACCGGTCGGCCCAAATGTGAGCCCCGGTTTCGCCGTCGATCAGCTGCACATTGACCTGCGCCCGCTCGCCGGTGCTTCGGACACTGCCCTCAAGAACGTAGCGGACGCCCAGATCATGCGCGATCTGCTTCGCGTCAACTGCCTTGCCCTTGTAGCCAAAGGCGGTGTTGCGCGCGATCACGAAACTGTCGGAAATCCGGGACAGATCGGTCGTCAGATCGTCAGTGATGCCGTCGACGAAGTATTCTTGCTGTGGGTCGTTCGATAGGTTCGTGAACGGCAGAACCACGATCGACAGCCGGGGAGTGGCAGTGTAAGCAATGGCAGTCGCAGCCGAGTTCTGTGACGGGGCCGTTGCTGGAGTGCGGAGCGCTGTTGTCCGCGATGCCTTCTGAGGCCCATGCCACCACAATGCCGTAGCCGTGATCAGGAGGAAGGCAGTGATGCTCGCAGCAATCAGCACGAATTTCGTATTGGCGCCGGAGCGTCCTGAAGTTATCCGCGGTAGGGCCGGAACGAGCGGCAGCGAAGCGACCGCCTTGGCATGCATCGCATAGACGCGTACTGGACGAGCGATGTTCTTGACGTTGTGCTCGCCTTGGTCCTCGAAGCTGTAAGGGAGCTTGTCGCGGATGTGGTCCCACACCGTGCCGGAGATGCAAGTCCCGCCGGGTTCCGCGAGCGCTTCCAATCGGGCGGCGACATTGACGCCGTCGCCGTAAATATCGCCGGCTTCGGCGATCACATCTCCAAGGTTGACGCCGATCCGGAAGGCGATCCGCTTATCTTCGGCTACGTCAGTATCGCGGTCGAGCATCGCCCGCTGCAGCTCGACGGCGCATCGTACTGCGTCGACGACGCTAGGAAACTCGGCCAGCACCCCATCGCCGGTGGTCTTGACGATACGGCCGTGATGCTCGCGGATTTTTGGATCGACGACCTGGCGGCGGTGGGTTTTGAGGCGCTCGTGGGTCCTTTCTTCGTCAATCCCCATCAGCCGCGAATAGCCCACCACATCGGCAGCGAGTATCGCTGCGAGGTGACGAGTGCTTCCGGCCGGAGGGAGATCGCGCGAAGAGTCGCTGCGGTCGCCAACGCCGCGGTCGAAGAGGCGCGCGTGGGACATCTCGCCCCCTGTCCGCCCCGGGTTACGGGGCAATTTCGATATGCGCTGGTGTAAGGTAATTCAGAATTTCGTGACGGGTCCAGGGCATTGGCATTAGGGGAGCAAGCTGAATGGCGGACGACACCGGGGGAGTGGCTCTGCGGCAGAGTCTTACCGCTCGCCAACAGATGCGCGATGCAATCGATGCCGAGATCGCAGAGCGGACAAAAGTCCACCAAGTCAGGATCGGCAGGCTCAAAGCCGCCAGGGCAGGCGTGCGTGCCGCCGGCGCACAACTGCAAACGACGCCGCTAGTGATGCTCGCGCACGGCGATTCCTGGTTCGACTATCCGCTGGCTGGCAACGGCTTGTCATTCCAGGACACCGACATCATTGCGCAGCTACGCGGCATGGGGAACATCAACCCCGTGGTCCTCAATATGTCGCATTACGGGGATGCCACGACCGACGAAATGGGCCTGCCGAAACAGGAGCGAATGATCTCGGCTCTGCAAGATCCGGCGAATTGGATGGATGCAGGCGAGCCCGATGCGATCCTGTTCTCCGGCGGCGGCAATGACGTCGTCGGCGACCAGTTCTGCATCTATGTCGATTACGCCCTGCCCGGCGCCGCCGGCCTCAATGCCGAACGTTTCGCAAAGGCCCTCAGCAAGGTCGAGGCGTCCTATCTCGATCTGTTCGCGTTTCGCGACCGGTACGCGCCGGGCATCCCGGTCATTGGCCATTGCTACGACTTCCCGATCCCCAATGGCATCCACCCTGCCTGCGCCGGACCATGGCTGAAGCCTTCTCTCGACTATTGTGGTTGGAATCTGGCGCAAGGCACTGCGATCGCTCGCCAGGCGCTCCTCGACTTCAAGGCTACACTCGTTGGCCTTGCCGCCAATCGGGCCAACAACTTCATGATGGCCGACACGCAGGGCGTGCTCGCCGCGGCCGATTGGGCGAACGAGCTGCATCCCTTTCCGGCCGGCTTCAAATCGATGGCCGCGAAATTCGTCGATGCTTTGCGGGCCAAGTTCCCCGGCCGGATCTAGGGCCAAATGACGCAAGAAAGCCTTGGGCCGGCGCCTTGACAGCGTTGTAAGTGAGCGCTTACTTTCGGCCGCGCAATGGCGACAATTCGACTAGATAGCGATGAACGCCGCAAGACGATCGTCGCGGCGGCGGTGCCGCTTTTTGCGCGAAAGGCTTTGCCGGCACGACCACTCGGGAATTGGCCGAAGCCGCCGGGATTTCGGAGGCCCTATTGTTCCGCCATTTCCCGAGCAAAAAGCACCTCTATGGCGAGATCCTGCAGCTCGGCTGCAAGGGCGATCCGGCGCTCGAGCGGATAGCGGCGCTGGAGCCGTCGACCGCTACGCTCGTCGGCATGACCCATTTCATGGTGCGTTATTTTCTGCTCGGCGCCGGGGGGGGACCGCAACGAGATGGACACCCGGCTTCGCCTCGTCCTTCACAGCTTTCTCGAAGACGGGGAGTATGCGCGGGAGCTGTTCGACAGGATCTTCGAACGGGTTCACCCGCTCTTCGAGGCATCGCTCGAGGCCGCGCTGGCGGCGGGCGATCTGAAGCCCGGGCCAACAGCCTCGGCGAACCGCTTCTGGTTCGGTCACCATGTCGCCGCAATGGTTGCCTTTGTTTTTTTGCCCGGCCACGCGTCGATCCCGTACGAGGGCATACCCGCGACGCTGGTCGAGGAGGCGTGCTGGTTCATCCTGCGCGGCATTGGGATGAAGGACGCAGCGATCGCCGGAGGGCTCGCCTCTGGCCCGCTGTCCCCGTTCCAACCCACGCCCGGGTGACAGGTGAATACGGAGTAGCCGATGGACGGCGAACGCGTGGCAAGTGCGGATGCACTGATGCCCGATCGCAACTTGCGGGCTTCCGGCGATGTCGGCCGCACGAGGACCGCACGCTGGTTGGTGATCGTCGGGCTGCTGGTGGCGGTCGCGCTCGGTGGGCTTTATGGCTTCAACCGGTTTCGCGAGCGGGCCATAGCGACCTATTTTGCGACCAACCGGCCGCCGCCAGCACAAATCAGCGCCACCGAGGTGAAAACGGAGTCGGTGGCGCGCTTTGCGACCGGGATCGGTTCGGTAACCGCCGTGCACCAGGTGACAATCAATCCCGAGGTCGGCGGGCGCGTCACGAAGATTTTTTTTGAGCCCGGCGCGATGGTGAAGGCGGGCGACCCGCTCGTCCAGCTCAACGATGGGCCGGAGCGCGGCGACCTCGCCAGCTATCAGGCGCAAGCGCGCTGGGCCGAGACTACGTTGCAGCGCTCAAGCCAGCTTGCGCAGCACCAGTACGAAGCGCGGGAAACCGTCGACCAGAAGCAGAGCCAGCTCGATCAGGCGCGGGCGATGATCATCAAAACCGAGGCGCTGATCGCGCAAAAACTGATCCGGGCCCCGTTCTCGGGGCAGCTCGGCACCCGCCAGATCGAGGTCGGGCAGTATCTCAACCCCGGCGCCCCGATCGTCACGCTGACCGATCTGTCGATGCTGTACGTCAATTTCACATTGCCGGCGCGGATGCGTTCCGAGATCACGGCGGGACAGCGAGTCAATGTCACTGCCGACGCCTTCCCGAGCCGTACATTTATCGCCGAGGTCACGACGATCGAGCCGCAGGTCAGCGCCGACACGCGGACAATGACCGTGCAGGCGACAATGCAGAATCCGGATAATGTATTGCTGCCGGGAATGTTCGTCAATGCTGCGGTAGTGCTGCCGCCGCGGCCCGATGTGATGGTGCTGCCCGAGACCGCCGTCGACTACACGCTGTACGGCGACAGCGTCTACGTCATTCGCGAGGACGGCAAGGATGCTAATGGCCGCCCAATCCTCAAGGCGATGCGTACGCCCGTCAGAACCGGCGAGCGGGTGGACGGCAAAGTGGTCATCCTGCAGGGCCTCCAGCCGGGCGAGCGAGTTGTCGCCGCCGGTCAGATCAAGGTCCAGAACGGCGCGCAGGTCACCATAACCGGCGAGCCTGCGCCGCAGCCGCCCGCTGAACTGACGCCGAACTGAACATGTCCTTCACCGACGTCTTCATCCGCCGGCCGGTGCTCGCGCTGGTGGTCAGCCTGCTGATCTTGCTGATCGGGCTCAAGGCGATGACGAGCTTGCAGATCCGGCAATATCCCAAATTGTCGAACACGACGATCACGGTTACGACTAGCTATCCTGGCGCCTCACCCGATTTGATGCAGGGTTTCATTACGACGCCGATCGCACAGGCGGTGTCGACTGCCGAGGGGATCGACTACCTGACCGCCTCGTCGATCCAGGGGACCAGCACGGTTACTGCATATATCAGGCTCAATTACGATCCGAGCCAGGCGCTGACCGACATCATGTCCAAGGCGCAGCAAGTGAAATATCTGCTGCCCAAAGAAGCTTACGACCCGGTGATCACGAAATCGACAGGTCAGACCACGGCGGTGATGTACATCGGCTTCGCCAGTCCGGAATTGTCGAGCGCGGCGATCTCGGACTATTTGACGCGCGTCGTGCAGCCGCTGCTCGCCACGGTCGATGGTGTGGCTTCGGCCGATATCCTCGGCGGCCAGACCTTTGCGATGCGGCTATGGCTCGACCCCGCGCGCATGGCAGCGCGCGGCATTTCCGCGAGCGATGTCGCGGCGGCGATCCGCGCCAATAACTACCAATCGGCGCCGGGCCAGGCCAAGGGCTATTTCACGATCGCCAATGTCAATGCCGATACCGGGCTTGCCGACGCCCAGCAGTTCAAAAGGATGGTTGTCAAGGCGAAGGACGGGGCGGTTGTGCGGATGGAAGACATCGCCTCTGTCGATCTCAATGCCCAGAGCTGGACTCAGAGCATCGAGATGAACGGTCAGCACGCGGTGTTCATCGGCGTCCAGGCCACCCCGACCGGCAATCCGCTATCTCTCGTCGCCGGCATTCGCGCGCTGCTGCCGGAGATCGAGCGCAACCTGCCGCCCTCGGTCAAGATGCAGGTCGCTTACGATTCAACCAAGTTCATTCAAGCCTCGATCAGCGAGGTTAAATCGACCCTCATTGCGGCAGTCGTCATCGTCGTCGGCGTGATTTTCCTGTTCCTCGGCAGCCTGCGTTCGGTATTGATCCCGGTCGTGACGATCCCGCTGTCGCTGATCGGCTCGGGAATCATCATGGCGGCGCTGGGGTTCAGCCTCAATCTGCTGACATTGCTCGCGATGGTGTTGGCGATCGGGCTCGTCGTCGACGACGCGATCGTGGTCCTCGAAAACGTCTACCGCCATATCGAACAGGGCCGTACCGCAACGCAGGCGGCGCTGATTGGCGCGCGCGAGATCGCCGCGCCGGTGATCTCGATGACGCTGACCTTGGCCGCCGTCTATGCGCCGATCGGCTTCCTCGGCGGCGTGACCGGCGCTTTGTTTCGCGAATTCGCCTTCACTTTGGCGGGCGCAGTGATCCTTTCCGGCGTGGTCGCCGTCACGTTGTCGCCGATGATGTGCTCGCTGCTGTTGTCGCGCGAGATGCTGCACGGCCGTTTTGTGGGCGTGATCGACCGCGTGTTTTCCCGTCTGGCCGAGTGGTACGGGCGCAAATTGGAGCGATCGCTCGACTACCGCCCAGTGACTGCGCTGTTCGCGGCAGCGGTCTTTGCGAGCCTTGCCTTCATGTACATGCACACAAAGGCGGAACTGGCGCCCGAAGAGGATCAGGGCGTGCTCTTCGCCCTGACGAAGGCGCCGCAATACTCCAATCTCGATTACCAAGAAGCGTATACCGACAAGCTCGATCAGGCTTTCGGCTCATTTCCCGAGACCGATCTGCGCTTCATCGTGAACGGCCGGTTTGGGCCCAACCAGGGCATCGCCGGCGCGATTCTCAAACCGTGGGGTGAGCGCTCGCGCTCGGCGCAACAACTCAAGCCACTGATGCAGCAAGAGGTGGCTGCAGTCGAGGGAATGAACGCTTTCGTCTTCTCGTTGCCGCCATTGCCGGGATCGATCGGCGGACTGCCGGTGCAGATGGTGCTTTATTCGACCGGCTCGTACAAAGACATCTATCTGGCAATGGAGAAGATCAAGCAGGCGGCCCGCAAGAGCGGCCTGTTCATGGTCATCGACAGCGATCTCGATTTCAACCAGCCGACGATCGAGATCAAGATCGACCATTCAAAGGTCAACGAACTAAGGCTGACGATGCAGTCGGTCGGCGACACCTTAGCGTTGTTGGTCGGTGAAAACTACGTCAACCGCTTCAATCTTGGAGGCCGGTCCTACGAAGTCATACCACAGGTGCCGCGAGCCGAGCGTCTGACACCGGAGACATTGACGCAGTATTACGTCACGACACCGTCGGGTCAGCCGGTGCCGCTCTCTAACCTGGTGAGGTTGGAGATGACGACGCAGCCCAACGCTCTAACCCAATATAACCAGCTGAACTCCGCGACGTTTCAGGCCGTGCCGATGCCAGGAGTGACGATGGGGCAGGCTGTCGATTTTCTCGAGCAGCAAACCAAGGATTTGCCCGCGGGCTTCAGCCACGATTATCTCTCCGACACACGCCAGTATGTGCGTGAAGGCAGCCAGCTGACGATCACCTTCGTTTTTGCGCTGATCGTGATCTTTCTCGTGCTGGCGGCGCAGTTCGAGAGCCTGCGCGACCCGCTCGTGATCCTCGTTAGTGTGCCGATGTCGATGTGCGGCGCGTTGATGCCGCTTTTCTTCGGGTTGGCAACGATGAACATCTACACGCAGGTTGGGCTTGTCACGTTGATCGGGCTGATCAGCAAGCATGGTATCCTGATGGTCGAATTCGCCAATGTGCTGCAGGTACGGGAGAATCTCGACCGCCGCCGCGCGATCGAAAGCGCCGCACGGGTGCGGCTGCGGCCGATCCTGATGACAACCGCGGCGATGGTGGTCGGCCTCGTGCCGTTGCTGATGGCGAGCGGCGCCGGCGCCGCTAGCCGGTTCTCTATCGGCGTCGTAGTTGTCGCCGGCATGTCGGTAGGTACTTTGTTTACTCTCTTCGTTCTACCAGCGGTCTATACGGTTCTTGCGAAGGACCATCTTGCGGCGGCGCGATCAACCCGCATCCGCGAAATCGCGCAGGTTTCCTAACGCCGAAGGGTAGATCAAATTCCGGAACATCGCGGGGCAGATCGACGTTAAATCTACAGTTTCGCTTTAGCCGCGGCGCCTGCCTGGACTGGAGACCGGCGACATGGGTGAGGACACGGACGTCAACTCGACGCGTCATGGTTCAGCCGCGCAGGCAGCCGAAGCCGACCGCGGCCGCTATGACGGGAATAAGCCATTCGAACAAATCGAATACGATATCGCGCGCACGCGGCTGCGGCTGAGCGCCGCCATTGAGGCGCTGGAGGAAGAGTTGGCGCCTCATCGGGTTATCGAAAACGGAGCGGAGGTATTGCGTGGTGCGCTCGAACCGCGCTCCGGTTCGCTTCGCGATGAGATCCGCGCCTATGCGATCCCGCTGGCGCTCATCGCGAGCGGCCTCGGCTGGCTCTTCGTGCTGCGCCACCGTTATTGGCGGAGCGATCTGGCTGGCGGTCCGGGTGAAACTCCGGCGGAGGCGGTCGAAACTGGCGAGACACCGGCCCCGGCGGCAATTTACGCCAACATGGTCGATCCGCCGGAACCCGTGACGCTGACCGACGAGTAGTACCGAGTTAAACTCCACATAAAGGCCCGCGCGATAGGCCCGGCAGGATTCGAACCTGCGACTCCACCGTTATGAGCGGCGTGTTCTAACCAGCTGAACTACGGGCCCCCGACCGCGCGCAGACGATCCAGTGCGCTCATGTATCGAGGAAGCTGCGCAATTTGCGCGAGCGGCTCGGATGTTTGAGTTTGCGCAACGCCTTTGCTTCGATCTGGCGAATGCGCTCGCGGGTCACCGAGAACTGCTGCCCGACCTCCTCGAGAGTGTGGTCGGTATTCATGCCGATGCCGAAGCGCATGCGCAAGACGCGCTCCTCACGCGCCGTCAGCGAGGCGAGCACGCGGGTTGTCGTCTCGCGAAGATTGGCCTGTATCGCCGCATCCAGCGGCAACACTGCGTTCTTATCCTCGATGAAATCGCCGAGATGCGAGTCTTCCTCGTCGCCGATCGGCGTCTCGAGGCTGATCGGCTCCTTGGCGATCTTGAGCACCTTGCGCACTTTCTCGAGCGGCATCATGAGCTTGTCGGCCAGCTCCTCAGGGGTGGGCTCACGGCCGATCTCGTGCAGCATCTGACGCGAGGTGCGCACCAGCTTGTTGATCGTCTCGATCATGTGCACCGGGATGCGAATCGTGCGCGCTTGATCCGCGATCGAACGAGTGATCGCCTGGCGGATCCACCACGTTGCGTAGGTCGAGAATTTATAGCCTCGGCGGTATTCGAATTTATCGACCGCCTTCATCAGGCCGATATTGCCTTCCTGGATCAGATCCAAGAACTGCAGTCCGCGGTTCGTGTATTTCTTGGCGATCGAAATGACGAGGCGAAGGTTGGCTTCGACCATTTCCTTTTTCGCCCGGCTGGCTTCGCGCTCGCCGCGCTGCACGGTCTGAACGATGCGGCGAAACTCACTGATCGGCAATTTGGTCTCGGCCGCGATCCGCGCGATGTTGTCACGCAACTAGGCGGCTTCGGCAGCGTGGCGCTCGCTCAGTTTCGCCCAGCCCCGGCTGGGCAGGTTTGCAACGCGTTCAAGCCAGTCGCCGGCCAGCTCACTGCCGTAATATTGCTGAAGAAATTCCGACCGTTTCACGCCGGCATTTTCGGCCAATCGTAAAAGCCGGCCTTCATCGGCGACCAGTCTGCGATTGACCTCATAGAGCTGCTCGACGAGATACTCGATGCGCGTGTTGTTGAGGCGCACACGCTTGACGTTTTCGACGATCTCCGCCTTGAGCTTCTCGTAGCGCCGCTCGGTTACGCGCGGTGGCGGCTCGCCTTTTTGCAAAGCATTGATCCGCTGGTCCTGCAGTCGATTCAGCCTCTTATAGGTCTCTGCAATCGCATCGAAGATCGCGAGCGCGCTCGGCTTGAGCTGAGCTTCCATAGCCGCCAGCGAGATCGAACTCTCCTCGCTCTCAGCCTCTTCGGCAGCAAGCTCGTTTTCAATTTCGGCAAGCTCGCCCGCGATGTCTTCGCCGTTTGCCGCTTCGCGGTCCGTCTCGCGGCTCGCGGTGTCGCCCTTTTCTGTGCCGATTTCGACCGGCGCTGCCGTCTCTCCCGCCATTGCGGGCTTGGCGGCGGCAGCGGCTACGATCTCGGCCGGGGCAAGCTCGAAGGCGCCGCTGCCGTAGGTAGCATCAAGGTCAATAATGTCGCGCAGCAGCATCTTTCCTTCGTTCAGAGCATCCCGCCAACCGATGATCGCCCGGATTGTCATCGGGTTCTCGCAGATGCCCCCGATCATCATCTCTCGCCCGGCTTCGATCCGCTTTGCAATCGCGATCTCGCCTTCGCGGGACAACAATTCGACCGATCCCATCTCGCGCAAATACATGCGAACAGGATCATCGGTGCGGCCGACATCGTCGTCATCGAGATTGCCGCGAACTTCGCCGTCACCATCGTCGGCTTCGGCTGACGCAGGTTCCTCACTCTCCTCGCTCTCGATGACATTGATCCCGAGCTCGGAAAGTATCGTCATCGTGTCTTCGATCTGTTCCGAAGACACCTGATCCGGAGGCAATGCCGCGTTCAACTCGTCATAAGTCAGATAACCCCGCTCCTTGCCGCGGGCTAGCATGCGTTTGATTGCGGCCGCTATGCTGTCGAGCAGCGGGGCCTCCGCCGCTTCCTCCCGGTTTTCCGACACTTCAGCTGTATTTGCCGCTTTGCTCGCCATTCGATCGTCCCTAATCAACTATCGCATTTGCCCGCGTCGAGCGGGGCGGGCACGTGAGCATATCTGGCTGGCCGCCACTCACGTGTAGCCTTCATCACCCGGATCCTCGCGTAACGTCTGTTCCCTTGTAGCGAGAAATCGCTCCCAGTTTTCCGAAGAGAGATCGCCGCTGATCCAATCGTTTGTGGCTTCGGTCAAAGCGCGGCGTTTGCCTCCCTTCAACATCCTGGCCACCTGAACCCATTCCTTGCGCGTGGAACTCGGGTCCGAGCACCGAGCCAGGAAAATTGTGTCGACCGAGGGCAATAGTAAACATTCCACGGTCGCCGCAAGCCCGTTTTGCACAAGGTGTTGCCGCAGTGCTTGAGCGTCAAGGCCTTGGGACAGCGCCCTGACCTCTAAAATTTCGCGCCGGAGCCTGTCAAGCTCTGGCTCCGGGAGCTCGATTATCGCGAACTCCTCCGCAACTTCGCCAATCAACCAGGGAAAGTTGAGGAGAATGCGAAACAAATTCTGTCGCTGGACGCGTGCGTCATCACGCGGCGGCGCCTCCGGTCCGTCACGAACGGCCTTAGTAGATGGCGCACGTGGACGCCCACCGCGCGCATTCCAGGGATCACACCGTTTTTTGAATAGTATCTCGAATTCGGAACGGACCGTCCGGTCCGATATGGTCTTCACGTGTTCCATCAACCGGCTTTGTATCGCGGCCAGCCGCTCCGGCGTGTCGCGCCGAGCCCCGCCCACCTCCAATTCCCAGAGCGTGTCTGCCAGAGGCCTTGCCGCCGCGAGGATCTGATCGAAGCCGGAATGTCCTCTCGTGCGCACAATCGAATCCGGGTCTTCGCCGGCTGGCAACGTTGCGAACCGCAAACTGTGCCCGGGACGCAGCAGGGGCAGCGCCCGCCGGAGGGCTCGCGCCGCGGCGCGCTGGCCTGCCGCATCTCCGTCGAAGCAGAGAACCGGCTCCGGCGCTAGCCGCCAAAGCTCGTGCAGCTGAAATTCTGTCAATGCGGTTCCGAGCGGCGCCACCGCGGCGCTGAAGCCTGCGCGGCTCAGCGCGATCACGTCCATGTAACCTTCGGTAACAATCACCCCGTGCTCGCCGGTTTCGGCCGCTCGCGCCCCGCCCGCTCGTGCTGCAGACCAGCCGTAAAGCACCCGGCCTTTTTCGAAGAGGGGGCCGTCCGGTGAGTTCAGATATTTCGGCTGCCCATCACCGAGCACCCGGCCGCCGAAGGCGATAACCCGCCCGGCGCGATCGCCGATCGGAAACATCACACGGCCGCGGAAATAGTCGTACGGCTCACCCTCTTCGGGTTTGCGAATGAGACCGGCCTCGATCAGCAGCGTGTCGGGGAAGTCGGCTGCAAGCGCGTGTCTCAGCGCCTGACGGCCGTCGGGCGCCCAGCCCAAACGGAAGCGGCGGATAGTGTCGGGGTCCAGCCCGCGCCTTTGCAGGTACTCGCGTGCATGATCGCCGGCAGGTCTCCACAGTTTTGCCTCGTAAAAGCCGGCGGCCACTTCCGTCGCTTCGAGCAATGTCTTTTGCCGCCGCGCCCGCCCTCGTTCCTGGGGGCTCGCCTGCGGCACGGCCAATCCCGCCTCTGCCGCCAGCTTTTCGACCGCTTCGAGGAAATCGAGATTGTCGGCACGCATAGCAAAACCGAGGGCATCGCCGTGCGCCCCGCACCCAAAACAATGGAAGAAAGATTTGTCCTCGACTACGTAGAAGGACGGCGTCTTCTCGTGATGAAACGGGCATAATCCGGCAAATTCACGCCCGCGCCGGACAAGCTTCACTCTCCGACCGATCAGTGCAGAGAGGGAGATCCGGCTGCGCAGCTCGTCGAGAAAACCGGGCGGAAAAGCCATTACCATCCCCTCTCCGCATACCGGGGGAGTGGGAAATTGGAATACGTCATGCCAAAAGCCGCCTCAAGATCGCGCTGGCATGGCCGAGATCGATGACGCCGGCGTGACGTTCGCGGAGCACTCCCATGACCTTGCCCAAGTCCTTCACGCTCGCCGCGCCGGTCTCGGCGATGGCAGCCATTGCAGCCGCCTCGGTCTCGGCTGCGCTGAGCTGCCGCGGCAGAAAGCTCTCGATGACCGTAATCTCGTCCCGCTCCTTTTGCGCCAGATCGGTGCGGTTGCCCTGTTCGTAAAGCGCGATCGATTCGCGGCGCTGTCTTATCATCGTCTGTAGCATTCGGTGGATTTCGGTTTCGGAGAGACCCTCGGGTCTGCCTTTCGTGCGGGCCGCAACATCTCGCTCCTTGAGCCCCGCCATGATCAAGCGCACAGTCGAAATCGTGCGCGTATCCCGCGCCTTCATAGCTTCTTTTAGCCGGTCGGCGAAGGTCTGGCGCAGCATCGCGAAGGTCTATGAATTCACTGGAATACTAAGGCTAACGCGTTTTGCTCGCCGCGGCAATTCTACGTGGGGTAGGTCTAAGTCTTTGAACCCACAAGACTTACTGAGAAAGTTAGGGTTGACGCTGCGGGTCCGATTGTCTATCTCTCAAAAGCTCTGCTTTTGCCTCTGGCTGCACTCTGCGGGCCCGGGCCGATTGCGGCGGCCCAGAGGACTCCCGAGATGCGCGATCCGATAGCGCGACCGCTCGATTGCAACGCCGCGCTTGTCCTCGCGGACGGAACCATATTTTGGGGCCGAGGCCTGGGCGCGGAAGGGACTGCCGTCGGCGAGGTTTGTTTCAACACGGCGGTCACCGGCTACCAGGAGATTCTGACGGATCCCTCCTATGCCGGCCAGATCATTACTTTCACCTTTCCGCATATCGGCAATGTCGGCGCCAATCGGGAGGATGTCGAAACCACAACCCCCGCCGCACGCGGTCTCGTTTTGCGTACCCCGATCACCGGGCCGGCAAACTATCGCGCCACCCAATCGCTAAACGTTTGGCTGAAACATGATGGGCTGATTGGTCTCTCGGGGGTGGACACCCGGCGGCTCACTCGGCGTATCCGCGATGGCGGACCGCCCGCCGGCGCCATCACCTACGATCCACAGGGCCGGATCGATGTTGCGGCGCTGCAGGAGCAGGCCTGTGCTTGGCCTGGTCTCGAGGGGATGGATCTGGCGAAAGAAGTCAGCTGCAGGCAAGTCTACGAATGGGACGAGACTGTATGGGACCGCGAGCGCGGCTACGGCCGGCAGCAGCGCCCGCGCCACCATGTCGTGGCGATCGATTACGGAGCTAAGCGCAATATTCTACGAATGCTCGCCACACATGGCTGCCGGGTTACCGTCGTCCCGGCGACCGTCTCCGCCGAGGACGTGCTGCGCCATCGGCCCGATGGTGTTTTCCTGTCGAACGGGCCGGGCGATCCGGCCGCGACCGGGGTTTATGCCGTCCCCGTGCTACGTGAGTTGATCGCCTCGGGAAAACCGATTTTCGGCATCTGCCTCGGCCACCAGCTGCTGGCGCTGGCGCTCGGCGCGACGACCCGCAAGATGGCGCGGGGCCACCGGGGCGCCAACCACCCCGTCAAAGACCTGCTGACCGGCAAGGTCGAGATCACCAGTCAGAACCACGGGTTCATTGTCGAGCCCGAGAGCTTGCCGCCCGGTGTCGAGCCCACCCACCTCTCGCTGTTCGACGGCACGAATGAGGGGTTGCGTGTTGTCGGCAAGCCGGTGTTTTCGGTGCAATATCATCCGGAAGCAAGCCCGGGTCCGCAGGACAGCCACGACCTTTTCGAACGGTTTGTAGCGCTCATGAACGAGAATGCCTAAGCGCACCGATCTCGAGAGCATCCTCATCATCGGTGCCGGCCCAATCGTCATCGGGCAGGCCTGCGAATTCGACTATTCCGGCGCGCAGGCATGTAAGGCTCTCAAAGGCGAAGGTTATCGGATCGTGCTGGTGAACTCGAACCCGGCGACGATCATGACGGACCCCGAACTTGCCGATGCCACCTATATCGAACCGATCACGGTCGAGATGGTCGCCAAAATCATCGCGCGTGAGCGGCCAGATGCGCTGCTGTCGACGATGGGCGGACAGACCGCGCTCAATACCGCGATGGCGCTTGCCCGTTCGGGTGTTGTCGAGCGCTACGGTGTCGAATTGATCGGCGCGAGCGAAGCAGCAATCGCCAAGGCGGAGGATCGCCGGCTGTTTTGCCAGGCGATGGACAGGATCGGGTTGGCCTCGCCGAGAAGCCGCCTCGCGCGCTCTCTTGCCGAAGCTGAGGAGGCGCTGGATGGCGTGGGATTACCGGCGATCGTCAGGCCCTCCTTTACGCTGGGCGGTACGGGGGGCGGGGTCGCGTACAATGCGCAGGAATTTGAAGAGATTGTTCGCGGCGGCCTCAGAGCTTCTCCGGCGCACGAGGTGTTGATCGAGGAATCGGTGCTCGGCTGGAAGGAATACGAGATGGAGGTGGTCCGCGATCGCGCGGACAACTGCATCATCGTATGCTCGATCGAAAATATCGATCCGATGGGAATCCACACCGGCGACTCGGTCTGCGTGGCGCCGGCTCTGACACTGACCGACAAGGAGTACCAATTGATGCGAAACGCCGCGATTGCGGTGTTGCGCGAGATTGGCGTCGACACCGGCGGCTCGAACGTGCAATTCGCGGTCAACCCGTCCGACGGCCGCCTTGTCGTCATCGAAATGAACCCGAGAGTGTCTCGCTCATCGGCACTCGCTTCTAAGGCCACCGGCTTCCCGATCGCTAAAGTTGCGGCAAAGCTCGCGGTCGGCTATACGCTCGATGAGCTCGCCAACGAAATCACGCGCATCACTCCGGCCTCATTCGAGCCGACGATCGACTATGTCGTCACTAAGATGCCGCGGTTTACTTTCGAAAAGTTTCCCGGAACCGAGCCGCTACTGACGACTTCGATGAAGTCGGTCGGAGAGGCAATGGCGATCGGCCGCAGCTTTGCCGAATCGGTGCAAAAGGCTCTGCGCTCGATGGAGACAGGGCTCGGCGGATTCGACGAGGTTATAATAGAGGGCGTGGAGAGCGCCGGTAAGGAGGCTGTCAAGGCGGCGCTGGCAAAGCCTGCGCCCGATCGCCTGCTGTTGATCGCACAAGCCTATCGGCACGGCCTTACAACGGCCGAGATCCACGGCGCATGTCGCTTCGAGCCATGGTTTCTCGAGCAAGTGCATGAGATCGTGGAAGTCGAGGAAACCGTGCGGCGGGACGGGCTGCCGCACGACCGCATCGGCTGGTTACACCTGAAACAAATGGGTTTTTCCGACGCCCGCCTGGGCAAGCTCTCGGGGCTCGATGAGGAAGCCGTGTCTGCCCACCGGCGACGCCAAGAAGTATGCCCGGTCTACAAGCGTATCGATACTTGCGCGGCGGAGTTTCCGTCGGCGACTTCGTACATGTACTCCTGCTATGAGGGAGACGGGTTTGCGCCGCCGGAGTGTGAAGCCGAGCCGAGCGACCGGCCTAAGGTCGTCATCCTGGGCGGCGGGCCCAACCGCATCGGTCAGGGGATCGAGTTCGATTACTGTTGCGTGCATGCGGCCTACAGTCTGCGCGAGATCGGCATTGAGACGATCATGGTCAATTGCAACCCAGAGACGGTTTCGACCGATTACGATACCTCCGACCGGCTCTATTTCGAGCCATTGACCACCGAGGACGTCGTCGAGATCGTCCGTGTCGAGCAGCAGCGCGGAAGGTTTCTCGGCGTCATTGTGCAATATGGCGGACAGACCCCGCTAAAGCTCGCTTCGGCGCTCGAGCGGGCCAAGATCCCGATCCTTGGCACCTCGCCGGATGCGATCGATCTGGCGGAGGACCGGCGTCGGTTTCAAGGCCTGCTAAGCCGCCTAGGCTTGCGTCAGCCGGCGAACGGCACCGCCCACTCTCCCGCAGAAGCCGACGAGATCGCGCTGCAGATCGGTTATCCCGTCGTCATCCGCCCCTCTTACGTGCTCGGCGGGCGCGCGATGGAGATCGTTCATGACGCCGCCGGGCTCAACCGCTATATCCGTCACGCAGTGAACGTTTCCGGGACAAGCCCGGTGTTGATCGATCGCTATTTGCAGAACGCGATCGAGGTCGATATCGATGCAGTCTCGGATGCAGAACAGACCGAGGTGGCCGGCATCATGGAGCACATCGAGGAGGCCGGCATTCATTCGGGTGACAGCGCCTGTTCCCTACCGCCCTACAGCCTCGATCGCGCAACGATAAATGAACTCCAACGGCAGACCGTCGCGCTCGCCCGAGCGCTCGGCGTTGTCGGGCTCATGAACGTCCAGTTTGCCGTTCAGGACGGCGTGATCTTCGTGCTCGAGGTCAACCCACGGGCGTCGCGCACGGTACCTTTCGTGGCCAAGGCGACCGGCCGCCCGATCGCCAAGATCGCCGCCCGTGTAATGGCCGGCGAACGGCTTGCGGATTGCTGGGCGCAAGAGGCTCGAAAACGTCGGGTGAGCAGCCATGTGGCTGTAAAAGAGGCTGTATTCCCGTTCGCGCGGTTCCCCGGCGTCGACCCGATCCTCAGCCCAGAGATGAAATCGACCGGCGAGGTGATGGGGCTCGATGCCGATTTCGGGCGCGCCTTTGCGAAGTCCCAGCTCGGCAGCGGCACCAACCTGCCGCTCGAAGGCTGCGTCTTTGTCTCGGTGCGCGATCAGGACAAACCGGCGCTGGTCGAGCCCTGCCGCCGCCTCGTCGAGATGGGTTTCGGACTGCTCGCAACCAGAGGGACGGCGATTAGCCTAGCTGCCGCGGGGCTTGCGGTGACCGCCGTCAACAAGGTTCGTGAGGGACGTCCTCACATCGTCGACCACATGCTGAGCGCCGGTGTCCAGCTGGTATTCAATACAACCGAGGGGAGCCAAGCCATCGCAGACAGCTTCAGTTTGCGCCGCACGGCGCTGACCCACGGAATACCTTATTATACTACCGTAGCAGGCGCGCGGGCGGCAGTAGAAGCTATTGTCGCGCTGCGGGCCGGGAGCCTTGAAGTCGCGCCGCTGCAATCATACCTTTGATTGCTCTACGGCGGCGCTCCCCGCCGTATTTGACTTTCAATGTCGAGATCCGAACGCGTTATCGATGAACAAAATACCGATGACGGCCGAAGGCTTTAACCGGCTCCGGGAGGAGCTAAAACGGCTCAAGACGGTTGACCGGCCGGCCATCATCCGCGCCATTGCGGATGCTCGCGACCACGGAGATTTGGCGGAGAACGCCGAATATCACGCCGCCCGCGACCGGCAGAGCTTTATCGAGGGCCGGGTTGCCGAACTCGAAGACAAGATGGCGCGAGCGGAAGTGATCGACGTATCCAAGCTTTCGGGCGAGATTATCAAGTTCGGCGCCAAGGTTACGCTCGCAGACGAAGAAACCGAGGAGGAGCAGACCTTCCAGATCGTCGGCGAAGACGAAGCCGATGTCAAAGCGGGCCGGCTTTCCGTTACCTCCCCGCTTGCTCGCGCCCTGATCGGCAAGGGAAAAGGTGACAGCGTCGAGGTCGCAACCCCGCGCGGCGCCAAATCCTACGAGGTTGTCACCGTCGCTTTCGGTTGACGGCTCGGTTCGGGTTCAGCGTTGCACACCGCCGGTTGCTCGGGGATTGGGATCCCCGGATCGCTCTTCGAGAGATGCAGCATCAGCGCCGATTTGACATGGCTCACGGTTGGCGCGGAGGTCAGTTGCTCGCTCAAAAACCGCTGATAGCTGTCCCAATCGGGTGCCACAACCTTCAGCAGAAAATCGGTTTCCCCGGCCAGCATGTAGGCTTCGCGCACTTCAGGCCAGGTCGCGACCAGCCGCTCGAAGGCCTTAAGGTCGGGGTCCGCCTGACTTGAGAGACCGACCTGCGCAAACACGGTCACCGCGTAACCCAGAGCCTCTGGCGCGAGATCGGCATGATAGCCGCGAATGATGCCGGCTTCTTCGAGCGCTCGCACTCGACGCAGGCAGGGCGGTGCTGAGATCCCGACGCGGCGCGCAAGTTCCACATTGGTCATGCGCCCATCGGCCAGCAGATTCCGCAATATGCGGCGGTCGATACGGTCGAGTTTGATTCGGCGCATGCCCCTCTCCGTCGATTTCCGGATCATAGAAAGTATCGCTTGTTTGCGCAATTTTGTTGCGCACCAATGCGATCAGCTTGCAGTCCCGAGTCTGTTTCCGTAAACCCGGCGGATGGTTCCCTCCTCCGCGTCGGCGAGTCCCATCGTCTGGGCGCTGCATGATGGGAAAGCAGGCATGGCTAGCCAAGCGGTCGGGCTCGCGGAGGCGACCGGCTTTGATGTGATCGAGAAGCGACTTGCCATTCGCTTTCCATGGGAGATGCTGCCGCCGCGGCTCTGGTTCTTTCCGTCCTGCGCTGTCGGGGGCCGGGGCGAGCGGCTGACCCCGCCCTGGCCGGAGTTGGTCGTTGCTTGCGGCCGCAATGCGGCTGTGCCGGCGCTGCTGATAAAGCGGGCGAGCGGAGGACGCACCGTCGCTGTACAGATCCAAAACCCCGGCGTCGGCCATACTGAATTCGACCTCTTCGTCGTGCCGGAACACGACCGGGTTCGCGCCCCGCGGGTCATCGTGACGAGGGGCGCCGTCCACCGTATAACGCAAGCCAGGCTGGCTGCGGAAGCGAGCCGTTTTCCGGCTCTGGCGGCCATGCCCCGCCCGATTCTCGCGCTCCTGATCGGGGGCACAAACAAAGCCTATCGCCTGCGCCTGCGCCGGCTCGGCGAAATTGCCGAGACGATCGCTACCCTGCTGCGTAGCAATGGGGGTTCGGCTCTAGTCACATTATCGCGACGCACGGAGGAAGGCAGTGCCTCATTAATGCGGGATCGGCTCAAAGGCCTGTCGACGTCAATCTGGGACGGCACTGGCGATAATCCGTATTTTGCTTTTCTCGCGCTCGCTGATGCGTTCTTCGTGACTGCAGACTCGGTCTCGATGATCAGTGAAGCAGCGGCAACCGGCAAACCCGTGCACGTTCTCGCCCTCGACGGAGGTAATGCGAAATTCTCTCGTTTCCATGCCACAATGGAAGCCGCGGGCATCACCCGGCCCTTCACCGGGCGCATCGAATCCTGGTCCTATGCGGTCCCAGATGACACACCACGCGCCGGTGCAGCGCTGCGGGAGCTTGTGCTGCGCGGGCCAGCGAAGCGGGAGCGCCTATGAGGGGGATCGCAATATACGCGGCAATCGCCGCCATTGCGCTCGTTCTGTTTCTTTTCGCGCCGCAGATCGACTTGGCCGCCGCCCGGCTGTTCTACGCCGCCGGCCAAGGCTTTCCGATGTCGGATTGGCTGCCGATAGCAATGCTCTATGATGCGGTGCCTTGGATGACTTGGGGCATTCTCACTCTCGTGGGGGGCGGCGATCTGGCTCTTGCTCTTTGACCGACCGATCTGGCGGCTTGACTGCAAAGCGCTTGTCTTCATTCTCGCTACGCTTGCGCTCGGTCCGGGCCTCCTCGCAAATGTCGTTCTCAAAGACCATTGAGGACGCGCGCGGCCAGCGCAGATCGAGACGTTTGGCGGAACGCGGCAGTTCACGCCCGCGCCGCTGCCGGCAGCGCAATGCCAGAGAAACTGCTCTTTTGTATCGGGACACGCGGCACTCGGCTTCTCGCTCGTGGCATTCGCCTTTCTGTGGCCTCCCGGGGTTGTGCGGGGTCGCATTATCATTGCCGCCCTCGCGACTGGTGCGGTAGTCGGTCTGGGCGCATTGCCCAGGGCGCACATTTTCTTTCCGATGTCGTTTATGCCGGCCTGGTTGTCTATGGCACGACGGCGGTGCTCCACTGGTGGATCGTCGAACACGACGGCTTGGCCGCGCCGCCAGTTGTCGTCATTTACCGTGCTCTGTGGCACAGCGCGCACGCGGCAGGTATGCTTGCTGGACGCTTGGTTGCGGCGCCGCCAGCGCGCGTTTTTCTGCTGACCATTGCAACCGTGGCGCTGATCATAATGTGAGCCGAATTCGTGGATCGGCCCGTCGCGCTTTTCTTTCACGCGCGAGACCCCGATTTTCACGCCCTCTTCGACCTCACCGGCGGGCTCGCCCAGAGCTGGGGTTTCTGACTATTTTCGGTCTGGCCTTCGGCATACTGCATTGGGGCGGCTGGTTGCCGCGGCCGCGGCGAATTGCTGGTGCGATGCGTGTGTACTCAGCGGTCCCGGCCTTTTTGTTTCTTTCAATCGCCGCTTCCGCGCATCGTCGTCGACTTGCTCAAATTCATTCTCGGCCGGCCGCGTCCAAAACTGTTGTTTAGTTCCGGTGTCTATGATTTCGCGTGGTTAGGCATACGGCCTGACCATTGGTCGTTTCCATCTGGGGCACAGCGCGACGATCGTCGCGCTGACGACGGCGCTATGGTATCTGTGGCCGCGGCATCTTCTTTTTTACATCTTTGTCGCATTCGTCGTCGCGCTGAGCCGTGTCGCAGTCGGCGCTCATTATCTCAGTGACGTCGTCGCAGGTGCGCTCATCGCCATACTGACGACGCAGAGCACAGTCTGGCTCTTTGCCAGGAATGGCATCGATCTGGCGGGCGCCGCGCCGGAGCAGCAACGCTTCGTGGAGGGCGCCGCCTTGGCCGTGCCGGCGATTCGCCAAGACGCTTCGATGAAGGGAGAACCGGTTTTGCAGAAACCGGCCAGATTGCTTGCGCCGCAGGCGAGGGGTGTAGTATCGGGCCGAGTGCCGTCAGCCGCTCCCGGATCGACCCACCATCATGGCCTTGCGTATCGAAACGTTCGACAACGTCCGCGGCCGAAACACTCTCTACAAAGCCCTGACTCATCCGCAGGCGGTCCAACCGGCGCGTGCTCTGCTCGATGTGCTTGCAGACAATGCACCGGTGGCCGTGTACGACCTAGCCGGCGCGGCGGCGGAGTTCGACGCGATCTTTGGCCTCCACAAGATCGAGATCGCCGGGACCTATGTTCAGCAGGTAACCCGGATCGGCAGCTGCATTCTCGGCCACACGGCCAGGCCCGTAACGGAGCTGCCGAACTCCCGCGCCCGTAGCATTTTGGTGGCCGCATTCGATGCCGGACGCATCATCGCACAGCTACAGCCTTATCTGTCGAGCAATGCCCAGGTACTTAGCCTCGACAGGATGCGTATCCCGGATGATTTCCTGACCAACCACCGCGCCTACCTCGATCCGATCAACTTCGCGACGAATTTTGCGTTCTTTCGCGACGTCGATGGCCTGCATACCCGGCTCGTAACGGCAAACTACTGGTCGGGATACGGCACCGATGCGGTCACATGCCGGCTCACGCTATTCGGGTCCGACGGCCGCGTTCTTGCCGAGTGGAGCGAGTGCCATGGCCCTTCGGCGAACGCAATCGTCGTCGACAGCCGCGAAATTCGCGAAAGGTTCCGCCTTCCCGAATTCTGTGGCCAACTCTTCCTCCATATCACCGGAGCAGCCGGACACGATGTCGTAAAATACGCACTCGACGTCTTCGCCGAGCCTGGTGATGAGAAGGAGACCTCGCTGTCATGCACGCATGACGCAAACGCATGGCCGGCCGACCGGTATGCCGGGCTGCCTGCGCCTGCCGCAGGAGAGCAAGTTGTGCTCTGGCTCCAGAACAGCCATCCGATCGCGATCCCGCCTGGTGCGATTGGCCTCAATCGGATGGGCGATGAGCGGGTCGCAGCAGTTAGCGAACCAATCCCGCCTTTTGCCACTCGCGCGCTCGATGTCTCTGAGCTTTTACCCAGCCTTTCTTGGCCGCAGCAAATCGAGTTGCGCGCCGGCAAGCACATGGTGCGCCCCCGTTACGAGATCATCGAACGGGGCCGCCGCCGGATTTCGCATGTCAACGTCGAACGCGACGATCTGAAACCGGACCCGGAGCTTCCGAGGCTGATGACCAGCCTCGGCAAAGGCTATCTGTTGCCCGCCCCGATCCTCCCTCGCGCGCAATGGGAGACATCGGTTCTCCCGACGCCGATGGCGGTGTGCCAAACCGCCCTGCCGATCGCCGCCCGCGTTTACGATGCGGACGGCGCAGAAATCGTCCGCCACTCCTTTGGGTGTTTGCTGCGCGACCACACGGTTGCGTTAGACCTCGACGAGTTGGCGAGCATTGACTCGTTGCGGGGAGACTATGGTCATGTCGAGCTGCTCTATGACTTCGCTGCCGGAGGCGAGGCCGATGGCTGGCTGCACGCATTATTTCGCTATCGTCATCGCCGCAGCGGGCACGCCGCCGAGACCAGTTTCGGCGCGCACGTGTTCAACACCATCCTTACCTACCGCAACGAGCCGCAATCCTATAGCGGGCCACCGCCCGGATTATCGACCCGGTTGTTCTTACGGCTGGGCGCCGGCGGCTATGACACCCTCTGCCAGCTGATTTATCCTGCTTCGCGCCCTTGGCTGGCGACGAGCACAACCGCCATTATCCTTTACGACAGCGACGGAAACGAAGTTGCCCGCTGCGATTTGGCGATCCCTTGCTCTGGCTCGCGGCTTTGGCATTATCATACGATGTTTGATCCCGATGTCCGAGCCCGCGCCGGGGACGGCGCTTACATCATCATCCGAGACGCCACCTGCCGTTTGTTCGGCTATCACGGGCTGATCGGCCGCGATGGCGCCTTCAGCCTCGACCACATGTTCGGATTTTAGCGGGGAGCCAGCCTCTTCCCGCCGCTTGGCCGGGAAATGATATAGTGGGCGGTCAACTTCAACGAGATACCTCGATGTCCGAGCGTCACCATAGCAAGGTCCTGATCATTGGCGCGGGACCGGCCGGATATACGGCGGCGATTTACGCCGCGCGAGCTAACCTGCATCCAATACTCGTTACCGGCCTGCAGCCGGGTGGCCAATTGACCATCACCACGGATGTGGAGAACTACCCCGGTTTTGCCGAGATCATCCAGGGCCCCTGGCTGATGGAGCAGATGCAGCGGCAGGCCGAGCATGTCGGCACCAAGGTTATCATCGACTCGATCGTCGAAATCGACCTTGGCCGCCGCCCTTTCGTCGCCAAGGGCGATGCCGGCGATGTCTACGTCGGCGATACCGTGATCCTCGCGACCGGTGCGCAGGCGCGTTGGCTTGGCCTACCGAGCGAAGAAGCTTTTCGCGGCTTTGGCGTTTCGGCCTGCGCCACCTGTGACGGTTTTTTTTTCCGCGGCAAAGAGGTGGCGGTCGTCGGGGGCGGAAACACCGCGGTCGAGGAGGCGATCTACCTGACCAATCACGCGCGGCAGGTCACCCTCATTCACCGCCGCGATGCGCTCAGAGCCGAAAAGATCCTGCAGGAGCGGCTGTTCGGCAATCCCAAGATTGCTGTCGTCTGGGACAGTGTGGTCGAGGAGATCCTCGGCGTCCCGGAGCCTCCGCAGGTTACCGGCGTGCGTCTGCGCAATCTGCGCACGGGCGCTCCCTCCAAGCTTTCCTGCGATGGGGTGTTCATCGCCATCGGCCACACTCCGGTGACCGAGCTCGTCGCCGGGCAGGCGCCGCTGGACCCGGAGGGTTACGTAATCACACGCCCCGACTCGACGGCAACCGCGATCCCCGGGTTCTACGCGGCAGGCGACGTTAAGGACAAGGTCTATCGCCAGGCGGTAACCGCCGCCGGGCTCGGCTGCATGGCCGCACTCGAGGCCGAGAAGTTTCTTGCAGCAGAGGAGGCAAGTGCCAGCAGGCGGGCAGCCGATTAGAGGCGAGGGCCCGCTTCTGAACGGTTGATGCTAGGGGAAACGCGATGGATTGGGACAAGTTGCGGGTTTTTCACGCCGTCGCTGAAGCGGGCAGTTTCACCCATGCGGGCGAATCTCTGAACCTCAGCCAATCTGCGGTCAGCCGACAAATCAGCGCACTCGAGGAAAGCCTTAGCGTCCCGTTGTTCCATCGCCATGCGCGTGGCTTGATCCTAACCGAACAGGGCGAACTGTTGTTTCGCACGGCCCGCGAGGTGTTCGCTAAGCTGTCGATGGCCGAAGGCCTCATCTCGGAATCGAAAGACCGCCCAAAAGGGCCGCTGAAAATCACTTCGACAGTCGCGTTCGGCTCAAGTTGGTTGACACCGCGCATCAAGGAGTTTCTCGATCTCTACCCTGAGATCCAAGTGAGCGTCGTCGTCGACGATTCCGAGCTCGACCTGTCGATGCGCGAGGCGGATGTGGCAATTCGCATGTCACCTCCGCGCCAACCCGACCTGATCCAGCGGCACCTGCTGAGTGTCCCAACTCATGTCTATGCGGCGCCGGATTACGTCAAAAAAAACGGGATGCCCCAAAAAGCCGAAGATCTCGACAAGCATCGGCTGATCGTTTATGGCGAAGACGCCCGCCCTCCCGTGCAGAACGTCAATTGGCTGCTTGACGCAGGGACAAAGCCCGGGCAAGATCGCAAACCAATCCTTTCCGTCAACAACTTTTATGGAATGTTGCGGGCCGTGCTGAGCGGCCTTGGGATCGCTGCACTTGCGGATTTCATCGCGAGCGAACATCCCGAGCTGGTGCGCATTCTTCCCGAACTCACCGGCCCGACGGTGGAAGCTTATTTCGTGTACCCTGAAGAGCTGCGAACATCGAAACGCATCAGTGTATTTCGTGATTTTCTATTGCGCAAGGTAGCGGAAACACGGCTCAGCTAGTCGGCTAATCTACTATTTCGAATGCAGCACTGAGCGTTGCGGTTTTTGCAGACGAGCCAGAAGAAATTCAGTGTGGTGTCGATGTGCTGAAACCGCCATGTTTGTTGCGCGCGATGATCGATCGCTGCGGGTTTTCGATGGCCAAGCCATCGAGAGGGGTTTCCGGGACCAGTGCCCGGGAAGAGGGTCTGCGGACCCTTACGTCTCCCAGACGTGAAGCCTCCCTGTTCAAACTTGGCCGGGACCAGTGGTTCCGGCCATTTTCTTTGTCCATTCCAGCGTATTGACATTGATCATTCCCGGCACGAACGAACGCATGCGCTGTCCGATTGGAAACGACAGCGAGCCTGCCGTCTGTCCGAATGCGCATTAGGGTAGGGAAGCTCTGAACAAGGAGCGGCGACCCCTGCCCACCAATGCACCCCGATGCACATCATACCACGATCATTGACCGATGCCTTTTGCAGAGCTTCCTTAGCGAGGGATCTCGTCGACAGGTCATCCAGGACACTTGACTGCGTCACCACGCGATAGCAGCGCTTTGCAAAGATGCGAGCCGATAAACCCGCAACCGCCTGTACGAGATAGGTCGCCATCACACCGGTACTCGGCTTTGAGCGGTCACTACGCCTCGCCGTAGCCCAAAGGAGAATGTTGAACGCCAAACCCAGCATGCTTTTCGCTGTTGCAAGAAAGTCTGTCAGCGCGCGAGGCCTGCTGATCCGCTATTCTTCTTCCCTCGATACGAGTAACGGGGCACTCAAACCTCGCCTGACGTCTGGGGATCAGATCTTCCATCGAGAAGCTAAACCGACGATACCAAATATTAGCGTCAAACCACCGGCGCGTTTTTGAGATCGCAACATCTTCGAATAGACGTCGCGTGCGATCCCATAAAGCTTTGACTCCTCCAGTATGAGACGATGAAAGAAAGAGGGCCCCGCGCATGCAAGGTAGCGGAGCACCCAGTCTACGGTTCCGCATCGCCAGCGATACCAGCAAAGTAGGCCTTAACTTCCGGCTTTGTTTCCGCGCATCCGTTGTCACCACATTTTCCCACAACAAAGTTGAAGTCCGGAGAATAAACGGACTCGACATTGTACAATGTTGCTTTTATGAAATTGCTGCCCAAGAGATCATCGAAGATTTGGTAGGTGACGGCATTCATCAAGCTGTTACGTGGCGCTTCAAACGTGATGCCACGATGGTGAGGCCCCCTATGTTGATCGAATGCGGCGGCTTTATGCACGAGGGTCCGGTGGCTCTAGATATTGTGACGCGCTAAGCGACCTTGCGGATCAGGACGTGATAGGGGGTCGGAGTGGTGCGGGCGCCGATGCTGAGCAGTGTATTAAAGGCAGCATGCCGTATCCGGCGTCGATTGAAGCGGAACACGAACTCATCGAGATAATGTTCGAGGTTGGTTTTCCGCAGTTCGTCGTAGACGCCCAGGCCCCAACGCTTAAGATTTGAAAACAGCCGATGGATCCAGGGCAGCGCGATGTGCGCCGCCATCGCGCCGAGCGTGATCGCGTTGTGCCGGACAGCGGGATGTCCTGGTACGAGGGCCAATTGTCGGTGACCAGCTGGGTACGGGGAGCGACGGCGCCGAGCTCGAAAGCATGGAGTTCGTGCCTGCCAAAGCCCTCGATCACGTGCATACGGGCACGCCGGGGGTTGCCGCCGTCGACTTCGACCGCGCCAGCCACCAGCATCTTGCCGACCCCGCTGCGGCCCGCAGGCGCGACAATCGGGTCGTTCCTGGTGCGGAACGGGAGGATCGTCTCGTCGGCCTCTGAGCGGCTCCCGTTCGGGGTTGACCACGGCGCGGCGCAGCTTGGCGCACAACATCCAGGCGGTGCGGTACGAGCCGAGACCGAGTTGGTTCTGCAGTTGCAGCGCTGAGATGCCGTTGGAGTGCGTGGCCATCAGAAACGCCGCCTAAAACCAGATTGTCAGCGGCAGCTTGCTGGCGCGCATGATCGTGCCGGCGGTCACCGAGTCTGCCGCCCGCAATCGGCCCACTCGTAGGTGAAAGCTTTGGTGCTCAGCCGCCAAGCGCGCCCGCCGCCACAACCCGGGCAGATAAAGCCGTCTGGCCAACGCCTCGAAAAGGTACTCCGCACACGCGTTCTCCGTGGCAAAGCGGCCCTGGAATTCGAGCCTACTTTCGATGTAGAAACCGGCATCGCAGTCAAGCAGCTATCTTCCAGCCGGCCAGTATCTATAGTTTAGTTCGCTGCGTCCCTATATCGCAATTCTGTGGTGCGGCTTAAGGGACTCTTGCTAAGCTCCCTGCCGCTGCCGCTGTTATCCAGGGCGATATTGCCGATCCTCGGCTCGTCCGTCAGGCTATAACCGGGGTCGACGGCTGCTTCCAGCTGGCGGCGATTGCTTCTGTCGAGCTTAGTAATCGCGACTGGCTTCGGACCCATCGTACAAATCTGACCGAGGCGATTACGGTATTTGATGCGGCGATCGCGGCCGGACGCATCCCGGTCGTAGACGCCTCTTCGATTGCGGTCTATGAGGATTCCTCCAGCCTGCCGCTCCGCGAGAGCTCGGAGAAGCAACCAGTTTCGCCCTACCCTATGGAGCCGACAAATTGGGGTGCGAGCTACATGCCCGGGTGGCCGGCAAGGTGCACGGGCTGCGTTCGGCCGGGCTTCGCCTATTCAACGTATACGGACCCGGGCAGAATCCAAAATCGCCCTATTCCGGGTGATTTCGATTTTCTGCGAGCGAATTGGGCGTGGGGAGCCGATCGAGGTCTTTGGGGATGGTAATCAGACACGCGACTTTATCTTTGTTGCTGATGTGGTTTCGGCGCTGTTGCGCGCGCGATGGACGCGAGACTATCAGGGGAGCAGGTGTTCAATATCTGCACGGGCAGCGCTACCTCCGTGCTAGAGTTGGTTCAGACTATCGCGAGCCTGTGTAGCCAGGAACTTGCTATCCGGTTTCGATCGCCGCGCGAGGGCGAAATCAGGCATTCCTATGGCGACCCAGCCGCCGCGAAGCAAGCGCTCGGACTTAGCAGCTTTACAGAACTCAGGGCCGGTTTCGCCGCAATCCTCGCCTGGCTGAAAGGAGTATGTGACACGCAGTGAAATCAATGATTTCAGCCGTACGCCACTTTTTTGGGCAGTCCAGGTTGGAGCTGGAGACTTATTACGGGCGCTGAGGGCCTGAGAGTATCATAAAGGCATTCGGCGGCCTTCCATTTTTTTCCATCTTCTATCCTTATACACGCCAGCGATCGGATCGCCATTCTTGGTGGCAACCTTCGTATTCACCATTGAGAGTAATGCGGCCATTTCCGCGCCGGCGACTCCAACAACTGAACTGCCGCGCGGCGCGCGACCGCGGGTGGGGTACTCGCCCGCGTTAACCCAACTTCAACAATGCCTTAGAAAAAGAGGCGTTATTCCAATAGATTACGACACCGATTTTCGGTGTTAGCACTACGGCCGGGTGCCAACGGGGTGGTCAGGCGGCGCGTTCGTGCAGATTGGGCGGCAGGGCGATGCCGGCGGCCTGGAAGACGCTGCCGACCTGACCAGCGACGGCGGTGCGGGTGGTGATGCACTTGCCGTCCTTCTCGATGGTCGCCTCCTGCAGACGGTCGAGATCGCGCAGCAGGTCGGCCCATTCGATGACGAGGTCGTGGCGCTGGCACAGATCGGCCAGCTCCTTTTGCAGCATCAGGGCGAGAAACGAGCAGCACACATGGCCGCGGATGGCGGCATCTAAGGAATGATAGATCGGGCGGGTCCTGAGGATCGCCTTGGCGGAAGAGATCTTCGACTTGCAAGAGATCGCGCTAGCGCAGGCACGGCTTGCAATGGGGTGATCCGGGCGTTGGTGCGCAATACGAAGAGGCCATCGTAGCGCGCCTCCTCGGACAGCTTGCCGGGATCGATCTCGACGGCGCGGCCGGGCTTGCCGCTCGCGCTCGGCGTCCGGCGCAGATAGCGCCGGTAGGCGGAATTGCCGATCAGCGCCTTGTCGCCGCGGGCGAGCTGCTTGGCGAGCCCCGCGATAATCGCCTGCCGCTCGTTGCCCTCGCGTTCGGCTTCGGCCTGGTTGCGGCAGAGGACACAACGCGCCGCGCCGACCTTGACCACTTTGACGAAGAGCTGGGTCTCGCCTCGCACCCGCTCAACGAGCAGTGGCGTCAGCGGCGCTTCGTCCGCGAGCACGAGCCGGCGGACGACGGCGCTGCTGCGCTCGCGAGCGTCGAGAATGTATTCCAGCTTGCGCTCCTCCAGCGCCGCAACTGTGGCGGCCGAGATCATGCCGCCGTCGGCGACGACGCACACCCGGCCGATATGAAAGCGCTCGCGCAGACGGTCGACGATCGACCGCCCATTCTGCCCATGTCGGTCAGGAGGTCGAGGTCTATTACCGCTGGCATGCATTTTATGGGCGCCGTGTTTGGCGCCAGTTCGCTGAACGGCGCGGCGGCGACGTGGTTGTTCACGTCGCAGCGGCGCCCGGCGTGGTCATCAGGCTGACGGCGTGGATGCTCGATTCGGCGGTCTGTGCCGGAATGACATTCGGCGCGCCGCGCGTCACCGTATCGGCGCTGGCTGACCTCCATCAGCTGCTGACCGAGCGCGGTTTTCGACAAAGCTCCCTGGGCAATCCGACCATCGTCCCGGAGCAGCAATATGTGGAACCTACCGACGCGGGCGCTGTCATCAGCGGCCCCACGCCAGCTCAGCATCCCGTTCGATTCGGCAAGGCTTGGCGGGATGGGCAGTCGGAGCGCCGCACCGTGCTCGTCCGGCTGGCCAGCCTCCTATTGGAGCGGCGGGTGTCGCGACCGCAGAGCGTGATGATGACGAGCGCTGATCTGCTACCGGCCGCAGTGCTGAGGCGCAAGGCGGTAGTCTACATTCGACAATCCACCCCGGGACAGGTCCAGAGCAATCTCGAAAGCCAGAGGCGCCAATACGAACTTGTCGATGTCGCGCGGCGCCGCGGCTTTACCGAGGTTGAAGTGATCGACGACGATCTGGGCCGGTCCGCGAGCAGGACAGTGGCGCGGCCCGGTTTCGAGCAGTTAGTGGCATGGCTCTGCCCTGTGCTCGATGCCTCGCGGCTCGCCCGCAACGGTTGCGACTGGCACCACCTGCTCGAGCTCTGCGGCCTGTTCGAGGCGCGTGTGATCGATCTGGAGGGGGTTTATGACCCCTGCCGGCCGAATGATAAGCTGTTGCTCGGCATGAAAGGCAGCATCAGCGAGTTTGAACTCGGTGTGCTGCGCGCCCGCATGCTCGATGCCATCCGTGCCAAAGCGCGCCGCGGTGAACTGCGGATCAGCGTGCCGATCGG